>Ga0310695_10009968_pt1 | contig 14074 bp, 12 predicted proteins | sample RumenRJG_04DNA_FD_203882 | JGI IMG/M metagenome (GOLD analysis project Ga0310695, IMG submission 203882) | Bovine rumen microbial communities from Lethbridge, Alberta, Canada - RJG_04 (v2) (version 2) | ecosystem: Host-associated > Mammals > Digestive system > Stomach > Rumen | place: Canada... | reverse complement strand
AAATAATAGGTACCGGATCCTATGGAAGTCACTCTTTTCAGGCCAAAAGAATCAGCAGGAGTGACATTCGTCAGAAATAACAGGTACCGGATCCTATGGAAGTCACTCTTTTCAGACCAAAAGAATCTGTAGGAGTGACATTTGTCAGGAATAACAGATTCCGAATCCTATGGAAATCACTCCTTTACATAGAAGAGCTACTATAGGAGTGAGAATTAGATGACGTTAGAGGATTATTGATCATTAGAAAACACTCCCCTCATAGTTTTTTTGATGAAGAGAGTGATGAGGCAACGCTTTGGACGGCCTCAAGGTGCGGGTGTATTTTGCATTTTTTATGTTTTTTTGAATGACATGCAGAAAATGTATGTTTAAGGGATGATCCGATTTTCGCTTTTTAAGGTAATCAGCTACAATTCTCTTATGGAAAAATACCTGTTGAATTTGAGCAATTCCCTGCTGAAAATGTTGAAAGAAAGACAGAAGAAAATCGAGCAGGAATATGAGAGGCTGTATCCATACAGGAATGTTATAATTCACCCCTCTCATAAAAAGGGTGCCAGTCGGAAATACTATTATTCCGGAGATAGGAAATACATAGGAGCGGAGTCTTCTGAGGAGGTAATAAAAATCAAGAAGGCTCGTTATTTTTCGCAGGCGCTCGTTACAATAGAAAAAGATATTAAGCTTCTTGAAAAGCTGCTTAAAGGATACCGGCTGAGTGGGTTTGCGGAAATAAATGCGGTGATTCCGCGAACTTACAGACTGCAGTCTCTCGATTATTATGAGGATCTGCCTGATGCGGGCAAGGAGTGGATGAGAAAGAAGGAGGCGGAGAAAGCGGAGTACGGGCCGTGGCATCCGGAGGGGCTTATTCACACAGTCAGCAATGGTATCAAAGTCAGGACCAAGTCTGAGATGGCCATCGCTGAGATCCTTCTGCGCAATGGGATCCCGTTTGTATATGAACTGCCGCATGTCCTGAAGAACGGCAAAATTGTCCATACTGATTTTACGATCCTGTCGACGATTGATTATAAAACGGAGATCCTCCTTGAACACGAGGGGAGCATGGCGGATTCTGGCTACAGAGATAAACATGCATGGCGTGTTGAGAACTATTATCTGTCCGGCTACGTTCCCAACGTCAATATTTTCTTCACCTATGACGGGATGAACGGCAGCGTAGATGGCGAGTCGATCCAGAGAATCGTGGACGGGTGGTTCAGGCCTGCTGACAATTATGCGTGATTATCACGCGATCAATCTGATATAATATTCCCGCAATCATTTTCAGACAGTGTCAACTGATCTGTAAAAACACAATTTTCAGGAGGAATTAGTAATGAAGAAAGATCTCGGTGTTCAGCAGGCCGTATTTCCGATGCCTGTACTCATGGTCGCTGCTTATGATGCAGAGGGCAAAGTCAATGCAATGAACGTTGCGTGGGGACAGATCGCAGGTTCCGACAAGATCTACCTGTGCATCGGCAAAGGCAAGAAGACTCTCGCCAACATCAAGGAGAGCGGCGCGTTCACAGTAGGCCTTGCAGACCTCGCACACATGAAGGAAGCCGACTTCCTCGGCATCGCATCCGGCAACAAAATGGATGACAAGTTCGCAAGATCAGGTCTGACCACAGTCAAGAGCGACAAAGTCAACGCGCCGGTCATCGAGGAGTTCCCGGTCTGCATCGAGTGCGAGTTCCTTGAAGAGCTCGACACCGGTAACATCCACGGTGTTGTGGGCAAAATCGTAAACGTTATGGCGGAGGAGTCCGCTCTCGATGAAGAGGGTAAGCTCGACGTCACAAAGCTGCAGATCCTGATGTTCGACAACTCCAAGCACGGCTACTTCACAGTAGGCGAGCAGGTCGGAACAGCCTGGGATGCAGGCATGGAGCTCATGAAGTAGGGTGGCTGCAGAATAGTCATACACATGAGCGGGGCAGAGATCTTCAGCTTTCAGAGGAAGACTCTCCCATGACTAACAGTTAAATGAATAAAAGAGAAGAGATGCGACCGACAGAATGTGCCGGCCGCATCTCTTTTTTAATGCCCGCAAATTTATAGTCCAGTTAAAGTTGCTTTTAATTTCGTTTTAGCTTGGCCCGTTAAGATAGGGGCACTTAAGAACAGAAAACGGAGGAAATGAAAATGGAATCTTTGCTTTCAAGCATTTACTATACACAGGCTGCGGCGGCAGTGAGCATGAGCCAGTTCGCTCTGGCGACGGGAGTTTCGCTCTTGCTCGGACTTGTCATCGCAGCCGCATACATGCAGGGAACCAGGTACACCAAGAGTTTTGTCATCACACTGGCCCTGCTCCCGGCGATCATCTGCGTGATCATCATGATGGTCAACGGCAGCATCGGAACAGGAATCGCGGTAGCAGGCGCGTTCAGCCTGGTGAGATTCCGCTCGGTGCCGGGAACCGCCAAGGAGATCTGCACGCTGTTCCTCGCGATGGCAAGCGGCCTTATCACAGGGACCGGCTACCTCGGGATCGCGGCAATCTTCACCGCAGTCATGTGCCTGGCGTTCCTGATCCTGGGCAAAATCGATTTTGGCAGCAAGCGCAACGCTGACAGGTACAAGTCGTTCAGGATCGTCGTGCCGGAGGACCTCGACTACACCGGAGTCTTCGAGGATGTGTTCAGCGAGTACACCAGCTCCTGCGAGCTCGTCCAGGTCAAAACGGTCAACATGGGCAGCATGTTCCGGCTCACCTACGACGTGGTGCTGAAGGACCCGGCAAGAGAGAAGGAACTCATCGACAGGATCCGCTGCAGAAACGGCAACCTCGAGATCAACGTATCCAGGCAGGCTACCGCAGCAACTGAACTGTAATCACAGGAAGCAGGAACCTGCAGGCCGGAAAGACGGGAAGATAAAGAGGAACCTGCAGGCCGGAAAGAATATACACAACAAAGCGGACTCAAGAATTGAAGAAAGGCATACAGCTATGAACATGAAATACAGAAAAATACTCGCAGTAACAACAGCGCTGATGATCATGCTTTCGGGATGCGGCGCGGCCCAGGCGGCGGCCGGCAGCTCGGATGCGGGCGCACAGACGACTTCCGTCACATATGACGCGGCGAGCAAATCCGAGATGTTTACCGAGAGAGACCTCTCCGGTGAATACGACGAGGCGGCCGCTCTCAAGATCTCGCTGAACGGCTCGTCCGCAGAAGTGACTGAAGAGGGCACCGAGACCAAAGCGTCCGCAGTCAGCATCGACGGCAGCACGATCACCATCACGGCAGAGGGAACATACATCTTCAGCGGTACGCTGGATGACGGCATGATCATCGTCGAGGCAGACGATGCAGCCAAAGTCCAGATCGTACTCGACGGGGCTTCGGTAACGAGCAAAACATCCGCTGCCCTCTACGTAAAGTCAGCAGACAAAGTATTCGTGACAACAGCTGAGGGCACTGAAAACACTCTCGCAAACGGCGGCACATTCACAGCCATCGACGATAACAACATAGACGGAGCGGTTTTTGCGAAAGATGACATCACATTCAACGGCAGCGGAAGCCTTACGGTAACTTCGCCGGCGGGTCACGGTATCGTCGGAAAGGATGACGTCAAGATCGCAGGCGGAACCCTCGGGATCACGGCAGCAAAGCACGGCGTCCAGGCCAATGACAGTGCGCGTTTTGCCGAAGCCGAGGTGAATATCACGGCGGGGACTGACGGGGTCCACGTATCCGACAGCGCTGATGCAGAGGAGGGAACTGCTTCGGACAGCTACTTCTACATCGCGGATGCGACGGTCAAAATCGATGCCGGGGACGACGGGATCCACGCTGATGCGCAGGCTCTGATCGAGGGCGGAAGCATCACGGTGAGCGAGTCCTATGAGGGCATCGAGGCGCTGGATATCGAGATCAGCGGAGGCGACATCGACGTGACAGCGAGCGATGACGGGCTCAACGCCGCCGGCGGCAATACGACAACAACACAGTCCGGCAGCACTTCAGATACTACCCAGACCGGCAGCACTTCAGATACTGCCCAGACCACGGCTGCACAGGGCGGCACTTTCGGCGATGACGACTGGGCCGGCGGCAAGGGCGGCTTCCCGGGAGGCGGCGGTTTCAGCGACGGAGGAACTGACGGCAAGATCGAGATCAGCGGCGGCAGCATGCACATTACAGCCGGCGGCGACGGTGTCGATGCCAACGGATCGGTGACCATCAGCGGCGGAACCACGATCGTGGAAGGACCGACATCAGGCGACACATCCGTCATCGATTTTAACGGAACCGGAACCATCACAGGCGGAACTTTCATCGGAACAGGCGGAGCAGGCATGGCGGAGAGTTTCTCGAGCGCCGAGAACCAGGGCCTCATCGCAGTAAGCGTGGGCAATCAGTCAGCAGGACAGAAAGTGACACTCACAGATGCTGACGGAAACGTGATCGCAGAGCAGACACCTGATCTCGACTATGCAGTAGTCTACATCAGTACATCCGACCTGCAGCAGGGCGGTACTTATACCCTGACAGCCGGATCATACAGCGAGACCATCGAACTGACTGATTCGATCTACAGTACTATTTCCGGCGGCATGGGCGGCGGAATGATGGGCGGCCATGGAGGCATGCAGAATGGTGATCAGAGCGGAATGACAGGCGGCCCGCAGAACGGCAGCCAGGAAAGCGGCATGAGCGGCGGTCCACAGGGCGGAATGCAAGGCGGCCCGGGAGCCGGCCAGAACTCAGGCGACGCAGCAATTTAGATAATCAGCAATGAGGCGGTGAGACGATCAGTTGCGGGAAAACCAGCAGCCTTTTGCCGCCGGACCCGAATACGGGCAGCAGAAAAGACATACAGAAAGGAGGCCCGCGATGGCTTCAAGATATATAGCACTGATACCGGCGTATGAACCGGACCGGAAGATGCTGGGCGTCATAGCTGACCTCGGCAAAACAGGATTCGATGTCGTCGTAGTTGACGACGGCAGCGGGCCGGAATACGCGGAGCTCTTTGAGCAGGCGGCAGAAAGGCTCCCGGGCAAATCAGGCCGAGGGGTCACACTCCTGATCCACGATGTGAACAGAGGCAAAGGCGCCGCCCTGAAGACCGGACTCGACTTCATCAACAACTTCATGGTCATCAGAGGCGAAGAGACGCAGAACATCATAGTGGCTGTTGATGCTGACGGTCAGCATCTTGCCATAGACGCGCTGAGGGCGGCGCACACCGCACAGGGGAACCCGGGTACGCTCGTCCTCGGCAGCAGGATACTTGGTAATAAGGCCACCGCATCTTCCGGCGCTCAAAGTGCGGATCATGCATCCCGCGGCAATGCAGAAACGGTTCCTCTCAGAAGCCGCTTCGGGAACGCGGTCACAAGGCAGGTCTTCCGCCTTGCAACAGGCGTCCCGGTCTATGACACGCAGACAGGCCTCAGAGCCTTCACGGCAGACCTCATCCCGTCGCTCCTCGCGGTAAGCGGCGACAGATACGAATATGAGCTGAACGTCCTCATGGATTTTGCCGGAAGGGGCATCCCGATCAGGGAGATCGAGATCGAGACGGTCTACCTCGAAGGCAACAAGTCGTCGCACTTCGACACAGTGCGCGACTCGTACAGGATATACAAGGAAATCGCAAAATACGCGGCGACAGGCGGCAGCAGCCTTCATGGCGGAACTGCACCCGCACAGATCCATGCAGAGGAGAGGACGGACGGAGCAGAAATGAGCAGTAAAAACGGCCGGAATGCAGACGGAATAAAGAGCACTGCGAAGCAGGCGGCAAAATTCTCGGCTTCATCGTTCGCGTCGTTCCTGATCGACTATGCGATGTACGCTTTGCTCCTGATGATCGGGCCGGGGCTGGTTTTCGCCAACATCGGCGCGAGGCTCATCAGCTCTGCGGCCAACTACACGATCAACCGGAAGCTCGTCTTCAGAAGCGGCAAGAAAGTCGCGACCTCGGCGGTACAGTATTTTGCCCTGGCGGCATTCATACTCGCGGGCAACACGTTCGTTCTGCACACCATGGTCGCGTCGCTCGGCATAAACAGCATGGCCGCCAAGGTGCTGACCGAGGTCCTCTTCTTCATGATCAGCTGGACTGTTCAGAGGTACGTCGTATTCTACGACGGCAGCGGGGCTGGTGGCAGCGAGGCGGACCGCAGCGAAAGCGGCATGAGCAGGAGTGGGAGAACCGGCGGCCGGTTCCAGATCGGATATACAGCAGTAAGACCTAAGAAGCTCAGGGCGGTCCGCAGCAGGGAAGAGAACCGCGCGGAAGCGTGAGCCAACATGACAGGAGGGGAAAATGCTTAAAAAACATAAGGCAGCACTCGCGTATGTTCTGGCTCTGATGGTGTTCACGACCTATGTCTTTATGGACACATTCGTCATAACCAGAGTATACGGGGATGCAGCGGATCGGACTGCCGGAAACAGCCGGAATTCGCAGACCGAGCTTCAAGCTGATGAAGAGGGCTCTGCTGACCAGGCTGATGACACTGCAGATGACTCGGAGGCCGGAAACATGCACAGCGGGCAGTCCGGCAGCGGGTCGGGCGGCCACGGTGGCCCGGGAAGCGGTTCAGGACACGGACCGAGCGGCGGAAGCGGCAAGGGCCCGGGCAAACACGGTAGTTCATCGGGTAGCAGCTCATCAGGCTCATCCGGCAGCTCAAGCTCGAAAGGCAGCTCTGACACAACTTCCTCATCCGGCAGCGGCAGCTCTTCAAATAGCTCAACATCCAACAGCACAAGTTCGAGCAGCAGCTCGTCAAACAGCTCAGCAAGCAGCTCATCATCCAATTCAACATCCGGCAGCTCTTCGTCTTCAGCCAAGTCGGCTTCAGGCACTGTGACATCGACCGACACCACATACTCAGACGGCAACATCACAGTCACCCTCAAGGAATACCGCGAGAACGACTCGACCATATACGTAGCCGACGTTCAGCTGACCGACTCGTCGTATCTCAAGACCGCTCTGGCTCAGGGATCATACGGCAGGAACGTGACGCAGAAGACTTCGGAAATCGCTGAGAGCGTCGATGCGGTTCTGGCCATAAACGGCGATTACTACGGCGCCCAGGAGAAGGGTTATGTCATCAGAAACGGCAAGCTGTACAGAGATACCGCTATCGCCAACCAGGAGGATCTGGTCATCTACGAAGACGGCTCGTTCGGCATCATCAACGAGAGCGACGTGACGGCACAGGAGCTCATCGAGAAGGGTGTGGTACAGACTTTGTCCTTCGGACCGGCTCTCGTGCAAAACGGCAAAATCACTGTCTCGCAGAATGAGGAGGTCGGCCAGGCGATGGCCAGCAATCCGCGTACAGCGATCGGCATCATCGACGACAACCACTACGTTTTCGTCGTATCCGACGGCAGGACAAGCGAGAGCGAGGGGCTTTCTCTGTACGAGCTGGCTGAGTTCATGGACTCGCTGGGAGTCGGGACAGCCTACAACCTCGACGGCGGCGGATCGTCCACGATGTACTTCAACGGCAGCGTGGTAAACAACACTACAGGCGGAATGGGCAATAGTGAAAGGAGCGTGAGTGACATTGTCTACATCGGATAACAGATACCTGAAAACATCATTCATATACCTCATAGTGTCGATCGTACTGATGATCGCCGGCGCGGTATACGAGCACTTCAGCTTCGGAGTCTACTCGTACTTCATGATATACGCTTTTGCGATACCACTTGCCGGAGGGGCACTGCCGTTTCTGGCAAAATACATGAAAGACATGCGCAGCGGGGACGCATATTCCGGAGCAGCAGATGCCACCACATATTCCGGAGCAGCAGAGGCCACAACATATTCCAGAGCAGCTGCAGAGACCGCCGCAGCCGGGCATCATGAAGCCATCTACCATCTTGCACTTGCAACATTAACAGCCGGCAGTATAGTGCACGGGATCCTCGCGATCTGCGGCAGACCCAACAGCCTGACCGTGATCTACCTGATCGCCGGGCTCCTGCTCCTCGCAGTGACAGCCTTAGGCGCGGTAAGATCCTCAGCAAATCGTATGCAAAAGCGATGCTCAGGACCACGGGAAGGACCAATTCAGCAGTTAATTGTGTGCAAAATGCTAGAGGAAGACCATCGCGAGGACCAACTCGGCAGCAACTCATGTGCAAAACGTTAGCGTAGGACCACGGGGAGGACCAATTCGGCAGCAAACCGCATGCAAAAGTAGATATGAGGTCCACGTGCAGACCCAATAAAAACCATCGGACATTAAAAAATGGACGGCCTCATGTGGCCGTCCGTTTTGCCTGTTCAGGCACGCTTAAGAAAGCGAATCGTTTCCGGATCAGGAGGAGGTAGAGCGAGTGCTAATACTTTGCGGTGCAGTGACTGGATGTCGAAGACGTTGTCTTCTGTTCCGTATGAAAGCAGCAGATTATCCTCCGGACGGAATCCGATTTCGTATAACTCATCCCAGCGGTGAACAGAATCTGAGCGATATCTTTTACGCTTATACTCATTCTCATGGAACCAGTTGCCCAGATGCTCCCATATGATATCGCGCATCCTGTAAATATCCAGGGCTGTAAAGTCCGGGCGAAGAATGTCGGTTCCGGTATCGTACGGGAATTCAAAAACAACAGGAATATTGTAAATGTAGAAAGCTTCATAGTGTATGGCCTCAGCTCTGGACCGCATTTTCATTCCGTCAAAAGCAGTGACTTTAAGGCCTTCGGGATCAAAAACCGGATACGCCGATTTAGTTTGCGTCCGGTCTTTCAGCCATTCAGAAGCCGCCCGGTCATCGAGCAAAATGGTGCTGTTGTGAGGCAATGTATATGCGCGCGGGAGCAGTTCGTTGATATTCTCGGCATGTGTCTGCCTGTATACACTGAGCATGCCCTCCAAAGCAACGATGTTTGCTTCAATAACCTCCAGCGCTTTTTTATAGAATGCATATTCCTTTACCATCGTTACATCAGAATCAGCACCTGCCCCGCGGTACTCAAACTTCTTTTGCCCGGAATGTCCTATGTAGTAGTACTCCTTGCCTCTTGAAGCCTTCCGTTTGAGCAGGCAGTTCCCGTATTCTGATCTGGCTCCAGCCTCGCTCATATATTTGTCGCGAAGACGGTAGTGGTTTTTCAGGTCGTATTCTACAGACTCCTTGCATGAGTAACGCATACAGATGTCTCCTTTCCTCTAAATATGATTGATGTGCCATAAAGCCGCGGCATGAACCTTGCAGACCGGCAAACTTCATGCTGATAGTGCAATTCTAAAGGGCGGCAGTTGACGATTAAACAGGCATGTCGGAAAAAGGGATTTAATTGCAGGAATTAGGGGAAAATAATATTATCGGTAAATGCAGAATGGCTAAAATGCTCCCAAAAGTCGTAATAACTAATGATGCCGAAGTATTCAGAAAAGCCGGTAGGCCTTCTGCCTGAGCAGCGCCGCAGCAATTCGCGTGCAAAACAGCAGAACAGGACCAAGGGGAGGACCAAAATGGCAGCAAATCGTGCGCAAAACATCAGAGCAGGACCACAGCGAGGACCAAAACGGCAGCAAATCATGCGCAAAACATCAGAGCAGGACCACAGCGAGGACCAAAACGGCAGCAAATCATGCGCAAAACATCAGAGCAGGACCACAGCGAGGACCAAAACGGCAGCAAATCGTGCGCAAAACGGCAGAGCAGGACCACGGTGAAGACCAAGACAGCAGCAATACCGCGAGGCGTAGAATAAAAAGAGACGGCACAAGGCCGTCCAATTTAGTTATTATTTAGTTTTCATATTATCAGGAGTATCCTGCGTACCGGAGAGCAGCTGCTCAATGCAGTCACTCACTTCACCACGCGCAGCACCATAGTGGAGATGATGCCGACGAGGATGCCGGCCGCGATGCCGCTGAAGAGGAGAACAGGGAAGTAGAAGAATATCCTGAGGTCCTCAATGAGCGCGGCCGCCACCAGGAGCTGGCCCATGTTGTGCAGGACACCGGCCGCCATGCTGACACCAATCACTGAGAAGAGGCCGGTCTTCTTGAGACCGATCATTCCTATCAGGCTGAGTACGGCACCGGCAAGCGAATACAGCATGCCGAAAACCCCATTGAACAGCAGACCGGCCACGATGATACGTATGACACTGACCGAGGCGGCCTCTTTCCATCCATATTTATACAGCGCGATCACTGTGACGACATTGGCGATGCCAAGTTTGATACCAGGTATGCCCGGATTATATGGTATAATAGCCTCAATATAAGAGAATATGAGAGCCAGCGAGGCCATGAGGGCGACCCGCGCCACGAACTGAGCGGAAGAGCTGCCGCGCTGTGGTGATGAACTGCCGCGCTGCGGTGGAGATCCGCTGCGCTGTGGTGATGATCCGCCGCGCTGTGGTGAACGGCTGCCTGAACCGGAAGCTACAGGGCGCGCGTTACGAGGTGACTGAGTCATAGCCGCCTCCTTCCCCGGAGCTGCCCGGATCTATCCGGACCACAAGCCTGTTAGGCAGACAAACGATGCTCTCTCCGCCCTGCGAGATCTCTCCGTGATGCACGCAGACCTGATTCTTGCAGGAAGCCTCGGACACCGAGACTTTGCCCCCGCTGACCGTTACAACATTGTAATGGGTGAACTGCTCAGATGCCGGTTTGCTGTCATCAGGGATATCGGCCGCTGAAACACCTTCCTGCGGAGACGGCACAATGACCGTCCGGTCTTCAGACAGCGGGTAAGTAGCGTACAGCTCACCGCCCGATTCGATTATGACTCTGGCATCAGAGCCGGCCGCAGAGCGTGACATGCTAAGAGCCGCCGAGGCAGCGAGCCCGGCGATTATCAGAACTATCAGCAGTATAATGTCAGCTTTGCGTATATATTGCTTCATTGCGTGTATATTCTAAATATAATCGCAGCGTAACCGGATGACATGTATCCGGTTGTGATGACCAATAACTGATTTAAGAATTTGCAGATGATCATTCAGAAAAAGCACCTGATGGATCACTGCGGCAAGGAGTTTACTGACACACCGATGCACACTGCATACAGGACAACCGGCATACGTCATATGCTCAGGGCCATTGGCCTTGCGCTTTTGCTTGCTCTGGTCATTATAACACAGACGGGCTGCAGCAGCGACAACAGCGAGCCGGTCACGGGCGAGGACTATCTGCTCGACACCATCTGCAATATCAGCATATACGAGATGACGGCAGACGGCGAGGCACAGCCGGCGTCCAGGGTGCAGGAGGATGCCGAAAAGGCGATCACCGACGCGTTCGATCTGTGCGCGGAGCTGGACAAAACTCTTAGCCGTACTGCGGAGGCTTCCGACGTGAGCCGCATCAACCGTGCGGGCGGCGAGTGGACTGAGGTGTCGGACTACACCCTCGACCTGCTGCAGGCAGGCGTGCGGTATTCGGAGCTTTCCGGCGGAGATTTTGACATAACAGTCGGCGGCGTGACCGAGCTGTGGGACTTCCACGCGGATCCTGAGGACGCAAAGCTCCCGGATGCGGATGCTCTGGCCGAGGCCGTGAAGCACGTCGGCTATGACAAGATCGAGTTCGACGGGAATAAGGTCCGCCTGACCGATCCGGAGACTAAGATAGACCTCGGCGGAATCGCCAAGGGCTACATCGGCGACAGGATGGCCGACCTCCTGGAGGAGCGAGGCGTGACATCAGGCATCGTGAACCTGGGCGGCAACGTGATCTGCATCGGGGGCAAAACGGCTGATGACGACTTCGTGATAGGTGTCGAAGCGCCGTTTTCCGACAGGACCGAGATCGTCGGGAAGATCGGAGCGCGCGACATGACGCTGGTGACTTCCGGTGTTTATGAGCGCAAGATAGAGGTGGACGGCAAGCTGTACCACCACATCCTCAGCACGAAGACCGGATACTCCGCGGATACGGACCTTGACGCGGTGACTTTGACCGCCGAAAAAGGCCACTCAATGGATACAGATGCGCTCAGCACCATATGCCTTATCAAGGGCTATGAAGAGGCGAGCAAACTGATAGAGCAGACAGACGGAGTCGAAGCTGTTTTCGTCCTCCACGATGGAACCATACAGCAGACTTCGGGCGCGAAGTTTGAAAAAGAATAGGAAAGAATCATGAAAAAGGTACTTGTGACTAATGATGACGGAATAACTGCAAGGGGGCTGACCACGCTCGTGGAGAAGATCGGCGAGAAATGCGAGGTCTACGCAGTGGCTCCGGCCGAGCAGCAGAGTGCCAAAGGAATGGCGATAACATTCCTGCGCGAAGTCAGCGTCGAGAAGACTGAAGTCGCGGGGGCAGCCGAAGCGTACATCGTTGACGGGACGCCGGTCGACTGCGTCAAGTGGGCGCTGAAATACTTCCGGGGCAGGGGTGTCGAGTTCGACTATCTCTTCAGCGGCATCAACCTCGGAGCCAATGTCGGCATCGCGGCATACTACTCCGGGACGATCGGGGCCGCCCGCGAAGGAGCACTGAACGGGGTCCGCTCGATCGCACTTTCGGTCGGGACGCATGAGTCCACTCATTTTGACTACATCATAAGCCTCGTGCCAAAGCTTATAGAGATCTCAGACACTCTCAGTCCGGCGACTCTTCTCAGCGTCAACGCGCCTGACCTGCCGCCGTGGAAGGTGAGAGGCCTCAGGTTCGCAGAGGTGGCGCCTTTTGGCTATGCAGAGGAATACTCCTTCTCGCCTGCGGGCGACAACAAGGGCAAAACCGCGGACGAACTCGTCTGGGACGGTCCGCTGAATTTCCAGCTGGCGCAGCACTCACTCGACGGCAAGCCGTCGGCGGGGAAGTCTTCCGAGATCGGGCCTGGGATGCTCGGCAGAACGGGCGATCCGGTAACTGAGGCAGATCTTAAATACGATCTCGACTGCATGAGGTACGGGTTTGCAGCTATCACACCTCTAAGCACGGGCAACTCGGATGACGTGGCCCTGAGAAAACTCCAGGGCAGATTCTCGTCGGACGATGTGCTTGCAGTATTCGTAGACATCCAGGAGAACGCCGCGTCCGGCATCGAGATGAGAAACCGTTTTGCCGGAAACACAGCAAGGTTCGCATCCTGCGTGAGACGGCTTGACCTGCCGGTATATGTCACTGAGCTGGCGGGCGGCGGCAAGCTTATGAGCGAGGCCGCGGATATCCTCAGCTCGGACAGAACGGAGACGTCCGTGAGACGCGAACTGTCAGCCTGGGGGTCAGGTGATTTTGCGGACATGATGGCAGCGACATCGGCGCGCCGTGTCCTCATCGCGGGACTTGAGACCCATGCTGCAGTGCTGCAGACGGCGCTCGACTTCGTGAAGAAGGGATATGAGGTGACAGTCATTGAGGACTGCTGCGCTTCGAGGAACGGCCACGATCACAAGATGGCTATAGAGAGACTGCGCGATGCAGGCTGCACGGTGACGACGAGCAGGGCTGCGGTCATGGAACTGGTCAGCACAACGAACCACCCGGCAGCAGAAGCGGTCGCCAGGATCTACAAGTACTAGTAACCGGATGATTCCGGCGGCATTTACGGGAACTTAGCAGTACAGAATAAATGCCCGCGTCAGAGGCCTTGCAGGGTCTGCCGCGGGCTTTTGGTTTATCTCAGAAACAACTGAAATTCTTGACACGCGGGCTCCGTTGTTGTATATTCTTAATGCTATGCGCTGTTGTAGCTCAGGTGGTAGAGCGCATCCTTGGTAAGGATGAGGTTCGGCAGTTCGAGTCTGCTCAACAGCTCCAGCGATCAAACGCATAGGGACAGGGACGCTTGTCCCTATCATTTTTTATCAATTCAAAGAATAACGTTATTAGTTGAAGGAGGAAGTTAAATGGCTAAGCAGAAATATGAAAGAACTAAGCCGCACATTAACATCGGAACAATCGGCCACGTTGACCACGGCAAGACAACTCTTACCGCTGCAATCACATCCGTACTGAACAGAAAGTACGGACTCGGCGGAGACGTAGCATTCGACCAGATCGACAAGGCTCCGGAAGAAAAGGCTAGAGGAATCACGATCTCAACAGCACACGTAGAGTATGAGACACCTAACAGACACTATGCTCACGTAGA
>Ga0310695_10009967_pt1 | contig 14074 bp, 10 predicted proteins | sample RumenRJG_04DNA_FD_203882 | JGI IMG/M metagenome (GOLD analysis project Ga0310695, IMG submission 203882) | Bovine rumen microbial communities from Lethbridge, Alberta, Canada - RJG_04 (v2) (version 2) | ecosystem: Host-associated > Mammals > Digestive system > Stomach > Rumen | place: Canada... | reverse complement strand
TCATCTTCTGCTTCCGCTCCTGCATGGTCTCCACCACGATCAGGTCCTGTACGCCCTGATGCTGAAGCACCGCGTCCACAAAAAAGCGGGGCTCCACTCCTGTGACTTCTCCTCCTGCGGAGAGCGCAGCGTCCGCCAGCTCCCCCATCAGCCCGATGGCACTGCCGCCGTAGACCAGACGGTGCCCCTGCCCCGCGATCCAGGCTCCAAGTTCCCGGGCCTTCTCCCGGAACAGCGGGTTCTTTCCCGGTCTTGCCCCGAGATATACTACGATGTTCATTAAACTTCTTATCTCCTCTGTCTCTATGTATCCGCGCTTTTCTGCCCGTCTGCGCTTTGCTGCCCGGCCGCGCTTTGGTGCCGCGCCGGGTTCAGTGCATGCTCCTGTGTTCTTCTTTCAGGTGTTCCGCCAGCTCATATAAAGTCCAGGTAAGATTCCAGGGCGTTACAACCGCCTTCAGGTCCACTGTCGGCAACCCCTCCGCACGGTACATTTCCAGGAACCGGTGCACTTCTTTATCCGCAAGTCCCTGAAAGATCATCATCTCCGGGAGGAAATACAGCGGAGGCGCACTGACTTTTTTACCGGCGCTCTGCCCGCTGATCAGTTCCAGGATCGTCCGGTTGACGTCTGCGTTCTGGATCTGGCAGCAGGAATACCCGCACTTTTCGCAGAGCTTACTGATCCTGTCAAACTTGTTTTTGTCCGGAATATGCAGGAACACCTGTGCGCCTGGTCTCATTGTGCCGCCTCCCCGTTCCCCGCCTGTCCTGTGGGGAAATACTGTATTTTAGCCTCTGCCTGTTACTATTATAACAGAATCTGAAGGACTGTGCCGACATACTGCCGTTCGACAGTATCTCTGACACAGTCCTTCTGTTTGATCGATCAGTTTTGCGTTTGCGTGCTTCCGCGCTGCGGCTTAGTATAAGCGGACATTCGCGATCCGCTTCGCTCCTCGCTCAGGAAGCAGTATCTGTCAGCGGACAAGGGTGATCTCTTCGTCCCCCAGGATCAGCGTCATGACGCCGTCCTTCAGGGTGCCTTCCAGCTTTTCTTCCCCCGCTTCCATGACCACTTTTTCTCCGTCCAGCGTAAAGCTGACAGTTTCAGGCGCCTCTCCATCCGAGATGAACTCCGCGGTGCCGTCGCCCTTCACCTTGACCTGTATCATTTTGGAAGCATCTTCCGGCGTGGTTCCGATCATGTTCGCAAAATCCTGGATGCTCATTCCCTTATAAGAATTCAGGCTGTAGGTACCTGCAACCTCGCTGTCGGCGGCAGCGGCATCTCCTGAAGCTGCCGCAGCGGTCGCCGCTGCTGTAGTCTCCTCTGCCTTGGTCTCCGCTGCTGTGGTCTCCGCTGCTGTGGTCTCTGCTGCCTTGGTCTCCTCAGCAGCAGTTGTTTCAGCCGCCGCGCCTGCTGCTGCGTCCTGGCTGGCCGCGCCCGCTGCAGCGCTGCCCTGGCGCAGGTCATAGTATTCGAAGGATGCGCTGGAGGGGATACCGATGCCGTGCAGGAAGTCTTCCACCTTGCTCCGCTGCTCGTCTGTCAGAGACGCCGGCAGATGCACGGTCACATCCTCCGGGACGCCCGCAAAGGCTTCCTTGCTGTAGGTGTCTTTCTCCGCGTCAAACAGGACCTGCATGTTGAACCAGATATCCTTCAGCTCCGGATTGTCCTTCAGGATCCGGGCACCGGTCCCGTCCCCGAGGTTGCCGCCGAAGAAGGCAGATACAAAGTCCTTGCCTGCAAAAGCTTCGTCCGCGATGCTGTACACATTGGAGGTGTACCAGAAGGTGCCGTCGGTCTGCATCACATAATTCGGGATGCAGAGCTTTCTGCTGTCTCCGTGGTAACCTGTGATCTGGTTCCCCTTGCTGTCGAAATCATAGGTGCTGTCCGGGAGGAAGTCCGCGGAGGCGCCTGCGATCCAGGCGAGCTCGTCATACCCGATGGAAGCGAGATAGCTGTCCAGCGCGTCGCTCTCGGTCTCGATGGCATCCATGGGCAGATAGAACTGGCTGGAGATGCTGGTGGAGTTGTAAAGGTCTCCCCTGATGTCATTCGTGTCATAGATCCCGTCGAGATACAGCCGGCTTCCGCGCAGCACATTCTCAGCATTCTCCGGGAACACGAAATTCTTCGCGTTCTTGATCAGGATATAGTCGCCGTCGATTCCGGCGGTCTCGATCTCCACCTCCGGATTCTGGATCACGACGATGTTCGCGTCAAAGACCGCATACTGGCAGATCTTCTTCACGCTCTCCGGGATCACAATGACGTCCGTGGTGGTGCTGGCGGTCATGTTCTCCGGAAGCTCCTCGATGCCCTCCGGCAGATTCAGTCTCATGAGGCCGCGCATGTTGAGGAACGCGCCTTTTCCGATCACTCTGACTGTATCCGGAAGGAGGATCTCGTGAATGTTCTGGGTATTCGCGAAGGCGTGCTCGCCAAGCACTTCAAGGTCTGCGGGCAGTTCCACGGAAGATGCTGTCGTCTCATAGAACATGTTGTCCGCGGAAATATCGGATCCTGCCGGCAGGCTGATGGACTCAAAGGTGCTCTCAGCGAAGCAGCGTCTGTCATAGACCGCCGGACTTCCCTTGAAGCTTCCCTTGCCGGATTCCGCGAAAGCCGCAGTGCCGATAGCTGTGCATCCGTCCGGGATCACCACATCGGTGAGATTCGGGCAGCCCCGGAAGGCATTCTGTCCGATCTCCAGGAGCGTGTCAGGCAGGACGACCTTTTCAAGGTTCGTGCAGCCCATGAACGCGTTGCCCTGGATCCATGTCACGCCTTCGGGGATCACAACGGACTTCAGCGTGGTGTTGTCCTTGAACGCACCGCTTCCGATATAGACTGTGCTGTACTCTCCGATCTCCGCCGGGATCTCCAGGTCGGCGTCCGTTCCGGTGTAGCCGTTGATGGCGCCCCGGTCGGTGGTGATGCCGTTCACGGAAGCTTTGCCGGGCTCCTCGTACCCACTGGGATCCAGTTCCACGGAGTTCATGACAGAGGCGAACTGTTCATTGTCCAGGAATTTCTTCAGGCCCTCTGCGTCAAAACCGCGGAGGCTGATGCCGGTCTGGAAGCAGCGCTTCTCATCGAAGCCGGTATACAGCTTCATGTAATAGCTCGTGACCTCATCTTCCCCGCTGCCCGTCTTATTCTCTTCGATGACGCCGTAATAATCGCGTCCGTTATAGGTCTTCTGGAAGTGTTCGCCCTCCCAGGCGTTCGCAAGTTTCTCCGGGTCCGCTCCGAGAGCGATGTTGAAGGTCGCCCCGCCGAACAGCTCTTCCGAATGCAGGCTGGCGACGATGCTGTTTGTGCCGTCCTTCACGTCCCAGCGGGCCGGGAAGGTAGCTGTGATGCCGCCGGAAGTATGCTTCACGCCTTCCGCGGTGGTGATGACTTCAAAGTTGTTCAGCACCGCCCGCACATGGCGGAGGTACAGAAGATCATAAATGTTGGTGTCTTTCACCGGCTCCTGGGCCTCCAGCCTGATGTAAAGGCCGTACCAGCTCCCGGCGAGAGTCTCGCCGTAATCGAGGACGATATCCACCGCGGGGGTATCTGTTTCGTTGCTGGGATGCAGCCAGCCCTCGCGGATATTGTTGGCCCAGACTCTTGCCTGGAATCCTGCCAGATCCTGCTTCGCGTCCTTGGACCAGTCTGTCTTGATCTCATTGCCCGCGTACTTGATGGTGGAGGTCACATTGTTGACGATGGTGTTGTACGCGCCGACTTCGCGGTAAGGTCTGAACCGGATCTTCCACGCGCCGTCGTCGCTCTTCACGACGATCTTTCCGTAGCCCCTCGTGGGTTCCTCACGCTCCACCGTCACGCCTTCCGGCAGCTTCAGGATCAGGTTCTCATCTTCAAATTTCTGCTCCGTGAGCTCCAGCGTTCCTGTGTCCGCGGGGATCGGTTTTGCGGGATCCAGCGCGTTCTGCGCCGGCAGTTCCTCGACGTAGGGCTGCTCTGCCTTGGCCGCCTCTGTCGGCGCTGCGAATGTCTGTGCAGCTGTCGTTGACGAAGGCTCCGTTTTGCCGCAGGCTGCGAGATTCAGGACCACAGCCGCCGCAAGCAGGACCGGTAAAAAACGTTTTTTCATAATACTGCTCCCTCCTGTACTGTAATGATCTGCCATGACTGACAGTCATCCGTGATCTGCCCTGCTCCCTTCACTGAACTGCTGCCGCGCTGTTTTTCCATGTTGTTTTTCCATGTTGTTTTTCCATGTTGTTTTTCCATGTTGTTTTTCCATGTTGTTCTTACAGTCTGCCTTGTGTTATGCTTTTTCTGCAGCACATTTTTTCAGCGGCGGCACGCCGCAGCCAGATTTGAAGGAGAAACGGCATGAATCGCTTTACTTATTATACACCAACAAAGGTCGTTTTTGGCAGTGGTACGGAACTGGAGACCGGGAAGCTCGTGAAGGAATGCGGCGGCACCCGGGTCCTGATCCATTACGGCGGCGGAAGCGCAGTGAGATCCGGCCTGCTGTCCAGGGTCTGTGCTTCCCTGGATGAGGAAGGCATCTTCCACACGGAGCTTGGCGGCGTGGTCCCGAATCCCCGGATCTCCAAAGTCCGGGAAGGCATTGCCATCGGACTGGAGCAGAAGCTGGACTTCATCCTGGCTGTGGGCGGCGGCTCCGTGATAGATTCCTGCAAAGCCATCGCCTACGGTCTGGCCGAGCCGGACAAGGACGTGTGGGAGCTGTACGATCATAAACGAAAGGCTTCCGGATGCCTTCCCGTCGGCGCGATCGTCACCATTGCCGCTGCCGGCAGCGAGATGAGCAACAGCTCTGTCATCACGGATGAAGCGGCCGGAGAAAAGCGCAGCTACAACGACGACATCGCCCGCCCGAAGTTCGCAGTCATGAACCCGGAGCTCACCGTGACACTGCCGCCTTACCAGACGGCGGCAGGCTGCGCCGATATCATGATGCACACCATGGAGCGCTATTTTGTTCCGGGGGATACCCTGGAGCTGACGGATGAGATAGCGGAAGGCCTTCTCAGGACGGTCATGAAAAACGCGGAGATCCTCCGGGACGACCCCGGAAACCTCAAGGCGCGCTCCGAAGTCATGTGGGCCGGCAGCCTCTCCCACAACGGCCTGACAGGCTGCGGCATCAGCGCCGGGGATTTTGCTTCCCACGGCCTTGAGCACGAGCTCAGCGGGATGTTCGACGTGACCCACGGTGCGGGCCTTACGGCCATCTGGTCCTCCTGGGCGCGCTATGTGTTCCGCGGCGAAGCCGTGCTGCCCCGCTTTGTACGCTACGCGGAGAAAGTCATGGGTGTGCAGCGCACCCCGGAGATGACGGACGAGGAAATGGCCCTCGCCGGCATCGCGGCGATGGAAGACTTCTATCACCGCATCGCCATGCCCGCAAACCTGAAGGAACTCGGCATCGCCCCCACAGAGGAGCAGATCCTTGCCATGGCAGCATCCTGCGCGAGAGCCAGCGGCGGAAAACGCGGCAGCGCCAAAGTTCTGTACGAAAAAGACATGGCTGAGGTCTACCGCATGGCAAACCAGACATAAAAAAGGATCCCCTTCTGCTGCAGAAGGGGATTTTCCTGTGATTGGGCGTTTCCGGACTTTTTTATAAGATTTGTTCCCTTTTAAAAACGGTTTTCAGAGGATTCCGGGGGTCTGAAGAGGATAAACGGGCGTTTCAGAAGCATTTTCAAAAATCTGTTCCCTTTTTCACAGTTTTACGCTCATGGTTTTACTGAAAAAGGGGAACAAAATACGAAAAATGCTCCTGAAACGCCCGATTCACAGTTTATATGGGCAAAAAAAGCAGGATTGAAGGGTTCTGAAGGGTACAAAAATCCAGAAAAGGCCAGATTACGCCCAAACCACACGCCCGTACGGAAGGTCCGGAACCGACAGAACCATCTCAGCTTCGCGGCAGTCCGCCGAACGGCAGTCCGCCGCATGACAGTCCGCTGCACGACAGCCCACTTTGCGTCAGACCGCTCCCCTGCTTACATCCACGGATTCTGGCTCTCCGGTTTCCTGATATCCGCCAGGAGGAACTGCTCCCAGAGATACCACTTCCCGTCCTTTGCCTGTCTGAGCTGCACTGCCCGGGGGCTGTCCGCTCCGCCGGACTGAAGGTAAAGCTTCGCGTAGCCCTGGTCCTGATAGGAATAGGGGCTCTCGCTCACGGCGATCACGGCGGGCAGATCCGGCGTGTAGTCGTTCTGCGGCACTGCGCCTTTAAAGAAGGAGCGCGGCACATAATCCTTGTCCATGAAACGGTCCCTGAGGAACTGCTGCTCGTAGGGGCTCAGGGTCCCGGGGCCCTTCAGGAAGTCCAGCATGGAGAGCGACATCTCCCTGTCCTTCGGATATACCGCCAGCGCCGCCACTGTCAGCGCGGCAGTATCAAAAGGTGTGGAAAGAGAAGCCTGGGGCAGACGCTTCATCGCCTCCAGGGTCTCCGGCAGTTCTGCAAATACCACTTCAACTGTTCGTTCCATAGGGTATACCTCCTTGTCTCAGTTCAGACATCATACCCGATCATGTCTTTCAAAGCTCTTCTCCGTTGCTTCTGATCACCTTCTGATACCACCAGAAGGATTCTTTCTTTTCTCTCGTCAGGTCTCCGGTCCCGTCGTCGAACTTGTTCACATAGATAAAACCGTAGCGCTTGGCCATCTCTCCGGTGGTCGCGCTGACGAGGTCGATGCATCCCCAGGGCGTATATCCCATCAGGTCCACACCGTCCCTGACCGCTTCCTTCATCTGTTCGATGTGCTGCCGCAGATAGTCGATCCGGTAGCTGTCATGGACCACGCCGTCCTCTCCCTTCTGATCGTAGGCGCCGAGACCGTTCTCCACCACCATCATGGGAAGTCCGTAGCGGGCATAGATCTCGTTCAGGCTGAACCGGAGACCCTTCGGGTCGATCTGCCAGCCCCAGTCCGAGGACTTGAGGTACGGATTCGGCACGCCGGAGATGATATTGCCCCCGGCCGCTGCCGCGTCGTTCTTCGCGGTGATGCAGGTGGACATGTAGTAGGAAAAGGTGTAGAAATCCACCGTTCCTTCCTTCAGGATCTGTTCATCTCCCGCTTCCTTCCTGATCGTGATGCCGTTCTCTTCAAAGAACCGCTTCGCGTAGAAAGGATAGGCTCCCCGCACCTGGATATCCGAGCAGAACCAGTTATTCATGTTCATGTTCTGCTGGTTCTTCAGCACGTCGTCCGGGTCCGGCGACAGCGGATAGGACACGGAGAACAGGTTCATGTCCCCGATGAGAAGCCCCGGATAATGATCGTGGGCGTATTTTACCGCCAGGGCGGAGGCCAGGAACATGTGGTGCAGTGCCTGGAAGCGTTCCTGCTTCTTGTCCGGGAGCGCGGACACCGGGCCCTCGAAGCCGCGGATGGTCCCCGTGTTCACCACAGCACCCAGCGGCACCACTGAGGAGTTGATCTCGTTGAAGGTCAGCCAGTACTTTACCTTGCCGTGATACCTGTCAAACAGAGTCCTGGCGTAGCGCACATAGCAGTCGATCAGTTCCCGGCTCTCCCATCCGTTGTACCGCTCCACCAGCGCATAGGGGAGCTCGTAGTGGGAGATGGTGACCAGCGGTTCGATGCCGTACTTTCTGCAGCAGTCGAACACCCTGTCGTAATACTCCAGGCCTTTTTCGTTCGGTTCTGTTTCCATGCCTGTCGGGAAGATCCTGGTCCAGTTGACACTGAGCCGGAAGCAGCGGAATCCCATCTCCGCGAAGAGGGCGATATCCTCCTCGTAGCGGTGGTAAAAATCGATGGCTTCATGGGACGGGTACAGACGGTCCGGACGGATCTCCGTCGTCACCCACTTCGCTTCTTTCGCGGAGCCGTTGGTGCACATGTCCGGGACCGACGGTCCTTTTCCGTCCGCATTCCACGCACCTTCGCACTGATTCGCCGCCACGGCGCCTCCCCACAGAAAATCCTCTCTCAGTACTGACATTTTTTACTCCTCTCAAACGTCACCGGCTGTCACACACCGCAGTTTTCTCGGAAAAGACTGCGGATATTGTCATCATAACATATTCTGAGGTGCTTCAGGAAATCTGTTCTGATCTTCTTCTGGAAATCTGTTCTGATCTTCTTCAGGAAACCTGTTCAGAGGTTCTTCAGAAAGATCTCGATCCCGATCAGGACCAGGATGCAGCCGCCCAGCACAGACGCCTTCCAGGAAAGTGCTGTTCCTGCCCGTCTCCCGATCAGCAGACCCCCGATGCAGATGACGAACGTCACGGCAGCAATGATCAGCGAGGCAAGAAATGCCGGGACCAGAGCATATTCCGCGATGGCGAAGCCGACAGACAGCGCGTCGATGGAAGTGGCGATTCCCTGCAGCAGCAGGTCCTTCCCTGAAAGACATGGCCCTGTCCCGCCGTCACTGCCGCTGTTCCTCTCCTGCACGCCCTCCAGGATCATCTTGCCGCCGAGATACAGAAGCAGCCCCAGGGCGATCCAGGGGATCATCTTCCGGAAAGCGGAAAAAAGGACCACGATGGTATGCACGCATGCCCAGCCGGTCATCGGCATCAAAAACTGGAAAAAGGCGTAGACCCCCGCGATAAAGCACATCCGCTCCCGGGGCATCCGGGGCTCGTGAAGCCCGTTGGCCAGGGAGACAGAAAACGCATCCATGGCCAGCCCCACACCCAGCGCGGCGCTGTTCAGAATAAAGACTAAGTTCAAGCTCATTTTGCGAACCCCCTCAGCATGCGGATCTCGCCTGCGTAGCCGTCATTGTCCTCCTGGGGTGTCTCCAGGATAAAAGGTAATTCCCGCAGATCCGGATGCGTGACCACCGCCCGGAACATCTCCTCGCCCAGTGTCCCGAAGCCAATTTTTTCATGCCGGTCCTTGTGGGAGGCGAATGGATTTTTGCTGTCGTTGATATGGACCGCCTTCAGCCATTCAAGCCCGATGACCCGGTCGAATTCTTTCAGCACGCCGTCAAGATCGCGGACGATGTCATAGCCTCCGTCATGTACGTGGCAGGTGTCGAGACACACGCCCATTTTCTCCTTCAGTTCCACACGGTCCAGGATCTCCCGCAGCTCTTCAAAAGTGCCCCCGACTTCGCTTCCTTTTCCGGCCATGGTCTCAAGCAGCACCGTGGTGTGCATCTCCTTCCAGAGAAGCCCGTTGAGCGCGTCGGCAATCATGCGACAGCCTGCTTCCGTCCCCTGCTTCATGTGGCTGCCCGGATGAAAGTTGTAGCAGTTTCCCGGCAGAAATTCCAGCCGCCTGAGATCCTCCGCCATCGATTCCTTCGCGAAGCTCCGGTTGGATTCCTTGTCAGAGCACAGATTGTAAGTATAGGGCGCATGGGCCACCAGCGGCGCAAAATGGTGCTCCGCCAGAAGCGACGCCAGCGCCTTCGCGTCTTCCTCGTCCATGGGCTTCACGTTTCCTCCCCTGGGGTTCCTGGTGAAAAACGCGAAGGTATCCGCCCCGATCCTGAGGGCTTCCTGGCCCATGGCGAGATATCCTTTTGTGCTGGACAGATGACATCCGATATGCAGCATGATCCTGCTCCTCCCGTTCCGCGGGCGGCAAAGGCACTTTCCTGCCGTCCCGGTTCCCACTATGTTATCATCTGGCCGCGATTCTTTCCATCTGTTTCTGAAACATCCTGCAGCAGATCCCGGAGCACATACTTTTACCTGAGCGGGCCTCGTAAAAAAAGACCGCCGGGCGTATAATGACCCCAGGGAGTAAAAGCGGACTTCCGCGCCGCACACGTCTGTCCGCGGAAAATGGAGGAGATCTATGGACGTCGTCGTCATCGGAACTGTCGTGATGGATATCACCGCAAAGCCCATCGCGGAACAGAACACCTGGAAAGAGAAACAGCGGATCGGCGGGATCCGGCTCTCCACTGGCGGTGACGCCGCCAATCAGAGCATCCGGCTGGCGGACCTCGGCAGGTCCGTCGCTGTTGCTGCCTGTGTCGGGAAGGATCAGGCCGGGCTGCTGGCCAAAGCCGCCATGAAGGAGCGGGGCGTGGACATCTCCCGCGTGACGGAATCTGCGGACCGGGAGACCGGTTCCTCCCTGATCCTCGTGCGGGAGGACGGCGAGCGGAACATTTTCTCCAACAACGGCGCCCACGGCCAGGTATTCAGGGAAGACTGCGCCTGGATCCCGGAAGCAGGTCCGAAGGCAGTTTCCATCGCAAGTCTCTTCTGCGTTCCGTATCTTGAAGAATACGGCCTCCGGGAACTGCTGCAGGAATGCAGGCGCCGGGGCATCCTGACCTTTGCGGATCTGGGCTCCGACAAGAAACACCAGGGTCTGGAAGGGATCCTTCCCTTCCTGCCGCATCTCGACTACTTCCTGCCCAGCGAGGAGGATGCTCTCAGTATGACCCGCACCTCCACTCCGGAGGAAGCCGCTGAGGTCTACCTGAACTGCGGCGTCTCCTGTGTGGTGATCAAGTGCGCGGCCCGGGGCGCGTTTTACCGCACCCGGGAAGAATCCGGCTGGGTCCCGGCCCTTCCGGTGGTCCCGGTGGATACCACCGGTGCGGGCGACTGTATGGCAGCGCATTTTATCCACGGTATCCTGAGCGGCCTTGATTTAAAAGAGACCTGCCGCCTCGCCTGTGCTGCTGCGTCCTTAAGCACACAGCAAAGCGGAGCCTCGCTGACGAAGCTCCGCCTGGATGACCTGCAAAACAGTATTCTGATTCAATGATCTTAAATTTTAAAGCCCCCGGACACTTTGGCAGCATATCTCTTGTCCAGGGGCTGTTTAATTAATGTTATTTTACATGTCCATGTCACGTCTGCGGTATTTGAGCGCCGCTGATCGCCTTTCCCGTCCTGACATCGAAGCTGTACTCCTTCACGTTCTCTGCCTTTTCCGCGGCCTTTACGTCCACGCCCGACATTTCCGTTGTCTCACGAAACGTAAGCACTTCGCTGTCCAGGCGAAGGATCTCCGCCGTGATCCGCAGTTCCTCAGAGAAAGCGGAATCTCCCAGGTTCAGTGCGCTTTTCTTCATTTCTTCCAGATACGTCTCCGCACGTTTCGTGACGTCCTCGTTGTACTGGTAAAGGCTCTCGTAAAGCTCCGGATACTTTGCCCAGTCCGCTTCCACCAATGAAATGCAGGCGGTGCAGGAACCGTTCTCTGAGACCTGTATCACGGGCATTCTGAGATCCCTCAGATACACCAGCGGGTAATCCGGCATCGGCATTCTGAAAAGTTCCGGGTGGTCTTCATAACGGATCAAAGCCCGCTGTTCTGAGAACCCGAGGCCCAGCACATAAGGCCCGAACAGGAACTCCAGTCCCTCCGGCGTAAGATACCAAGTGTCGACGCCTGTTTCTTCCCCCTTTTCCAGGATCTCTTCAATGATCTTCTCCGGATGATCATCGTCTGAGATGAGAGACAGCTCCTCATGGTACTCTTCCTCCATCGCCTCGACAATGAGATCCGGCAGTGACTTCCTGTTCTTCACGATATCCTGAAGCTTCAGGATTTCACCCGTCTCCGGATCCAGAGTCCAGGCCCTGAACTCCCAGTAGTTATGGGCGCCGCCGATATCCGTCGTGGAGGTCCTGAGAAAACTTATCGCGCTCTCATCCATCCGCCCCGGAGTCAGGCTGATCTCTTCTGTGAGAGGACGCGCGTTCTCTCCCAGGCTTTGCCTCAGCTCTTCTGCGTCGGAGAGAAGGGAATCCATGGCTTCCGCAGAGACCTGCAGTTTCTCCCGGCTGATCCTGTCAAGCGTCTCCGCGAGCTGCGGTCTTTTATTCTCTTCCTCTCCGGAGAGCTTCACCTCCGCCGACTGCACCATGGCAGCCTCTTTCCCGCTCTCAGGCAAGTAAAGGTACTGCTGTTTTTCGGAGATCCTCATGGCGATCCTCGTTGTTCCGGCGGCCTGCTCCTCATCTTTGTCTGCCGTTTCCGTCCTGCTTTCCTCTGCCGCCGCTCTGATCCCCAAGGGATTTTTTTCTTCCGCCGCTGCTTTTGCTTCCGCCGCAGGCTTTGTTTCAGCCGCTGCGATCCCGGCTTCTGTTTTTCCGTTATCTGCTTTTCCGGCTTCTGTTTTTCCGTTATCTGCTTTTCCGGCTGCTGCGGTCGCTGTCGTCTCCGCCGCCTTTGCCGGTCCCGCGGACGTCTCCTTTCGCCCGCAGCCGGACACTGCCGCGGTCAGGATCAGCACTGCAGCCGTATACTGCATCCATCTTTTTCTCATCCTGTTTCCTCCCGTTCAGCTAAGTGTCTGCTCAGCTGATTACCCGTGTAATACTTTCTGCTGTTCCCTGTTTTTTTCCTGACGGGATCGCATATCTGAACTGCAGCGATCAGTCTCCAGCCTCACTTCTACAGAAAGATTCCTTCCTTCCCAGGTCACAGCAACCGTTTCAGGATCTGCTCCCGGTGGTTGATGAACATGGACGTGACCTGATAGCTGTCCGTCTCCTCGTAGCTGCAGGGATGGACAGTCCCGTCGTCGAAACTCAAGATCTCCGCCCCGGGCAGACCCAGAAGGATCGGAGAATGCGTCACGATCAAAAACTGCGCTTTTTCCTGGACGCACCGGTGGATCTCCAGCATCAGCGTCAGCTGGCGCTGGGGTGAAAGAGCCGCCTCCGGCTCGTCCAGAAGATACAGCCCGCTGCCCCGGAAGCTGTTCTGCGCCAGAGCGAGAAAACTCTCCCCGTGGGATCTCTCATGAAAATGCTGGGGCTTTCCGCCCGGTCCCCTGCTGTACTCCTCTTCCTTGGTCGCCACATTGTAAAAGCTTTCCGCCCTGAGAAAATATCCGTGGGAAGCCCTCCGGATCCCCCGGGAGAGACGCAGGGCGCCGCAGAGTTCAGAGTGGGAGTCATAGGTCGAAAAGCTGTAATTCCTGGTCCCGCCCTCCGGGTTGAACCCGGCAGCCACAGCGATGGCTTCCAGCAGCGTGGATTTCCCACTGCCGTTCTCCCCCACAAAAAACGTGACCGGATTCCGAAAAGTGATCTCCTCCACTCCTTCCAGCGCCGGGATGCGTCGCAAATAGCTGCCCTCTTCAATTTTATCCCAGTCGATAAACAAGCCGCGGAGCGGCAGATCGTTGATCATAGACAGAGCTCCCATATGATTTCTGACTGCAGAAATGTACTGCTTACCGCACCATTGTATCACAAACGATTCCGGTGCCGCCTTTTATCGGCTATAATATTATGCATGACCGAAAACAACCTGCCCGGATGTTTTCGAGAAAGTGCCGGATGAACGATTATTAAGAAAGAGCTGGACTGATCATTATGGAAAGACAGAACGACCGCCGTTCACTTCTGATGCTCACCACATCGATGGTGATCTACGGGACCATCGGCATTTTCCGCAGATCCATACCGCTGTCCTCGGGGCTTCTGGCCTGCGTGAGGGGCTTCCTCGGGTCTGCTTTCCTGGCTGCCTTCGTGAAGCTCCGCGGCGGGACGATCCGCCGCGGCATCCCGCGGAAGGAAGTGATGCGTCTCATTCTCTCCGGCGCCATGATCGGCGTCAACTGGATCTTCCTTTTCGAGGCCTTCAACTACACGACCGTCGCCACCGCCACACTCTGTTACTACATGCAGCCCACTATCGTGATCCTGCTGTCCCCGCTCCTTTTGAACGAAAGGCTGACGGGAAAGAAGCTGCTCTGCGCCGCCGCGGCGATTGCGGGAATGGTGCTGGTGACCGGTCTTCCGGAAGCCTCCTCCGCAAGTGCCTTCAGCGCCTCCGACAACCTGAAGGGGATCCTTCTGGGCCTCGGAGCGGCGGCTCTCTACGCGGCAGTCATCATCGTCAATAAAAAAGGCGCCCCGGTGGACGCCTATGAAAAGACCATTCTGCAGCTGTTTTCCGCAGCCGCGGTGCTGGTCCCCTATCTTCTTGTCACGGAAAACTTCAGCGCGCTTCAGCTCACCGGCCGGGACGTGCTGCTGCTTCTGGTGCTTGGCATCGTCCACACCGGCATCGCCTACGCACTCTACTTCGGGAGCATGGACGGCCTCAGAGCCCAGACCATCGCGCTGTTCAG
>Ga0310695_10009964_pt1 | contig 14077 bp, 8 predicted proteins | sample RumenRJG_04DNA_FD_203882 | JGI IMG/M metagenome (GOLD analysis project Ga0310695, IMG submission 203882) | Bovine rumen microbial communities from Lethbridge, Alberta, Canada - RJG_04 (v2) (version 2) | ecosystem: Host-associated > Mammals > Digestive system > Stomach > Rumen | place: Canada... | reverse complement strand
ATCAGTAGTACCCAACACATCCAGACGGCCACGCATATTGAGGTTTTCCAACGGACCGTTCATCATGGCAAATACATTCACAAAAGCCTTGCCGTAAGCCACACTCTTAGCATGCTCTTTGGCGCCAATAATTTGGAAGTTGTTAGCCTGCATGCGCAGATTGACCATAATCTTTTCAAGGTTGCTGAAGTTCACATTACCCTGCACATTCAGCGGGTTGTCGTTATGAGCATAGACGGTGAAATTCTCAAACAGCAGGTTAGAATGCTGAATGCGTACGGGGTCGTCGTCAAAACGCAACTTGACACCATAAGGGATGCTCTCAAGATAGGATTTGGAGAGGAACACCTCGCCATTTACCTCCGGACGGGACAGTGGACCTTCTATTGTTAGTTCTCCCTCAGCATAGCCCTGCAGACCACAGAGTTGGTCAGGAACGAAACCATTGACGATATTCAGTGGCAGATGCTCCAATTGCAACTTAGCATCAAGCGAACCGTCACCTTCATTATAATAGGTTCCTGTCAGCAGTCCGATCTCGTCGTCGTCCATCATCAGTCGTGCCTCGACGGCATGTGCATCGTTCTCTTTCTGCAGATAGACCAGTTCAGTACTAATATTACCTATCGGACAACGCTCGTAAGTCATATTTTGCACACCCATATCACCTGCCACAGAGAACTGACCACTAGCATTTTGTATGACATGATAGTCACCATTCAGCATACCCGACATACGAGGGGCATACGGAATAACGGAAGTAATTTCCTCCAAGTTAAACTTATGCAGACTAAGCGTCAGGTCCTGCAGTGCTTCAGGGTCTGTGTCTTCGGAATAAAGACGGATACCCATGCCATCGTCAGCACGCAGGTCTACTTTAGCCTTAATCTTACCACTGCTGCCCAAGAATACATAGTTGTCTTTGTTGAGAGCAAATTCCTTATAACCCAGTGTGGGACGATCGGGCATCAAATGAAGGTTGATACCTCCATCGACAACCTCAGCTTGTGCACCGATACGTGCACCCAACTTATTGTTAGCATCGAAGTAGCGCACGCCAAGGGTTGCACCGCGTTCCTGCAGGATTCCGTCAATAAGCGCATTGAAGACGAACTGCGGATTCTTCTTATTGTTACGTACCTGACCACCAAACGACAGTCGTTCCTTGCGCTGGATAAGCGAGAAGTTGATGGTATCAAGGCGGATGTCACTGACGGTCAGCGAGTGGATATAACCACGACCATTGACACCCTCAGCAACAGAGGTCGACAAGTCGAAGAGCATATCCTTGAAGTCCACATCGGCACTGGCTTTCAGGAAGGTAGCAACAGGATTCTCGCGCTGGCTTTCCAGCGTCATGCGCATCGTAGGCAACAGCTTACGTAAGGCCGGCTGGTCAATGGTTTTCCTTTCTAACTGTGCCATCGCAGAGTCGCCTAGGATAGCGAACTGATTAAGTAGTTGTTCATAGTTACCGCTGGCATCGAGTTTGACGACAAAGTCACCACTCTGGGTACGTACAAAAGTAGTGTCTGGTGTTGTCTTTAACAACAGATCTACGTCGGAAGGGCGATAGATATGACTGGAGTCGCTAATGGTCAAGTCGTTGACAATACCCGTAACTTGGTGGGTTAGTTTCAAGTCGGAATTGATATCGAAGTGACCACACATTCCAATGGTCAGCGGGTCTGGTGTAACGCCCATCTCATAGAGGTCGAGTTCCTGGAAATCGGTGCTCAGCGTACCGTCAAAACGGGTGGTAGAAAGCAGGGCGTCGAAATTCACGGCACCCTTCAGCAACGGGTTGCTACTGACGAGATTGGCATGCGCTTTACCGTCACTCACCAATGCATGAGCGGAGATGTTGTCGATATTCAGTTTGCCATAACCCACATGGTGTATCTTCGCGTCAGCAACAAGACTGGTACGTGGTGAGAAGAAGTCAGTACCCTGCCCCTTGGCAGTAATATCGGCAGAGACGGTATAGATACTATCATGGGGCATGAAGTGGTGAACGTTCAGGTCGCGCACTTGAATGTCTGCATCATAACGCATAGCGGTGGCATAGAACGAGCCCTTGGCCTTGATCATTCCCCTACCCTCACGAGCTGTGATGTCGGCAAAGTACTGTTGTCCATCAGCCTTCACACGTCCTTGAGCTGACAGCGATGGAATACGATAGGTGCGCTGCATGTCTCGTGGCAGCATGGCCATCACAAAGCCCATATTCTGGGTACTGGCATTGAACTGCACATCCGCACGCAACTTTTCGGGAGTATCAAGGTTGGCAGCAAAACCCGTAGCTGTGGCATGGAAGGCTGTCGGCAGCGATACTTCCAAATCGTGGAAGTCCATATGCTGCATATTCCCTTTCAACAAACCACTGACGGTAAGCGGATATTCCGGCCAACGCTGACGCATAGCGGCAGGCAGATTGCTAAGGAACGGCATGATGTCTTGTTTACCTACCGTAGCGTTCATCTTCAGCCTCATCTTACCCGGATCAACGGGTTCCATCAGCGACAATGGCATGTCGAGTTCCACATCGACATCGCTATATGGTGTAGACAACCGGAACTTGGGTAGTTTGATGGCACCATCCTCCATAGCAATAGGACCGGAAAGATGGGTAACATTAAAACCACTACCCTTCTCCTTCAAAGCGACCTGACGCAGATACATGCGCAGCGTGGGGTCGTGGAAATAGATGGAGTCAATACCCACAGTGATGTCGCTGAGATCTATGTGGTTATAGTCCAAACCCTCTATACGGGGCTGGTAGTTCTGGTCATACTTGACAGCACCATGCGCCCAATCAACACTACCAACAGTGTAAGTCTGTGTACCCAAATCTATTAATGCCTCACGGGCTGTAAGGTTGCCCATATGGGCCTCAACGCTCATCGTATCACCTGGCATGTGGAACACGATGTCAGAGTGGTCGATAGTTATGCTATCGACATATATCTTCCACAGCACAGGCTCACTGGTGGTGGTATCCTCTGGTACAGAGTCAGCCATCTGGATGTCGAAGAAAGCATCCTCCAACCTTGAACCGTTCAGTTCTACGATACCCTGGTCGAGGTCTATGCCTTTGCTGGCCATAGACAGGCGTGAGAAGCGGCCTTTCACCTTGGCAGCCGCTACTAAATCGAGGGTATTCAGGTGGGTATTAGTTACTTCCAGCTCATTGATGACCACCTTGCTGTCCAACAGGGGCAACAATTGTACGTCGACCACCATGCGTTCTACATCGGCAAGAGTATCTGGCTTTTGCAGCACACGGAACTCGTCAATCGACAGGTCGAGAGGAAAGGATAGGTCGACATGGCCTACTGAGATATCCATGCCTGTCTTCTCTGATGCGATGGCCGTCACCTTGTCTACCGCCCAATTCTGTACAGGAGGCAGATAGAGCAGCACCGTGAGCACCACAAAGAGTAGCACAGGACTCAGCAAGATGATTAATATCCACCAGAAAAGCTTCTTCATAACCTAACGATTCATTATCATGTTAGACCACAGGGGATCTGCAGGCAGTGGTGATTCCACCACGATGGTCTCTTTGGATACGGGATGCACAAACTCCACACGATGCGACAGCAGCGAGATGCTACCATCGGGGTTGCTACGGCGCGCACCGTATTTCAGGTCGCCCTTGATGGGACAGCCAATAGCAGCCAGCTGACAGCGTATCTGATGGTGGCGACCCGTCAATAGTTGTACTTCCACCAGCGAGTAGCGATCGGAATGGCCTATCAGACGGTATCTCAGCACTGCCATCTTCGAGCGTGGCACCTCATGGTCGTAGGCATAGCTTTTGTTCTGCTTCTCATTCCTCACAAGCCAGTGTTCAGCGGTAGCAAATTCTTCACTCTTCACTTTACACTTTCCACTATCAACTATCGCCCAATACGTCTTGTGCACCTCTCCGTCACGGAACATATTGTTCAGACGGATCAGTGCCTTGGAGGTACGCGCAAAAACCACCAGTCCAGAGACGGGACGGTCCAAACGATGCACCACGCCCAAGAAGACCGCACCAGGTTTCTGGTACTTCTCCTTGATATATTGCTTCACCGTTTCAGACAAGGGTGTATCGCCAGTCTTATCGCCCTGAACGATTTCGCCACTCTCCTTGTAGACGATGATGATGTGATTATCTTCGTAGACCACTCGCATAACGCATGCAAATTTACAAAGAAGGAAGGAAACTGCCAAATTTTAGAACACAAAAATGTCAGGCAACAGCCTTCTGGCGTGCCTGACATGTTCAAAAGGACAATAAATCCTAGTTTGCCTGAGAAAGACAGCTAACAAAAATATTTCATTATCATGCTGCCTGTGGAGTATCAATGGGCTTCTTGGAAGCCATCAACTTCTTTATCCAACCTGACCAGTTGAAGTTCTCAATCAGACCATAGAAGGTCTCGATAGTCATGATGACAGAGGCCACAAAACAGAAGATGAAAGCGCCTACAATCATCAATCCAATCTTAAGAACCATAATGATGATATTAGCAGAATCAGACTCTGTATGTGTCGATGTAGAGCCATCGCTATAAGTCGTCTTTACTATGTAGTCGGGCAACAAGCTCATAGCCAGTCCGGCACCAAAGCAGAACGAAGCCAGACCGAAGCCGACCTTACGGAAGATATTCATACAGCCTGCACGACGACGATGACGCGTGATAGTGTATCCGTGAGGATAGCCTGTGATAATATAAAGAGGAATAAGGATTAGCAAGTAAATCATATAGTTGCGCAAGGTATTACCATGCGACACCTCATTTTCCACACGTTTGGCAAGATCATCCTTGGCCATTTCGTGTACCTGTGCAAAGTCCATCGCATTGATAGAGTCATAGTTTGCACGATACTTAGCAGCATTTTCCTCACTGCTCTGCTGATACTTCAGATACGACTCTTTACGTTCCTTTGTTGTGGCAGTATCAGCACGCTGCTTATACTCACCTGCACTCTTGAGAGCACTTTCTGACCACGACTTATAATCAATAAGCTTATACATCTTATACTTATCTGCAGAAGTAAGTCTCAGCGAGTAAGCATCATTGGCATGCTGACTGGGACACTTATCATAATCCGTCTGTCCGACCTTTACAGTTTTCCACTGTTGCACCTGTTCACGCTCCACCTTCGCACGCAGGATGTCGTCCTCCTGGTCTTTCTTGAAATAATAGAAGATACCTGCGCCTAACAATGCACCACAAATAAGACTCCACATCCATGTGCTGTGACGCTTCTTCGACCAGTCAACAATCTCGCGCAACATATTGTAGCGCTCAACGTAGTCCCGATCACCCGGATGCTCAACGACTTCCTCAGCACGATTCAGCATCTCGTCCATGTGTTCGGTTTCTGCCTTCGTGCGAGGATATATGTCATTGATATCATCTACTACCCCTTTCTCACGCTCCTTTTTACTGATAAGTGACGATGTAAACATGGCCTCATCCAAATAAGTCCACGCCTCTTCATTAAGCATTTTCTCTTCATCAAGATTGTTCTCTGCGTCAAGAATGTTTTCTTCGTTAAGATTTTTTTCTTCGTCCATAATATTACTTGTTTTAGATTGGTTCTGATTGTTGGCACAAAGATAAGAATTATTTACGAAAAAACCTCATTTATTGCAAAAAAAATGTCTTAATTGCAACAAATGAGGTCTCTAAGCGTAAATAACGCCTGTTTTTACATATTCATACCACCATCAACCTGGATAACCTGACCGCTTACATAGCTTGACAAATCAGAAGCCAGGAAGGTAGCTACGTTGGCGATATCCTCAACCTGTCCACCGCGACGGAGGGGAATCTTCTGCTTCCACTCGTTGCGAACCTCCTCAGGCAGGGCAGCGGTCATAGCGGTCTCAATGAAGCCAGGAGCGATAGCATTGGCACGGATGCCCTTGGGACCCATCTCCTGAGCGATACTCTTTGCCAAAGCAATCAGACCTGCCTTTGAAGCTGCATAGTTGGCCTGACCAGCGTTACCATGAACGCCTACTACCGATGCCATGTTGATGATAGAACCACCACGCTGACGCATCATTACGGGTACACAAGCGTGAATGAAGTTGAATGCACTCTTCAGGTTAACAGCGATAACGGCGTCCCACTGCTGCTCAGTCATGCGCAGCATCAGACCGTCCTTGGTAATACCGGCGTTGTTCACCAGAATATCGATTGAACCGAACTCTTCCTTTACAGCCTTCACAACCTCTTCGGTCTGAGCAAAGTCGGCAGCGTTTGATGCATAGCTCTTTGCCTTGACACCCAGAGCGGCAATTTCCTTCTCCGTCTCCTCGTTCACCTGCAGGTCGGTGAATGCGATGTTACAGCCCTCCTGGGCATACTTCAGTGCGATAGCCTTACCAATACCGCGTGCAGCACCAGTAATCAGCGCTGTCTTACCTTCTAATAATCCCATAATTCTTGTTTAATTTTATAATTGTTTAATTGTTACATTTTTCTTTTTCCTAGTGCACTATACACAATCTTCGCCACCTGAGGTTTGGTGTCTTCCTCTTTCATGCCGTGAGCAATACGACCATAGATATAAGGCACCTCCAGTCCTTTAATACAATAGTGGGTGATGTCTGCAACAAGATCAACATTGTCGATGTCGAACTCACCACCTTCCTTACCTTCACGGAACACCTTACGGAACAGTTCTATCTCGGCATCGTCAAAGTTCTTGCGTACCTTCTCCACCATCCAGATATTACGAAAGAACTCGGCACGCAGGTTACCATTGCGCACCACCGTCTCACGAATCATGCTCAGGTGCATGTAGATGAGTTCTATGATTTTATCCTGAGGAGGAATACGCTTGGCAGCAACCTCGTCCAACTGGTCGGAGAGACGCTCCAACTCAGATTCAATGACTGCATAATAGATGTCGTCTTTAGACTTGAAATAGGTATACAGCGTACGACGTCCCTTGCCAGAAGCCTGCGCGATATCGTTCATCGTCGTATTCTCCAGACCATTCTTGGCAAACAACTGACGGGCTACGTCAACCAACTTCTGTCGTGTCTTTGATATGGACATAATTCTATTCCTCCCAAGCTTTTTCAATTATTGCACAATGCAAATACAGTGTGCAAAATTAGAAAATAGTTCTGAAATAGCCAAATAAAATAGGGCTAAAAGTGCAGAAATACCTATTTTTTGCGATTTTTTCGCAAAAAATTTGCATATTCCAAAAAATAGTTGTACCTTTGCACCCGCTTAAGAAAAATAACATCGCGGAGTGGAGCAGTTGGTAGCTCGCCAGGCTCATAACCTGGAGGTCGCACGTTCGAATCCTGCCTCCGCAACTATGGAACCCGACAGCCGTCGGGTTTCTTTCGTTTACGGAGGGTTTCTTTCTATTTTATCTCCTGAACCTTGATGAAGTGCGATGATGTCGGGTCAAGGTCATGCTCATGGAATACATCAATGATATTGCGGTGTAATTCGGAATAGACAGCAAATAGACGTGCCGTCTCCTTCGTATATCCATTGATTTCGTATTGCGTATAGAAATCCTCCAGAGCCGTATACAGCACGAAAGGTTTCGGATTCTTCTCCAGCAGTTTGCAGCGGGCAGCACCCTCCAACAGGTATGCCTCTACTGTCTCGCGGGGCACATGATAGGTGAAGGTGAAGACAGAGTGTACCACACTACCCTCTCCATCACGAACAGCCGCCGTATAGTTTATGGTCTGCTGGGACAATATCGAATTATTGGGAACGGTAACCACATTCCCCTTGATATCGCGCAGACGGGTAATGAAGGCGTTCTTCTCTATGACCTCTCCCTCTTGCTCACCGATACGCACGAAATCGCCCACCAGGAACGGACGCATATAGGTGATGATAATACCACTGATAAGGTTGCCAATGGTTGTGGTGGAACCCAACGAGAACAGGGCAGCGACAAAGATACTCACGCCCTTGAATACACCAGAGTCTGATCCTGGCAGACAAGGCCAGATGACTACCACCGTGAAGGCAATGATGAAGATGCGGATGATGTGATACGTCGGTTCTGCCCAGTCCTGATAGAAACTGTCTATCTTCAGGTGGCCCACCGATATCTCGTCAGACAGGTGGTGCAAGCCTTTGAGCAACCAGCGAACAACATAGATGATAACGATAATCTTCACGATGTTGGGGAAGTAGCGCACTATAGATATCACCATATCGCGCAACGGACTCCACACATAGTTGATCATGTTCCACGTAAACTTCTCCGTCTCAGGGAAGATGCTGAACAGCAGGGGCAGCGAGATAAACAACTGCAACAACACGAGGAAAATCTGCAACACACGCGTCAGCAGCAACAGGATGCGCTTCTCCTGCAGAACGTTCATCAGCTCATAGCCCTTGACAACCAGTGGTTTTATGTTCCCTTCTCCGACAAGCCTCCTCAGATAGCGGATGAAGCGCGCTGTCAACAAGAACAGTAATACCTGAACCACTATCAGGAACACGGCCCACCCTAGTCCTGTCAGCTTAGCCTCCAGGCCGTAGTCGGCATGCAGCCGCTCTATCTCCAGAGACAGGATTTTCAAATACTCCTCAGCCAATTCACGACGCGACATGCCGTTCCAAAGCCCATCCAAGTCGCTGACTCTGACGATGACCACCTCGCCACACATCACGTCGTCGGTATATTCACTGGCAAAGATGTGCATGGAGTCTGTCGTCAGCTTCAGGCTCTTACCAATCTGCGTCACCTTACGGGCTACAGCCTCTACACGGTGGATAGGATCGTCACCACCCAGACTGGTGTATATATATAATAAGGTGTCTTCCTCAATGACCAAGGGCACACCAGGCGTCACCTGTCGCAGCGAATCGATGCGATGTTTCTGTTCCGCCTTGCGTAGCGAGTCCTCCCTGACACCGCGCCCGCTCTCATCCAGTGCATTGCGCAATACCAGTTCCTTCATCTTCATCTCCTGCAACTCTCGCTGCAGAGAGTCCATGCGCTGTTGCACTACAGAGTCCGACTCTTGGGCACTGCCTATCAGTGTCCAACAAGTCAGCAATATGGTTAACATCCATTGTTTCATAGCACTGTGCAAAGATACAACTTTTTTCGGATTTTCCATGCATAATCAGAAAAAAATCATTTTTTCTTTGTTGATTGGCAGAATAATCACTATCTTTGCAACAAAACAAAACAATCACAACAAGAGCAAGATGATGAAACTCATTTCATGGAACGTCAACGGACTGAGAGCCTGCGAGGGCAAGGGCTTCAGCGATATTTTCAGACAGTTAGATGCCGACTTCTTCTGTCTGCAGGAGACAAAGATGCAGGAAGGCCAGCTGGATCTGCAGTTTGAGGGTTACAAGTCGTACTGGAACTATGCCGAGAAAAAGGGCTACTCCGGTACGGCCATCTTCACCAAGCACGAACCTTTGAATGTGGAGTACGGCATTGGTATCGACGTGCACGACCATGAGGGTCGCGTCATCACACTGGAGATGGAGCAGTTCTATCTGGTCTGCTGCTATACGCCAAACTCGCAGGACGGCCTGAAGCGTCTGGAGTACCGCATGTCGTGGGAAGATGCTTTCCGCAGCTACCTGAAGCAGTTGGATCAGAAGAAACCCGTTATTCTCTGTGGCGACCTTAACGTGGCACACCAGGAGATTGACCTGAAGAATCCGAAGACCAACCGCATGAATGCCGGTTTTACCGACGAGGAGCGCCAGAAGTTCAGCGACCTGCTGGCCTGTGGTTTCATCGACACCTTCCGCACCTTGTATCCTGAACAGGTCACCTATTCGTGGTGGTCATACCGTTTCCAGGCCCGTCAGAAAAATGCAGGGTGGCGCATCGACTACTTCGTCACCAGCGAAAGACTGCGCACCAGCATTGCCGATGCGCAGATATTGACAGATGTCTACGGCAGTGATCACTGTCCCGTAGCATTGGAACTAACTCTCTAGCTTCTCACCACTAGCTTCTCACCTCTATTCCTTAGGTATCTGCACCTCTAAGTTGTTGCGGTGGGCAAAGATGTGGGGCGACATAATCTCTACACCATTGCTGTGGAAGGAGTCGAGGATGTTCTGGTGCAACTCTGAATAGATGTCACCCAGCAGTTCCGACTTGCGGGTATAGGCGTTGATTTCGTATTCCACATAGAAGTCATCCAGTGCCGTAACACGTACAAAAGGCTCCGGCTTCTTCTGCAGATGGGCCGTCTTGGCGGCAGCAGCAAGCAGGAGGTCGCGAATCTTTTGCCACTGCATGTCGTAACCTATGGTCACCTTCGTATGCACGATGACACCGTAGTTATGTGCCGAGAAGGTATAGTTGGTGGTCTGCGATGCCATCAGATTAGCATTCGGAATGGTAATGACGTCATTCTTACGGGTACGGATACGCGTCACCAGCACCGTCTTCTCAATGACAAAGCCTTCTGTATCACCATACTTGATGAAGTCGCCCACATGGAACGGACGCATATAAGTCATCACCATACCAGCCATCACATTACCAATAATGGATGATGAACCCAGTGACACGATGACACCGATGAAGACAGACACGCCCTGGAACACCTGAGAGTCGCTACTGGGCAACAGCGGCCAAATCATCACAATCATAAACGAGTAGCACAGCACACGAAGAATCAAGTAGGTTGGTTGCGCCCAGTCAGCATAGAATCCGTTGACCTTCAAGCGTCCTGAGCCTATCTCGTTCATCAGGTAATGCAACCCTTTCACCAGATAGCGGAAGCAGAAAATGATAACGATAATCTGGAAGAACTTCGGCAGGAAACCTACGATTGACTTCAGTATGGAAACAAAAGGATTCCACACATAGCCAAAGATGGTATAGGTGAACGACTTCGTTTCTGGGAAGGCTGCAAAGAACATCGGTACGAAGATGAACAGCAGGAACAGAATGACCATGTATCGCAACACGTTGAAGCCTGTGAGGAAGAGGATGCCCTGACGATGCAGGTTAAGCACCTCATAATCCTTGATGGCCAGCGGACGCGTACGGCGCAACAGCTTGCGCAGCAGACGGTAGCGCCAACGGCGATAGCAATAGTTGGTGGTCCATATAAGCAGCCACAAAACGACCATCGAGCCAACGACATACAACACGCCTATCAGCTTTTGTTTCAAACCATATTCAGCGTGCAACTGCTGTATCTTTTTCTCAATAATGGCACGATACTCGACAGCCAACTCCTGGCGCGTCTTATTCTGCCAAAGACCATCATAGTCGGTAATGCTCATCAGCATTTCATCACCAGCCATGATATCGGTGGTAAACTCTCCTTCAAAGATATAGATGGAATCGGTAAAGAGCGTCATACTCGTACCGATGTCCATAATCTTCTCACGAATATCCTCCACACGAGCCTCGGGAAGCATACCGCCACGACGGTAATAGAGCACAAACAATGTATCGCCCTCAATAATCAGTGGGGCACCGAGTGTATAGCTACGCAACGAGTCAATACGCGACTTACGACGTGCCAGACGCAGGGAGTCGTTTCGCACCGCCTCTCCACTCTTCTCCAACTGTTCTTGCATCAAGATACGCTGCATCTCCAGCTCCTGTACCTTGTTACGCAATGACTGCACCAGCGTATCTTTTGCCACTGTCGACGAGTCTCCAGTGACCTGCGGTTCTTGTGCTTGCACTGACAGTCCCGCCATCAGTACGACAAGGAAAAGTATCAAGTGGTAGTAATATCTCATAGTTTCTGAAAACTTCATACTGTTATATCATTGCCTTTCTTTTTCGGGACGCGCTTTGATACGCTGATGGCGCCAGCAGGACATACCAGACGGCAGAGGTGACAACCCACACACTTGCTGCCTATCAGGCGCGGGGTGCGACTGACAGCATCAAACTCCAGTGCCTGGTGGCCTCCGTCGCTGCACGACACAGCACAGCGGCCGCAACCCACACACACATCCTTATTGAACTTGGGATAAATGATGGTATCACGATCCAGTGTCTCTGGCTGCTTAAACTTCGACAGACGCTCACCGACAAGTTCCTGCAGCGAACTGACACCGCGCTTGACCATATAGCGCTGCATGCCCAGAATGAGGTCGTCGATAATGCGATAGCCATACTGCATGACAGCAGTACATACCTGTACGTTGCTGCATCCCAACTGGATGAATTCCAGGGCGTCGCGCCACGTCTCGATACCACCGATACCGCTCAGTTCGGGACGCTCTCTACCCTCGTCGACCGGCATGGACATCTGTGCCAACTCCAGCACGAAACGCATGGCAATAGGACGTACCGCACGACCGGAATAGCCTGAAATGGTCAGGTGACCGGCCACCTCGGAGTCGGGTTCCATCGTCACTGACTTGATGGTATTGATGGCCGACAGGGCGTCAGCTCCTCCCAACAGACTGGCAGCGGCAGGTTCGGTAATATGCGTGATATTGGGCGTCATTTTCGCTATGACGGGAATGCTGACACAGCTCTTGACACAAGCCGTGTAGTGCTGCACAAACTCCGGATCCTGTCCTACGTCGCTACCCATACCTTTATATTTCATCTGAGGGCACGAGAAGTTCAGCTCCACGGCATCACAGCCGGCAGCCTCTGACTTCTTGGCCAGTTCTATCCACTCCTCGTCGGTCTGACCCATAATCGAAGCCACCACAATCTTCGTGGGGTAGTTCTGCTTCAGTCGGCGCAGGATGTCGAAGTCCTCATCTACAGGCAGTTCACTCAACTGTTCCATATTGCGGAAGCCATAGAAATCACCATGCGTGGCGTTGTCGTGCATGGCATCAAAACGAGGCGACACCTCATGAATCTCCTGCATGCAGATGGTCTTGTAGAACACACCGCCCCACCCTGCATCAAAGGCGCGAGCCACCATCTCGTAGTTGGTGCACACAGCCGACGAAGCCAGGAAGAACGGATTCTCGCAACGAATGCCGCAGAAGTCGATGCTTAACGACGGAGCGTTGTCAGCCCACTCATCCTGTGTCTCGCCCAGCGCTACCTGTTCCTTGCTGATGACATTCAGCATTTCATGAATACGGATAGGCCAGTTATAGTGTATGCAGGCGCGTTCAGCACGTTCCAGGTCGTCGTCCGTACAGTCACGGACCCATCGCATGGCCAACTTATGATTGTCAAAGCGCACGGCACGGATGGCACGGGCAGGGTCGCCATGCTTACAGGCCTTCGTACATGGTGCATCCTGGCACAACAGGCAGCGGCTGGCTTCTTCATAGATATTCACCGTCTTCAACCTCTGGTTCTTGAACTTAATCTGATTGTTGTCCAACGACTCTACAATGGCCAGCGACTCAATTTTCTTTACGCCGGCATCATACAACACCTCACGACCTTTCTGGAACTCCTTCTCAATGATGAATCCCATGCCTACCAGCGTCGCACCTGCCTGATGGCAAAGGTCCAGCACTCCCAGTCCCGTATTACCGTAAGCCAGGAAGTCATCAATAAACAGCACACGGTCTTCAGGTGTCAAGTGCTCACGACTGATATAGAGCGTATAATCTTGGTCTTTGGTAAACGAGTGTACCACCGTTGTCAGGTTGGAACCCATCGTCGACGGCATCTGCTTCTTGGCGAACACCACGGGCAGTTCCATCACATAGCCCAGCATCACCGCCGGAGCTATACCAGAGGCTTCAACAGTCATAATCTTGTTGATACCCAGACGGGCAAAGCGTGAAAAGAACTCCACCGCCATCTGTTTCATCAGGTCGGGGTCCATTTGTTCGTTGAGAAAACGGTCAACCTTAAGAATGCCCCCGTCCAGACAGCGTCCATCCTTGAAAATACGATCAATCAATGACTTCATAGGCAATAATAATATTTATTGCTGCAAAAATAGTAATAAAAAATCATATCACCAAACATTTCAGTTAATAAATAGATGTAAGCCTTCCAAATGAGCAGTGGTGTTTAGTTCGTCCCATTTGGGGGAGTTCGTTTCAATATCTCATGGGATTAAGTTAAAAAAGCTAATCAGAAGAACATTTTTCATAATTAATTAATAACTTTGCAAATCATATATGAATCGAATCAT
>Ga0310695_10009962_pt1 | contig 14079 bp, 18 predicted proteins | sample RumenRJG_04DNA_FD_203882 | JGI IMG/M metagenome (GOLD analysis project Ga0310695, IMG submission 203882) | Bovine rumen microbial communities from Lethbridge, Alberta, Canada - RJG_04 (v2) (version 2) | ecosystem: Host-associated > Mammals > Digestive system > Stomach > Rumen | place: Canada... | reverse complement strand
CCTCCCTCCTTCTTCACCCAGTCGTCTCCCAGGTGGGTATAGCTCTCCGTCATGGTGAGGGAGGAATGTCCGGCCATGCGCTGCACCACATTCGGGGCCAGCCCCTGTTCCAGGGCAAGGGTGATGAAGGTGTGGCGGGCTATGTGGGAGGTCAGGGGGAAGTCCAGCCCGAGCAGGTCCCCGAGGACATGCAGGCAGCGGTTGAGATGCTGGTCAGAGAGGTTGGGCGCACCGTCGTACTTTTCCAGGATGGCAGCTGCCTCCGCGTTCACAGGAGCGACGAAATGCACGCCGGTCTTGATACGGTCGGCAGCGTACCAGCCCTCCCGGACCTTCGCGGGATCCATGGCGGACACGTCGGCATAGGCCATGCCGGTAGCGGCCATCAGCAGGAAGAGGTCGCGGGCCTTGACCATCTGCCCGGTAAGCGGCAGCTGCCGGATCTCGTCCAGCTGGGCCCGTGTCAGGGCGTGACGGGGAGCGTTCTTCCCCTTGTCGGTGACGAAACGTGTGTACGGTGTCTGATCTATCAGGCCCTGTGTCGCAGCCCTCTTGAGATAGACCTTGAGCACCTTGTGGTAATTGTATACGGACGTCTGGGTCCGCGTCCCGTCATGAAGCCATGAGTCCCACCTGGAGAGCCAGACCGGGGTGAAGTCGGTCAGGAAGCGGATACCGCCAAATTCGCTGATGGCCTTGAAGGCGGTCCGTTCATGTGCGGCGGAGCTGGGGCGCAGGTGCCGTCTCCCCTGTTCCTCTTCAAGCCATTCCAGGGCAAGCACCCGGTTCATCCGCTCAGGTGACCGGAAGACAGCAAGCTTACGGTTGATGGCTTCGGCCCCGGGACCCGTGGCTTTCTGTTTAGACTTGTCCCAGGCCTCGCACAGGATCCCGGTGGATGTGTAACGACGGTAACCGCCCGGGTAGTATGTTTCCACCTCGACAAGGTTATTTTTCCTTCTGTTCCAAACAAGGCGTGTCTTCGTTTCCATACGTTAACAAATGTTTTTGTTCCGCGTTAACAAATACGTTAACAAGATTTGTCCAATTATGTCCAATTATGTCCACTTCCGCAAGGATACAATAAACCCTGCAAAGTTGTGATTTTCAGTGAAAACCTCCTTGCAGGGCTCTGTGTGGCCGATTTTGTCTGGCCTATGATGTGCACCCTTAGGGAGTTTCCGTACTGGCTTATATACTGAATATTAAGTGTTGTTTTTGAGGTTGGCGTTAACAAGCATTTGTCATAGCCGGATTATGACCCTTCCATAATAAAAGGTCCTGTCGTCTTCTTCTCCCTGCTCGATCCAGAGCTCACAGGGCACGGATCCGCCGGCCCGGTCTATCCTTTCAAACAGTGATACGTTCCCCCTGGGGATGAACCCCACGTGCTTGCCTTCGTCGGTGTACACGGCGAGGGCGTAGTCGTCGTATTCGTTGTCATAGTCGCATCTCACCTCACCCTCGTAGTCTCCCAGGTCATCATCAGTGAGCCCGCGTTTGTTGATGCCGGCTATGGAAAAGGAAAGCTCTCTCCTCCCCTGCTTCCGGGGAACAGGGAGGAACAACAGGTATGCAACCCCAGTTACTATACCGATACCTAAAACAACCAGGATGATGTGTCCGATTGTGTTTGCATTAACTATCAACATATCTATTTCAAATTTATCGGTCCATTCCCAAATCTCTTCGTCACGCAGCCGAGCACAAGGTCCATGTGCCGGATGGCTGACTTCGGGATCCTGATAGGTGCATATATCAGGCGCCCGTCCGGATACGTCTCCTTGTTCGTGGAGTAGGCTATGATGGCATCCCCGTCATCGAGGATCTGTTTGGTGATGCGGAACTCGTCCGTCTCGATAACGTAGTGCTCCCCGTTCAGGAGTGCCCTGGCATCCGTCACCCGCTTCAGGGCAAGGATACTTCCGGACGGATACTCGACCATGGAGTCCCCGTAGTGGTGGATGGCGGACGTAGCCGAGGGGAACCAGTCCCCTGCATCTATCCACTCCGTCACCCTCGCCTGGTTATCCACATTGGCGACCATGCCGTTAGTCCCTCCTATGGTGGCGTCATCGTCGTACAGGGGGATTTTCTTGTCAGCGCCGGCAAACATCGGGCCTTCTCCCGAGAGGAGCCACACCCGATTGATGTCGGTGTAAAAGTTCAATATTTTTTCAATAACCTTGTCCGACAAGTCCCGTCCGGGTTTGCGGGATTTCCCGATGGTTCCTACTGACAATCCCAGGTCAACAGTCACCTTATTGTCATTTAGTTGAGTACGTTTCATGTACTCATCAAACCTATCAATTCTTCTCATATTGAAAAAAGTTCAATTTTTTCTTGCATTATTGAATTAAGTTCAATATATTTGCATCAAACAATGAAGCAAGTTAAACGGCTTATGCAAAAACAAAGCCTTGATATTCAAGACTTTTCCCGCAAGGGGTGACTACAAATATAGCCAATAATTAGACAAATGCAAACGAAAATTACAATCGAAGACATTGAAAGGATCCGTCCGGGAAAATCCATGTCCTTCCAGCTCCCCACGGGGCTTGCCTGCAATACGGCAAGGTCGATGGTGGACTACGCCCGCAAGACAAGGGGCTACAACCTTTCCTATTCCTGCGACTGGAAGAACCTCATAGTGACAATCACGAGGCTCGCCTGACGCGGGAATTTACACTTTCCGTCACTTCGATATTTCCAGGAAAAAAAGAGAACGCCATGACCCATTCGGAACTCACATACCTCGCCGCGGAGATAGCCCGCCGGACCGAGCCCTTCCTCACTATCGCCAAGCTGGCCGATGAGACGGGGCTGTCCCAGGGCGCCATCCGGAAGAAATGCCAGAGGGGCGAGTTCCCCTTCCACCGGCAAGGGAGGCTCATAGTGTTCTACCGCTCCGAACTGAATGAAAAGATAAGGGAGGAGAGCCGTTAGGACATCCCCTCCCAAGACCAAATGATTAATACTGATGACGTACAAAATTATGGAAAAGCTAACAAAAATCCAACTGCTCGCGGAGAAACTGTCTCCCGCATCCCTCATCTGGTCCGTCATGGGCCTCGTCTGTCTTGCCGCCGTCCTCATCGCCGGTGCCTGGTGGCACCTGGGATCCGCCGGTGTCTGCGCCGCCATGGCCATCGCGTTCAACGAAGAGAAGGAGGACTGACCTATGGTCAAGAAAAACAAATTCCCTAAAAAACAATAATAGCTATGTCATTCACTACCTTCAACCTCATCAACGCATCCCACAAGCCCCAGCCGAAGATGTACGGGCAAGCGACCCTCTATATGTCGGCGCACGGATGCTTCCGCCTGTCACGGCGGGCATCGGCCATACTGAAGCTGACGGACAAAGACAGGATAGAGTTCCTTCAGGACAACGCCTACCCTACCGACTGGTACATCCAGAAGGTCGACAACAAGTTCGGGTTCCCTCTGAAGAGCGACGTTAAAGGCAATCTCTGCTTCATCACGTCCGGTATCAGGGACATGCTCCTGAAGACTGTCATCAAGAACGAACTGTTCCAGTTCCGCTGCATCCTCTTCGACCTGACTCCCACCTCAGACGGGAAACTCGCCATCAACACCAAATCTTTCAGAGTCTCCAAAACCCGAATCAAAAATGGACAATAACATCACCCTTCAGTTCAACCTCACCCTTTCCAGGGAGAACATCGACACTCTCAGGAAGATCCTACTCCCCTACACCTCCAGGCACCCCGAGGACATGCCGGCGGAGATCTGCCCGGAGGCGGCGGCCGCCATCACCAAGGAGGCGCCCGAAGCCGCCAGGCTCATCGACGACCTGGGCGCGGAGCCCGTGGCCCTCTGGCCCGACGACAAGTACCTGGAGGCCGTGGCTCCCTGCATCAAGGAGAACAGGGAGAAGGCCTCGACGTTCCTGGGCCTCTTCGTCAAGGGGAACAGGATATCCGTCCCCGGTGACCGTCCCAAGATGAGGGACGTGCCCCAGGGCCTCAGGGGGCAGTTCGTCGAAGCCCTGTACCAGTATTTCGGGAAACAGTATAACGGGGTGGCATAATCATGACCTACGGTTACATCAGGGTAAGCAGCGACAAGCAGACCGTCGAAAACCAGAGGTTTGAGATAAACAAGTTCTGTGCACGGCAGGACATGAAGGTTGATGGATGGATTGAAGAGACCATCAGCGGCACCAAAAGCTACAACAAACGGCAGCTAGGGAAACTTCTTAAACGTGTTCAGAAGGATGACCTTATCATCTGTGCCGAACTATCTCGTTTGGGACGCAACCTATTTATGATTATGGAAATTCTGAACATTTGCATGTCAAAAGAATGCCGTGTTTGGACCATCAAGGACAATTATCGACTTGGCGAAGATATCCAGAGCAAGGTACTAGCGTTTGCATTTGGGCTCTCAGCGGAGATAGAACGTAATCTTATAAGTCAGCGAACAAAAGAGGCTCTGGCAAGGAAAAAAGCCGAGGGGGCGAAACTTGGTCGGGTTGAAGGTAGTCGAAATCATCAGCACAAGTTAGATGACTGCGGCGATAAGATTCAAAGGATGCTCAAGAGGGGCATTCCCAAATCGCAAATCGCTAAAAAGCTAAAAGTTCATCGCTGCACGCTGTACCGTTATCTAAAACAGTTGGACGCTACATCCATACTTTCATAAACATATAATCAAAGTGGCATGACACGGCTCAACGATCTCCGTATAACGCCCTGGCGTTTTAAGACAAGGAAGGGGAAGATAGTGACGGAGTTTCTTATCGAAAGATATGAGGATTTGATTCTCGGCTGGGACTGGCTCTTCCATCATGGATTGGTGACATTCCCCACAAGGACGGAGGCCTTGGAGTATGTCCGCATCTACAACGCTGTACGGAAATCTTGGAGAAGAAGAAAATGACAGTCAAAGATCTGAAATACATACTGGACCTCGTTCCGGACAATGCTCCTGTTTTATTATCCAAATCGAATAGCTGCACTATTGAGGAGGTATCTTATGACACCCTCGAAGGTATCGCAAGGCTAAAAATAACAGAAGGATTTGAGGTAATGTCCTCATGTTTCATTGACTCACTTTTCAATAGCCTCCGAAAGGGATAGAATACGTTTAATGAGCTTTGATATGAAATACATTGACGCAGAACGCCTGAAAGCGGAGATAGAGAAGAATACCCCAGATAGACTTCAGATTCTCGTGTATAGGGATATTATTTTATCTTTAATCGACTCTCTCCAGCAGGAGCAGCCGACAAAAGGTTACGATGAATCCTACCTCAACAAATGTATTGCTAAAGCCAGCAAGACATGGGAAAATGTTGATGTGGATAAGTATATGGATGAGGTGAGGGGTAGGGAGCAGGAACAGCCGGATTTCCCGACAACAGATGAAGAAGTAGAGAAAGCACTTTCTACCATTCCAAAAGCGGAACTGCCTGATAAATATAAAGGTTATGAGGAAGGCAGGCGAAATGGATTTACCGCAGGATACAACAAGGCAATGAAAGAAGTTGAGCAGAAAGATCAGAAGCCCGCTGAAGTTGATGAAAGTACCAAGAGACTAAATGATAATTGGATGAAGCAACACTTTGATGAATATACAGAGCAAAAGCCCGCAGAGTGGGATGATTATACAAAGACAAATCTTGGTAGAGCCATACAAATAATCAAGGATGCAAGAGGGACTTTACACGGTTATCAAACAGACGATGGTATATATGAATGTGATAAGGCTATCGAAGCTCTTGAACACTTCCTCTATCGTGGACTTGAAATTGAAAAACTCGCGGAGTGGAGCGAGGATATTATCCGAAAAGCCATTAAAGAAGTTGGACTAACCCAACATCAAATAGATTGGTTCAAAACCAATGTGTTTCCGCCAAAGCCAGAGTGGAGCGAGGAGGATGCAGATATACTTAATTGCTGTATTTCCTCTATTGAAGAAGCAAAGGAGAATCGGTACGCTTACAAGGAAACGGACGGAGATACTTCGTATGACAGAGAAATTGACTGGCTCAAATCCCTCCGTCCAGTTAGTAAAGAATTCTTACAACCTCATTGGAAGCCCAGCGAGAATCAGATGTCTATGCTCTTGGCGGTAGTCAATGACCCAAATAATGCCGGTTCAGCGTCCTGCCACCTTAGTCTTAAGTCACTTTACAACGATCTAAAGAAATTGTAAACCATCCAAAACCAGCCCCCGAGCCCCTGACCGGACCCGAGGGCACCACGACCAACAGAAGTACAATATCATGTCAGATTCATTACACGCCTTGCTCTCACCGTCGGCAGCTGCCCGATGGATGGCATGCGCACCCAGCGCGATACTGGAGAGCACACAGAAGGAGTCGACGTCGAAGTACGCCGACGAGGGCACATGCGCCCATGCCATAGCCGCCGACTGGCTCCAGCAGCTGCTCGACGGCAAGGCCGGCGTCGCATGGGAGGACTACCACCCCGGAGTGGATCTCCTTCAGGACACACTCGACAACGGCTTCGACCCCGTGGAGATCTCCCAGGACGTCCAGCCCTACGTGGCTAACGTATGGGCCGCGTACCGCGAGGCCTGCGAGACCGACTGGACCGCCAAGCTCTACATCGAGCAGCGGGTCAGCCTCGACCGCTGGAACCCCCACTGCTGGGGAACCGCCGACGCCATCGTCTCCGGCATGGGAACGCTCCACGTGTTCGACCTCAAGTACGGCAAGGGGGTCAGGGTGAACGCCTACCACAACCCCCAGCTGATGATCTACGCCCTGGGAGCCGTCGACCTCATCCCCACGGCCTACATCCCGAAGGAGATCACCATGACCATCGACCAGGTGCGGCTCCAGCACCGGACCGACTACACCATCATGTCGCAGACCCTACTCGACTGGGGTCGGACGGAGTTCGCCCCCGCGGCGCAGCTCGCCGCCGACTGCGACGGACAGCTCACCGTGGGTCCCCACTGCAAGTTCTGCCGCGTGGCCGGCAGGTGCCCCGCTCTCGCGGCCCTCTCCACCATCCTGGAGGCGGAGTTCGGGGATCCGTCCATCATGAACGGCAAGCAGCTGGCTACCGTCATCCCTCTCATACCGGCTATCCGGACATGGTGCGACCGGGCCGAGAACGTGGCGCTGGGACTGGCCATGCAGGGGAACCCCGTGCCGGGCACCAAGCTCGTGGAAGGGCGGTCCGTCACCCGCTGCGTCAACCCCGTCGGAGCCATGCAGGCGCTGAAGGAAGCCGGGCTCCCCGAAGAGGCCTACTGCGAGACATCGCTGAAGTCCCTCACCGCCATCAAGAAGGCCCTGGGCAAGGAGGCCTACGAAGCCGTCATGGGACCGTACATAGCCAAGCCCCAGGGCAAGCCCACCATCGCACCGGTCGATGACCCCAGGCCGGAGCTGACCGTCAACCTCGACTCCGAGTTCGGAGATGTCGCACCGTAAAAAAAATATTGGTAATCGATCCTTTTATGTTATTCAAACACTATTAATCCCAACTTATTATGACATTTATTGAACGAATAGCTGGTGTAAACCAACTTCTAACGAATGTTGACCAAAACACACAAGACATTCGTCTCGTCTATGATGTCCTTCTGGACATTAAAAACCTTCTTAAAAAGATAGGATACCTCGAAGCCGAAGAATATCTTCGGAATCACCCCGACGAAGACCAGAAGAAACTCTTCGCTCCTTTCCTGTAATTCTTAATCCCATATATCATGTCACAAGCAATATCACTGGGTGATTGCAAGATCCGCATCCCCGCACGACTGAACTACCTCAATGTGTTCAAACCTGACCCCTACTACGAGGACAAGGTGAAGTACACCGCCGTCCTGATCATCGACAAGTCCGACGAAGAGACCGTCTCCCTCATCAATCAGACCATCAGGGAGGCCCATGCTTCCGCCACCGCCAGAGCCATGAAGTTCCAGCTCTCGAAAGAAAACCAGCCCCTGAAGGAAGGACCGAAACAGTTTCCCAAGAACCCCGCCTTCGCCAATGCCTACTGCATAACTGTAAAGACCACCCACAAGCCCACCGTGCTCCGCAAGGAGAAGGACGGCACCTACGTCCAGCTGGGAGAGGGTGACATCAAGGACGGGGACTACGCCCTCGTCATCGTCTCCATCAGGCCCTATACCACCAAAGGCAACAGCGGCATCACCGCCTACCTCGACAGGATCCTCTTCGTCAGGGAGGGCGAGCCCCTGGGCGGACTCTCCAACGACGACGCTTTCGGAGACGTCGACGTCCAGACCGGCACGGCTACTACTACTGCTGCTGCTGCGGACGACGACATCTTCTGACACACCGACGCCGTGAGGCGCACTTAGAAATAAGAGAATTTTTGACCAACATCAGTAACGCCGTGAGGCGTGAACGTGAAGACCCCGGGCTGCATGCCGCCGCAAGACATGGTTATAGTTTGCACGTTACTTTCATTCACATTTCTCCGATAAGTCGGCGGAGGGTTGGAGTCCCTCCCGGGGTCCAAAAAACTAATATCAAGCAACATGGAAAAATATACCATATCGACGGGTAAGTCCCGCAAGGACGTCAGCTGGAAGGTCCGGGAGGTGACCTGGGACCAGCTGACCGCACGCCTGGGAAAGGTAGTGCGGACGTCGGAGACGATGGCGGAGTATTTCGCCATGGACAAGGACCACCAGGGCAGCGCCAAGGACACCGGCGGCTTCGTCGGGGGTCCGGTCTGCCAGGAGGGGCCCGAGGCGGGGCGGCGCAAGGCCGGCAGCGTGCCGCAGCGCTCCCTCGTCACCCTCGACGCGGACAGCGTGCCCGAAGGCACGGACATACCTTCCGTCATCGAACGCACCCTCCCCGGCACGGCCTTTTACGCCTACACCACGCACTCCCACACGCCCGACGCCCCGAGGTGGCGGGTGATCATACCCCTGGCACGCACGGTGACGGCGGACGAGTACGGCCCCATAGTGAGGAGGCTGTGCGAGCGGGCCGGCATGTCGCTCTTCGACAGGACGTGCGTCCAGCCGGAACGCCTCATGTACTGGCCCTCCTGCCCCGCCGACGGGGAGCCGGACTCCGCCGACATCGAGGGGGATCCCCTGGACCCGGACAACGTGCTGGCATCGTACCTCGACTGGCACGACGCAGCCGAGTGGCCCCAGTTCCCCGGCGAGTACGACGTGCCGAAGGCCCGCAAGGGCGGCAGGGCGGAGGATCCCACGAAGAAAGACAACATCGTCGGCACCTTCTGCCGGGCCTACGACATCCACCAAGCTATAGCCGCCTTCCTCCCCACCGTTTACCGGCGGAACGAGCACGACCCCAACCGCTACACCTATACGGCGGGTCACACCTCCAACGGCTTCGTGGTCTACGACGGCGGCAAGTTCGCCTACTCCAACCACGGCACCGACCCCGTGTCCGGGATGATGGTCAACGCCTTCGACCTTGTGCGGGTGCACCTCTTCGGATCCTACGACACCGACCCCGACAGGCCCGCCAACAGGCAGCCCAGCTGGGAGAAGATGGAGGCCCTTGTGCAGACCGACGAAGGATGCCGCCGCCAAAGGGCCAGAGACGTGGCCAGGAAGAACGCTGACGCCTTCGGGGACGCAGACCCGAGTGAGGGTCCGGAAAAGAGCCGGAGTGCGTCAGAAGCGAAAAAACAGGCCAAAAACGGAGGGTCGGCGGAAGGGCCGAAAAGTTGGATGGAGGAGATGACGTCGGAACTCATCTGGGACAAGAAAGGGCTGGCCGACTCCCTCGTCAACGTCTCCCTGATCCTGGAGAACGACCCCAGGCTGAAAGGGCGGATCCAGGAGAACGAGTTCTCCCTCCAGACAGGCGTAGCCGGCAGGCTCCCCTTCCCCGGAGCTCCGGAGCCGGACGAGTCCTGGAACATGGGCAAGCACGTCCCCGGACTGCGGGTGTGGCTGGAACAGGAGTACCGGTCCTTCAAGAAGGAGAACGTCACGGACGCCATCATCAACGTCGCCCAGGTACACAGCTACCACCCCGTCAGGCGTTACCTCCAGTCCCTTCGGTGGGACGGCAAGGCGAGGGTCGAGGACGCCTTCATACGGCATCTGGGAGCCAATGACAACCGGCTCAACCGGGAGGCGTGCCGCAAGTGGTTCGTCGCAGCCGTGGCAAGGGTGATGAACCCCGGATGCAAGTGGGACTACGTGCCGGTGCTCTCCGGACCGGAAGGCATCGGCAAGTCGACCTTCCTCCGCACCATAGGCAAGGAGTGGTACATGGACTCGCTCATATCGATAGAGGGGCTGGACGGCATGCAGCAGCTGCGCGGGCAGTGGATAGTGGAGATCCCTGAGATGACGGCGATGAAGAAGTCCAACGTCGACCAGTGGAAATCCTACCTCAACCGACAGGTGGACACTTACCGTCCGTCGTACGGCACGGACACCATCTCCGTACCCCGGCAGTGCGTGTTCGTCATCACGACCAACGAGAAGACCTTCATGCTGGGTGACACTGGCAACCGCCGGCTGTGGCCCATCGACATGCCTGACAAGCTGCCGGCATGGACATCGGCGAAGCAGACCGCCCTGGAAGAGGAGGTGGACCAACTGTGGGCCGAGGCCTTCGCGCTGTGGAAGGCCGGCACCGAGCCCCTTTACCTCACGCCGGCAGACGAGATGGAGATGCGAGGGAGGCAGAGGGAACGCAACGAGGCGATGTCCGACCCCAGAAGGGGCATCATCGACGAATGGCTCGATAGACCCATCCCGTTCAACTGGCATAAGGAGTGGTCCCTGGAACAGAGGGAGCGCTGGACGAGGGGCGAGACCGCCGGCATGGACATTCAGACCGTACCGCACGAATACACCTGCGCCACGGAGATCCTTGTAGCCTGCCTTGGCATCCCGAGGGGGAAGGCGTCGAAGTGGGACGCCATCGCCGTATGCCAGATACTGAGGTCCCTGGGATGGGAGGAAGACGAGAGTATGAGGAAATCCAGGTTCGATAAGTTCGCCGGACGCCAGAGGTGGTTCAGAAGGCTGGCTCAGAACGAACCTGCTGACCATTTACGTGACCTTACGAAAATGGACGATGATGACGACATCAAGGACTTGTTTTGAGGTGGGTACACAAATGTGGACCCACGAAAAATGTGACCCCAAAAATAGTGGGTACACAAAAAATGTGACCCCAAATGTGACCCCAGCTAACCTATTGGTAATCAATAGGGGTGGGTACAAGAAAAAATAAATGTGTACCCACTTAAGTTATTGATAATCATACCTATTATAAAAATTGGGTACACAAAATGATAGTTTTAGAAAGCATTTGTAAAAATAGGATGTACGAAAATGGGAAAACAGCCTAATTCAGATACTCCTCACGCACGCGCGCGGTGTACCCACCCCGAAGGCGTGTCGGAAAAGGTCCTTGAGGCAAGCCTCCGGAAAGAGGTCAAGGCCATGGGAGGCGAGGCCGTGAAGCTCACCTCGCAGTTCCACCGGGGACTCCCCGACAGGCTCGTCCTCATGCCCCAGGGACTCGTCTACTTCGTCGAACTGAAATCCACCGGCAAGCGTCCGACCGGGCTCCAGATAAAGACACACGGCAGGCTTGTCGACCTGGGATATCCGGTGATGGTGGTCTCGACCAGGGACGAACTTGACACCTTTCTTCAACTGATACACGATGAACAACTGATTTTCAAACACAAGAAAGAATACTATGACGATAGACTATAAGAAATGGAACGCGCAGAGGGCCGTGGCGAGGGCGCAGCTGGCAATCCTCCAGCCTGCCCTGAGCGCGTCGTCGGTGGATGACGCTCCCCACGCGTGCTTCGACTATGCGCATGCGCAGGAGTACAGGGAAGGGGTGCCGGTGCCTGAAGGTACGAGTCTCGTTCTGTTTAAACCGCTCAGCCGGACAAGGTTCCTCAACAAACTGGCGGAACTTTATGCCGAGGCCTATTGCCCGAAGGCGGGCCCGGTGGCCTATGGCTACACGAAGAAGACCATCATGAACATACTGCATCTTCGCACCTTCGACTGCGACAATCACGGCGAGGAGATATACAGGGTCATCGTCAAGGGTATAGAACGGAATGTCAGGCGCTATGCGGTTTAATCCATATCCATACCAGTCCCGGGCCATCGACTTCATAGCCGGTCATCCCCGCTGCGCCCTCTTCCTGGACATGGGACTGGGCAAGACGGCCATTACCTTGACCGCCATAGCCCAGGCCCTCTTCGATGACATGACGGCATCTCATGTGCTGGTCATCGCTCCCAAGTCCACGGCTGTGAACACATGGCCGTCGGAGGCGGCGAAGTGGGACGGCTTCGACTCCCTGACGATGGGTGTGGCCGTGGGTACGGCTGCGAGGCGGAGGAAGGTCCTGAAGGATCTGCCCGACATCACGGTCATCAACAGGGAGAACGTCCCATGGCTGGTGAGCGAGGTCGGGTCTACTTGGCCCTATGATATGGTGGTCTTGGACGAGTCCTCCTCCTTCAAGAACCCGAGGTCGGCGAGATGGAAGGCGCTGCGTCGGATGCTGCCGAAGATCTCCCGCATGGTCCTTCTCACCGGCACTCCCTCCCCCAACGGTCTTGAGGACCTGTGGGCGCAGGTGTGGCTCCTGGATCAGGGGGCCCGCCTGGGACGCACCCTCGGAGCCTACCGGCAGAGGTGGTTCCACCCGGGCGCACACTCGGGGGACGTGGTGTATGAGTGGCTGGCGAACAAGGGAGCCCAGGCGGAGATTGCTTCCAAGCTGGCTGACATCTGTATGTCGATGAAGGCGGCGGATTATATCAGTGTGCCGGCCATCTCCGACATCGACGTGCCGGTGGTCCTTGACCCGAAGGCCATGGCAGCATACAACCGGTTCCAGCGGGAACTCCTTCTCAGCGTGGCGGACGGTCAGGAGATCATGGCTACCACGGCAGCTGCCCTGGTGAACAAACTCCTCCAGTACACCGGCGGCCATGTGTACGACGATGACGGTGTGGCCCATGCCACGACATCGGCGAAGCTCGATGCCTTGTCGGAGATAGTGGAGGCTGCCACGTCACCGGTGCTGGTGTTCTACGGCTTCCGGTCGGAGATACCCGGACTGATGACGCTGAAGGGTGCGGAACTCTTCGACGGATCCCCGGCCATGATGGAGAGGTGGAACGCAGGATCCATCCCCGTCCTTCTCGCTCATCCCGCATCCATGGCCTACGGTCTCAATATGCAAGCCGGCGGTCATGTGATGGTGTGGTACTCCCTCACTTGGAACCAGGAGCTGTACGAGCAGGCGAAGGCGAGGCTCCATCGTCAGGGTCAGAAGATGCCGGTGATGAACTACCGCCTTGTCTGCCCGGGCACCGTCGATGAGAAGGTGTGTGACAGCCTGGCCCGCAAGACGAACATACAGAACCTACTGATGTCAATGATTAAAACTTCAACGATATGATTCTGCTATTTATGATTCTCGCCATCTTCTCCGTGATAGCCGGAGGTGGCATCTATGCTTTGTTGATTACAATGAGAAATGACGATGGGCAAGAGACTGATATGGGACATCCCGAAGCCGGCAGCGGCGAAGGGGAAATACGTGAGGGTAAGGAGTGATGACCTGTACCACACTGCCAGATGGACAAGGCTCGCAAGAGCCTGGAAGGAGAGTCATCCTCTCTGCGAAGAGTGCAAGAGACATGGCAGGATCCGGGAGGCTCAGGTGGTTGACCACATCATCCCATTCCCGGTCTGCGAGGATTTCTTCGACACGACCAACCTTCAGAGTCTGTGCGAGCAGTGCAACATCGTCAAGGGAAACAGAGACAAGAAACTTATACAGGCATGGAAGATAAAAAACAAGTGAAGTGTCCATGGTGCAATACTGTTTTCTGGTATCGTACGGAAGACATGCGGAACTATCACACCCGCGTATCGGGCGGGCGCGTGATGTCCGGGACTCTCGTCCGGGTGTGGTGCCCTGTGTGTGGCGCCTGGGTGACCGCGGAGGACGGAGGGAAGACGTCCCGAAGGATAAAAAATGTGTTAACAAATTATTTCAAACGATAGGGATAGGGGGTGTAAATCTCTAAACGATAATTGCTTAAGAC
>Ga0310695_10009961_pt1 | contig 14079 bp, 6 predicted proteins | sample RumenRJG_04DNA_FD_203882 | JGI IMG/M metagenome (GOLD analysis project Ga0310695, IMG submission 203882) | Bovine rumen microbial communities from Lethbridge, Alberta, Canada - RJG_04 (v2) (version 2) | ecosystem: Host-associated > Mammals > Digestive system > Stomach > Rumen | place: Canada... | reverse complement strand
CGCTGGGAATCTTCCTGACCAAGAAGGCCGTTAACGACTCGGCTGTATTCAACCCCGACGCATGGCTCAACTTCATTCGCCGCTTCACGGGCCTGCACCAGACCCGCAAACTCTCGAGCAAGGAAGTCATCATCAATGAGGTTGTTCCCAGCGAGGGCATTGCGCTCATCAACGACTTGAAATCCCTGTGCCAGCAGTTTATTGACCGCTATCCGCGACGTCAGCAATACCTGGACTACTGGCAGCAAGGATTGGACAAGAATCTCATCAAGCAGATAGCGGACAAGGTTGACGCTGTGGTGGATTACCTTTCCAACTCACGCGATCAGATGGTTCTCAACAAGGCCATGGATTATCCTGTTATCCGCCAGTTGCTCACCTATCATCCCTGCAGCAGCAAGACGGCCGGCAGCATCGTGGCAGCCCTCTTCCCTGTCGCTTTACCCTTATGGTTGATCGGAATGAGGCACCAGAAGAACCTGAAGCGCGATGTGCGCCTTGTCGTCAAGACCAGTGATCAACTGATCGCCATCTTCAACGGAGAGTACAACCGTGAGATGGAATACAGCGATGGCCAGTAACCACCACTTGCCACCGTATTTTCCTTTATACATGCAATTGATTACCCAACCAGGTCATTAGATATAAAAACATAATGGATAGAACAATGCGCGATTTTGAGGAAATAAGTGATTTCATCGAGCGAGAAATCATTCCCCGCTATGACAACTTTGACGCTGGGCACGGTAGGGATCACGCACGGACTGTCATGTCACAGGCCCTGCAATTGTCACAACATTACCCTGACGTGGACAAGTGCATGCTGCTCGTGGCTGCAGCCTATCACGACCTGGGGCTTGCCTGCGGTCGAGAACAGCATCACACCTACAGTGCCGCCATCATCAGGGAGGACATGCGGCTCAGACGATGGTTTGACGAGGACGAAATCAACACCATTGCCCAGGCCGCCGAAGACCATCGCGCGTCTAGCGGTCATGAGCCCAGGAGCACCTATGGCCGCATTGTCGCCGAGGCCGACCGCATCATCGACAGCGACACGATTGTTCGCCGTGCACTGCAATATGGCATGAAGCACAACCCCGGCCTAGACAAGCAGGGCCAGTACCAACGCCTGAAGGAGCACATGCGCGAGAAATATGACTATGGCGGCTATCTGCGCCTGTGGGTACCCTATGGTGACAACGCCCGGCGACTGGAGGAATTCAGGCAGACACTTGCCGATGAAGAGGCCTTCAGAAAGTTGTTTGACAAGATTTATGACTCAATTAATAAACAATAGACTATCAAAATGATGAAAAGAAACATTGCATCACTATTCACCTTGTTACTCTGCCTGTCGTCATGGGGCAACGTCCCCAGCGGGTACTATAACAACGCCATCGGCAAGAGTGACGAGGCCTTGATGACCGCGCTGGAAAGTATCATCCTGCCGCACACCGAACTTTCCTATGACTACCTGTGGTCGGCCTATGACGACACCGACATGGGCAGTGACGGCTATTACATCGATATGTATTCCACATGCAAGTACAACCGCAGTTCCTACCACGTGAGCACGGCCTCCTATGTGGGACAGGGTCTCAACCGCGAGCATTCATTCCCAAAGAGTTGGTTTGGCGGTGAGGAATATCCCATGTACACCGACTTGACCATGATCATCCCCACCGATGGTTTTGTGAACCAGCGCCGCAGCAACCACCCTTACGGTGTGTGTGCCGGTGGAACGACCTATGTCAACGAGGAGTTAAATGTCACCATGAAGGGGAAGTTGGGCAAGAGCACCTATAACGGTTATGCCGAGACAGTCTTTGAGCCTGATGACGAATACAAAGGCGACTTTGCGCGCATCTACTTCTATATGGTGACCTGCTACAAGAGCAAGATTCAGTCATGGCCAGGCTGTGACCAACTGGACTACGTCACCAACCACTACAAGGCCTTCTCCAACTGGTCGATGCAGATGCTCATGGAGTGGCACCGTGCCGACCCCGTCAGCCAGAAGGAAATTGACCGCAACAATGCCGTTTATCTCCACCAGGGGAACCGCAACCCCTATGTTGACCACCCCGAGTTGGCCGAGCACATTTGGGGCACAAAGCAATCAACGGCGTGGACAGGACATGGATCGGACGACGACTTAGTGAAAAAAGATCCTGTCATGCTTGAAGTTGACAAAGAAAGAATCACCGACACCTCTTTCTGCGCCAATTGGACCGACGGCGGCGACGTGTCAAGTTACACCCTGCAGGTCAACCGCATCGCTGTTCCCAGCGACGAGACCGCAACGCTGCTCATGACCGAGAATTTCTCAAAAGTCGTTGCCTACAGTGACGGCTATAACGACATTGCCGGATCCCTGGACCAGTACACTGACAACGAGGGCTGGAGCGGCTACAAGGTTTACACTGCCGCTAACCACGGCCTCAAGATAGGCACCGCCACCGCCATCGGTTACGTCATCAGCCCCAACCTGTCATTATCAAGCACTGTCACCGTTGTGTTAAATGCCAAGAACTGGATTTCGTCCAGCGGCAAGAGTGATGCCAGCACCATCTCCGTGTCATGTGGCAACGTCAGTCAGACCGTCACACTGAATGACAATGCTACCGACCACACCGTGGTGCTTCATGGCTGTGAAGCCGACGACATCAAGATATCGATGACTGCTGCAGGAAAACGCTTCTATTTATATAATGTGAGCATCTACAACGGTGACCTGACGGCAAAATACAATGCCCCGCGTCGCGTGATTGTCGAGGAAGGCGACTCCACCTGGCGCATGGTCAGCGGCATTACCGACACTTGCTATACCGTCAAGGGGCTTGCCGGCGGCATCTATGAGTATCTTGTCAAGGCCATCTATACCGACGGCAGCGAGAGTGTCTGGTCTAACATCCAGAACGTAACCCTCAAGGGTGGCACCGAGGAACAGTTGGTCGGTGACGTGAACCATGACGGCGAGGTCAACATCAGTGACGTCACCTCCATCATCGACTACCTGCTGGGTACGTCAAGCGATAACTTTGACAAGGAGGCTGCCGATGTGAACCATGACGGCGAAATTAACATCAGCGATGTGACCACCCTTGTCGACATGTTGCTGGGAAAGCGATAGACATTGCCGCCGACATAGTGTGAACAAATCATCTTGCGAGGGTGCCTCTTCATGGCATCCTCGCTGGTTTACCGCCCCTCGTTAAAAACGGACTGGCACGATGTTTGCTAGAAAATAACCGATAAGATGATTTTATATTAATTACAGAGAAATATACCGAATGATTCAGAATCAGCATAAACAACAGCAAACCTACTGGAGGCAAGACGTCCGCTTGCCCCGTGCAGGTGCCGATTTTCCTGACGAAGAGGATGAAGAGGACGATGAATTGCCGGGCAATAGCGGTAATGGGGACAGCGAGAATCCGTCCTACCGCGACACACGACAGCGACGAAATGTCAGTCGAGGTGACAATTCGGCAACTCCAGTCATTGACAAATATGGCAAAGACATTACCCGCGAGGCTGCCGAGGGCAATCTCGACCCCGTCGTGGGCCGTGAGGTGGAAATCGAACGGCTGGCCCAGATCCTGAGCCGCCGCAAGAAGAACAACCCCGTGATGATTGGCGAGCCCGGCGTGGGCAAGAGCGCTATCATCGAGGGCTTGGCCAAACGTATCGTTGAACGCAAGGTGGCACGCACCCTGCTCGACAAGCGCATCATCTCGCTCGACATGGCCGCCATCGTGGCCGGCACCAAGTACCGCGGCCAGTTTGAGGAGCGACTCAAGGCCGTTATCGACGAGGTGAGCAAGAACAAGAATGTCATCATGTTTATCGATGAGATTCATAACATCGTGGGCGCAGGCAATGCCAGTGGATCGATGGATGCCGCCAACCTGCTCAAGCCAGCACTGGCTCGTGGCGAGTTCCAGTGCATCGGGGCCACAACCCTGGATGAGTACCGCAAGAGCATCGAGAAGGACGGAGCCCTGGAGCGCCGTTTCCAAAAGGTGCTTGTCGAGCCCACCACTCCCGAACAGACCCTTGAAATACTGCATAACATCAAGGGGATGTACGAGAAGCACCATGGCGTGAACTACACCGAGGAGGCCTTGAAGGCATGTGTGACACTGACTGACCGCTACATCAGCGACCGATTCTTCCCCGACAAGGCCATCGACGCCATGGACGAGGCGGGATCGCGCGTCCACATCACCAAGGTGGACACCCCCAAGGAGATTGAGGAACTGGAGCAGCGCATCGTCGAGGCACAAGAGAACAAGTTCAAGGCCGTTCAAGCGCAGAACTTCGAGAGTGCCGCCAACTATCGCGACCAGCAGGAGAAACTCAAGGCAGAACTACAGGAGGCCAAGAAACGCTGGGAGGCCGAACTGGACAGCCGCCGCATGACCGTCAACGAGGGACACATCGCCGAGGTCGTCGCCATGATGACCGGTGTGCCCACCCAGCGCATCGCCCAGAGTGAAGGCATACGCCTGCTGGGCATGACCGACGAACTCAAGAAGAAGGTTATCGGCCAGGACGAGGCCATCGACAAGATCGCACGCAGCATCCGCCGCAATCGCGCTGGCCTTCGCGACCCCAAGCGTCCCATCGGTTCGTTCATGTTCCTGGGACCGACCGGTGTCGGCAAGACGTTGCTGGCCAAGAAACTTGCCGAATTCCTGTTTAACTCCGATGATGCGCTCATCAGGGTTGACATGAGCGAATATATGGAGAAATTCAACGTGTCAAGACTCGTTGGCGCTCCTCCGGGCTATGTGGGATATGAGGAAGGCGGCCAGTTGACCGAGAAAGTGCGCCGGCACCCTTACAGCGTGGTACTGCTCGACGAGATCGAGAAGGCTCACCCCGACGTGTTCAACATGATGCTGCAGGTGCTCGACGAGGGCAGTCTGACCGACGGCCTGGGCCGTAAAGTGGACTTCAAGAACACGATCATCATCATGACCTCGAATATCGGCACGAGGGAGTTGAAAGACTTTGGCGCTGGTGTGGGATTCAATACCAATGAGTTGACCAAGGAGCGCAGCGACTCGGTCATCCGCAAAGCCCTGAACCGTCAATTCTCGCCCGAATTCCTGAACCGCGTGGATGACATCGTGACGTTCGGCTCGCTCAACCACGACTCCATCCTCAAGATTGTTGACATCGAACTCGCGTCGTTCTACAAGCGCGTTGAGGAGAATGGCTTGAAACTGGAGATCACCGATGCCGCCAAGAATCTGGTTGCCGACCGAGGATTTGACATCCAGTATGGTGCCCGCCCCTTGAAACGTGCCATCCAGAGTGAAATCGAAGACCCACTGAGCGAAATGCTGCTGCGCGAGGAAGCCAAGCCCGGTGACACCATCGTCATCGACGTGACCGACGGCAAAATCACCACTAGCATCATGGCAGGCCACAAAATCAAGGCCAATCAAGAGGCCGAGAAGGAAGCCTAAATTAAGGCAATGCTATAGAAGATGGTCCAAACCCTGCGGGGCTAACGCGAATTGCACGAATTTAAACGGATTAACGCGATTCTTTTAATAATAATTCGTGAAATCAGCATTGAAAAAACCTAATGGGCCAACTGCTATACCATTCCCTAAATCATAGCATCATCCATTACGCATCCCGATTGCTCATCAAGTTCAATCGGGATGCGCTTTTTTTACCCATCACTTGACGATTTTCACCACCATGACAGTATCGGGCTTGCCAGATGGGGACTGGTATTTAAACCTGATGGTGTCGCCTGGCACCTTGTGGTTGCGATAGTCAAATTGCTGGGAAAATCCTACCGAGCCTTGCCAAATGATGCTATCACGATCAACTCCGATCATCTCGATGTCAATACTGCTGATGTCATGAGCCGCAATGGTAGTGTCCTGCTTTAACTGAACCGTGTAACTGTCATTCCACCACCCGTTATTGCTCTCGTTCCAGTAATCATTATCCACCTTCTCAAATTCATTGCTGAACAGGTGCTTGCGGCACAACTGGGAGTAGTGAATGACATAAATCCTATCAAGAACTGTCGAGTCGGATAAAATAACGCGAGGCGGGATCATCTTATAGGGGATTGTGTCGCTCACTGTGCGCAGCATGTAATCAAAGTACAAACGGCTGGTGAAGAAAATTGAGGCACAACCCATGATGACCATCAGGAGATTGGCCGCGACAAGGAATAATGTGGCCCTGTATTGCCTGTTCACCAGCAGGTGGATGATTGAGCCTATCAACAGCAAGGCCGACACAAGCACAAAGGGTGAAGCGATAAGCAGGGCAAACACATTGGTGGCATCATCAAGCAACAAGATGACGATGGCAATAACCAACAACAGTAATTGCAGCACAATAAGGACCTTGTCAGTTTTCTTCATCAAGGAGAGTCAAGGAACTAGAATGGATAACCGATGGCAAGGTGGAAGTTCAACTTGTGATAGTTGAAATAGCCACTATGTTCCGTCTTATAGGGGGCATGGATACCGATACCCAAATCGGCACGGACTACCAGCATCGACATGTCAAAGCGCAGTCCCACACCAGTACCCAGAGCCAGTTGGTCGAAGAAATTCTTCATCTTCAACTGGCCACCAGGACGGTCTTTATCATCCTGAAGCAACCAGATGTTGCCCGCATCCAGGAACACTGCTCCCTTGAAGTAGCCCAGAATCGGGAAGCGGTACTCGGTATTGGCCTCAAACTTGAAGGTACCCGTCTGGTCATAGTAACTGAAGCGGCCTCGGTCTTCAGGGACGAAACTGCCTGGACCCAACGTGCGCACCGAGAAGGCACGGACAGAATTGGAGCCGCCAACATAGAACTGCTCCCTATAGGGTACGTCATCGCGATTACCATAGGCATGGACTGCACCCATCATCACACGGGTGGCCAACTCACTCTTCAGTCCGAACTTGCGCGTCCACACCAGTTGAGCCTGGGCTTTGACAAACTGAGAGAACGGGGTGCCAAAAAGTTCCTTTGTCCCCTTGGCCTTGAATATCGACCAGATGCCATAGAAGATGTTACCGGCCTCGGCCGCGCTAGCCGTGAACGTGATATGGTCACGGGGAGTGAGGTCGCGGTCATAGGTATAGGAATACTCAATTTTAGGGATGAATACATCCTCGAAACTCTTGGCCAACGCCATATTCTCGGCGGCTTTCGCCTTAAACTCGTCCGAACTGCTGATCAACTTATTGTAGGTGAGTTTGAAAGGCGTGAGCACATGGGTCGAATAGCGGTTGGCATGCCACTCCCATGTGGCGGCGACGCTAAACTGGGCCATCTTGAAGTAGTTGGGACGGTTAAGCAGATCGGCACTGACCATGAAGCGGGTCCAATTGGTATATCGGCGTGAGGGATAGAGGAACTTGGGGGCCAGCAATCGGGGAAAATCGAGTTTGCCTTCGATACCGAACTCGTAAGAGTCCATGTCTCCACCATTACTGTTACCTCCGGTCTGCCACTCGTAGTCGCCATAGAGGTCCACCGAGAACCTCTCCCCTGCCCCAAAGGCATTCTTGTGTCTGGCGCCGATCTCGACACCAGGACCGATAAAACTATTGCTCATTGACGTGCCACGCATCTCAAAAGTCACTTCCCATGGTTTGTCGAGTTGGCAATAGATGGCAAGGTCGAGCAATCCATCGCCCTCGGGGGTGATGGTATCAAGCGGATTGACCTGGATATTCACGGTGCTGAAGATGCCCAGGTTGGACAAGGCTGCCTGGGTGCGGTCGATGCTGTTGACACGGAAAACCCTACCCTTACGGGCACGGATGCATGACGGAATGACACGATCCTTGATATAAACCGGCTCATAGCGGATGAGCCTGCAGTTGCGTGTCTCTATCGTATCGGGCTCGCCCACCGCGTCATCGTTGACCACAGTTGCGGTAATGTCATTGATGCGGTAGCGAATTGTGGCATTGTTGGGGATGTTGGCCGAGGGGATGAGGTGCATGTGAATCACACCCTTGTCCTGGACGCTATCGGCCAGATATTGCAGATACTCGGGCCTGAAGAAATAGTAGCCACGGTTGCGCACAAAGTTGGTGATGTCGATGCGCACCAGATTGAGCGAGTCGAGGCAATAACGGCTACCGGTCTTCAGATATTGATTCTCGCGGGCCAGGGAGTCCACCAGTTGCAACAAGGGATCCTGGCTGCCGATGTACTCCACGTCGCCGATCGTATAAGGCGGATTGATATTGACATCATAGGAAATCTTGGCCTTCTTGGGATTCTTGCTCGGGTTGAGCGTGTAGGAAGCCGACGAGGTGAAATATCCGTTGTTGCGCAGAATTGTGTTGATCATATCGACACGCGCCTTGGGGTTGACGCGGCTGATGAGAACGGGCTTGGCTGCAAAGTGTTTATATAGCCATCCCTTGAACCCAGTGGCATCCTCATCGATGTTATTGTATATCATCAGGCCGATGGGGAACGGAGTGCGGTAATAGGGAGAATAGAGCGGATTGTTGGGACGCACATTGATGGCCGTGAAAATATCATCTTTCACGCCCGCATCAACTTTCACGCTATTCCCATGATACTTGAGGTGCTTCACACCCGTGTAGAGCACGTCATTCTGGCCCAACTTCTTGGTAGTCGAGCAAGAGGCGGCCAGCAGTGTTACCACCACTGCCAGCACCACATGGATAAATGCATCACGGTTCTTCACTCTCATCATCTTTCTTGCGGTTTACGGTAGGTTTGTCAATCGCCTTGTCGTCGAGTGGCACCACATAGGTGTCATTGCGGCCACTCTGGGCTTCCTCCTGCAATTTCAACTCGGCTTTGCGCGCCTTCTCCAGGGAGTCACGCAGCAGGTACTCGCGGGAGTGCTTGAACTTGAAGAGGTTCTTCAGGTTGGTCAACTTGCGCTTGAGCACGTAGGCCACACCCGTCTCGTTGACCTGACCCTCGAGCACCCTCTCATAGTCCGTGCGGCGGAAGAGTTTCAGGTACCTGTTGCCGGAATTATTGAGGTAGTACTCCAGCGAGATGTCATTAAACAGGTTGCTCGCGATATCCTCGTCATTGGTGACATCGGTGCGGTATTCTCCACCCACCACGATCTTGAACCTGTCGTTGAATAGTGTCTTGGCCAGGCGATAACTGTAACTGGTCTGTGTTCCGGCTACATTGGTACCCTCAAACTGGTTAATGCCAAACGAGAGATCGACACCGGGCAGGGTCTGAGCCGCCCAACTGTTGAGTTGGGACTGCAGGAAGGAGAACAGCGCCGTCGTAGCGTTTGGTGAGAAGTTATCGTTTGCGTCCGAGTAAGTGTTATCGAGCAAGAGTTTGATGGCGGCCTTCGAGCGCTCGTTATCGGTCTTGGACAACAACTCACTGCGCATCGGTTCACTCTCGCAACCGAGGTCAAACTTCAAGTCTATGTTCTTGAGCGTACCGCCCACGTTAGCGTCAACCAGGAACTCAACCAGTCGCGGTTTCTCATTGGCAATAGGCACACTGGTCTTGATGCGCTCGGTACCCTTGAGGTTCAACTGCGGGTTGAGCATGTCGCCACTCCATGTGATGGAACTGCCAGGGGTGATCTGGAAATTCTTCTGCGAAATCAAGGGCGGCGTGTAGCGCACGTTACCGTTTTCGATGATGTAGGATCCCGTGAGATTATCCCGGCCAGCAAAGTCGAGCCAGTACTGCAAGCGGCCCGTGCCGTCAACTGTGGCGCGGTTCTGGCCGTCCTCCGAGAGGAAGGCGTTGATCTTGGCTCCCTGCTCGACGTTGATGTTGACAAGGATACTGTTGGTACTGCTACCTCGACCGGTCACGAGTATGGTTTGGTTATTATCCTGATTGTTAAAGTCGACAAATGTCACCATATTCTCGTCAACCGCCTTGGACAACTGCGAGATGTCATTTTTCATGACATAGGTGATATTGGAGCCCGAGAGCAAGGTGGCGTCGGCGCGCACGACCATCATGTCGCCATAACTCTTGACCGTGGCATTGATGTCGGCAAGGCCTTTGCCAAACAGTTGTGTCACATCATCCTGCTTGCTATCCATGAACTGCACTTCACGACCATTTAACTTGAGGTCGATGACCATGTTGTTCAAGTCACGCAGGTCAACTTGACCATTGATGATGACGGGACTGAGGTTAGCACCGACGAGCCTGTAGTTGTCAAACGTGATGACATTGTCGTCAACAGGAATGCGGTCGCTGGCCAGGGTGAGCGAACTGCCATAACGCGGCAGCAACACCTGGGCCGAGTCTGCAATGAGATAACCGTGGACATGGGGATCACCAGTCGAGCCGGTTACCTCCATATTGCCGATTGCATAGCCTTCTAGCCAGATGTAGTCGCCGGGAATGAAGGCGTTAGCCCGAACAAGCGGGAATCGGTTGAAACGGGCAGTCATGTTGAGCGGAGTGCTTGCCGTGGCATCGTTGAGGGAGCCCTGCAGGACGACGGCCTCATTGCCGTCAAGAATCAGGTCGGCTGTCAGGGTGGTGGCTGACGTGGCGGGGTCAAAGTCGAAGTCGGCATTGAGCGTCACATCCCCCTCGGGCTTGCCGTTATAGACAAAGTCCTTGATGCTGAGCGTGCCGTCGCCGTCGGCATTGGCACCGTCCCAGTTGATGTCGATGTCGGCATTGAGCGTGCCGCTGGTCCTATCGAGCATGGGCATGATGCGCGTCCATTCCTCCAGATGCAGGTTGTCGATGATGAGTTGCACGTTCTCGGTATTCTCGCCAGGCAGCCTAGTCGTCATCAACTCAAGGCTGCTGCTGTCGCTCCTAAGCGAGAGGTTGGCGTCGAGCATGCGGGTGCGGTAATCCACGTTCACATAGTTATCCTTGTTAAAGGTCCAGTTGCGATAGCCGATTACCGACTCATCGCCGAAGAGACGCATCTTCACCTGGTCGTCGGTGAGATGGGCGTTGCAACCCATGCGATAGCCTGTCTCTCCCTTGATGTTCTGCTGGTGGAGCATGAAGTCCACGGCTTGGCCCTTGAAACCTCCGTTGAGGGTGACCTGGGCAAAATCGTCCCATGTGCCGGGCCGGTTACCCATGTGGGCAGTAAAAGCCAGGTACTTATTGTTCAACTCGTGGGCCTTGACGGTGATGGTGTCGATGTTGGTCTCTCCCGAACTGATACCGTATGCCCTGCCGTTGATCGTGAGCGTCGTGTCGCGGTTAATCTCGCAACTGACGTGGCGGAAGTCCATGTCGTGCTGCTGCAGGTAGCGTTGCACGATACCGTCGGCGCCCATGTGCATGTCAAAGTCAAACTGAGGCATCGGGGACTTGAGGCGCTCGACATCGATCCATCGCTCATCCACCTGGCGCTTGATCTCATCAGCCGTTTTCTGGAAGTCCTCGAGCAGTGACATGAATCCGCTGGGAGCGTTCAGGTGAGCATAATTGTCCTCGTTCTCGACGGTAATGCACGTCAGCCACGGAGTGCTGTGCATGGTGGCGTGAGCCTCATCGGCAACAAGCAGCGTGCTGTCAAGACGCCAATCCAGGTCATGCAGCGTGAGGTCGGCATCCCACTCCTGGGTACGCAGGTTGATGTCACCCTCGGCATGCAGGCGCGTCGTGCCGTTGCACTGGCCGTCATACATGCCCAGACGGTTCAGGTCCAAGTCGCGTACATTGCCGTCGGCAGTGAACACGTAGTGGTCGTTGCAGATGGTGCCGTGGGCATTCACGTCAAGGTCACAGCCCCTGTTGGCACTCGAGGCATACACGTCGGCATAGCCGCCCCGCAACTTGCCGCGGGCCCTGACGTTGCCATAGTGAGTGCCGTTGTAGCGAACACTAGCCAGGTTAACAGTGGCATCGGTCCAAGTGCTGCCGCAGTCGGTAAAATCAAAGCCATGACCGCGGGCATTAATGCTGCCGGTGAGACCCTTGACGTCATAGTTAGGCAAGAACGACTTGACCGGGAAGTTGTTGAAGGCGGCATCCACGTCGTAATTCTCGTTGCAGACGTCGTAGTAACCGTCACCCCTCATAGTGCCGCCACCAGTCGAGACATGCAGATTGCGGGCCACCCATCGGCAGCCTTCCTTATTGATCTTGCCACTCAACTTCATGGGCGGTAATTTCACGTCGTCGAGGCCCAGCATCTTGTTCAGGACGCTAGGATCCCGCAGGTCCACCTCGGTATCAAGGTCGGCCTTCATGCGGTCCATATCAGTGGGATTATAGATGGTGCCCTTACCCTTGATGCGGCCAATGCCGGGCACATCGGCATCCAGTGATTGCACGTCCAGGCGCTTTTCATTGCCACGAGCCTTGGCCTTGATGCGCACGGGCTTGTTGTGTGGGATATCCTTCAGGGCCTTGCGGGCATCGGGGGCAATTTTCTCTACCTCGTTGAGGTCTATCTTGCTATCGGTGTCGATGGTGGCCTTGCCATTGGGCCTGCCGTCGAGCATGTCCTGATCGACATGGGCATCGAGCCTGATGTCACTGCCCCGGGTCTTGAGTTTCATGTTGTTGAGGTCCAGACCGTTCTTGTCCTTGCTCACGGTGCCGCTGGCATCCTTCACCTGCAAGCCGCTGCGCTCCTTGCCGCTGAGGTGCTTGACGGGCACCTTGAGGTTATCGCCATCCATTTCAAAGTTATCGATGGCCGCATTGACGTCCTCCACCTCGATGTTGTCCGTGTCGAGTGTCGTGCCGGGTTTGTTGGGCTTTTTGCCCGTCTGGGCATATCGTCCCTTGCTGTTGGACAGACACACCTTGTCGGCCTTGACCTTCCAGGGTTTGTCGTCGTGGTCATTGGCTTGGGGCTGATCGGGCATGGGATGGTCCTTGCGGTACTGGCGGGCATCCTTCTCGCTGGGATGTTCATAGTTGACATCGGCCTTGCCCACGTTGAGTTCTCCCACATCGACGGTCTGTTGGTCGGTATCGACTTTCACATTCTTTGCCTCGGCATGGCCGACCTTGGCGTCGAGTTTATCGACGGTGGGTTTCATGTCCATCTTGAAGTCGACATCATCGGCGGTGACCTTTTTGGCATTAACCTTCCAGGGCTTGCTGGGTTTCTTGTCGGGATCGGGCTTCTTCTTCTCGGGCTTATAACTCATCTTGGCCTTGCCTCCCTTGAGCGCCGCGTTGTTGACATCCACCTTGTTGTTGTTCAAGTCCACACTGGCGGCGTCGATTGCGGCATCGTCCACATCCACATCAAAGTCCATCGAGCCGTCATCGGTCTTGATCTGGCTCTTTGCTCCCTTGAGTGAAGCGTTTTCCACCTCCACTTTCTTGTCAAGCAAGGGTTTGGGTTTGACGTTGGCCTTCACCTCATCGGCCTTGAAGAGTGTATCGCCGTTCTGGTCAATAACCTGGACATCGGTGGCGCTGACGTCCAGCGGGAACTTAACCCTCACGTCGCCCACGCTGATGTCCATACCAGTCTTCTCGCTGGCATACTCAGCGGCAACATCGGCGGCCTTGTTCTGCACCCAAGGGATATAGGCGGCAAACGGCAAAGCCGCTACCATAGCCAATAGTCCGCCACCCACCCAGGCAGCGATTTTGGAGAACATATTTCCCTTCTTGCCAAACATTTACGGTCGCATCAAGGCACACTAATTCATATTAACTTACAAAGTTACAAAAGAATTGGAAACGACAAGAAAAAAGCGGCCGTTTTTTTCAATTGATTTGGCCCTTTTTGCCTCGTGGTTGCCATGCCCTGATATCACGCGAAGCCGCACCCCAATTTCACGCAAAGGCGCGAAGACGCCAAGGTTTTTAAAAACAATTGTCTTTGTTGTATTCCAATCCTGAAAAAGGAAAACAAGAAGGACAAGAAATACTATGGCATCCGCGCTTGTCGTACAACAACCTGCCGCGAAGCCGCCAAGTCTTTAAAAATAAAGGACTTCGCGGCTTCGCGGCTTTGCGAGTATTTAGGGAGACGGCTTTGCGAACCAGGATCTTGTTGCCGTTGTGGATGTAGTCGCTGTTTCAAGTTGTCGGAGAAAAATGACGGATGGGCTGCGGCGGTGTGCCGTGCCCATCCGTTGTTACAGAATCGGTCAGTCA
>Ga0310695_10009960_pt1 | contig 14081 bp, 14 predicted proteins | sample RumenRJG_04DNA_FD_203882 | JGI IMG/M metagenome (GOLD analysis project Ga0310695, IMG submission 203882) | Bovine rumen microbial communities from Lethbridge, Alberta, Canada - RJG_04 (v2) (version 2) | ecosystem: Host-associated > Mammals > Digestive system > Stomach > Rumen | place: Canada... | reverse complement strand
AAAAACTATTCGAAACAGAATTTTATGGGATTGTAAATAATGATTCATATTATAAAAATTGGATTAAAAAATTCATAGAATTTAACTAAAAAATTTTTTTTAAAAAATAATTTAAATTTCCCTAAAATTTAGGGAATATTTTATCTATATTCATGTTTAAAGTTAGCGTCATATAACTTGGATGGTGTAAAGTCTCCTGGTTCTAAGACATCTCCCACTACAATCATTGCAGTTTTTGTTATATTAGCTTCTTTTACTTTACTTGCAATATCCTTTAAGCTTCCTCTTATTATTTCTTGGTCTGGCCAGGTTGCTTTTTTAACTACAGCTACTGGAGTATCTTCACTGTAGCCTTCAAGCAGTTCATCAACAACTTTATCAATCATAGAAATCCCTAAAAAGATGCACATGGTAGCTTTATGCTTGGAAAAGCTTTTAATACTTTCAAGTTCTTTTTTGGGTGTTCTTCCAGCAGGACGGGTAATAATAACACTTTGTGAAACTTCAGGTATTGTTAATTCTGCTTCTAAAGCACTTGCTGTTCCAAATAATGAGCTGACTCCCGGAATTATTTCATATTCAATATTAAGTTTTTTCAATTCACGAATCTGCTCACCGATTGCACCATAAATTGCAGGATCTCCCGTATGAACACGTGCAACAAGTTTATCTTCATTAATTGCTTTAGCCATAATGTCAATTGTTTCTTCAAGGTTTAAATAAGCACTATTGTGTATTTCACATTCTTTTTTACTTGGGGATAATACTTCTTTGTTAACTAGAGAACCAGCATAAATAATTACGTCTGCTTTTTCAATAACTTTTCTTCCCTTAACGGTTATTAAATCCGGGTCACCAGGTCCGGCACCAATAAAAATAACTTTACCAATCATAAATATAATTTTATTCTATCTAATATATATTTATTATCTGATGCATTATTATTAATTAAAGGCAATATTGCTTTTAAAAATAAGTTAAATTTATTAATTTTAAAGGTAATTTAAAATTATGGACAATCAAGGTTTTATTTCGGTAGAATTTTTATTTTCACTATTTATAATATTAATCATAGCTACTGGTTTACTTATTTATTCACAAAATACAATGAGTTCAAGTTTAAATATTGAATCTGAGTTCAATCATAGATTGATTTTAGATAATGTGGCAAATACAATCAGTCAGGTTGATTCAAATGGTGAATTTTACTCAAAATATCTAAAGTTGCCCATTACAGATAAAAATTATGTATTGACTGTAGAAAAGAATAAATTGATAATAGAATATGATAATAAAAAAGGAGAAATGATGATTCCCTTCATTGAACCTTATTCAACTTATAAAATGTATCCTGGCCATATTTATCTTATTGAAAAAACACATGAAGGAAAAATATTGATAAAATGAAACTGGAAAATAAAGGACAAACAAGTGCCGAGTATTTATTGTTAATAGGATCTTTAATTGTGATTTTAATAATTTCAATTTCATTTATTGCATCACAAAATGAATTGGCCATGGCCATGGCGGCTGCAAGAAATGGAGTTAATGAAGGAAGTTTATACTCATCAAGTGCAATTTATCCTTCCGATACTTATAACGATTATTCAAAAGAAAATTATGAGCTGTTAATTCCATCTTCAGTTGAAATAATAAACATTAGCTATACGTATATGGGTCATGATTCAAAGTTTGATAAAGAAAAAATTCAGTTTAAAGTTTATGCTCATTGTTCAAAAGATTTGGATAAAAAAGAATTAGATTCAATTGGTGATAGGATTAATTATAATTTAAGAAAATCAATTGCACTAACATTCGAGTCAACAAAATCAACAAATAAACTTTTTAATCCAGTATTTTCAAATAATTATATGTTTACAACAGCAAATGTTAAGTGGATTTAGAGCATAATTATTAAATAGGTGTTAAAATGGAAGATAGATTTGAAAAAGGTATGAGTATATTAAAAATAACAAATGAAAATACAATTGAAGATATATTCAAAGAGCTTGAAGACATTGCTCCTGATTTAGGACGTTTTATAGTTGAATTTCCATATTCTGAAATATATACAAGAAAAGAAGTTGATTTAAAAACCCGTGAATTGTGTACTGTTGCCGCATTAACTACTCTTGGAACCATTCCTCAGCTTAAAGACCATATCAATGCTGCTTTGGCAGTGGGCAATACTCCTCGTGAAATTGTTGAAATCATAATGCAGATGACTGCTTATGCAGGTTTTCCTAAAGCTATTAATGGGGTAATGGCAGCAAAAGAAGTTTTTAAAGAAAAAGATTTACTTCCGGTGGAATGATTAACAATGTATTCCGATGAAGCAAAAGTCAATTTGATGAATGAATTAAAAGAAATGGAATCCCTTAAAGTCGATACTGGCGATGAAGGTAAAATCTTACAAAAAGACTTAATAGACTTTATAGAAAATGCAAATGGGGATAAGGAGGATTTAAAATTTAGAATTGAATTATTTGCATATGCATTTAAATTGTTCTCTCGAAAAGAAGTCAAATTTGCAGATAATCAATTTACATTATATTTGAATGATTCTATTTTAGATTATGAAAAAATTAATTTAATAAAAAATGATTTAAACAAATTTGAGTTAGTTATAGAAGCAGTTAAGGATAATGGTGAAATATTAATTAATCTAAATTTCACTTATCATTATTAGATTTTAAAAATCTTACGGGCATTGTTGGTGGTTATTCTGTCAACAGTTTCCATATCTTCATTTTGAATTTCAGATATTTTTTTAACAGCATTAACTACATTGACAGGTTCATTTCTCTCTTCTTTGGTCATAGCTAAGTAGGGGCTATCTGTTTCAGTTAAAATATGGTCTAGGGAGATATTTTTAATCAGATTCTGGTGTTGTTTTGAATAGCATAACATTGTAGAAAAGCTCATGAAATAATTATCTTTTTCCATTATTCTTCTAGCTGTTTTTGAACTCCCGCTAAAGCAATGAAATATTACATATGGGATGTCATCATATTCTAAGACAATGTTTAAGGCTTTTTTCTCACAATCACGCACATGCATTAGTAATGGAACTTTATATTCATTGGCTATTTCAATAAAACTTAAAAATATTTCTTTTTGTTTTTCACGTAATGCCTTGTCTTTCACATAAAAATAATCCATTCCAACTTCGCCTATTGCAACGATATTATTAATGTTTTCAATTAGGTGTGAGTGAGATAGTTTTAATTCTTCTTCACTGCAATTTTGTGATGAAACTGGATGATAACCAAAAGAAGGATAAATAAAATTTTTATATTCGTCACATAAATTCATAACGCCTTTATTGCTTTCATAACCTATGCCTGAAACGATTACAGCATCTAATTTATCTTTTGCTCTTGAAATGACTTCGTCACGGTCTTTGTCGTATTCTTCAAAATCAATATGGCAATGAGTATCTATCATTGTATTATACTCCAAATCTTCTTTCTCTTGCTTGATATGATCTGATGGCTCTTAAGAAGTCAACTTTTCTTAGTTCAGGCCATAAAGTTTCACAGAAGTATAGTTCTGAGTATGAAGATTGCCATAATAAAAATCCGCTTAAACGTTCTTCACCGCTGGTTCTAATGATGAGATTCGGATCATCTATTCCTTCAGTATATAGGTTTTTACTTACTAATTCTTCATCAACATCATCTGCGGTGATTTTACCGTCTTCAACATCATTAATGATTTTTTTAATAGTGTCAATAATTTCCAGTCTTCCATCATACCCTATAGCTAAATTAAAAAATCTTTTATTATAATGTTTGGTTGCTTCTTCAGCTTCTTTAATAGCTTCTTTTACTTCATCCGGGAGTAATTCAGTCCTTCCAACAACTTTAACCCTGACTTCATTTTTATGTATTTTTTCATGGTCAACCAATCTTTTGAAGTTAAAAACAAAAAGCTTCATCAATCCTTCGACTTCATCTTTTGGTCTGTTAAAGTTTTCTGTTGAAAATGCATATGCAGTTATGATTTCTATTCCTAGTTCTATACTCCAGTCTAAAACATTTTCTAGTATGTCCGCTCCAATTTCATGACCTTTTAAAACATCTTTTTTTCTTTGAAGCTTTGCATATCGTCGGTTACCGTCCATAATGATAGCTACATGTTTTGGCATTTTATTAGGGTCTAAATCCTTTGAAATATACCAATCGTATAATTTATAGATTATATTTTCTCCCATTTTCATTACCCGAAATTGTTACTAGTTTAATATTTGTAATTATTTGTTTTTAAATATTAGCAAATTTGTATGCGAGTTTTAAACTTCTTAAGTATCCTTTGATATTTTGATCTCTGCTTGTGTCAATATATATACCGGTTATTCCAAATGTTATTGCTCCACAACTGGGCCAGGAATTAACTAAAACAAGTGTTCTAAAAATAATATTTCCTATGATGCCATCAGGAGCTATTATGATATTACATTTATCTTTAAGGGCTTTTTCAATTAATATATAATGATTTGTCACTTCAAAATCAGTTTTTTCTTTAATTAATTTAGTTAATTCTTCACTTTCATCAATTGATTTGGATATTTCTTCGCTTCTCCCATAATCTCCTTTTCTTCCCGAAGCTAAAACTGCAATTTTAGGATTTTTTGATTGTTTTTTTAAGAATTTTCCACATTCAACAGCAATTTTAAATTTATCTTCAACTGTTTTTCCTTCATCAATTCCAACAGGTGTTAATAAAAATTCAATGTTATCTCCATTAACATATGTCGCTCTTGAAATATCGCTAAATTTAGCCTTCAACTCTTTCATAACATTTGATGCAGGTAATGATCCTCTTATGACTGCATCCACATTATTATCCAGTATTGCTCCAACCAGATCCCTATCATTTTTTACCAATTTAATCTCAGCATCTTTATTTTTCTTTTTAAAAATTTCACATGCTTCAATTATGTCTTTATTCTCTCCTAATCCCGCTACAATTTTTATCATTGTTATTTATTTTATCATTTTTAACTAATAAATTTATATTTAATTAAAATCACGATTAATATTCATCAAAAATTAAGGAAAAATAAAAACACCACAACACTTTAAAACAAAAACAAAAGGCAAATTAACCTAAATGAGGAAAAATATTAAAAACTAATCATTACAATTTCCCTTTAAAAATTTTAAATTTAATCTTTTAATTTTCAATATTTAATATTGAACATAAATGTACATTATGTCTTTTTTATTTAAAATATGTACAATAAATTAATATATATGTTTAATCAAAAAGATATTCATGAAAGAGGAAGAAATTTTTGATTCATTAGGTTATGTTATGGCTTCCACATATAGGTTAAGCGTAATCCAATACATTGGGAATGGTGTAAAAATACCTTCGGATATTGCAAGAAAGATTGGTGTTCGTACAAACCATATATCAAATGTTTTATCTGATTTAAAACAAAATGGATTAGTTATTTGCTTAAATGAAGATGCCCGTAAAGGTAGGTTATATAAAAATACAGAATTATCATTAGAAATTTTAAAATATATAAACAGCATCGACTAAAAATAAAAAAATCATGATGATTTGTTAAAATCATCAATCGCATCATCAACTAACTCAATAATACTATCTCCTAAATCAGGATATTCATCACTAATAGCAACAGGTATATTATCACAATATACTACTTCAAGACCTGCTTCAATAGCATCTTTTGTGGCAACATCAACAGCAGCCGCTTTAAGTTCAGTTAACATCACATCTGCTTTATCTATATATTTGGCCATATCTTCTTTTAATAACGGTCTGTTTGATAAATGTGAAGTAGTGCCTATAACTTTACAATTATAGTTTTCTTCTAGATAAAATACAAGTTTATCCTTTACTTCTTCAGGGGCGGTTGTTGCAAATAACACTTTTTTATTAGCAATATCTTCTAATGGTTTAGGTCTAAATACTGTTGATATAACAGTTGCATTAGGATTTATTTCATTAATAAATTCTACAATTTCTGCTATTTTTTCATTACTTGCCATTGGTTCTTCACACATAGTTAATATGACTAAATCTCCTAAAGATATTCTATAAGGTCCAAAGTATGTAGTTAAATTACCAATGGGTTGGTTTGCTCCAATCAATGTTATTTTTTTATTTGTTTTAATTGGAGGTATTGCAGCGCCACTTCCTTCAAAAATAGCAAATTTGGAGTCCACTTCATTTGCAAGACGAGCTCCTTTTTTCATATTGGTTAAAAATACTTCACCAGCCATTCCTCCACCGCAACGTCTGCATCCGATGGTTAAAATTCTGCTCATCAAGGCATCTTCCCAATGATCACTGGCTGCATGAACTCCTTTTTGGGATTGTTCCAATAAGAATTTAGCTGAAATTTCAAGTTCTTCACCATGAACAATTTCAGGTTCTTCAGGTCCGCCCCTGCCCATTGCAATAACACATGGTTTATAACCTTTTTTATCAATTAATCTGGAAACAAAACCGGATACTGCAGTTTTTCCAATACGTTTTCCGGTTCCCAGTATAGTAATTGATGGTTTTTCCATAATTTCATATTCGCTGTGTGGTTCGAATTTAAAATCTGGGCCTTGGTAGGTTATTCCTTCATTTAAGACTTTACAGGCTATTTTAAATCTTTTCGGATAATCAAGAATAGGTTCATCACTTAAATCCATTACTGTATCAACATCATATTCTCGTATCATTTCAACAATGATGTCATAGGGAATATCTTTATCTTTTGCAAATTGGACTGGTACTCCTAATACTTTTGAATAGGATTCCTCTGTATCGTCTCTTAATTTTTCAGTTCCGCCAATAAAAACAACTGCGGAAATATCAATATGTTCTATATTATTTAAAGTATCAATTGCTTCCTGTGTGACTGGTAAGTAGTGTTCACCATCAACAAGACAAAGCATTTTAGTTAGACTAGTCATGATTTAATATTTTGAAATTGGATTATATAAAATATTTCTATTATATTTGTTGATTATTATTTTAAATTTAGTTTTTTTATTCTAAAATTTTTTTAGGCAAATATAAATAATAATAAAACAATATTTTTAAATAATAACTTACTGTATTTGTAAGTTTAATATTTATTCGAGGTTAAATGATGGTAAGTGTAAACTTAGAAGCTAAAAAAACCGTAGATGTAATGATTGAAAAAGCAGATGCATTAAACATCACAGTATCAACTTTAAAAAATGGTGCTACTGTTTTAGATTGTGGTGTAAATGTAGATGGAAGTTTTAAAGCAGGTGAACTTTATACTAAAGTTTGTCTCGGTGGACTTGCAGATGTTGGAATTTCCATTCCTGGAGATTTGTCTGAAAAATTCGCTCTTCCTTCTGTCAAAATTAAAACTGACTCTCCTTCTATTTCAACTTTAGGTTCTCAAAAAGCAGGTTGGTCTGTTAGTGTTGGAGATTTCTTTGCATTAGGTTCCGGTCCGGCTCGTGCTATTGCTTTAAAACCAGCTGAAACTTATGAAGAAATTGATTACGAAGACAAAGATGCTGATTTAGCTATTTTAACTTTAGAAGCTGATGTATTGCCTGGTGAAGACGTTGCACAATACATTGCTGATGAATGTAATGTCGATGTTAAAAACGTTTATTTGCTTGTAGCTCCTACCTCTTCCTTAGTAGGTTCAATCCAAATTTCCGGAAGAGTTGTTGAAAACGGAACCTACAAAATGTTAGAAGCAATTAAATTCGACGTAAGAAAAGTTAAACATGCTGCTGGTATTGCTCCAATCGCACCAATTGATCCTGATGGATTAAAAGCAATGGGTAAAACCAATGACGCTGTTTTATTCGGCGGAAGAACCTACTATTATGTTGAATCTGATGAAAATGATGATATTGCTGATGTAGCTGCAAAATTACCATCATCCGCAGCTGATGGATATGGAAAACCATTCTTTGATGTATTTAAAGAAGCTGAATTTGACTTCTATAAAATCGATAAAGGAATGTTTGCTCCAGCTGAAGTTGTTATTAATGATTTAACTACTGGAAAAATCTATAAAGAAGGATTTGTCAACGCAGATTTACTTAAAAAATCCTTTGGTGTAGATGAATAGATTTTAATTGGCTATCTTTCAGATAGCTATTTTTTTTACTTTTTTTTGATATTTTTCAACCTATTTTTAATATTTTAATAAATATTCATTATTTTTGAAAAAAAATTTCTCACAATTGAAAATTATACGAATTTTTAGGAAAATAAATATATTGGTTAAATTATATTATTATATATAATATTTTTGGGGGTATTTTTATTAAACTTAAACTTATTATACTAATAATTTTGTCATTATTTTTGGCCTTATTTGTTTTAGGTTCTGTTAATGCAGTAGATGATAATGAAACATATTTGCTTGCCAACAATAATGGAGAAGGTAGTTTTCAAGATTTAGAAACTGAAATTGGTGATGGTGGAAATGTAAGTTTATCAAAAAGTCGTTACTCTGTTGATTCCGGCAATACTATTTCCATTACTCAATCAGGAACTATTGATGGGAATGGTACGGTCATTGATATGTTAGGGTCTAATTTTCAGCTTTTTAGAGTTAATGCTATAGGTGTGAATTTTAGAAACATAACCTTTGTTAATTCAAATTATAACCGTGATGGCGGTGTTATTTATTTTGAAAATACAGGTAATATCGAATACTGTACTTTTATAAATAATACTGCAGGTAATGGAGGTGCTGTTTTTTGTCAGTCCAATGCCACAGTAAATTACTGTGTTTTTATTAATAATACAGCTGAATATAGTGGCGGTGCTTTATATTTGGATCCGGCTTCAAATTATGGAACAATTAAAAACTCTATTTTTACTAATAATACTGTAAATAGGGGAGAAGGTGGTGCCATAAATATAAATAAAGGTGAAATAGAATATTCTACTTTTATAAATAATGCTGCTGTAAATGATGGTGGTGCTGTTTATTTTAATGATGATGGTGAAGTCAATTATTGTAATTTCAATTATAATGTTGCATTAGGTGATGGTGGAGCAATATTTTTCAAAAGAAACGGTAATGTGTCTTACTCTAAGTTTAATAAGGGTTCTGCATTTCATGGTGGAGGAATCTTTGTAGGTGCTTCTTCTTATATTTCACATTCTAATTTCACCAACGGTCTTTCAGAATTATGTTCCGGAGCTATTTTCTTTAATAGATTAGGTACATTTTATGAGATATTGGACTGTAATTTTATTAATAATACTGGAGCCTATGGAGGTGCTGTAAGATTTACCAATGGAGGTACTGTAATAAATTCAACATTTATCGGCAACACTGCTGAAGTAAGTGGTGGAGGACTATATTTCTATGGTAATAATGCTACAGGATATGTTTACGGTTCTACTTTCATAAATAATTCAGCATTAGGTGAAAATTTAACCAGCGGCGGTGGAGCAATTAAATTCCAATATGAAGGTAATGTTTATGATAGTGTCTTTATGGGCAATAATGCTTCTGGAGGCTCTGCAATTTACTTTAGTAAAACTTCATTTAACAGTTCAATCAATGATTCTTTATTTTTAAATAATAGAGCTAATTCAGTTTCTATGGACTTAAATAAAGAAGATGATACTATTAATATTCTTTTTACTGGTGGTAACAATCTTTTAAATGCAATTTACTCAAACAATAAAGTTGCTTTTAAAAATACAACTTATTGGGGTGTTAATGGAACAGCAAATACGGATGATTCACCTGTATATTATTCCATAAGAGAAGCAGGTCAAAATATCACAATAATATTTTATCGTGAAGGTGAGGTTATTTTAGATACTGTTGAAGTTACCGACATCAATGGAAGCATATCTTTTAATTCACCATTTGCTGCCAATTATCTGCTTGAAGTTTCCCACAATAATGATTTATATTATACAGAAATTACAAACACTTTAGAAGTTCCAAAACTCGATGTGGAAATAGATGTCAGCGATGTTGAAATAAATGTCGATGATGTAGCAGTTATTAATGTAACTGTTCCTGCTGTTTTACATGGTCAAACAATATATGCTGAGGTTAATGGTAAAAATAAATCTGCAATTGTTGACGTTTATGGTAAAACCAGTATACCATTCAGTGATTTGGCTAACGGTACTTATGAAGTTATTGTTTCATACCCTGGAGACGACATATACTCTTCCAACTCAACAGCTGCAAAAATCTTTGTAAATAAAAATGTTCCATCTATTTCAGCAAATAATGTAACAATTTTTGTTGGAAATAATGCAGAACTCATTATAAACGGTCCTAATGATAGATTTGGTGACATTGTTGTTGCAGTCAATGAAAGTTTTTATTATTCACCTATGATTAATGGTGAAGCTAAAGTAATTATTAAGGACTTGGATGTTGGTGATTATCCTGTTGGAGTATTATACTTGGAAAATGATAAATATATTAAAACAGATATTGTTACATCAATTTCTGTTAAATCCAAAATTGATCCATCACTAATAGTTAACATTACTGTCGATGATGATTCACATAATGCAGAAATTAATGTTGAATTACCTAAAAATGCTAGCGGTAATGTCACTGTTGTAATTGATGGCAAAAAATATCCAGTTAAAGATTTAGTAAATGGTACTGCTGTTATTAAAGCAGATAACCAAAGTGTAGGAAACCATACTGCTGAAGTAATTTATTCCGGTGATGAAACATACAATGCTTTAACAACTTACACAAATTTCTGTATTGAAAAAATCTCAGATTATGAATTTGAATTAATTGCTGGTGATATTGAAAAAGGTGAAGCCTTAAATATTACTGTTGTTTTACCTGAAGATGTCAATGGCAAAGTACTGATTGATTTAAATGGTATTGGATATTATATAAATGTTACAAATGGTATTGGATTATTTAATGGGACAATAGATTTGCCTGCAGGTAAATATGATGTGCGTGCGACCTTTGAGGGTGATGATAAATATGCATCTAAAGTTTCAAATGATTCATTTGAAGTGAATGATACAACTCATGAATTAATAATTACCGCACCTGATGTTATAAAATATTATTCCGGTTCTGAAAGATTTGTTGTTTATTTCAAAGACCAGTATGGAAAAAATGTTGACGGCATAAGTGTAAAAATCACTATAAATGGTATGGCTTATAAAAGAACTAGCAGTGACGGTGAAGCTTCTATTGCCATTAATTTAAACAGCGGTAATTACACGGTAAATGTTGAATTTGCAGGAACTTCTGAGTATGGTCCGCAAAATATTACTTCCAATGTTGAAATTCTTCCTACAATATATGGAAGTGACGTATATAAGGTATTCAGAAATGGAACACAATATTATGCATTATTCTTGGATGGTGAAGGTAATCCATTAGCTAAGACCTCTGTTACTTTCAACATTAATGGTGTAATCTATTCAAGAACAACTGATGCTTATGGATGGGCTAAATTAAATATTAATCTTGGAGAAGGTAAATATATTTTAACAGCTATCAATCCTGTCACCGGCGAGATGAAATCTAATTATGTTGTTGTGATTAGTAAAATAGAGAGTTCTGATTTGGTAAAAACTTACAATGATAAATCCCAATTCACTGCCCGCATACTTGCTGATGACGGAAGTTATGTTGGTGCAGGTGAAGCAGTGACTTTTAACATCAATGGGGTTATTTACAACAAATATACTAATTCTACAGGACATGTGCTTTTAAATATTAATTTAATGCCTGGAGAATATATTATAACAAGTTATTACAAAGATTGTGCTAAATCAAACATTATCACTGTTTTAGCTCCAAAAAATTAGTGAAAAAATCTTTCAAAAATTTAAACAAAATCAATAATATTGGCCTGTAAAATTTTACAGGCTTATCTATTTTTTACATTTCATTTATATACTACTTAATATAATATAATAAATTAACTCCTTTTTGAGTTTAAAATTTATTGAGGTTTTATAATGGAATTCGGAGAAATTTTTAGAGATGCAATCAAATATCCCTTTTTAGATTATCAGAAATTATTGATTTTGGGTGTTTTATATGTACTTATTAATGTACCAACTATACTCGGCCAATTCGGTTTTCGTAATGGGGCAGTTTCAATTATTTTCTTTATTGTTTTTTTAGTTTTAAATCTAATTATATTAGGTTTTACATTAGATGTAATAAAAAATGCCGTTAATTTGAATGATGAAATCCCTGATTTTGATTGGACTAAAAATTTTGTTGATGGTATTAAATACTTACTTGTAGCAATTGCTTACTATATAATCCCAACAATTGTTGTTTCTATTATTGGATTCGCATCACTTTCATCCTTCTTTGCCGCAATTGGAGAAAAAGGTTGGAAGACTATTTCCAGTGCAACATCACCGGATGTAGCTATAAGTGCTATTCCTGCTCATGCTTGGTCTTCCTTAGCAACAGGTCTTACAGTTACTCTTATTGTAGGGATTATTTTATTCCTGATATTTGCTATTTTCAAAACAGTCGGATTATGCAGATTAGCCAAGTATGGATCTTTAGATGAAGCATTCAAGTTTGGTGAAATAATCGATGACATAAAAGAGATTGGAATTTTAAGAATAATCGGATTTTTAATAGTTTTAATAATCATGGTTACTATTTTAGGAATGGTAATCGGTTTCCTTTCAATTATTCCATATGTAGGTATTATAATAGGATACATTGTTGGAAATTCATTTATTGCTTTATTCTATAATAGAGCTGTAGGTTTATTATATTCAGATATTTAAACCTATTTTTTTTATTTTTTTGGGGATTGGCCACAAATTTTTTAATTTGATTTGTTGTGTTTTTAATTTTTTTGTTGGTTTTGCAGTAATATTTTAGTATTATGTTTTTTGATAATGTATACAACATATGTCCTCCCTATCCAAGTAAAAAAATGCAAATTAATATTTAACACCAAATATAATAATTCATATATCACTTAATACAATGAATAACTTATTAGAATAATTTCTCTAAATTATAAACAAACCAATGATTCTTTTTTTTAAATCCAAATTTTTAGAAATATTTATTAACATTTTTTAAAATATATTTAAATATGAAGGGGATTGAAAAACTCACAGCTGATGTGAATGTAGATGAGTTTGTTGAAAATTATGTGGATATTGAAAGATTTGAAGCACTTTGTCAGGAATGCGATAATTATGGAAAAAACTGGAATTGTCCGCCATTTGACTTTGATGTAGAGGATGTTTGGAATTCTTACTCTAAATTAAAAATAATAGCTTTTAAAATGAATTTTGATGATGAAGAATTGTCTACTAACTTTTCAGATAGTGAATTGGAATTTGTTTTAAAAAGATTGGAGAGAATGAAAGTCAGGTTAATGAATGAAATTTATGCTTTAGAGGATGAAAACTCACTGGCTTTGTTTTTGGGAAACTGTAATCTGTGCATGAAATGTACACGTGAATTTGGCATGCCATGTAAAATGCCATTTAAAATGAGATATTCCATTGAATCATTGGGTGGAAATGTTGATCAAATAATTGAAGATGTTTTTGGCTTTAAAATTCTTTATGCTCAAAACAACCACTTGCCGGAATATATGATATTTGTAGGCGGTATTTTATACGATAAAAAATAGTTTTCACAGGCATTATCTTTCAATTAAATTATTGATACAATAAAATAATAATTTTTAATATGTTTAATTAAATAATAATATATAGGTGATATAATGATAGTTAGTATTATTGGTGGAACCGGACCTCAAGGACTCGGAATTGGTGAAAGATTAGCAATTGAAGGTGTTGATGTAATCATCGGTTCTAGAAAAGAAGAAAAAGCTTTAGAAGTTGTTGAACAGGCAAAAAAAGATTTGGAAGATTATGATTTATCAACCATGTGCGGTATGGCAAATGAAGATGCTGCCCGTGAAGGTGACATTTTAATCATTACTGTACCATTGGCTGCTCAAAAACCAACAGTTGAAGGCATTAAAGAATTCTGTAAGGATAAAATTGTCATGGATGCAACAGTGCCATTGGAAACAGCTATTGGTGGAAAGCCATTTAGATTCATTGACTTGATGGAAGGTTCTGCT
>Ga0310695_10009959_pt1 | contig 14082 bp, 14 predicted proteins | sample RumenRJG_04DNA_FD_203882 | JGI IMG/M metagenome (GOLD analysis project Ga0310695, IMG submission 203882) | Bovine rumen microbial communities from Lethbridge, Alberta, Canada - RJG_04 (v2) (version 2) | ecosystem: Host-associated > Mammals > Digestive system > Stomach > Rumen | place: Canada... | reverse complement strand
AGATTAATCGGAGAAAAGGTTCAATTGTTTGATGATATGAAATCTGTCACTGAAAATACATTTGAGTGTTCTGCTAAAAGCTTGATTCAGGCCGCATAGTCTTGCTAAATGTTTTCATTTATTGGTAGAATATAATCTCATTCTGTTTTACTCGGGTTTACCCCAACTATTGACACAGAGCCATAAAATATAAAGAACAATGACATACTTTATGTGTATGCCATTGTTCTTGTACACGGATATTATCAGAAACCCCACCACTGGAACAATCTCCAGTAAGCAATACCTATGATTGTTAAAACGCAGCAGACAGTTTCTATGTTCAGAATAATTGTTTTTTCGGGTTTATTTTCATTTTTATAAGAGCGGCAGCGAACAAGCAGAAAAGCTTCGGCAAATGTAAGCAAACAAAGCGTGACTGCAATTCCTGCATAAACAAGTTTTCCTCCGTAGAAGAAAGTACGTGTGTTTAAAAATATAACAACCGCTTCAATTATAGTAATAAACGGCATAAGCACCGCAAGCAGTTCTGTTTTCTTGAATTTGGCAAGACTTGTATTTTTGAATTTTCTGATACGCAAAAGGTGAATGATAAACAGAATACCGGGGATTATTAAAGAAGCAATAAAAGCAAAAGCCATTATCCATTCAGTATAATATTCCGCATCGCTTATTTTCATCAAATCTATAGCCTGATATGATTCAAGAAGCTGTACATTCCCTGAAGCATCTTTTTTTGCGGCATAATAGATTTTTGTATTGTTTATAAGAGATACTTCAAAAAAAGTGTCGGTAATCTGAGTTATGCGTGTTATTCCGTTTGTACTCGTAAAATCATTACCTTCTTTTTCTATGGGTAAGCCGTCTTCAAAAGTACTTATTATTTTCAGCATACCTGCACCGCCGCAGCTTCTTCCGAATTTGTAATGACCTGAAATATCAACCTTTTCAAATCCGCTTTCTTTGGGAATTTCTTTTTTTCCGTACAGAAGTTCAGCAAGTCCGCTTGTATAAATATGATCGCCTTGGGTGTTTATCATCATTACATAGCCTGTTTTATTTTTCAGGTCAAGCTGCAAATCCGAAGAACAGCCCTTAGTATTGCCGCCGTGTCCGTAAAGTCCGTCACCGTAAAGTGTATAGAACATACCGTGGCATATTCTAGGTGAACCATCGCCGAACGTTCTCGAGGGAGAACGCATCAAATCAAGAGTATCGTCATTTTCAAAAAGCGGACAGTCCTTGCTGTCGCTCAGCAGTGCTTTTGCGAATTTTGCCAAATCCGAAATCGTACCTCCGGCAGAGCCTGCAGGATACAGGTTTATGTATGCTCTGCATTCGCCCATATCAGTAATATCCTGTTCGGGAAAGGATACTGCATAGCTGTGAAGTTCACTTCGCTTTTTCGCAGCCCACTCGTTATCCGAAGCATCGGGACGCATATATGTATGTTTCATTCCCAGTTTGTCAAAGATATATTTATGCACATAATCAGCATAATCTATTCCGCTTACGCAGCTTACAACGTATCCGCCAAGAGCAGCTCCCCAGTTTGAGTAAGAAACCGTTTCTCCGGGACGGGCAACCTGAGCCGGTGCAGAACTTGATAATGCTTCGTCAAGCGGAATTATACCACTTACATCATCTTCTTCTATCTTGGAAACAGTTTCCTGAAAACCGCCTGCATGATTCATAAGATCAATCATAGTAATCGGCTCATCATATGACAAATTTTTCAGAAATCCTTTCGGAAGATATGTTCTTATATCTTCATTCAAATCCAGCTTGCCCTGTTCATAAAGCTGCATAGCACTCGTCCAGACAAGAAGCTTGGATACAGAACCCCATTCATATACAGTATCTTTGTTGGCTGCAATATTGTCTGCCTTGTTTGCATAGCCGTAAGCAATTGTGCATATATCCTGCTTATCATCAAATACTGTAATTGAAACGGAAGGTGTACTTTTTTTGTTTTCTTCAATAAAATCAAGAATGGCTGCTTCTACTTTATCCTTGTTTTTATATGAAACCGATACAGGCTGTGATGTTTCCTCGGCACTGACAGGAACAATAACCGCAGCTATACATACAATTGCCAATATAAAGCACAATGTGCGTTTAATCATTTTACCAAACTCCTATCAAATTTCTTTGAACTGTCTATATTATAGCATTATAACAATATTATGGCAAGTATAAAACTTAAAAATATAATTAATCCGATGTATTTTGCAAAAATCAGGTTTGTTACAATAACTTTAACGTATAAATATGTCATAAGGAATACCAAACCATTCTCTTACCCAGAACGTGGGAAGATATATCAGGTTTGTATCTGCATTTACCGCTCCTATTTTTCCGCTTATTCCGAGCTTTCTCGCAATAAGACACGCTCTTGCCTGATGAAAACTGTCCGACACTATAGCTATAGAAGATTTATCTCCGTTTTTTCTTATTATCTCATAGGAATTGCTTATATTCTCTTTGGTGTTTTTAGCCTCATTATCGAGGTAAATTCTGTTCCCTGATATTCCTTCATTTGTAAGTACATTATATATGCACTGTGCCTCGGTTATCTGTGCAGTATCTCCAAGTCCTCCTGTAGCAACACATATTGCTTCGGGATTTTCTTCAAGATACCCTCTGCCTGCTTCTATCCTGTCATAAAGACTTAGTGTAGGTTGTGTTCCCTTTACCTGTGCCCCCAGTATGATTGCACTTGCATTCCGTTCCGGAGCAATCCCCGCAAATATCAGCATTACAACGCTTATTATCAGACCATATATTCCGAAGGAATATATAATTGCTTTTCCTGCACGCCATATGAAACGCAGCAAAGCTTTTTCATAAAAGCGTTCCTTAATTTTTCTGAATTTTTCTCTTGCAGCAAAGAATATTAAAATATAAAGACTTGCAGTTATCCCGATTCCGTTGAAAATGTTCAGAATCCCGTATACGAATATCGGAAGTATAAACCATATCAGAAATACCGATGACAAAATAATCATTATTACTCTGAGCGTATTTTTTATTATGTTTCCATTAGTTTTTTTCATAGTATTTTCCACGGCTTTCTCCGGAATATAAAATTAACGGTTTATTCAAGTATTCTGACCTTGACTGATGTATAATACTGATTGTAATATAAAACTTCAAGGGAGTGAATGCTTGTGCGTAACTTTTTTTGGAAATTTTCAGAGTTTATGTACGGAAGATACGGTAACGACAAGCTGAATATCGGTCTTGCGGTACTTTGGCTTGCTGTAAATATTCTTAATACGGTTTTGTTTCGCAGCATATGGCTCAGACTTTTCGACCTGCTTATAGTCATACTGATTATATTCAGATGTCTTTCAAAAAATATACCTCAGCGTACAAAGGAAAATAAAATTTTTCTCGACTTCTGCGAACGTGCCGCACCTTTTGTGCGTGAGATACCGCCCTTTTTCCGCAGGGTTGCAGACTGGTTCAAGCTTCAGCACCGCAAATTCAAGGACAGAAAAACTCATCGCTACATTAAATGTCCTTACTGCAAGGCCGTTATCAGAGTTCCTTTCAGAAAAGGAGAACATTCGTTGAGATGTCCTAAATGCTGCGAATACGTGAAAACCAATATCAGATTGTGAAGTACTCACCGCCTATAGAGGCGGGAGCTTCCTTTAATCCGCCCAACCTTGCAAAGGATTTCATTTTGCAGGCATCAGTTTCCGAGGCTATGGGTTTTTTATGAGGCAAACCCTTCCCGTACTCCCTACGGTACTGTTGTCTTACGAACAACTTTTGGAAACCCTATATGTATATTTTAGCAACACATATTTATATTGTCAAGGAAAAAGTCAGCCTTGCGGCTGACGGGCAATTCATCCCTCCACCTAAGAGGTGGGGGACTTCTTGCCCATTTAGGTTAAATTTTATTTTTTGTTCATTACCTCCGTCAGCACAAAGGCTGCGATTGCAGACGGTCTGCGGATTACTCCGCAGACCCGTGAAGAGCAAAACTCTTCACGCCAAAAAGATTTTATCTTTTTGGCTGCAATCGCAGCCAGATGTACCAAACAAACTCTTTAACACATACAATAAATATGCTGTCAATATAACATAGTGCCGATTATTTGTCAAACGTTTATTATACCTGTCCTTATCTTTTATTTTTTTATTATTTTTTTAAAAAAGCTATTGACTTTTTATTTGTTGTGTGTATAATATATATTGTTGCCGATATGAAACGGCTCTTCAAGAATATTGCGGAATTGTGTAAGGGTAGCACAGCAGACTCTGACTCTGTATGTCTGGGTTCGAATCCTAGTTCCGCAGCCATATTTTTTATCAGAATTTTCCGGTGATGAGCCGGAAAATTTTTTGTTTATATAACATTCGCAAAATGGTGTCTGCATATGAAAAAAGATTTACTTGTTGTTTTTGCTGTTATACTTCTTGTCGCAGTACTTGTTATGGGTACGGACTTTCAAAGTGTTGATGAATACTATCTGACGCATATAAGCGACATAAAGGAAGGCTCAGATACCGTAACCCTTACAATAAGCTGCAAAGAGGCTCTGAAAAATTACGATAATCTTGACGAAGCCCTGAAAAGTGAAAAATATGTACCGAATGACGGCTTTATTCTCAGACCGTCAAAGTATGTTCTCCGAAAGGGCGACACCGCATTCGACATACTTTATCGTTCGGCGAGATACAACAGAATACAGCTTGAATTTCAGGGAGCTGAAAAAAATCCCTTTGGAAGCTGCTATATAAAAGGAATAAATTATCTTTATGAATTTTCCTGCGGAGAGAACTCAGGCTGGATATATACCGTAAACGGAACTTCTCCTAACTTTGGCTGTTCTCAGTATGTATTGAAAGACGGCGATGAGATTGAGTTTATCTATACTTGCAGTCTTGGAACTATGTCATATGACACAGATTAGCTTTTTCTTAATTCAAAAATAAACGGCAGGTGAACATATGAAGGCTTTTTCAAAAATACACCCCTTTGTCCTCATAACGTATTTTTTAATTATAATTACTGTATCAATGTTTGTTTCAAATCCTGTTATAAAGCTGCTGTCGCTTGCGGGAGCAGCTTTGTTTTCATTTGTGATTACGGACAGAAAAGAAAGACTTGAAAATATAAAATTTTACCTGCCGCTTGCACTGCTTATAGCTGTTACAAATCCTATTGTTTCACATAACGGTGAAACACCGCTTTTTTTTATGAACGGAAACGCAGTGACTTTGGAAGCTGTTTTTTACGGAATTGACATATCTGTTATGATTATATCGGTAATGCTTTGGTTTCGGAGCTACAGCATTGTTATGACGAGTGATAAATTCGTATATCTGTTCGGAAGGATTATGCCCAGAACAGCTCTTGTTATTTCAATGGCAATACGCTTTGTGCCTATGCTCAAAAGGCGTATATCGGAAGTAAGCCGTGTACAGAAGTCTATGGGACTTTACTCTGTGCAGAGCCTGACCGACAGGCTTCATTCTCTGGTAAGAGTTATGTCGGCTGTCATAGGCTGGTCGCTGGAGAGTGCGGTTGAAACAAGCCGTTCTATGAAATCAAGAGGCTATGGTCTTAAAGGTCATTCCTGCTATTCGGACTATAAGATGACAAAAAATGATATTGCAGTTTTCGCAGTATTTATTTTACTTACGGCAATAATGTTTTCAGGAGCTTCGGACGGTCATTTAAGGTTTTATTTTTATCCTGTAATATCGGATTTAAATACTGATTTCATAGCAGATATTGCTTATTCGGCATTCGGTATTCTTGCGTTTTTTCCGTTTTTGTTTGAGGTGGAGGAGAGTATACGATGGAAATATTACAGGTCAAAAATCTCAGCTTTGCGTATGCAGGCACGAAAAAAAATGTACTGGAAGGTCTGAATATGAGTATCGAAAACGGCAGCTTCAATCTCGTTTTCGGAGAGTCGGGCTGCGGAAAGTCTACTCTTTTCAGACTTTGCAAGCGTGAAATTTCCCCTGCAGGAAAAAAGTCAGGTGCAGTTCTGTATAACGGAAAGGATATTGCTGAAACCGAACAGAAAACAAGTGCCTGTAAGATAGGATTTGTCGGACAAAATCCTGACGAACAGATTGTGACGGATAGAGTATGGCATGAGCTTGCCTTCGGACTTGAAAATCTGGGGCTTGAAAGCAGCCGCATAAAAAGACGGGTTGCCGAGATGTCAGGTTATTTCGGCATAAATGAATGGTATCATAAAAAAACAGATGAGCTTTCGGGAGGTCAGAAACAGATACTAAATCTTGCTTCTGTAATGGTTATGCAGCCTGATATTCTCATACTGGACGAACCCACAAGTCAGCTTGACCCCATAGCTGCATCAGATTTTATAGGAACACTTAAAAAACTCAACAATGATTTCGGGCTGACAGTTCTTATTTCAGAACACAGAATTGAGGAGATATTTCCCATTGCCGACAAGGTTTTCGCTATGGAAAAAGGCAGAATAATTTTATGCGGAACTCCTGAAAGCGTCTGCAAAAAGCTCAGAGGACATACTCTTGAAATGAGCCTCCCTGCACCGTCAAGAGTATGGAGCAGACTTGGCATTGACTGTGAATGTCCGCTTACCGTAAAAGACGGCAGAAAACTTCTTTATAAATATTATTACGATAAGCTTGGCAGTGAAGTTTCTGTTCTGTGCAAATGTGATTGCGGCAGTAAAACATCTGCAATAGAAGTACGAGGAATTTTTTTCAGATATGAAAAAAATTCCTCAGACATACTTGAAAATATGAGCTTTACTGTGAAAAAAGGCGAAATTTTCAGCATATTGGGCGGAAACGGCTGCGGAAAAACAACAACCCTGAATATTATCTCAGGTCTTGATATTCCGTACAAAGGATTTGTAAAAATTATGGGTAAAAAAATCAAAGCCTATAAAAACAACTCGCTTTACAGAAATATGCTTGCATACCTTCCTCAAAATCCAGTATCAATGTTCGTAAGAACAACCGTAAGGGAGGATTTAGCCGATATTCTCACCGCTCTTGATGTTCCTCAGAATGAGCATAACTCTTACATAACGGATATATCGGAAAAAATCGGAATTTCTGATTTTCTTGACAGACACCCATGCGACCTGAGCGGCGGAGAAATCCAGAAATGTGCCATAGCCAAAATTCTGCTGACAAATCCTCAGATAATACTCCTTGATGAACCTACAAAGGGTATGGACGCTTTTTATAAAAATAACCTTCTAAAGCTGATGAAAAATCTTAAGCAAGAGGGAAAAACAATGGTAATGGTTACACATGATACAGAATTTTCTGCTGAAGCTTCGGACAGATGTTCATTGCTTTTTGACGGAGAAATAATATCTTCAGAAAATCCTAACGAGTTTTTCTCAGAAAACAGCTTCTACACAACCTCCGCAGGGAGAATGTCGAGGGATTTTTTTAAAAACGCTGTTCTTTGCAGCGAAATAATAAGACTTTGCAGCGGACAGGAAGTGTTATTTTAGTTAATGAAAAACAGAAAAAATCTTATTTCAGCCCTGATACTGCTTATCGGAATACCCGTAATTATGGCAGTCGGATTTCTTATTTTCGGAGGAAAACGGTATGCGTTTATTTCCGCAGGAATTGCAGTGCTTTCCTGTGTTCCCTTCTTTATGTCGTTTGAACGTAATTCGGACAATAATTCCGTAAAGCTGGTAATCATATCTGTTATGACGGCATTGTCAGTTGCAGGAAGAGTTCTGTTTTCTATGCTTTACGGAATAAAGCCTGTTACTGCCATTATTATAATCGCTGCTCTGTACCTGGGCAGTGAAGCCGGATTTATGACAGGCTCTCTTACAGCTCTTGTATCCAATTTCTTTTTCGGTCAGGGAATATGGACACCTTTCCAAATGTTTACATGGGGACTTATCGGCTTTATCGCAGGCATTTTTTCGGAAAAACTGAAAAAAAACAGATTGATTTTATATGTTTACGGAGCTTTATCCGGAATTGCATATTCTCTCGTTATAGATATATGGAGTGTTTTCTGGAATTACGGCGAGTTTGACTTTTCAAAGTATCCTGTTCTTATATCATCGTCTTTTGTTTTCACCTTGATGTATGCCGTTTCAAATGTAATATTTTTAATGCTTCTGGTAAAGCCCATAGGCGGAAAGCTGGAACGTATAATTACAAAATACGGAATATAATTTCTTGAAAATAAATATTGTTGCTTTGAAGATGTATTGAATATTTTGTTATATTGTGATAAAATAAGCATGTTGTATAAATTCATAAATATACTGGAGGTTTTTTTATGTACATAACTTGTTTGGATCTTGAAGGAGTTCTTGTTCCCGAAATATGGATAGCTTTCGCTCAGGCAAGCGGAATCCCCGAGCTTAAGCGTACAACCAGAGATGAGCCTGATTATAATAAGCTTATGAACTGGCGTATAAGCGTTTTGAAGGAGCATAACCTTGGTCTTAAAGAGATACAGGAAACTATAGCTAAAATCGACCCCCTTCCCGGTGCAAAGGAATTTCTTGATGAACTTCGTTCTTTTTGTCAGGTTATTATTATAAGCGATACATTCACTCAGTTTGCTAAACCTCTTATGGAAAAACTGGGCTGGCCTACAATTTTCTGCAACTCCCTTGAGGTTTCGGAAAGCGGTGAAATCACAGGCTTTAAAATGCGTATAGAAAATTCAAAGCTTACCACCGTAAAAGCTTTGCAGTCTATAGGATATGAAACAATAGCAAGCGGCGACAGCTACAACGACCTCGGAATGATTAAGGCAAGCAAGGCAGGATTTCTTTTCAGAAGTACGGATAAAATCAAAAATGATTATCCCGAGCTTCCTGCTTATGAAAACTTTGATGACCTTATGAAAGCTATAAAGGCTGCTATGGATTAAAATTTGTTGTAATTTGAAAATAAAAGCGTTGCGGAAACTGTATGAAGTTCTGCAACGCTTTTATATTTCGATATAATTTTTAAGTACACACCTTGGCACAAAAAAGCCAGGAGACTGATTAAAGAAAATTCCAATCAAGAATATTCAGATATTGCAGATAAAGTTGTCTTTGTCTATTTGCCGCCATATTCACCTGATTTGAATCCAATCGAGCAAGTTTGGAGATTAACACGCCGTGATGCTGCACACAATATATTTTTTAGAGATGTTCATGAGTTGGAACAGGCTGTTGACGAGTATTATTCGTTGTTCAATGCTCCAAACACTTGGCTTAAGTCTTTATGCTCTTTTAAATTTGACAATTATTAGGTGTTTTAAATTGTCGTTTACTATATATAATAAAAGTTGACACAAAGAACTAAAACAAAACGAGTGAAAAAATAAAAAACTCTAGGAAAGAAAAATCACTGAGAAAAGTCCTGTAGCATATTTATCGGTGATAGTAAAGGGTAAAAATGAACGGCTTCAGGGCAACCGCACGAAACTAAATGAAATATAAAAATAAGCATGATATTTTCTTGTTAGAGCAGTTACCGTTTTTGTTTATTTACATTTTTAGTGAAAAATAGTTAGTTCGGCAATAATTTGTCACAATTTCTGTATCATAATTTTCTTAATATAGGATTAAAATTTACAATCAACTTCCTATAATGATATTTTTGGTTAAATCATAAGCAAAAAAACAGGTAATTTTGCACAAATATCAGAGATTTTTTCATGCGGTTGCCCTGTTGATGAATATTTTTGGGGTTGACAAAATTAGAAATTAACGGTATTATAAAAGAAAGGAGATGGAGAATGGGGATGAGTTTGCATGTATAACGAAAAAATAAAACAAACATATATTGCCCTTTTGCCAAATCAGACAGCCCAAGATAAAGTACTGAGATTTTTTAAAACGGTGCAGTATCAAGAAGAAAATAGGAACAAAGATGTTGGACAAATGGGAAAAGAAGAATTGATACAAACACTACGATACACTGTTGGTATTCAATATGCAACGAGAGAATCTATTCAGAGAAGTGTCAACATTGTAAAGAAATACCAAAAATGGTTTTATGTGAGTTGCTTGAATAAATTACAAGACAAATATCCTTCCGAATCTATTAAAGCTGCTGATATAGATGATGTAGAAATCTATCCGTATAAATTCTGTAAAAATGGAACTGAATTGTTAGAGTTGTTGACAATGGTATTTGACATACAGTGGACTAGACAGATGTGTTATGTTGTGACATATTTATTGCTGTTTAATGGTGTTCCTTTTAAATCTATTTATTCTTTAGAGAAAAGCGACATGGATTTTAAAAAGAAAGTGATTTGTTTTTCTAAAGATTCGATGAAATATGATGTTCCTATGCTACCAGAATTAGTGGATTTTTATTTCCAAGTTTCTCAAATTGAAGAGTATAAAGGAAAGGTGAATACTATGTTAAATCCAGCAAAATATATTCCTCTTGTAAAGACTTCAAATGCTTGGTATTCAAAATTTCGGAGGGGGATTGATGCTAGTTTAGAAACTAAAAAATCTCTCTTGGAAAAAAATTTCTTAGTCAAGAAACCAACCATCATCGAAAATAAAATAATCGAATTAAATGGGTGGTTATATCGTATGTATTTATCTAACAGTACCTCTACAAATTATTTAACCGAGATAGATTTGGCTAAAAATAAGCATTCTAAAACTTATAAGAAATTTATACAAGTGTTTTATCACGAAAAATAAAATATATGACCTTGTTATACAATTTTTAGAGACTGGTTTCAGTCTCTTTTATTTTTTATTATATTTTTTTAAAAAAATATTGACAAAATCGACATTATGATTTATAATATAATTACAGTCAAGGAAAGATAAGACAAAAATAGAAAAGGGGAGATTTATGGTTAATAAAGTAGTTAAAAGGGGACAGTTATGGATAGCAGATTTGAGAGGAAATAACGGCTCTGAGCAAGGTGGTATTAGACCTGTTTTAATTATACAGAACGATGTCGGGAACTACCACAGCCCGACAACAATAGTTGCTCCTTTAACCACAAAAATAACAAAGGCGAATTTACCAACTCATGTAATAGTAGATAATTTGAATAAAACAGGATTGTCTGCAAAGTCAGTGATTTTGATGGAACAGTTACGGACAATAGATAAGAACAAGTTGCTTAACCAAATCGGGGACGTAAACGATGATATTTTAATCAAAGTAAATTTGTCGCTAATTATATCATTAGCCGTACAAGTAGCATGATTTTAAAAATAATCAAATTTTGTCTATATTTGAAAGCTGTTTATATATTCAATATGCAAAAACATACACTATTAACACCTGAATCAAAGTAATGTATAAAATAACCTGTATTTTCCAGTGATTGGATATAGAAAAATTTGTTAATATAGTATAATGAGATATTTTATCTTTAAAGTTATTAAACACTCAATATTACATTATTTTTTAATATTAAAAAAAGCATAAATTATCTCATTATATATGATACATATAGTTGCCCTTATTGTCAAGAGGGAATTGACGCAGGGCAACCGCATGAAAAAATCTCTGATATTTGTGCAAAATTACCTGTTTTTTTGCTTATGATTTAACCAAAAATATCATTATAGGAAGTTGATTGTAAATTTTAATCCTATATTAAGAAAATGCAGACAAATGATATTTTCATTTACTTTGCTAATTCTGCCTTTCTGTTCGCAGATTTTGTCGGGACAGTCAGAGTGTTCAACAAATATACTGCCTTTATCGACGATAACTTTCAGACGGATATCATTTTTACCGTCAATCCTAATAACTGTATCTTCCGCAAGCGGTAACTGACAGACAATTTCGCCGTCAACTTTAACAACAGCGTAATTTCCCTCTCTCGCAGATAAGCGGCTTACAGCAATCCATATTCCGCATACAGCAAGCAACAGAATAAGCATTATCCAAAAAATCCGTTGTCTTTTTTCCATACGATACCTCTATGCAATAATCTGATAACGGAAATTATCCAGCATTTTTATATAATTTTTCAGATTTTCGGTAATAAAGATTTCCATATTGCTGTTTATCAGAATAACATCAACTTCGTTATGGGTTATGGCAAAAGTTTTCGCTTTTTCCTCTCCCATAACAAACAAGGCGGTAGACAAAGCGTCACACAATGTACCGTCTTTACCGATAATTGTAACGGATAACAACCCTTTGTCAGACGGATAACCTGTTTTCGGGTCAAGAATATGCCAGTATTGTTTTCCGTCCTTGCCGATAAAATAGCGTTCATAACCACCCGAGGTTATCATTGCTTTATCCGACAACGAAACTACACAGACTTCTTTTTCGGTATCTATGGGATTTTTCAAGGCAACATTCCAAAGACTGCCATCAGGTTTTGTACCGAGAGTCTGTACATTTCCGCCAAGATTGATAAGTGCTGATTTAACATTTTCTTTTCTGAAAATATCACACAATTTATCTCCCGTATAGCCTTTAGCAACCGCACCCAAATCCACAGCAAAATTTTGAGGAATTTTGATTTTGTTATCTTCGAGAGCAATATTTTGATAACCCGTATTTTTCAGCAAATCATTCAAGGTTGTTTGTTCGGGGATTTTATAGTTGCCCGTGGTAAATCCCCATTCTTTCAGTATGGAATAGACGGTAATGTCAAGACAACCCTCTGTCATATCAGAAATTTCTGTCGCCTTTTTTACCAACATTGTTGTATCACCCGATACAGCGGTAAATTTTCCTGCATTACTGTTGATTTTGGAAATATCGCTGTTTGCATTGGTAACACTGAAAATATTTTCCAGATATTCAATTTTGCTTTTCAGTTTTTGAGAACAATCTGTATTTTCATTGGCAAAATATTTGATATTCATATAGGTATCCATAGCAAAAATATCAAGCGTTTCTGTTTTCGGTGTATTTTCTGTGGGAATAGCACCTGTATTTTTTCCTTGTGAACACCACACAAAAAAAATCATAACAACAGAAGCGATTAACAATATTGTGATTTTTTTCATAACAACTCTCCTTGTTTAGTCGGGGACGGCATCCCCGAACCCCTGCGTCAAGGGTTGCACCCTTGACAATCCTGCCCAACTTTTTGAAAAAAGTTGGGCAAAAACTTTTTTGGCTCACTTCGTTCGGAATGATTATCAAAGTGTCAGCTATAACAATGAAAAGTTTTGTCCACTTTTTCAAAAGTGAAAGATATAGCCTTTTTCGTGGGGAGAAAATCGCTCGTAGCGATTTTGGGGTAAAGCCCCTTGTGGAATTTTAAAAGGTTGGGAACACAGACACTGTGCGAAGCCCTTTAATTTTATTCGGGAATTTTCAAGGCGGAAACCATATCAATTTTTCGGCTTTTGCGTGCGATAATCAACCCGACCACAAATGATACAGAAAGCGTAAGAACGGTACTTATCAATAATGATGGCAAGGAAATGTAACAGGACATTTCATATTCTCCTGCAAGCATTTTAATCAGCAATGCCAGTGTTCCATAAGCAGTAGGTATTCCTATAAATATGCCCAATACAGAAAGCCATATATTCTGACTTATCAGCAAACTACCGATTTTTCTGTCATTGAAACCGATAACCTTCAGCGTTGCCATTTCCCGATAGCGTTCCGTGAAACTCATAATACCTAAATTATACAGAACGATTATCCCTAAAATGACCGCAGATATAATCAGAATGACTACAAACAAATTCATAATTTCCATAAAACTATCCATAGACTTCATAATATCTTCTTTACTCTGAACGGAAGAAATCAGACTATCATTAATTTTACTTTTTTCTGTTTTGGTAAATATGGTATTGATTTTGTAGACAGAAGTATAAGTCAAAGTTTTCAGCGTACTGCGAAGTGTATAGGCATATTCTTCCGATATAGAAATGCTTTTTGAAAGAGAACGGTTAAACCCTTTGATTTTTACAATATATTTTTCTGATGTACCATAGGGCGATAATTCTATTTCATCACTGATATTTAAGTTATAGTAAACGACAATTTAAAATACCTAATAATTGTCAAATTTAAAAGAGCATAAAGACTTAAGCCAAGTGTTTGGAGCATTGAACAACGAATAATACTCGTCAACAGCCTGTTCCAACTCATGAA
>Ga0310695_10009958_pt1 | contig 14082 bp, 7 predicted proteins | sample RumenRJG_04DNA_FD_203882 | JGI IMG/M metagenome (GOLD analysis project Ga0310695, IMG submission 203882) | Bovine rumen microbial communities from Lethbridge, Alberta, Canada - RJG_04 (v2) (version 2) | ecosystem: Host-associated > Mammals > Digestive system > Stomach > Rumen | place: Canada... | reverse complement strand
ACGTAAGAAAGCTTTCGGGCTAGGTGTCCACCTGTTTTTGAGATGCGGAAAACATTTTTTATATTTTACCTATTCTAAAAGGACTGGAAAGCAGTTTTGTGTGCAGCGGAAGGCACACAACGGTAGCAAGGCGTAGCGTTGTGGGCTGAAAACCCGCATTGGAGCGGAACACAAAACTGCTTTCCTTGTTTTTTGTGGTAACGATTATGCGGCAAGAATTGTTTTTCCTGCAAAGTGAGCTATAATTATTGTAGAAAACTTTACAGGAGGAAAGTCTTTCGTAAGAAAAGACATGTGCCGTATGAATCTTATAAAACGATTTGCAGTGGGTAGCCTTGCCGCTGCCCTCATGCTCTGCACATTATTTGCAGATTCCAAAAAGAACGTAACCCTTGCAAAGAACATAGGCGAGCTTTCCTGGTCAAAGAACGTTACCATTGCCGCCAAAAACTTTGAGAGCGCAGGCGAAGGCTCCGTAATCAGCATAGATGCCCAGCAGACAAAGGCCGACTACCACAAATTCAAGGCCTATTCTGCGGGAAGCGCAAATGGCGGCTGGAAGGAAATAGGCTCAGGTGGCGTTAGCGGGGCTAACTATTCCAACAGCGAATTCACCCTGGAAAATAAATCCTCTGCAATCACCGTAAGGCTAACCGCACAAGAGGCGGAAAACCTAAAGAAGTACGGCATGGTCATGCACGGCTTTGGCGTGTCCATAAAAAAACTGGAACTTTCATCTTCACAGCAAAAACAAAATGCCAAGAGTGAAAAATCGCCCGGTCACGCAAAGAGCGAAAAATTCCCCAAGAACGAAAAGCCAGCCAAGCAAGAAAAAACTGCCAAGCACGAAGCAAAGCCAAAAAATGCCAACCTTCCCTTTGACCTTGGCAACTGGAAAAACTTCATCGTTCCCGCAAAAGACCTGCATGCATCCGGCGACTTCTGCATAAGAATCGACACAAAAGCATCTTCCGCAGAAAAAAATCCTTCATATTATAACATCAAGCTCTATGACGCAAAGTGGCAGCCCATCAGCAAGGGCAGCATACACTCATCAAAAGAATTTGCAAGCCTAAAGCAGGACCTGATTGTTCTTACAAAAGCAGAAGGATTCGTAGTCTACACACCAACGGAAGCCGAGCGCCAGGCAATCAGAACGAACGGCCTTCTTATACAGGGCTACGGAATCTCCGTAAGCGACGTAAAAACCGTAACCGTAGCAGACCTCCACGCAACGTCCGCACCCGAACCTGTTATCGCATCAAAGCCAGTTCCGTCAATCAAGGGCTCTTCTTTGCCAAAAGTAGTAAAGGGAACACCTTTGCCAAAAGTAACAATGGGAACGCCTTTTGCAAACCACGGAAAGCTCCACGTTACAGGAACCTCCCTCTGCGACAGCAAGAACCAGCCCTACCAGCTCTACGGAATGTCCACCCACGGCCTTTCCTGGTTCCCCGAATACGTCTCCAAAGAAAGCTTTGCCACCCTCCGCGATGACTGGAATACAAACTGCGTCCGCCTGGTCCTTTACCCCGGAGACTACAATGGCTACTGCAACGGCGGCAACAAAGAAGAGCTAAAGCGCACCGTCTACCGCGGAATAGAAGAAGCCACAGCCCTAGGCATGTACGTAATCGTTGACTGGCACATCCACAACGACAACCCCAACAAGTACAAGGCAGAAGCAAAAATCTTCCTCGACGAAGTTTCCAAAAAATACGCAAACTACGGCAACGTCCTCTACGAAATCTGCAACGAGCCTGTAAACTCAGACTGGAACAGCCAGATAAAGCCCTACGCAGAAGAAATCATCCCCGTAATCCGAAAGAACGCGCCCGACGCAATCATCATCGTGGGCACAAACACCTGGTCCCAGGACGTAGACAAAGCCGCCGCAAACCCAATCCGCAGCTACAAGAACATCATGTACACCTTCCACTTCTACGCCAACACCCACACCGACTCCTTCCGCAAAAAAGTGGAGGACGCAATCAAAGCTGGCCTTCCCATCTTCATCACCGAATTTGGAACCTGCGACGCATCCGGCAACGGTGGCTTCAACGAGCAGCAGACAATGCTCTGGTTCAACCTCATCCAAAAATACAACCTTAGCCACATCAACTGGAGCCTCTGCAACAAGGCCGAAACCGCAAGCGCAATCTCCTCTTCCTGCCAAAAAAAATCCGGCTGGACAGAAGGAGACCTTTCACAGTCAGGCCGTCTAATAAGAAGCCACTTCCGTTCGCTAAAGCGCTAGTTTTCTTGCATCATGAGGGGAAAAGCCTTTCCCCTGGCCTCAGCCCGCAAGCGGTCTTCGGCACACCCCATTCTCCTAGGGGGCTCCGCCCCCTAAAACCCCTGCCTCAAAAAAATCCCTCCATGGATTTTTTTAAGGATCGGAGAATCGCAAGCAATTCTCCGTGCTGCAAACCCGCGCCTCCATGCGCTCTAAAACTTTTGCACGAATCAGCTTTAAAAGTATATGTCATTGCCGTGCTCGACACGGCAATCTTTTATATTGCAGACAAATAGATTTTCGGGTCTTTCGCAACGAAGTTTCCAGCGAGCCCGAAAATGACACATTTCTTGCTAAAAACTCGACATTTGACCTATTAAGTTTTTTCCGCGTTTTCAGCCAGAAATAAAAGTGCATCCGCATTTAGATTAATACTTGCTAAGTTTCATTTCATAATGAACAGTCAAAATGAGATAGTGGGACGTAGGAAAAAAGCAAGGAGGGACCCTTTAGGGAGGTTCCTTGATTTTTTCCGTCAACTGGGACCCACTAGCTCATTTTGACTGTTCATTAATGTGCTTTAATACGTAAGCTGTGCAAAGGCTTGACAATTTTTGCCTTTGACATTTACAATATAAGTAACCTTAAAATACACTAGAGGTTGCAGTACAGGAGCAAATGAATGGGAAAGGTATTGTTTCTTAAGAGCAGTTCGCTGGAAAATGTTGCGCTTAACAATAAGATAAACGAACGCATCGGTTCATTTTTTATGGCTATCCACGAGGAAGAAGTCCGCAAAGCCGTTGAAGCTGGCGACATTTCCCTTATCATCATATACCTCAAGAACGTTTCCGACAAAGAGCGGTCGGAAATTTCAAAGATTCTAACAGGCATTCTTACCGTGCCCTATGTCCTTGCAGGCGAGAGGGAAGACCTGCACAAATACTTTGTTGCAAACCTTCAGGCCCATATCCTGCGCTACATAAAGACACCGATTCTTTTGTCTGCATTCATAGAAGAAATAAAGTGCATCCTTGAAAAGCTTGGAGAAAGCCTCCCCAACAATGAAGAACTCGTAAAAATTGCAAAGAAAGAAATCGTGGAAAAAGAAGCACCAAAGCATCTGCTTGTTGTGGACGACGACCTTGTTGCCCTTCGCACAATGAGCAACGTGCTCAATCCCCTTTTCAAAGTGTCTGTTGCAAAGAGCGGAGCCGCTGCCATTTCCTTCCTTGCAAAAGAGCATCCAGACTTAATCCTTCTGGACTACCAGATGCCTGTTTGCGACGGTTTGCAGACTTTGGAAATGATAAGGGCAGAGGAAGACTACAAGAACATTCCCGTCTTCTTCCTTACAGGCGTTGATGACGCAGACCTTGTAAAAAAAGCCATGGCCCTTAAACCCGAAGGTTACATCCTAAAATCCGCAGGACCTGAGCTTCTCATCTCCAAAATCGAGGCCTTCTTCTAATGAAATTTTCTCTTATAAAAAAAGAAGAGATTCCAATGATAAAACAAATGGTTGCAAGCGCAAACTGCCTTAGGGTAATATTCTTTGCGCCTGCCCTGACCATTTACATACTCACCGAATTTTTTTCCGACTGGAAAATCATGCATTCTCCAGCCTACAAACATTACCTCTTTAAGTTTTTTGGCTTTGAGACAAACGTATTCAACATCTACGTAATCCTTGACCTGCTGATTGTATTTTTTTCGCTTGTAATTTTTTTTGCAGCCCTCTTTTACCGCAAAAAGCCCCAGGAGCGCCAAGATTTTTTTCTTACCTTTATGAAGCTCTATGTCTTTGCCCTCTTTACCATAAGTTTTGCGGTTGTGGTGGTAACAGCCTACACCGACTACGACATGTCCCACGTAGACTTTACCTTCTTTTATCTTATTGCACTTGTTTCGACCAGCGTATTTTTTTCAAATTTCTTTATTACGGTTCCGCTCTGCATCATCTACTTTGTTGCAATGCACGTGTTCATAGCCATCTGTCCCAACAACATCGTATACAAACCCCACGTTCCCTACGGAATATTCCTTGTAATAGCCCTTTGCTTTGTTTCCGTATTCAGGGCATTCAACCTGCTTTCCTCCCTGCGCTACGAAAACCAGATAGAAAAATTCAAGAACGACGCGGTAAGGCAGAATGAGCTAAAGTCCATGTTCCTTGCCAACATGAGCCACGAAATCCGCACCCCAATGAACGCAATCGTTGGAATGAGCGAACTTGCCCAGGACTTTGACCTTGCCCCCGCCCAAAAGAATATGATCCGCCAAATCCGCTCATCGGGAATTGCCCTGGTAAGCATTGTTAACGACATACTGGACTTTTCCAAAATAGAAGCCGGCAAAATGGAAATTGTTCCTTCCGACTACGACATCCTTACCCTCTTGTATGACGTTGCCAACATCTGCAAGGTAAAGCTTTCTGGAAAGGACGTTGCAGTAAGAATTCAAATAGAAGAAAATCTTCCCAAGCTTCTTCACGGAGACGACATAAGGCTAAAGCAGGTGCTAATAAACCTAACCGGTAACGCCGCAAAGTTTACGGACAAGGGTTCAATCGTAATACGGGTTGTGCGCAATCAAGAAGGCCTTGTTGAATTCTCCGTTTGTGACACAGGCATTGGAATAAAAAAAGAAGACTTGAACACAATCTTTTCCGAATTTGCCCAAGTGGACATGAGCATGAACCGCACCAAGGGAGGAACAGGTCTTGGCCTTGCCATTTCAAAAAATCTTGTAAGGCTTATGGGCGGAACTTTGGGCGTTTCTTCTGAATACCAAAAAGGCTCAACTTTTTACTTTGCCCTTGCTCAAGATGCCGTTTCGCAAAAGACGGTTGGAGAAGCCTATGCACCCCTTATAAAAGAAGCCTTGGCAGACAAAAAAAATCCTTCGGTAAAGGACATAGATTCAAGCCTTTTCCAAAGAATCGAATTCTCTGCCCTCTTTGCCACAAACGATTCTGCTTCCTTTAGCAAAGATGCAAACTTTATTGCACCGGATGCCAAGGTCCTTGTTGTGGACGACAACCTGGTGAACATTCAGGTGGCAGAAGGAATGTTGCAAAAGTTTTCCATTGTCCCCGACACTGCTTTGAGCGGTTTGGAATGCCTTGAAATGCTAAGCGAAAAATCCTACGACCTTGTCTTTATGGACCACCAGATGCCTGTCATGGACGGTGTTGAAACCCTAATGAAAATCCGCGGTTCAGAATCCAACAGCCATACAGTCGTAATAGCCCTTAGCGCAAATGCCATAAACGGCGCAAGGGAAATGTTCATTCAAAAAGGCTTTGACGATTTTCTTTCCAAGCCGGTTCAGATAAAAGACTTTGCAATGGCACTAAAAAAATGGCTGCCACAAAATCTAATCAAAAGCGTAGATGAAAATTCTTCTGATGCTTCTTCCAAGAATGAATGGGCTTGCCCGCCTTCCGTAATAAAAACTTTTGTAAGGCTAATCGACCCCACATCTTTGGAAATAGAAGATGCCCTTGCCAAGAGTGACCTTAAAACCTTCACAATAAAAGTTCATGCGCTAAAAAGTTCCGCAAAGATTGTCGGTGCGGATGAGCTTTCAAAATTGGCCGCAGAACTTGAAGAATTGGGAAGCAAATGCGATTGCCAGGAGACGCTTTCCCTTATCCAAAAAAAGACGGAAAAGCTTCTTGCCCTCTACAAATCCTGCAAGCAGCTGTTTGCAAAAGAGCACTTGTCCGAAAAAGAAACAGAAGGCTCTGCAAGTGGCGGAGATGCTTTGTCAAATGAGCCTGATGCCGCAGTGTTTACCGCAAAAGATGCAGAATCCTTTGCAGACAAAATACTTTCCGCCTGTGACCAAAACAACCTGAACGATTTGGAAAGCCTTGTGGCAAAGCTTCAAAACTTTTCGCTAACGTTTTCCCAGAAAAAAATACTTGAGCAGCTAAAAGATGCCGCAGAACTAATCGACTTTGACCGCGCCAAAGAAATAGCCGCCACCCTGATTGCCCAGTAACTTGCCATTCCACTCACAGCCCCCTGTCATTCCCATGCACCGCAATCAGTCATTCTCATGCGCAGCACCCTGTCATTCCCGTGCTTGACACGGGAATCCATTCAACGCCAGCAACACAATCTACATTATAGTATAAGTCTGATTGTCCACCTTGGTAAGCCCCACCCGCTGCCAGAAAATCTCCGCATTGGTGTCCTTCGCATCAAGAACAATTTTCTTCGCCCCGGTTTCAAGCATCAGCCGCTCCAGTGCAAGAGTGCCAAGCCCAATGTTTCGGAATTCCTTGTTCACCTCAAAAAGGTCAATGCAGAGAGTGTCGCCCAGCATCTTGTAAACGCAGACTGCCTTTAAAAAACCGCTCGAAGGCTTGTAGTCAAAAATCATAAAAGACGACTGCTTTAGCACAAAAGAAAATTCCCCGCCCTTGGTATAAGATTTTAGCAGTGGAAAATTGTCCCATCCCTCAAGCGCCATATAAGACTCAAAAATATCGCTGTCCACAATCCTGTAATTCAAATTCATAAACTACCCCGCGTGAATACTACCACAATTCGCCTTTTTTGTCATTTGGACGGTGATTTTTAGGACGAAATCCTACTTGCTCTACCATTTTACTTCTTGGCTTAATCCGACCGAACATGCCTCGCGTCACCGCCCTTCCAGGCTTCGCTAACGCTCATCCCCGCGCAAGCGCGTGGACTAAAGGCCTTCCACGGCGGCGTAGGCTTGTCTAAAAAAACATCCATTCTTTTTTGTTTACACTTGTTTTCTGCATAGTTTTATGCCATACTTAAGGTGAGGAGAAAATGCCATGAAAGATATGCTATTTAGGCGTATGGCTAGGGGGTGCTTTCTTCTTGTGACATTCCTCTTTTTGCTCCCCGGCTGCAAACAGTCTGACTCTTGGGAAGAGCCTGTCGCTGAATATTTTGACAAATACACAAACACAGCCGCAATAGAAAAGCACGAAATTTCGTGTGGATACGAAAAAGATGCTGGCGGCACTTCTTGCATTTCAAGCTACGGAAATAAGACCGTAAGCTTCTACCTAAGGAATCCACGCAACTATAACCTTCTGACCTCATTTTCAACTTTGGACAGTGGAGTTACCGTCTCGCAAAGCACTTCCGACAAAAGCGTTATATATGTAACATATCCAGAATCCTACCTTATAGCAAATGACTGCGGTGGAAGCATTGGCGGCACAATAAGCCTGCAAGAAGAAGAAACCCTCAGGGAATTTGAAAGCTATACCTTTAGCCTAAAATGCAACACTCCGCCGCCCAGTGTAAAAGGGCCAATGGTAAACGCGGCAGGTGGCAAATATATAGTCTGCTTTTATATGCCTACGACAGAACTGGGTAGCCAAAGACACTCCGCAAGCAGCCACAAGCTTTTTATAAACAATGTTTTGGTCAGTGAAGGAAGCCCTTCTGCCCTTATGGCTGCATCTGCTTCGCGTCCTTCAAACCTTGAGGCTCTGCAAGGCGGCACACTTTTTAGTGCTACTACACCGTCCGGCTGTACTGCCTTCTATTATGAAACAGGTGTGAATATGCAGGGGGGAATTTTAAGCTGGTCTATACGCATAGAAGACGGTGAAGGGCTTTCTTCAAAAACGATGAAGGCTTCTTCTGACGTTCGCGATGTAAACCTTACCCTTACAGGTGGAGAAGTCTTTGCCCAAGGTGATGCTAGCCAAACCTTTACCGCAAGTACAGACGAAGGTGAAGTTGTTGGCTGGAGCTGGAGCTCAAGTGATGAAAGTGTTGTGACAGTTTCTGGCACTAATAATGGCAATTCAACTTCTGGCACCGTGAACATCGCAGACGGTGGTATTGCAACTGTTACCGTACAGGCAGAACTTTCTGACGGAAGAATACTTACAAAGCAAAAAGAAGTTCGAGTGCTTGGCATTAGCTTTAACGAGACACAAAGGGACTTCCTTAAAGGCCAAACGGATACGTCCCTTTCCGCAAGCCTTGCAGGTTTCCCGGATGGCCAGACCTGCACATGGACTTCATCCAATTCATCCGTAGCTTCAATAAATTCTGCAAGCGGCGCACTTTCACTTTCTGCCAAGGGAAAATCCACAATAACCGTAAGTGCAACTTATGGCGGAAGAACTGTGAGCAAAACCAAAGAGATAGTCGTACACGAGGTTAAGATAAACGGTGCAAGCGAAGTCTTTACCGGTTCTGGAAACACGCTGTCCCTTTCTGCTGCCGTAGATAGTCCTTCGGGTGCATCTGCGCCCACTGGAATCGGCTATGAATGGAGTTCGTCTACTCCAGGAAAAGCTACGGTAAGCAATGGTACGGTAACTCCTGTCGCAAACGGAAGTACTAATGTAGTGCTGACCGCCACGCTCAACGGTAAGAGTGTAACAGTTCTAAAGCCGGTTACAGTCTACAGTCTTTCCCTGGGCGGAAACTCTCTTCTTTCCAAGACAGGTGGTGCAAAGAGCATTACTGCAACAATAACGCCTACACCCGCATCAGGAACGTTCACATACTCATGGTCTTCAGCTAGCACAAACATAGCAACTGTTTCCGGTTCTTCTACAACAGGAAGTGTAACACCAAAGATTGGTGGAAGTTCTGTAATAACATTTAGCGTCAAGAAAGACGGCTCTGTAATTGCAAGCGCAACAAAAACGGTCTACGTCATAGAAATAACGGGGATAACCGGCTTCCTGGTTGGCGACTCTCCTCGTGCGCTTTCTGTTGTTCCGGCAACGGGCCCAACTTATAGGTGGTTTTCAAGTAATGCAGAAAAGGCAACTGTTTACAATACTACCGGAGTGATTACTCCTGTGGCTGCGGGCGACTGCAATATTACTTGCAAGGTTACAATGGGAAGTGACAGTCTTGACATTGTAACTGCCATTAAGATAGCAAATATAACATTTACAGGAATCACCAACGAAAGTGCAGGCATTACGATTGCTGTTGGAGAAAAGTTTGTATACTCCTTTGCATTCCCCTACGATGCTTTCAACGGCTACATTGTAGAAGAGGAAAGCGAAAACTCTTCCATAGCAACAGCAGACACAACTTCCAATTCTTCAAGCTGGTATCTCCATATAGAAGGAAAAGCCGTCGGAGAAACTGATGTAAGCCTTGTACTAAGAAAGAATGGTATATCAGGCAGCGCAAAAAAAACTCTCCACGTAAACGTCATAGCTGCCCACACTGTTGCATTCTCAAATTTAAGCACTTACCTTGCATCCCTGCCCTCTGGCGCAGACAGAGATCATCCCTACAAGCTCAATATTACAGGGCTTAGTGCAAGTGATGTATACAATAACGGTAGTGAGTCAACAAATTTGAACAATGCTCTCAAGGCCGCAGGAAGGTTCATAGATCTTTCTGCTACAACGCTTCCATCAGGGCTTACGTTACTGCAAAATGCCTTTGCAGGAAATAGCTACCTTGTAGGTGCCCCCTCTATTCCGAGCGGTGTAACCAATATGGGAGGCTGTTTTAACGGCTGCTCAAACCTAAAGATTCCTCCTGCAAGTATTGCAAACACTGTGACGGGTATGGCAAGCTGCTTCTGGGATTGCTACAGACTGGAAACAGCTCCTGCGTTCCCTTCTTCCGTAGAGATTATAGGAGGTTGCTTTGGAGGCTGTTCAAGTCTAACTTCTGCCCCTGTAATACCAGCTTCCGTAACTAGTATGGCAAATATATTTAAAGGCTGCTCGTCACTTTCCGGAACTGTTACGGTAAACGCGCTTATAACGGATAGTGATAAATGGAAAGATTCTTTTAACGGCTGTACCAGTTTGGCAAGTGTTGTCGTAAAAAGCAGCAACGTAAGAAATGCAATCCTTGCAGCGGATGGAAATTCGGCGGTGTCCTCAAAAATAGTTGTTACACCTTGACCAAATAGCCTTATTCTGTTAAAGTTATAACACTGTTTGCCAACTTAGCTCATCCGGTAGAGCAGCTCCCTCGTAAAGAGCAGGTGACCCGTTCAAGTCGGGTAGTTGGCTAAGGCCCTTCTTTATAGAGGGGCTTTTTTGTTTTAAAGACCAGTATTTTTAGCAAAGTAAGGGTCAGCGGAGCGAGCGCACCGCCAGGTGAAAAGGGCGCAAGGACGCGACCGTCAGCGAGCGAAGCCGTCCGTAAGGAGCAAACAGGAAGTTTGCGACTGGAGGGACCCGTTCAAGTCGGGTAGTTGGCTAAAGCTCCTTGTTATCAGGGAGTTTTTTTTGTTTTAAAGACCAGTAATTTTTAGCAAAGTAAGGGACAGCGGAGCGAGCGCACCGCCAGGTGAAAAGGGCGCAAGGACGCGCCCGACAGCGAGCGAAGCCGCCCGAAAGGAGCGAACAGGAAGTTCGCGACTGGAGGGACCCGTTCAAGTCGGGTAGTTGGCTTTAGAAGTCCCTCTGCAAAGAGGGCTTTTTTATTTTAAATAAAAGTATTTTTAGCAAAGAAGGGTCAGCGCAGCGAGCGCACCGACAGCGAGCGAAGCCGGCCCGGAAGGAGCGAACAGGAAGTTCGCGACTGGAGTGGCCCGTTCCCTGAGCCTGTCGAAGGGAACATGTTTTCAAAGTGGTGCCGGCCCTTCGAGAACCTCAGGGACCGCCTCATGTGCCCGTCACCCTGAACTTGATTCAGGGGCTGTAGAAGTCCAAACCGCCAGATTCCTCAGATTCCGGGTCTGAGCCCGGAATGACGGAGAAGCTAATCGGGGGGTACTTGATTTTACGCCTACCCCCGATTGTAAGGGCGGCGCAGCCGTTCGCGCAAGCGAATGGAGCCGGAAGGCGGAACCCTGGAAAGCGGGTTTGCAAAGAGAAGCTGGTCCAGAAAAGAAAATCATAAAAAAATTACTTTCGTATTGTTTTTGTGCTGGTTTTGCCTGTTGCCTCGTTTACCGTAACAAGTGCCCATTCCTGGTTAAAGAGAGTGTCAAAGCAGCGTTCTGTATAGTCGCCCAGTTCCTTGCTCTGGTGGTGGTGCACGTGGCCTGCGTAAACGTCCGTTACGTCTTCTTTTTCAAAGAGGGTTATGACGCGGGTGGATTCCTCTTCGTTCTGCAGGCAGTAGTAGCTTAGTCCGTACATGCCGCTTCCGTATATTGGATAGTGTGTGAATACAATTTTTGGGCGGGGGTCGCTTTGCATGGCACTCTTTAGTTTTTTGAACTGCTTTGGCCCAAGTGAGCCGCTTCCTGTGTCCAGTGCGTAGTAGCTGAATGCGGAACTTTTAAAGCGGTAGAATGAAGTGTAGGGAAAGCATAGGTCGGCAAAGTCGTCCCAGCCTGAATTAAAGAGGTCGTGGTTTCCTACAATATTCAGCACAGGTATTCCCCGGCTTTCTATTTTTTCAACAAAGTCGCAGTACTTAAGGAATTCTTTGCGTTCACCGCGCTCTGCAATGTCTCCAAGGCAGACGCAGAATTTGGGGCTTTGGTCTGCGGGAAGACCGTCCAGCCATTCAAGGAATTCATCTTCGTCTATGTTTTCTGCGCGCTGGCTTCCGTAGTGGGGATCCGTAAAAATAACGAAAGTGTATGTTCCCGAAAGAGAAGCAAAAGTTGGGCCTACACGTCCCTGGTAAAGTTCCTTCATCTGGTCGGCGCGTTCGTCCACAAAGTCTCCGTGGTGGAAGAGTTCAAACGCACCGTAACCGCAGGATGTGAGTTCAAGTGCGGTGAGAAGTATAAATATGCGGCTTAAAAAAGAAATGAACTTTTTCAAAAGAACCACCTTAGCCTTAATGCAAATTCGCAGGAATCAAACATGGCGGAATTTGTAAAGAAGTCCGTGTACCTAACCCTTGCCTCTGCACCCAGTTCCTGAAGTGCGCTCAAGTGGAATACGCTTCCGGCACAAAGGGCGGGGGAGCCAAGCAGGTTGTAGCGGAAAAGCTCGTGAGTCCTGATTGCTGTGTAGAATTCATACCAGTAAAATGGATAGAAATGCAGGGAAAAGTCAAAGCCCATGGTTAAGTTTGTGAGCACCGGGTTTGTGTCGCGGATTGCAAATATTGTGCGCATCTTGTAGAGCGATACTGTATTCACCTTTAGGCTGAACCAGCTTACCGGTTGTGTTTCCAGCCAAAAGCCTGCAAGTATGTTGTTGGTTATGCTTAGGTCCTGAAAGTAGGTAAAGTTGTATTTTGCTCCAAGACCCATGCGGCCTTTGCTCCACCTGAATGGCCACCAGATGCCCTGTGCCGTAAACTGGTAGTCTTCTTCTCCCAAAAATCCTGCTGCCAGAGCCGTTGCCTTTTCCGACTCGTAGGTGTAGCCAAATTCAAATGCCAGCTGGTAGGGGTCAAAGCCGTTTCCCGTGTTGTAGATGGGTGTCATAAAAACGCTGTGCGTAGGCTGCGTGTCGTTCTGTGCCTGGGCAAAAAGCATGGCTGGAGAAAGAAGTAAAACTGCTTGCAAAAGGAAAAACTTTAACTTCATTTTTTTCTATTATATCATTCTGAAAATAATATGGCAATTGGCTTTTTTGTCCTTTCTTTTTTTGATGGTACTCTTATGGACGAAGTCCTGCTTGTTCTACCAATTCAGGCTTCTGCTAATTCGACCGAATATGCCTTTGCGCCACCGCCGTTCCGGGGTTCCGCGGGTCCCTTCCCGCTCCATTGCCGGGGTTCGACAAGCTCACCCAACGGCAACGCACTTCGTGCGCCCCTCCATGGCGGCGTAGGTTTCCTGAAAATTTGCAAGATGCAATAAAATAGGTTAGAATGAAAATATGAAAAACAATATGCTTTCCAAGCTTGTTGCATGTTACAACAGCACAAGCCTTATCCTGCGCATTTTTATTGGCATTGTCATTGGTGCGCTGCTCGGAGTTGTCATTCCCTCTCAGGAATGGATTGGTATTTTTGGCGACACTTTTGTTGGTGCGCTCAAGGCTGTTGCCCCGGTGCTGGTCTTTGCCCTTGTTACAAGTTCACTTGCCAAGGGTGGAACAAAACTTGACCGCCGCTTTGGAACGGTACTTGTGCTTTATATGGTTAGCACTTTGCTTGCTTCCCTGATTGCTGTTGCGGCAAGCTTTATTTTTCCGCAGACGATTGCCCTTGCAAATGAAGCTTCCGCTGATTCAGCTCCGGCCGGAATAGGACAGGTGCTAAAGAACCTTCTTATAAATGCTGTTTCAAATCCCATTGATGCCCTTGCCCGTGCCAACTACATTGGCATTCTTGTATGGGCATGCGTTTTTGGACTTGCGCTAAAGTCCATTGCAGGTGAAGGAACAAAGCAGATGCTCAATGATTTTGCAGAGGCTCTTTCCAAAGTTGTGCGCTGGATTATTAACCTTGCTCCCTTTGGAATAATGGGGCTTGTCTTTACTACAGTTTCTTCCAACGGCATGGGCATATTCAAGAATTACGGTACCTTGCTTGCCCTTCTTGTAGGCTCAATGCTTTTTATGGCACTTGTGGTTTCTCCGCTTATCGTTGCCATTACGCTAAAGTGCAATCCTTATCCTCTGGTGTGGAGATGCCTTAAGCAGAGCGGAATTACGGCTTTCTTTACGCGCAGTTCCGCGGCTAACATTCCTGTGAACATGGAGCTTTGCGAAGAGCTTGGCCTGGACAAGGAAATGTATTCTGTTTCTATTCCGCTTGGTGCAACAATCAATATGGACGGCGCTGCAATTACGATTGCAATTATGACGCTTGCGGCGGCTCATACCCTGGGCATTGTTGTGGACATTCCAACCGCACTCATACTCTGCGTACTTGCCACTTTGGGTGCTTGCGGTGCATCCGGTGTTGCAGGAGGTTCCCTGCTTTTGATTCCGCTTGCCTGTTCACTCTTTGGCATTTCCAACGATGTTGCAATGCAGGTTGTAGGAG
>Ga0310695_10009957_pt1 | contig 14086 bp, 11 predicted proteins | sample RumenRJG_04DNA_FD_203882 | JGI IMG/M metagenome (GOLD analysis project Ga0310695, IMG submission 203882) | Bovine rumen microbial communities from Lethbridge, Alberta, Canada - RJG_04 (v2) (version 2) | ecosystem: Host-associated > Mammals > Digestive system > Stomach > Rumen | place: Canada... | reverse complement strand
TTCCCCCTGCGGAAGACGGAGTACGACATTCCGCCATCGCCGACCTCGAGCCTCAGCTCGTTGCGTCCGTCGGGCGAAACAGCGCTGAACGCCGGCGGACGCGCCTCCGCGGCGAGGCAGGGACGCGAAGCCGCCGGGATGATGTGAAATGCCGCGGCAAGGCAAATCGCCAAGGCCGCCGCGCTTTGATGTCTTGCCGTCTTCATCTGCAATCCTCCTGGTTGACTGTTCCTATCTGTCCACGCGGGCGCCGCCCCCGCCGACCATCTTCTCGATGTCCGCCTTCGTGGCCATCGAGGTGTCGCCCGGCGTCGTCATCGCGAACGCGCCGTGCGCCGCGCCGTAGTTCACGGCCTTCTCCGCGTCGTCGAACGTCATGAGGCCGTAGATGAGGCCGGACGCGAACGAGTCCCCGCCGCCGACGCGGTCGTATATCTCGAGCCCGGGGCGGCTCACGGACTGGTGGAGCTCCCCCCTGTACCAGCAGAGCGCGCTCCAGTCGTTCACCGTCGCCGACTTCACGCTTCTCAGGGTGGTCGCCACGACCTTGAAGTTGGGGTATTCGGAAACCGCCCTGTCGATCATCCTGGCGAAGCCCTCGACGGGAAGCGTCGTGAGGTTGGCATCGACGCCCTCGACCTCGATTCCGAGCGCAGCGGTGAAGTCCTCCTCGTTGCCGATCATGACGTCGACATACTTCGCGATCTCGCGGTTCACCTCCTGCGCCCTGGCCTGTCCGCCGATCGACTTCCAGAGGCTCGCGCGGTAGTTGAGGTCGTAGGAGGTCACGGTGCCGTGGCTCTTCGCCGCCTTCAGCGCCTCGATGCAGACCTCGGCGGTAGTCGCGGAGAGCGCGGCGAATATCCCGCCGGTGTGGAACCACCTGACGCCCTCGCCGCCGAAGATCGCGTCCCAGTCTATGTCGCCGGGCTTCAGCTGGCTGACGGCGGTCAGCCCCCTGTCGGCGCAGCTCCTCGCGCCGCGGCAGCCGAAGCCGCGTTCCACGAAGTTGAGGCCGTTGCGGACCTCGCGCCCGACGCCGTCGAACTTGCGCCAGACGACGTGGCTGGTGTCTACGCCGCCCTGGAGCATGAAGTCCTCAACGAGCCTCCCCACGGGATTGTCGGCGAACGCGGTGACGGCGGTCGTCCTCATCCCGAAGCAGCGCCTCAGGCCGCGCACGACGTTGTACTCGCCGCCGCCCTCCCAGGCCCTGAACTCGCGGGCGGTGTGTATGCGCCCGTCGCCGGGGTCGAGCCTCAGCATGATCTCTCCGAGCGACGCGGCGTCCCACCTGCATTCACTTTGCGCCTTCAGTTTGAGGGATTCCATGAAAAACTCCTTTCCGCTTTTCGCTTTACGCTTCGCACTTCGTGCTCTTCATTTTACACTTTACACTTTACATTTTACACTTTACACTCGTTCACTTCCCGCCAAGTCGCCTGTCGATGTTCTTCTCGACGTTCCACGACCTCGGCAGGTCTTCGTCAAACGAGGACTCCACGAGGTTGACCCTGAAGAATCCCTCGTACGCCCTGTCGCCGTTGAGGCCCTTGAGCGAGAACGAGACCTCCTTGGTGCCCTTCGGGGCGCGGCCGACGATCTCCACCACGTCGCCCCTGTACAGGTTCTTGAGCCGGGCAGGCAGCGCCTCCGCCTTGGAGGACGCCGTGAACATGACGCGGAGGTCGGTCAGCACGGGGTCGCGGAAGCGCTCGCTCAGCTCGGCGATGCTGCGCCCGGCGTACTTCCTGTCGCCTTCGTGGATGAAGCTCTCGCCGCGGTTGCCGCGCGTCAGGACGTCGATGAGTTCGCGGTTCGCGGACTTCTTCACGCCGTACATGTAGACGGAGACGAGCCCGTCGTTGAGGGCCGTGAAGCGCGAGAGGATCTGCGACGTCTGCCTCACGCCGGCGTTGGCGTCGCCGTCGGTCACGACAAGCGCGACGAGCGGGCGCTTCGGGTCGCGCGGCAGCGTCAGCACGGAGGCTATCGTCGCGAAGACGTCCGTCCTCCCGTGCGCGGCGAGTCGGTCCATCCACGCCTCCGCGTCCCTGTACGCGTCCCTGTCGCAGTCGCGCCAGGACTTGAACGCGTACTCGAACTTGTCGCGGAACGCGACGAGGTTGAACCTGTCGCCGGAGTTCATGCAGGTGCGGAGGATCTCCTTCGACGCCTCGCGGCAGCTCCTGAGGCGGTCGTTGGCGATCGAGCCGGAGGCGTCCATCAGTATCACGACGTCCTTGGAGACGATCGGCAGCGTCTCGTCCGGGGCGATCTGCACGCGGAAATACGTCCATCCGTCGGCCTCGGCCGACGACCCCACGACCTTGAGAAGGCTGTTGAGCTCCTTCGCCTCCCTGACGTCAAGGAGATCCCTGACGGCGAGCTTCTCCTGTTCGACGACCTTCTCGTCGACCTCGGACATCACCTCCGCGACTGGCACGAAGTCGTCGACCTTGCGCACGGCGTCGGCCGGGTTCAGGAAGTCGGAGCCCGGCTCGAAGACGTCGGCGACGGAGGACGGCGGCTCCGGAACGATCTCCGGCGCCGGGACGTCCGGCGCCTCGAGGTGCGAGACGGCGGGTGACGGCGGCGGCGCGGAGCCGGCCGTGGGCTTGTAGAGGAGAGGGTTGTCGGCGACGACTGGGGATGTGAACTTCGCGGTGCTCTCGCCCGAGTGGATCGGCACGGAGAGGAGCGGGGCGTTCTCGACCGTCAGCTCCTTAACCTTCGGGACCTCCGCGGCGAAGTCCGGCGGCGGCGCGTCCGGCGAGGCCTCCGCCCCGGCGGACACGGTTTCCGTCTCGGGCAGCAGGTCGTCGACCTCCACCGGCGGGGCCTCGCGCTGCGCGACGACGTCCGGCACCGTCTCGAGGCGCACGGTGTCCGGCGGCGGCGCGGACTCCCTGACCCTCATGGGGGGCCGGGCCCTGGTCCTCGCGTCGGCGCCGGAGACGTGGGTCATCACCTGCGGCTTCATGAAGAACATGAGCGCCGCGTGGAACACCACCGAGACAAGCAGCGCCAACCCGACGAACTCCCCGCGGCCTGTGCTTTCGTCGGTCATTCATTCTCCTCTGGATGTGCGGCAAGGATCTTCTTCGCCTCGTCGACGAGCGCGGGCGCCTGGAACAGGGTGACGACCACGGTCGCGTACGAGCACGCCTCGCGCGCCAGACCCGCCGCCTCCGCGTTCCTGGCGAGCCAGAGGTACGCCTCGGCGCGCATGGCGTCGTCGGACGCGTTCAGCGCGACGGCCTCCTTCAGCGTCTTCTCCGCGATCTTGTGCTCGCCTGCCTTGGACTCGAGTATGCCGAGCCTCAGCGAGGCGCTGCGCGCGTCGTCGGTCCTCACGCCCTCGGCAAGGGCCTGCCTGTAAGACCCGGCGGCGGCGGTCATCTCGCCCATCGCCTCCTCGGCCTCGCCGAGCAGGGTGAACGCGGCCTGGCGCCACTCAGGCGACTTGCCTGCCTTCGCAAGGGCCTCCGCGCAGAGCTTCGCCTCGGCGGGGAGGGACTTCGTGCCGTCCTGGCCCTCCAGGAGGAAGCGCCCGACGGCGTGCATCTTCTTCGCGCCCATGCGCTCGCACGCGCCGTCCCTCACGAGCGCGGCGTACGCGGCCTTGGCCACCTCCAGGCGCCCCGCGCCGTAGTCGGCGTCCGCGATGTGCAGCTTCGCCTCCCTCGTCTCGTTCAGCGGCAGGCCGAGCTTCAGCGCCTCGCGCAGGCACTTCTCGCCCGCAGCCCCGTAGCCGAGCCTGACAGACGCTATGCCGCGCCAGTAGAGCGCCAGCGGACGGCGGCGTTCGTTGCGCCCTGTCTCCAGGGCCTCCTTCAGGGCAAGCTCCGCCGGCGACCAGCGCCCGGCGCGGATGTCCATCATCGCCTTGCGGTACAGCGCCTCGGCAGCGTCGTCGGTGCCTGGGTTCTCCCTCGCGACGGCGAGATATGTCTTCAGGGCCTCCTTGTCGTCGCCGGCCTTCTCGTACGCCCACGCGAGGCGAAGCCTGTCCTGCGAGGCGCCGGAGAGCGAGACCGTGCGCCTGGCGGCCTCAACTATGCCGGCCGTGTTCCCGGCCTTGTCGGCGGCCTCAAACTCCATCCTCGCCAGCGGCAGCTCGACCGACTTACGGTACCTGCCGTTGGGGTAGTCCGCGAGATAGCGCTCGATAAGCGCCTTGGCCTTCGCCCTGTCGCCGGAGGCGTACGCGCAGGCGGCGAGGAGGTACGCCGTGTCGTCCGTGCCGCCGTCCCCGCAGAGCCCCGCCGCGTCGGCGTACTTCCCTGCGAGGTAGTCGCTCCATGCCGCCATGGTCCTGGCCACGCCGCAGCGCTTGTCGCCGGGATGCCTCTTCAGGTAGCGGCGGAAGAGCGCGGACGCCTCGTCGTACTTCTTCGCCGCGTAGCAGCGCGACGCGGCAAGGTACAGCGCCTCCCTTGCGAGGGTCTCGTCCTTCTTCGACTTGGAGATGTCTAGCAGCGCGTCGATCGCCTTGCGGCGGACGGCGGGGTCTTTGTCCTCCGCCCCGAGCGCGGCGCCGTGGAACTTCGCGTAGAGAGCGTACGGGCCGTCGGGCTCGACCTCGACGCACTTCGCGAACGCGTCCCTGTCGCTTGCGAGCTGGGCGTAGTGGTAAAGCGCCGACGCGCGGACGGACGCCTTCACCCTGTCGCTGTCGAGGAGGCGCAGCTCGGACTTCTTCGTGGCGTCGTCCGGCGCGGAGAACGCCATCATAAGCCTCGCCCTGCCGACATGGCGCGAAAGGGGATGGGCGTCCAGCAGCTTCTTGTACGCGGCCCTCGCGGCAGCGGAGTTCCCGGCGAGGCGCTCGCACTCCGCGATGCGGTACAGGAGCTCGTCCGCCTCGATGCCCTTCTCGCCCTGGAGCGAGGCGTACTCGGCCTTTGCGCCCTTCCAGTCGCCCCGGTTGAACATGCGGTCGGCCATCGCCATCCTGTCGGACGGCAGAACCGCCAGCGCAGCTGCCAGAAGAGCAAACGTCATTTCGCGGCCTTCCCCTTCACGTCTTCCCTGTCTTCGTTGGACGTGGCGAGCGAGAAGTTCCATACGCCCGCCGCGCGGCAGGTGTCTATCACCCTCACCAGCGAGTCGTACTTCGTGTCCTTGTCGGCCCTGATTATCACGGCCTGGCCCGGGTAGAACTTGGCGATCCTGGCGAGGCGCGCGCCAAGGTCCTCGAGCGAGAGGTCCCTGCCGTTCACCCTCACCTTGCCGTCCTTGGCGACGTTGGCGATTATCTCGCCCGGGAGCCGGTCGGGCTCGTCAGACGTCCTGGCGGACGGCAGCTGGATCGTTATCTCGCTCTCCCACTGCGAATAGACGCTCGCCGTCACGAAGAAGCACAGCAGAAGGAAGATGACGTCGAGCATCGACGTCAGCGTGAGCGCGGCCGGCTTCGACGCCCTGTTAGCCGAGAACTTCATCGGCCTTCTCCTCTAGTGCGGCCACGAGGCGCGCGGCGCGGCGGCGGAATATCGCGTGCATCAGCAGCGACGGTATCGCGATCACAAGCCCGAAGATCGTCGTGACGATGGCCTGCGAGACGCCCTGCGCCAGCACGACCGGCTTCGCGCCCGCCGCGACGTCGGTGGCGATCCCGCCGAACGCCTGGAACATGCCCAGCACCGTGCCGAGAAGCCCCACGAGAGGCGCAATCGCCGCGATGTCGGAGAGCCAGTCGACAGCCGCGTACACCCTCTCCGCGATCCGGGCGCCCTCCGCCTCCGGGTCCTTGGCGGATATGATGCGCTTTATGTTGCGTTCCACGAACGAGCTCTTGCGCTGCGTCAGCCACAGGTACAGCATCACCGTCAGGGCCATGATCGAGAAGAACGCCAGGACCCACATCAGGGGCCCTCCGTCCTCCCACGCCTTCCCGAACGTTATGTCACCCATCGGATTCATGTTCTTGAGTCCCGGCATTGTCTCTAGCCTCCTTTGTGGTTGTGTCAGTGCCTGAAGCTGCGCTGTCCGGTGAAGACCATCGCGACGCCCGCGTCGTTGCAGCAGTCGATGACGTCCCAGTCGCGGATCGCCCCGCCGGGCTGCACGATCGAGGTTATGCCCTCGCGTATGCCCACTTCCGCGCCGTCGCGGAACGGGAAGAACGCGTCGGAGACCATCGCGCATCCGGGCAGTCCGCCCTTCTCGGCCCTGGTCTGCTCCATGATCTCCGCCTGCTTCCTCGCGCCGTCCTCGTCGCCGAAGACGAGCCTGAGGTCGTTGTATGGCAGCTGATACTTCTCCCAGCTGATCCAGTCCGCGTGCTTCGTGTACGCCTTGTCGCGCGCGATCTCGGCGACGCCGACGCGGTCCTGCTCGCCCGTGCCGATGCCGACCGTCGCGCCGTCCTTGACGTAGAGGACGCTGTTGGAGGTGACGCCCGCCTCGACGAGCCATCCGAAGACGAGGTCCTCGTACTCCTTGGCCGTCGGCAGGCGCGCGATTTTGTGCTCCTCGTAGCGGACCTCTCCCGTCTCCTTGTTCGTGATCTTGCGGTTGCAGTACGCGGGCATCATGTCCTCGGGCCTGCGCGCGTTCGCGCAGAACGAGGTCTGCGCGACGATGCCGCCGTCGATCAGGGACTTGAAGTCGACGACGTGCTTCGCCACGAAGTCGGTGAGGCGCGCCATGTTGCGGATGCGAAAGACGCGCAGGTTCTTCTTGGTCGCGAAGAGGTCCATGACGCCGGGCGCGAAGTCGGGCGCGACGACGACCTCGGCGTAGTTCTCGACGATGAGCTTCGCCGTCTCCATGTCGCAGTCGCGGTTCAGGGCGATCGCGCCGCCGAACGCCGCGAGGCGGTCGGCCTTGTTCGCGCGGAAGTACGCCTCCGCGAGCGTGGATCCTGTCGCGACGCCGCACGGGTTGTTGTGCTTGACGATGACCGCCGTGGGCTTGTCCATCAGATAGCGAAGTATGTTGAGCGCGTTGTCGGTGTCCGTGACGTTCGTCTTGCCGGGGTGCTTGCCGGACTGCAGCAGCTCCGGCACCGACGCGAGGTACTGCCCCGCCTGGAGCATCTCGACGTCGCCGAGGACGAGGTTGCCGTTCACGAGCCTGTACAGCGCGGCCTCCTGGCCGGGGTTCTCGCCGTAGCGAAGCCCCTTCTCCTCTCCGCCGATGTTCCACGTCACCTTCTCGTACTGGAACGTCTGGCGCGAACCGCCGTCGATGAACGAAATCTCCATGCGCGGCGCGAAGTGATCGGCCTCGATGGTCTTATATGCTTCTTTCAGGTCTTTCATGCCGAATATTATACCACAACAAAAGTTGGCTGTCTATGCCTCCGTGTATCTTTCATCTTCGTCAGGATGTGCACATACAGGTATCTTGTCTCAACAAAACATTGTTGTCACTACTTCCGTGAATCATTCCTCTTCGTCAGGATGTACACATACAAGTATTTTACCACAACAAAAGTTGGCTGTCTATGCCTCCGTGTATCTTTCATCTTCTGCTGTTGGAATCATCATGGAATTACATAATTCCACCAATTTCACCTGTCGCCCTTCAGCGCGTTGTCGCGACGGCATAGCATCTGGAGGTTCTCGGGGACCGTCTTGCCGCCCCTTGACCACGGCACGATGTGGTCCCCTTCCATCTCCTCGTACTCGAAGTGTCCGCCGCAGACCGGGCAGACGCCCTTCTGCGCCTCGTACGCCGCGCGCTTCTCGTCGTCGTCGAACTGCCGGAGGTTCAGCTTCTCGCTCCTCGCCCCGTCGGAGAGAAGATACTCGTAGATGCCGCTCTTCCTCTGGACCTCCTTGTCCGCCATCAGCGCGGCGACCTGCCTCTCCAGTTCCTTCGGGTTGTATGACCTTGCGGAGAACTCCTTGTGGAGGCGCCCCCACTCCAACCCCTTCATCTCGCGCCTGTATTTCGTAAACAGCGTGTCTATCCAGTTGACAACCCGCTGGAAGTGGAGCCACAGGCCGGTGGCCTCGTCGTCTCCCTGGTGTATCGCCATGTATTCCTCGATGGCCTTGTCCTTGTACGAGCCGACAATCCAGGAAATGGCCTCGGACAGGCACTCCTGGCGGTCGAACTGAGCGTTGACGTAGTGCGCGGCGATCTTCTGCGCGACGCATCCCGGCTTCGAGAAGTACCGCTTGGCGTCTGCGACCCACGGCCCAGCGTAGACTGCGTTGCGCATCTCCTGCGCGGTCAGCTTGAGCCCTGCGATGTTGATCACCTTGAACCAGTCGATCTTCTCCGACTGCGTCCCCTCGCAGAAGTAGACCATCAGCTCGTAGTCGAGGAACCTCCTCCTGACGTCTTCGGTCTGGCGGTGGAAGTACTTCGCGGCAAGGTCGAGCTCACCCCACGCGAAATCCCCGTTGGCGTACTGGCACAGCGAGATCGTCCGCTGCTGGCCGTCCATCACTTCGAAGGTACCGTCGGGGTTCCTCGCCCAGTACATGACATTGAGGGGGAAGCCCTTCATGACCGTCGAGACGACGGCGTTGCGCTCCTTCTCCTTGTACACGAACTCGCGCTGGTATGCGGGGCGGATGTCGAGCCGCCCGCCGTAGCCCCTCACGCCGCTCTCCGCGTCGTCGACATAGCCTTCGATCAGTTCGCAAATCGGAATCCTGTGGAGTTCGATCTTCATTGACAGTCCCTCTTTCCTAGCGTATCCGTATCACAAGCGGAATGTTCTTGACCGAGCAATCGATCCGCGGGTTCGGCGCGTCGAGGCCGCGGCAGGTGACGCGCACCATGTTCCAGTCCTTGGAGAACAGGAACTGCGGGGGATGCTCTGCCAACGCCGCGAAAACGCCGATGCCAGAAACGGACGTCGCAAGCGACTTCGGAACGCCAGCGGGAGAAAAATTCAGCATCCATGAAAGCGAGACAGGACCAGGCGAACCCGGCTCGGAAAAGACATCACCCGTGGCGCAGTCAACAATCTCCCAGACACCGCAATCCCATCCGACGCGCATCGTCGCCTCGAAGCGCGAGAGAACGCCGTCGCCGTCAGCGTCGCGTCCGAATGCAACCTCGACGTTGTTGGACGGCGTGGCGTCCAGCTCAAGTGTAAACGAAAACACTCGTGAATCGGAGCGTATCGCGGTGAACGAGTGATTCGTCACAACCTCGGTGTCGTCATGCGCCGTCTCGGGCATCGTGTTTACGGCGAACGTAGTCGCAAGAAAAATGGAAGCAAGCGAAGCGCACATCGTCAGTCCTCCTGCGCCGCGTCTCGCTGAGCGGCGTCGTATACTTCCGCATAGTTTCCTGTCAATCCAGGCGGGCGTAGTCGCGCAAGGTTGTCCCGTCGTTGCTGGCTGTGGCGATACCAGGGGTTAAGTTCACAGGCATATTTATCCATCGTAATGATCAAATCGCCATTGATGCCCGCCTGCTCAACAAAAAACGCAGCGATTCTCGCGTGTTGGGCAGGATCGTCTATATACATGCTACCTCTGCCTTCTTGGCATATACCCAACAACAAACCGCAAGTCCACGATCTTAGACGAGCGCAAATTGTTATATTTGTCACAATTCCACGTTCAAGGTCAATAAGTTTTGGCGAGCGTTTTAAGATGTTTATACTGGACCCCATTGCCAACTGCTGTGCATAGTCACTACTGTTTGTCATTATCGTTGCTAGAAACGCCAACTCGTTCGTTCCGCAATAATTACCAAGTTGCCCCACCGCAGATTCGCGAATCCAACGCTTGGCCCCATCCTCCTCGTCTATCTTATATTTCATCACAATACTCTTCAAGTCTGCAATGAGCTGATTTGTCGTGATGTGGTACTTCGCGATAATGTCGTGCGGCATAGGTTTAACCACTGGACACCTTAAATCGTCACTTGATTCAAATGCGCAGATGCGCTCTAGTTCTTCCAATCGTTCCGTGTCACTACCGAATAACATCATCGCGCATGAAACACCTATAATTAGTATCATCTTTTTCATATTCTCTTTCTCCTGTTTTATTTGTGGAAATACAAATCTCGACGTATTCCGTTCAAGAAGAACCCCACGTCTATCATGCCACATTGGTTGGTCTCGTTGAAGCCATAGATTGGCCCGGAAGAAATATCCCTGCGAAGCCCCGCATCATATCCACACATCAACAGTCGCCCGATAAGATTCATCTGCGTGAGGTATGGACTGTAATATCGACTGCCGACACCATTATTCCAGTCTAGAGGCGCATGTTCTTTTCTGACTATATTGTCTTCGAGGCCAACATGTACATTATCCTTGTAGGTAGGGTATATGTCTACACAGCCAAAGGAGTGCCCGATTTCGTGGGCCAACGTGTAGTCTGTCCAATTCATTGAAATGACGATACCATAGTCGTCATTGTTTGCCTTTTTGTTTTCACCTATTCTGTCTATGAAATATACTTCCAATCCCAACGAGTTTTTGGTAAGGTTTACAAGTTCTCTGCGTTTTGCTAGATTCTGGCTACCATCTTGGTTACTTATATCCAAGAACTCATCACTATTAGTGTAGGTTATCGTGTCAATATAGAATGACACGCCTATCTGCTCATACACTTTGTTCGCATTGGCAACCATATTACTGACGTTTGCCACATCGATTGGGCTATGGGTGCCGGTGTTATCTCTCACAATCCACACAGTGAGCTTCACATACTGCGGATTGACCACGCAGGCGGATATCTCCGGCGGACGGCTGCGGCAATCGTCTATCTGCGCACGCAACTTCACGCGCTGGTCTGGGACATCGGACGCCACCTTGACACACAGACCGGTGTTGCTTCCGACGAAACTTGCAGTACCATCAACAATCGACCAGACAATTTCGTCTTCGGGAATTGGCACCTCCCTGTATCCAATAAGGAAGCAGGCATTCGTGCCCGTGACAATCCCAGATGGGTTACAAAGTCTGTCGTCAACACTTGCCGAACTGTTCACAACGTCTAGAATCGGGTGATACACGGCAATGTCAAGATTTGTGGCCAACAGCAGACCGCCGTTCTCGTCTCGCCATTCAAGCTCAAGAGCCTCCCCGCCTCGTGCGGTTTCGTGAGCGCCCTCTATGTACACTGTCCTTTGCCGCATTTCCGACACATCCCACGTCAGCGGCAGGCTCACTCTTTGATACCTGTTGCTCGTCGACCAAACATTGACAAAGTTGCCTTGCCGAAGCCGGAGGGTTGCGGTTCCATTCGTATCCACAGGGGTCCAGAGGCCTGCGGAAACCCTGACGACGTCCGAATCCTCCGCCCCGCCGTTGGAGTTTGTGAAGAATGTCCTTGGCGAATCTAGGATCAGCTTCGGCGAAGAGTCGCCCTGCCCTCCTTCCGGGATGACGACAGGGGGACACGGGCATACATGCCAGCCGGTGAACAACGACGAATACCCCTGCCAGGCGGCCGTCGAGGACAGCATGTGCCCGACTCCCCCGCCGCACGGGCAGCTTCCGTCGCATGACCACGTGAAACCAACGTCGTTTGTCTGGCACGAACAGCAGCCGCCGACAACGGAGAGAAGCGCCGCGTTGACGTCTACGGGATTGGAGATAAGCCTGAACGACGCCGCCGCGCGAATCGGCTCGAACGAGAACTCAAGCGGGAACGACACGACAAGGCTATGCTCGGAGTTCGTGAAGATGCTCGCGTGCTCGCTCGACACGGCGGAGTACGAGATCAGCAGGTCGCTTTCAACCGTATACGTCGCGCCGACGAGAAGCGGGACGCGGCAGACCTCGTTCGTCCGCGCGATTACCGCAAGGTCGCCGAGGTTGCTCTCGCCGTCGCAGGTCGCAGTTATCTTCGCGACGCCAAGCGCGCCCGTCGCGGTCAGGTCAAGCCAGTAGTACGCATTCGGGTTCGCGTTGGTGTGCCAGGATATCTCCACTTCGCCCATTCCGTTCGTCGCGGCGGAAAGCACCCCCGCGCAGTTCACGTTGAGCCAGTCGACGCCCGTTCCGAAGAAGTCGCCGTCTGACTCGTAGGGGTTCGCGTCGATTTCGTTCGCGAGGCCGTCGCCGTCCCAGTCATTGGGGTTGACGCGGCGGCAGACGGTTTCGAGCGCGTTTGAGCGTGTCGAAAAGTCGCCGTTGGCGGAGAGGCGAATCTCCGCGGAGTACCCGCCCGTGCGGTCGTCGTTGGCGAAGACGCTGTCCCAACGGAGGACCTTCTCCGCGCCGCCATTGGCGTCCGCGCTCCAGAAGCGGCTGACGCCCGGGCTAAGCGAGGCAAGATCCCGTGCCGCGCAGATCGACACTGGCGCGTTCAGCTTTGGGAACGTCTCAATCGTGCCGCCGGAAAGGACGCGGAAGCGATTGATTGCGTTCGTCCCGTATGGGAAGACGAATCCGCCGAGATTCAGCGGGAAGGCCGTCTCTCGTCCGCCGCGCAGACGCCACGGGGGGTATTCGACGGCATCTACAGTCATGTCGCACATCGGCTCGTCGTTCGTTACTATCCCCTCCAGGCGGAATCCGCGAAGGATGTCCTCTGCGCTCACGACGACAGGCGGCCCGCCGGGATGGATTATCATGCGAAGGAGATTTGTCTTGTCCGCCCAAAGCCCCATCGCCAGGGAGAGAAGCGCCACCGCCGCGAGTCCCATCCGAGAAGTTTTCCAGAGTCTCGACAGGAAAGAGCGCAACATCGCGAAGAACTTCCTGGCCGCGTATGCTCCGACAATCAGAAACAATGCGGAAAGACAGACTTGCGCAAGCAAGCCTTGGAATGATTCGGATATGATTTCCAGATTTGTCATGATTCGTCTTCCCTTGAATAGTTTACCACAGAGGAGAGAAATGTTGAAAGTGGAAAGTTATTTTTTCTTGCGGCGGATGAAGATGCGGACGAACTTTCGTAGACCATTTACTTCTGCAAAACAATTACCGTTTCGGAATGGTATTCCTGCCATCTCTCCATGATTTGTAATCCCGACAATCTCAAACTGCTCTGGGTTGTACTTGTCCATGAATGTAATTGGTACTCCCATCACGTCATCGTAATCATACGGGATGTCCGCTGTCTTGTTCACGTTTATTGCGTCGTAGTTGTCGTACCTTGGAAACTCTTCTGGCGAATATTGCTTGTAAAGCGGTAGTTTCTCATGGCGTTGCGGATAGTCTAGATTTGTGAACCACCTCACACCCTTGACACGGATGAACCTCTGCCCATTTTCATCTATTCCACAACCAGCTGCGTTTAGCGGATAGGAGTCGGGTACGCCAAACTTGCGGTCGCCACTATGAATTGACGCGCCAAGCCACATCTTGTTGTCCTTTATGAGCGGGAATATCTCCTTGTAGGAAAGTGCATTGACATTTCCTATTATCAAGAACTTCTTGTCATACTTCACCAGTTGTGCAACGTACTCGCGGAAGAGGGAGAACGGGGGATTAGTTACGACAATATCAGCCTCTTTCAAAATCTCGATACATTCGGCAGAACGGAAGTCGCCATCGCCCTTCAACTCTCGAACGCCAACCTCGTCGTCATCAAGCCGCATATTGCCGTTCTTGTCGCCTTCATAAATCTGGCATATCGCCCGTTCACAATCTCCCTGCGAGAAGAGGTCTACATCCTGACTTTTGTAGCACGTCGCGACAAGTCTCTTCAGTCCCAGCTTCTCGAAGTTCTCCACGAAGTATTTGAAGAACTCGCTCTGCCTCGGGTCATCGCAATTACAAAGCACAATCTTATCCTTGAAGTGTACCCTGTAGTGACGCAGTTCGTTCTCTATGTCTACGCGCTGCGTATAGAATTCATCCTTCTTTGCCTTCTTCGCCGCGATAAGAGCCGCCGTGTCACCCATGACCACCCCTTCGAGGGACAGTGCAATCGCAGCAGCAACAACCATTCGCATCATGACACCATCCCTCCTGTTGATTTGACGACCGAAGCTCCGGTCGCCATATCGAAACCTCTCCGCACCTCCGCGTGAGAACTCAATGCGGAAAAATCTCAACCAGCGCAAATCGCCGCAGAGACCGCCTCATGTGCATGAAAAAGAGCGCATTTCCAATCCATGCACTCTCGCGAAGCCCTAGCACAGGCTTAAATAGGATGCACGAAGAGAAGATGCGCCCAGCTGGGCGCATCACCACACACAT
>Ga0310695_10009956_pt1 | contig 14086 bp, 10 predicted proteins | sample RumenRJG_04DNA_FD_203882 | JGI IMG/M metagenome (GOLD analysis project Ga0310695, IMG submission 203882) | Bovine rumen microbial communities from Lethbridge, Alberta, Canada - RJG_04 (v2) (version 2) | ecosystem: Host-associated > Mammals > Digestive system > Stomach > Rumen | place: Canada... | reverse complement strand
TGTTCCACCGGCCTGCGGGCTTTGCGGCTTCGTTCGCTCCGTTGGCGGGAAAGAGATCGTAGAGCGCACCGATCTGCTGAATTTCCGTTCCTTCCTTGGAGCAGAGGGGATGCCCCTTGTCGAGAACCTGGTATTCTTCGCAGGAGCCCCTGTTCTGGCGTTCGTCGTGGAAATACTTGACGCCCGAGTTTGCGGCGTCGGTCATGCGGAAATCGAATTTGAACACGAAGTCTTTGAATTTCTTCTTCGTGACGATATCGCCGCCCCCGCCGAGCTTCTTGTCCTCCGCCGGGAGGTCGACCCACTTGCCGTTTGAAATGGCGCTCGTCGGGCGCATAGTCAGCGCGCCGCCTGAAACATACCAGCCCTTGCGCGGAAAGCGAAGGCACTTCTCCTTTACGCCGACCCATTTGTCCGCGGGAAGGTTCACGCCGTCGAAAAGAAGTTCGTATCCTTCGGCCTTTTCCTCTGCGGTGAGCGTGTTGGCGCCTTCGGGGACGGGAGCCATCGCCGCCTTGGGGACGATCGCATCCATCACGCCGCGGTAGTATCCTACGGATTCGGCAAGGCCCGGAAGATTGTCTTCGAAATCGCGCTCGTACTCCACATGGCAGACGCCTGTGTAACCTGTGTCGGCAAGGGCCTGGAGGATCGCGGGAATGTCGAGCTCGCCGCGGGGCCCGGGCATCGCGAGGTTCTTCTTCGCGTCGATCTTGATGTTCTTCAAATGGACGTCGTAGATGCGCGAAGCGTATTTCTTTATCGCGGCGACAGGGTCTTTCCCGGCGCGGCGCTGGTGGCCCACGTCAAGGCAGAAGCCGATGCGGCTGTCGCGGTTCTTGATGCGCGCCCACACCGCCTCGGCGGTAGGATAGAGTTCCGGCATGTCCGGGCCGTGGTTGTGGATTCCCGCCTTGATGTCAAACTCCTTGACGAGTTTTTCGAGAATGTCGAGCGCCTTGTCGCTTTCTACATTGCGCCTGCCGCTCTTTTCGAAAGGAACGACCGTGACGGTCTTGATGCCGTACGCCTTCGCAAATTCGAAGAACTTGCGGGCGGCAGGCTCGCTGTCGAAGTAGAGCGGCCCCGCCGCGAGGCATTCGACGCCGGCTTTCGCGCACTTCGCCTTGAACTCCGCAATGGGCGCCGCCGCGCCTTTCGTATAGTCGCAGAGTTTGTCCTTGATGCAGAGATGGCGGCAGCCGACCTTCTTCATGGACTCGAGAGCCTTGTCTGCATCCTGCCTAGAAAAAGTATAGCCGGCGATGCCGAGCCTGTACGGAACCGCGGCGGAGGCCAGGACGGAGAAAGAGGCGGCGAGCAGCGCCAGACGGAGTTTGATTTTTCCCGCAGACGCGGAATCCATTTTCACATTCATCGGGTTTTCCTTTTTTGCATTTGCAACCGCGCTCCTCGCGCGGAACCCGTATTCTACCAAACGTTTCACCCCGCAACAAGGCGGCGGGCGGCTCCCCGGTGTTTGGGTGTTTGAGTTGGTAGGGGCCGACCACTGGGCGGCCCGAAGAAGGTTTTGGGTGTTTGACAGGATTTACTCGCGTCTGGCGTCTAATGTCTCGTGCCCGCCTAGGTTTCTAGAATTTTAGAAGCGCGAATCGCCTGAACAACAACAAGCGTACGACGACAAAGGAGCGTCTATGCAACCGATAGCGTAGCAGCGGGCGGCGCGATTCGCGAATGCGCCCGAAAGAAAGCGCAAATGCACCGCTCGATATTTGCAAGCAGAGAAGGGGTTTGGTAAAATAGCCCCCGTTATGCAGACATTGGCGAAAAAATTGAAGATAGGCGTTCTCGGCTCGGGAGCGGGATCGAACATGCAGTCGATAATGGACGCCGTGAAAGACGGCTCTCTCGACGCGGAAATACGGATTGTCATGTCGGACGTGCCCGGCGCGAAGATACTCGAGCGCGCGGAAAACGCAGGCATTCCCGCCAAATGGCTCGACTGCTCGCCCTTCAAGACGAAACTCGAAGGCCCGGGCGAGGACGAATGCATACGCATTCTGCGCGAATACGGATGCGACACCGTAGTCCTCGCCGGTTTCATGCGCATAGTGAAGCCCAAACTGCTCCAGGCGTTCCCCGACCGGGTGCTGAACATCCATCCGGCGCTGCTGCCGGCGTTTCCCGGCGTAGCATCGTGGAAACAGGCGCTCGACTACGGCTGCAAAGTCGCGGGTGTGACCGTGCACTTCGTGGATGCGGGCACGGATTCCGGGCCGATAATAGTGCAGCGCGCCGTTCCCGTGCTTGAAGACGACACGCCGGAATCGCTCCATGCGCGCATACAAGTCCAGGAGCACATCGCCTTCCCCGAAGCATTGAGGCTTCTCGCCGCCGGAAGACTTTCGATCAAAGGCCGCAGAGTCGAAATCGCGCCGGCCGGATGACGCGACATGTACCGGCGTCTTCCGCAAAATACCCTAAATCACGGAGTTCTATAAAAAATGGACGGTCTTGCAATTCTCCTCGTTTCATCGGCAGTTCTCGTAGCCGGCTATTTCGTATATTCGCGCGTTCTCGGCGCGATTCTCGGCCTGGATCCCAACCGGAAGACCCCTGCCGAGACGATGCGCGACGGCGTGGACTATGTTCCGGCGCACCCCGCTGTACTCTTCGGCCACCATTTCGCCACCATCGCCGGGGCGGGTCCCATAGTCGGGCCGGTTCTGGCCGCGCAGTTCGGGTGGGCGAGCGTCCTTGCATGGGTGCTGGTGGGATGCGTGTTCATCGGCGCCGCCCACGACATGATAGCGCTTTTCCTGAGCGTCCGCCACGAAGGCAAATCCATCGGCACTGTCATAGGCAACATCCTCGGGCCGAACGGCCGTTCGCTGTTCCTTCTCTTCAGCTGGTCCGCGCTCATCCTCGTCATTGCCGAATTCACGCGCCAGATCGCGGCTACATTCGTGTCCAACCCGGGAATCGCCACGGCATCGCTGCTTTTCATCGCGGAGGCGGTCGCCTTCGGTTTTTGCGTGAACCGCCTGCGCGTCGGCGTCCTTCCGGCGTCTCTAGTTTTCGTGCCGCTCATGTTCGCGTCGGTGTGGCTCGGCGGATACATCCCGCTCGACCTCGCCGCGATGCTTGAAGGGCGCACCGGCGATCCGGTCGCGGCGGCGCGGATGATATGGACCGTTGTGCTTCTGGGATACTGCTTCCTCGCTTCCACTCTGCCCGTATGGATACTGCTCCAGCCGCGCGACTACCTGAATTCCTATCTGCTGTACGCGATGATGGCGCTTGGGTTCTTGGGCGTGTTCACCGCGCATCCGGAAATAAAACTCGAAGCGTTCACGGCGTTCCACGCCGAAGGCCGCGGCGGAGTTTCCGCACTGTTCCCGTTCCTTTTCGTGACCGTGGCCTGCGGCGCTTGCAGCGGATTCCACGCGCTCGTGGCAAGCGGAACTTCGTCCAAACAGATAGCAAGCGAACGCCACATCCGGCCCGTAGGCTACGGCGCGATGCTGCTTGAAGGCGTTCTCGCCGTGCTCGCGCTGATAGGCGTGGCCGGAACATGGAACGGCGCTGAATACGTCGATGTGGTGACCCGTAAAGAACCGGTTGAACTTTTCGCCGGATCGCTCGCGGGATTCTGCACTTCCGCGTTCGAGCTTTTCGGCTGCGGCGAAGAATCTGCCGCCGCCGGCGCGTCCGCGGCGGGGAGCTTCATTCTTCTTGCCGTGTCCGCCTTTCTCATGACAAGCGTTGATTCCGCCACGCGCCTTGCGCGCTTCACGTGGCAGGAGATGTTCCCGGTCTCCGATCCGTATCTCGTCGATCGCGGCGTAGCCGCCCCTCCGCGGCTCGGAACGCGCATATTCCGCAACATGTACATCGGCACTACCATGGTCGTCGGTCTTGTCGCGTTCCTCCTGCTGGGCAGTCCCGAAGCGTCCAAGAGCCTTTGGACCACTTTCGCATCCGCAAACCAGATGCTCGCAACGCTCACGCTTCTCACGGCCACCCTGTGGTTCGTCAAGCACAGAAAGCCCGTGTTTATCACGTTCGTGCCGATGCTTTTCATGATGGCGGTCAGCGTATACGCGCTTGTGCTGCTTTTCACCGGCTCGCTGAAATCCGGCGATATCGTCAAAACCGTCGCGACGGGAGTCCTGCTCGCCCTCGCGGGAAGCCTGATCGCATTCGGAATAAAGCAGCTTCTCGTCTCGTCCCAAGGCGGACGCGGATACGAACACAAACACGAACACGGGCACAGGCACCACGGCGGCCGCTGAAGCGAAAGGTCGTACATGGCGGCGCGCGCATCCACAGGATTGATTCTGGCGGCTGTTCTCCTTTGCGCCGCCGTCTGCAGCGTCGCCGCAGACAGGCCGCGCGTCCCCGTGCCGTTCGCCATCGTCGTCTCCTCCGCGACTGCGGCGAATCCGGATTGGATGGCAGTCGCCGAAAAAATAAAACGGGACAGGCCGGGGGCGGAACTCATAGTCGCGGAAGGCAGCGTCGTCTCCGCCCGGAAGAAACTCGCCGCGCTCGCCCCGCGGTACGCGGTATTCATCCTGCGCCCCGATGAAACGCATTTCAAGGACGTCCTCGCGCTCAGGCGCATGATGCGCTCGCTCGACGACGATCCTTTCGACGATGCGATATGGGGTATAGTCTCCGGTCTTTCGCCTAAGGATGCAATGCGCATGGCCTCCGCGAAACCCTTCCGTCCGAAATCGCTCGTCTCCACGACAGGCGTCGACTTCACGCCTTTCGAAACCGCCTTCACAGTCTCAGACGCATACGCCGAAGGCCATTCTCCGTCCGAATACTCCAGACCCGGCAAGCCCGTCTGCGTAATCGAAAAAACTCGCTCCGGCAAGACTTCGCGCCGCATAGTGCGCGGCGACACTACTGCAGAGTTCGCAAAAGCGTGGGCGAAGATAGACCCGGACCTCGTGGTGACATCGGCCCACGCAAGCCAGCGCAACCTTGAAATGCCGTTTTCGTCCGGCAACATTATTTCACGCGCGGGACGTTTCTTCCAGCTTCCCCAGGCGCAGCTTATCGACTATTCCACCGGAATGGCGCGTAAAAGCCCCCGCGGCGGAACGGCGCGGAAGGCAAGCCCCCTCCCGGACGCGAAAAAAGACAAAATATGGATCGCCGCCGGCAATTGTCTGATAGGCGACTGGCCTGACGCCGACTGCATGGTCGCCGCCGCTATCGGAGCGGGCAGGGTCGTCCAGTTTATAGGCTACATAGCAACAACATGGTACGGCGAAGCCGGATGGGGCGCGCTCGAACGTTTCATGTCGCACGGCGCCACTCCTGCGGAGGCATGGTATTTCACGAACCAGAACCTCATCAGGAAACTCGACGCCGCCAACCCGGAAGCGAAGAATTTCACGCCCCGCATCGACGACCCGGCGCGGTACGAAACCGCGCTTCGGATGTACTGCGCCGCAGCGGCCCGCTCGCGCGGACGCGCTCCCGGCAAGGAGGAGGCCGGAATGTTCTGGGATCGCGACGCGACCGTGTTCTACGGCATGCCGGATTTCGACGCGCGCATGGGGAATAGGAATCTTTCGGCGCTTCCTGAAATCAAAACGTCGTTCAAGCCTGACGGCTCGTGCGAAATAACGCTCTCCGCCCGCGCGCCGCTCCCCGCGTTCAAATCTGGGGGGACCGGCAGAGAAACCGCGCAGCCGTGCGCCGTAGCGCTGCCGCGAAGCGCAAAACCGCGGAAAGTCCTCCGTTCCGCCGGATGCGGAATGTTTGTGGCGGACGATTTCGCGATTATCGTTTCCCGCCCCGCGATGAAAGCGGGGGAGGAGCTCAGGATCGTTCTTGCCCCGGCGGAAAAATGAAAATCCTCGCAGATTCCAACATGCCATTCGTTCGCGAAGCGTTTTCGCGCATCGGCGAAACCGTTTTGAAAGACGGCAGGACCTTCACTGCGGCTGACGCGCGCGACGCAGACATGGTGATCTGCCGCTCCACCGCCAAAATCGGGCCTGCGCTTCTCGAAGGCTCGAAAGTGCGTTTTGTCGGAAGCGGCGTCATAGGAACCGACCATCTCGACATCCCCTGGCTCGAATCGCAGGGGATACGCTGGCGCTCCGCCCCGGGATGCAACGCCCGTTCCGTGGCGAACTGGGCAGCGTCCGCATTGCAGGCGCTGCGACTTCCGCGCGGCGCCACGCTCGGCATCGTCGGATGCGGCCATGTCGGATCGCAGGTGGAAATCTACGCGAAAGCGGCGGGACTTCGCACGGTTTTGAACGATCCGCCGAAGGGCGTTGGCGTTCCGCTTGAAGAACTGCTGCAGGTGTCGGACGCCGTGACGCTGCACGTCCCGCTCGTCCGCACCGGCAAATGGCCTACGTTCCATCTCGCAGATGAGCGGTTCTTTTCCCTGATGAAACCCGGCGCGGTTTTCCTGAACGCCGCTCGCGGAGCGGTTGCGGACACGGATGCTTTCATAGCCGCGAAACGCTCCGGACGCATATCCGCCGCCGCGATAGACTGCTGGGAAGGGGAGCCGCATGTACGGAAAGACGCGATAGACGCGGCGGACATCGCGACCCCGCACATCGCAGGGCATTCTTTCGAGGGGAAGGTGAACGGAACCGCGGCGGTCTACCGCGAAGCATGCGCCTTTCTCGGCATCGAACCGGATTTCGATTTCCCGCTACCTCCGCCGCCGGTGGGATTCTTCTACGACATAATGGCGGACGATGCGGCGTTCAGAGCCGCGCCAGAATCGTTCGACCGCCTTCGCGCGGCATACCCTGCATCGCGCCGCGAGCTTCCTCCGGAAGCCTTCGCCCGCCCCGCAGCCGGCTGATTGCGGAAAACGCCGCGTTTCACTTGAGCACACCGCGGGAGAAGTGTTTGGGTGTTTGGGTGTTTGGGTTGGTAGGGGCCGACCACCGGGCGGCCCGAAGAAGGTGTTTGGGTGTTTGACAGGATTTATTCGCGTCTGGCGTCTAATGTCCCGCGCCCGCCTAGGTTTCTAGAATTCTAGATTTCCAGGGTTTCTAGAATTCTAGAAGCGCGAATCGCCTGAACAACAACAAGCGTCCGACAACAAGGGAGCGTCTATGCGGCCGGCTGCGGGAAGCAAGCCCGGAACCGCAGATGCGTCCACTCCGCATTGGCGCGGGTGAACGGGTTGTGATAAAATACGCGCCGCTCCTACAGCGAACATCCAAGAACAGACCATGAACGAAAAAGACGAGACTTCCACGGCATCCGCAGAATCCGCCACTTCAAGGCACTTTCTGCGCCAATGGATCGAAAAAGACGTCGCCGGCGGCAAAACCGGCGGCAAGGTCGTCACGCGCTTTCCGCCCGAGCCGAACGGCTATATCCACATAGGCCACGCGAAGGCCGTCTGCGTGGATTTCGGCATGGCGGCGCTTTTCGGCGGCGAATGCCATCTGCGCTTAGACGACACGAATCCGGCCAAGGAGTCCGACGAATTCGCGGAGAACATAAAACGGGACATCCGCTGGCTCGGTTTCGAGTGGAGCGGCGAGGGCGACGGCGCGGAACCGGGATTCTACAACGCCTCCAACATGTTCGGCAAAATGTACGGCATCGCGGAAAAGCTGATCGAGGCCGGACAGGCGTACTGCTGCAACCTGGGGCAGGAGGAATGGAAAGAATACCGCGGAGTGCCCGAAAAGCCCGGAAAGCCGTCGCCTTCGCGAGACACGGATCCCGCGAGAAACCTGAAAATCTTCCGCGAAATGCGCGCAGGAAAGTACGCGGACGGCGAGTGGTGCCTGAGAGCGAAAATCGACATGGCTTCGCCCAACATTCACATGCGCGATCCGGTGATCTACCGCATCCGCCACGCGGAACACTACCATCTCGGCAGCGAATGGTGCATCTATCCGATGTACGATTTTGCGCATCCGATCGAAGACGCCCTCGAAGGCGTGACGCACTCCATGTGCACGCTCGAGTTCGAAGTCCACCGCCCGCTCTACGACTGGGTGGTGGACAGGCTCGACGAAATGGGACTGCTTGTCGTGCGCAACGGCGTCAAGATCCGCCCGCAGCAGCGGGAATTCGCGCGGCTCAACATCACGCACACGGTCATGTCCAAGCGCCTCCTGCGCCAGCTGGTGGAGGAAGGGCGCGTGGACGGATGGGACGATCCGAGAATGCCGACCGTGTGCGGGATGCGGCGCAGGGGCTACACGCCCGGCGCGATACGCGAATTCTGCGAACGCGCGGGCGTTTCGAAGGTGGAAAGCGAAAGCGATCCCGCGCTGCTCGAGTGGTGCGTCCGCGAAGAATTGAACCGCACCGCGGCGCGGCGCATGGCGGTGGTCGATCCGGTGAAGGTGGTAATCGAAAACTGGAACGGCCCCGCGCGGGACGCGGAACTGCCGAACAACCCGCTCGACGAATCGGCCGGGACGCGCAAAGTCAAGTTCGGCCGCGAGATATGGATCGACCGCTCCGATTTCATGGAAGTACCCGAAAAGAAATTCTTCCGCATGGCGCCCGGCGGCGAAGTGCGCCTGCGCGGCGCATGCATCTTCAAGTGCACGGGCTGCGTCAAAGACGATGACGGGAACATTTCCGAAATCCGCGGCACATGGGACGAAAATTCGTGGGGAGGAAACGCCGCCGACGGCAGGAAAGTCAAAGGGACGATCCACTGGGTGGACTGCGAATCTGGCGTCAAAGCGGAGTTCCGCCTGTACGACAGGCTCTTTTCGGACAAAGACCCGCTCGCGGACGGCCCGGAGAACTTCCTGAAACATCTCAACCCAGATTCGCTGAAAACCGCATACGGCTACGTGGAGCCTTCGCTCGCCGCCGCTGAGCCGGGGGAACATTTCCAGTTCGAACGCACCGGCTACTTCACATGCGATTCGCGGCTCGTTTTCAACCGCACAGTGACGCTGAAGGATTCGTTCAAGCCGGGGGAGGGGAACAAATGAAACGCATTCTCCGATCGCTTTCCGTCATGGCGGCGGCCGCGGCCGCCTTCGCCGCGTCCGCCGGGTCGGTCACGATATCGCTCGACACGCCGAAGCAGAACGTGGAGCGCAAACACACCGGAACGAAAAAAACGAGTTTAAGCTTCCGCAGGAACATGACGGAGAAATCGACTTCCGCCACGACCGTCGACGGCAGGATAATGGGCATGACCGGACGGGGCGAGACGATGGACGTTTTCGTGGAGGTGTATTTCGTATCGCGCGGAATCGGCGAAAATCCCGGTCCGGAAAAGATCGACGGCCCGGAAATCGTCGGACGCTACACTTTCGGCAAGGGACATCCCGCCATGCACGCGTTTTCGGCGACGTCCCCGAAATACTCGTCCTCCGTAAAAACGGTCAGGAGCGGCAACCATCGCAGAAACCGGACGGAACGAACCAAAACCGGGCGGCGGCTGTCCTGCATAATAGTCCGCGCCATTTCGGGCGGCAAAGTCATCCGCGCGATCACCGAACCGCACAATCCAAAATGGGAAGCCGCCGCGAAAAACGCGGATCTGGCGGCAGACTGCGCGAAGGGGAAAAAATAAAATGAAGAAAACCGCTTTTTTCGCCGCGGCGTTCGCTGCGGCCTGCGCCGTATCCGGCGCGTACGCGGCAGTCCCCGCAGACGCCAAACCGGTACCGGTGATGCTGACGGTGGAACTGAAAAGCTCGACGTCCCAGACGCGCAACAGCGGCGGTTCGGGCATCCACCGCCTGCGCAGATACGGTTCGCGATCCACGACCAAGTCCGTCACGCGCACGAACAAGTACGCCGCCCGTCTTACATGCACGCCTCCGAAAGGCGTGACCAAGCGCATCGAACTGGAAGTGTACAAAATCACCGGATCTTACGGCGGCGGAAGCACGCACTACAAAATAGCCGGCAAAGAGAAGTTCGGGCCTTACGTGTACGGACCCGGACTTCCGACTTCCAACACGATCGAGTTCAGCGGGGCGACCGCGAAATCCACAAGGCGCATCCGCAACCGCCGCCGCGGCAGGGGAGGGTTCAGGACGACTTCAAGCAAGTCCGGAACCGCTTCGAGCGGAGTCATCGTGCGCGCGATAATGGACGGGCGCGTAGTGCAGTCGCGCGTATTCCCTTCCAACTACAAGTGGGAAAAAGCCGCGAAGCGCGACGGCGACATTGGAAACGGCGACATCAACTGAACCGGGCCGCGCACGGAAAGACAATGGCGGAATTCGACCTTGCATCTTACATGGCGGAGCGCAAGACGTGGATTGAAACCGCGCTCCTCGACGACATTCTTCCCGCGGCCGGGGAACGTCCCGCGCAACTGTCTGCGGCGGTGCGCCACGCGGTGGAAGCGGGCGGCAAGCGCATACGCCCGATACTGTGCCTCGCTTCGGCGGAAGCGGCGGGCGGCGCGGCGGGGGACGCGCTTTTCCCTGCCTGCGCGATAGAACTTCTGCATTCCTACACGCTCGTCCACGACGATCTGCCGTGCATGGACAACGACATCTACCGCCGCGGCCGGCTGTCCGCATGGGCGAAGTTCGGCGAAACCACGGCAGCGCTCGCCGGCGATTCGCTGCAGGCGCTCGCGTTCGCGACACTCGCGCACACGCCGGAAAAGCGGCACGGCGCGCTTGCGAGTCTTCTGGAGACTTTCGGCGAAGCGGGAACCGGAGTGGTGCGCGGACAGGTGGAAGACATCCTATTCGGCGCATCGCCGTCGCGCGAAACGGTGGATTTCGTTTTCGAGCATAAAACAGGGGATCTTTTCAAGGCCGCCTGCAAGGCCGGCGCGATCGCCGCCGGCGCGGACGGCGAAGCGGTCTCCGCGCTTGCGGCTTACGGCGCGCGGCTCGGACTTGCGTTCCAGCTGCAGGACGATCTGCTTGACGCTGCGCAAAGCGGGGCGGATCCGGACGAACTTTCATGCCTGCGCGTGATGGGCGCGAACGAGGCGCGCGCGCTTGCGCGCTCCGCGACCGAATCGGCCCTCGCGGCGCTCGAAGGCCTTCCCGGACCGGCAGAGCCGCTCGCCGCGATAGCGCGCTCGCTGATGGACAGAAAGGCGTAGCGCGTGGAAGCGCTTTTGGAAATACGCAATCTGCGCATCGCCTTCGGCAAAGGGGAGGAGCGCACCGAACCGGTGCGCGACGTTTCTTTCGCGGTTCCGCGCGGCGGACGCGTCGCGATAGTGGGAGAATCGGGCTGCGGCAAATCACTCACGTCGCTTGCGATAACGCGCCTGCCGCCGGTGGATTCGTCTGAAACGGATGGCCTGATATCCTTCAACGGAGCGAAGCGCTCATTTTCCGGCGGCGCATCGTCTCCGGGTCTCGCCAGTCTGCGCGGACGCGGCGTTTCATACGTATTCCAGGATCCGTCAGGATCGCTCAATCCGGTCATGAGAATCGGCGCGCAGATCGAAGAGGCGCTTCCGCCGGACTTCCCGCGCATGGACAAAAAACGCCGGACAGTCGAACTTCTCGCAAGAACCGGGCTTCCGGATCCGGAACGGGCGGCGGCTTCTTATCCGTGCAATCTTTCAGGCGGGCAGTGCCAGCGGTGTTCGCTTGCAATGGCGCTCGCGGCCGAGCCGGATCTGCTGATAGCGGACGAACCGACGACAGCGCTCGATGTCACCACCCAGCGCATAGTCCTGAATCTCATCGACGAGCTCGCGCGGGAGAACGGAACGGCCGTCCTGCTGATCACGCACAATCTGGGCCTCGTGGCGGGACGGATGGACGCCGTAAACGTCATGTACGCCGGGACGATAGTCGAAAGCGGCCCGGTGGAGACGGTGCTTTCCGCCCCGCGCCATCCCTACACGAAAGGGCTGCTGGCGGCTGTTCCCGCGCTCGACGCGCCGCGCGGCGCGCTTTTGCGCGACATTCCCGGGACGGTCCCTCCGCCGGACGCCTGGCCGGACGGCTGCGCCTTCCATCCGCGCTGTCCGCGCGCGAAACCGGAATGCGCGGCGTCGGCGCCGCCATTGACAGACTGCGGCGGCGCGCGCTGCGCCTGCTTCCATCCTTTCACCGGAGGATCCGGCGATGCTTCTTGAAGTGCGCGACGCCAAAGTCGCCTACAGGCGCGGACGCAAGGTTTTCGAAGCCGTGCGCGGAGTGTCGTTCTCGCTCGACAAAGGGCGGACGCTCGGAATAGTGGGCGAATCCGGCTCGGGCAAATCCACCCTTTCGAAGGCTCTTGCGCTGCTTCTGCCTTTTTCCGGCGGAAGCGCGCTCTACGAAGGACGCGACATTTCCGCCTTCACCCGCGCAGAGAGAGCGCGCTACAGGCGTTCGGTGCAGATGGTTTTCCAGGACGCCACGGGGTCGATGAATCCACGCATGAAAGTGCGCGCGGCGCTGGAAGAAGTCCTTTCGGTGCACAGGCCGGAACTCGGCAGGAAGGAACGCGCTTCGAGAATCGCCGAACTCCTCGACAGCACGGGGCTCGCCTCGTCGGTGCTTGAACAGTATCCGCGCGAACTTTCCGGCGGCCAGTGCCAGAGAGCGTCGTTCGCGCGCGCGCTCGCCGCGGAGCCGTCGGTGCTTATCGCGGACGAGCCCGTCTCGGCGCTCGACGTGTCGGTGCAGGCGCGCATACTCAATCTGGTGCGCGATCTGCGCGAACGTCTCGGGATATCGGTGATTCTGGTCTCGCACGACCTGGCCGTGGTGCGGAACGTGTGCGACGGAGTGTGCGTGATGCACGCGGGGCTGTTCGAGGAAAGCGGCCCGGCCGAAGAGGTCTTCGCGCATCCGCGCACGGAATACACGCGCAACCTTCTTGCCGCCGTGCCGGACGTGGCGCGCGCCCTGCGCGCGCGCAGGGAAGAGGCGGCGGCGCGCGAAGCGCGGTCCTGAGCAGTCCGCGGCGGCGCAAAAAGGAGCCCGGGCGCAACGCCCAGGCTCCTTTTCCGTTCAGTCCGCGAAACGGGTTCAGCGGACTTTCTTGTAGCCGTAGACGGCCTTCGCGCCGAGTTCCTCTTCGATGCGGAGGAGCTGGTTGTACTTCGCGATGCGGTCGGTGCGGCTCATCGAACCGGTCTTGATCTGTCCGGAGTTCGTGGCGACCGCGATATCCGCGATCGTCGCGTCTTCGGTTTCGCCGGAGCGGTGGGATGTGACCGTGGTGTATCCGGCGCGGTGGGCCATTTCGATGGCGTCGAGCGTTTCGGAGAGCGAGCCGATCTGGTTGACCTTGATGAGGATCGAGTTGGCGGCGCCGAGCTTGATGCCCTTTTCAAGATACTTCACGTTCGTGACGAACAGATCGTCGCCGACGAGCTGGCACTTGCCGCCGATCGCCTTGGTCAGGGCGACCCAGCCGTCCCAGTCGCCTTCGGCCATGCCGTCTTCGATCGAGTCGATCGGATACTTGGCGACGAGACCTTCGAGGTACTTCACCTGCTCGGCGGAAGTGCGCTTGGCGCCCTTCTTGCCTTCCTTCCAGGTGTAGTCGTACTTGCCGTCCTTGTAAAATTCGGAAGAGGCGCAGTCGAGAGCAATGGTCACGTCCTTACCGGGCTTGTAGCCTGCGGTCTTGATCGCCTTGATGATGCACTCGAGGGCGTCCTCGATGGAGTCGAGCGCCGGGGCGAAGCCGCCTTCGTCGCCGACGGCCGTGGAAAGGCAGCGCGCCTTGAGAACCTTCTTCAGGTTGTGGAACGTTTCGGCGCCCATGCGGAGGCCTTCCTTGAAGGACTTGGCTCCGACGGGGCGGATCATGAATTCCTGGAACGCGATCGGGGCGTCGGAATGCGCGCCGCCGTTGATGATGTTCATCATCGGGACAGGGAGCGTGTAGGTGTTCACGCCGCCGATGTAGCGGTAGAGGGGCATGCCGAGGGATTCGGCGGCGGCCTTGGCGACCGCGAGGGAGACGCCGAGGATCGCATTCGCGCCGAGCTTGGACTTGGTGGGCGTTCCGTCGAGCTTGAGCATCGCCTGGTCGATGCCGCGCTGGTCGCACGCGCACATGCCGACGAGCTTGGGCGCGATAATCTTGTTCACGTTGGCGACGGCCTTCTGCACGCCCTTGCCGAGATAGCGCTTCGGGTCGCCGTCGCGGAGTTCGAGAGCCTCGTTCACGCCTGTGGACGCGCCGGAGGGGACGGCCGCGCGGCCGA
>Ga0310695_10009955_pt1 | contig 14087 bp, 8 predicted proteins | sample RumenRJG_04DNA_FD_203882 | JGI IMG/M metagenome (GOLD analysis project Ga0310695, IMG submission 203882) | Bovine rumen microbial communities from Lethbridge, Alberta, Canada - RJG_04 (v2) (version 2) | ecosystem: Host-associated > Mammals > Digestive system > Stomach > Rumen | place: Canada... | reverse complement strand
GTCCGCGTACTGACTGATTCGGATCCAGCTGCGCCTTGTGGGCGGCTGTATCCGTATTCTTTCCCCGATGTTCCGACTCGCTCATGTTCAACCAGCTCTCATGTCTCGTCGTGATATCTCATATTCATTGTCGTGCCGGCGGGGTGACCGCCTCACGAGTCCGTTAGTGTTATAGGTCCGGTTTGTAACGCTGTGTAACATGGACCGGCATGCGGCCTCCAGCCCTTGCGCCGCAAGGCGACACGCCGTTGGCCGGTGGAGAAGGATGCCAGGATGAGCGCCGAAACGTGAACGCCGGGACAGAGGAATCGGAGAATAAATCTTGGGCCTTGCCCGGAATCGGACAGCTTGACACGCACGCGCCCGAAATCGGGAGCGAAGTGTCCGATTATCCCATCATGCACTTCACCGATTCGACTCGCACACATACAGAATCTGGGGCCGTCGATGAATCCTTATGTTTGAAACCAGCTCGATTCGCATCTGGTGACCGCAATATCCATTGGGCCGATCCATCACGATGCCGACCGCTTCGCATTGCGCCCGGGCAAACCATCCGCAGGGCCCAAATCAGAGATTGGATGTTTAAATCCGACTCAGGTCGCATGCATCGGCCACACAAGACGATGCCGGGCTACCACTCCGTAGCGTACCCGACAGAAAATCGCAGAACCAAGCCATTCTGGAACAGGCCTCGTCCGACTCTGCGTACGGGGTCAGCCCGTTTCACGGACCAAATCGGAAATCAAATGCCGGACTCGGAACCAGTCCACGGAACACCACCGGACAAGGACCTCCGACCCGTCAGGCATCATCGACCACACGCACCAAGCCGCGGAATTCCAACGATTCCCACCGGTCATCATTGCCTCGCACAACCCGGATACAGCAGACGCCTGGCCCGAATCGAGAACCAGCCGCCGATATCCGATTCAGTCCAACCGCTCCACCGAACACAGACCAGTCGCCAACACCACCATCAACCCGAAACCCCGGAACCAAGCCAATCACCCTACACCACCCGGCCGCGCGGACCCCAAAACCAACCCGCTGCACGGACCAAATCAGAGATCAGACGTGAATATCCGATACAGTCCATCAACAACACCCCACCCGCATGAACCACCGCCTGCCACCACCGCATCCGCCAACTTGTCCTAACAGCAATCAGCGCGAATCCGAAGTTCACCGTGTCTGCTGGGTCGGAATCTGCTGATTCGGGCATCCTCGCAGCACCGCGGCCATCGCCTCACGTTCCTGTGGTGTTACACTCAGCCGATATGCGGCCTTCACCGCGACCTGCAACGCCACATAGGTGCAGCGGAACTCCGCATTCGTCGGCAGCCAATAGGCCGCGGACGCCGCTCCCTTCTCCTCGTTTGCGGGACCATCGACTGCCAGCAGATTCAACGGATCATTGCCGAAACGATACCGCTGCGCACGATTCCACTGGGAAGCGCCGGAACGCCAGGCATTCTCCAAGGCCACCACGTGGTCAATCTGTACGGCGGTGCTGGATTTGGCGCCACGCACGAAAGCAATCGTTCGGCCGGTATACGGGTCTTCGAGCGTGCCGGACCGCACAACGCAGCCACCCGCTACGGTGAAGCGCACATCATGCAAGTCCCGCGCGAGAATATCGTCGCGGATGTCACAACCGTTCCCGTCATCGTCGGTCTGGCGATACCCGAATTCGTCGCGCTCGTACCCTTTGCCGGATTGCCGGGCATTCACCACGAGCGTGCGCAACACATCGGCGACCGGGCCAGTCGCCACGTATTCTCCGGTGATCCGCGCTGCCGGCGGACTCACGTATGGCAGAGCCAAACCGACCGCAAAACCGAAGCACGCGACCACAACGATGACAATCAGGCATCTCGCCCGCAGACTCACGAAACGCGGGCGGCTGAAACGCCCCGATGAAAGATGTTGCCGCCGATGCCAGTGAAATCGCCGAAACCGTTGCGATGCCTGAGGAGACTGAGACCGCGAAGACTCCCGAAACCGTTGATACTGCTGATACTGCTGACGCCGCCGATACTGCTGATATTGCCGATATTGCTTCCGCCCACGGTCCATGGCTCCCCCTGCCCGTTATCGATGTGTCCGATGTTCATGACATCTCCGTCGCCGCTCCCCAGCTTGCCCCGGATTCAATCTATCGGACGAGTACGACAGCCTTGCCCGCCGTTCAACTCTGCTTCTACCGACACTGACACGCGCCTAAGCGTCGGCAGAAGCTACTGACGACACTCACACACCACTCAGCATCGGCAGGCGGTAGGGTGATGAGCGCGCGCCAAGGACACACCACCAATAGCACGGGCACTGGCACGACACCGCTGCATAACACCGGCACTATTTGACACCGCAATTTCCGCACGCGCTGTCTCATAGCCAGTCAACAATCAGCAGTCAACAACCCAAATCACACCGTCAACATCCCCAACAAACAAGCGGCGGCGACAAGCTGCCTGCGCAACTTGTCGCCGTCACCCGAGCGTATCGCCGAAATCACGCCACCTTGCCGGATTGCAAGTGGTCGAAGACCGGCTTGTTATCGCCGTCGAACTTGTAGACGCCGATGTTGGCGCTCGACGGATCATGGTCCTTGTTGAACGGGCCGATGCCGGTCAGACCTTGGTACTGAATGGATTTGCCGCCCTTGATCAGCGCCAGGCACTCCTTGTAGCTCTTGCACTTCGTGCCGCCATCCGCACCGGAGACCGCAGGCAGATTGTCCTTGATCGTCGCGCCGTCAACCGCGCCACCCTTCTGGGCAGCGAGCGCGGACAATACTACTGCGTCATAGGTTTCAGCCGCATACGTGAAGTTCTTGACCGACGAATCAATGGACTTGATGCGTTTTTGGAACTCGTCACTCGCTTCGGCGCCTGGAATCGTTGCGGCATCGCCCTTGAGCACGCCGGGGTCGAAATCGCCCGAATAATCCTGGGTGTTGCCATCAGTCAGGTACAGCTTGTTGGTATCGATGCCTTGGCTGATCATTTCCTTGACCAGTGCTTTGGTCTGATCGAAGGCAATCACCAGAATTGCGTCGGGGTGGGAGGCTTTCAGCGTGGTCACCAGTGACGAGAAATTCGTCTCCGTCGGGTCGAAGGTCTCGGTCTTGCCGTAGACGATATTGACATTGCTGTCGGCGAGCGTATTGACGATCACCTTGCGCAGCCCAGTGCCGTACTCGTCGTTGAACACCGCGATGGCGAGATTTTGCACGCCATCCTGTTCGATGACGTTGCCCATCACCGCGCCCTGCACGCCGTCAGGGGCGATCGTGCGGAAGAAATACTCGTCGATGCCGGACAGGCTGGGCGATGTGGCGCCGACCGAAATAACCGGGACCTTGGAACCGGAAGCCTGCTTGTAGATGTTCTTGGTCACCGAACTGGACGGCGAGCCGATGATGACGCCCGGCTTCTTGGCGAGCAACGACTGCACACCGGAGGTGTTCTGGTCGGCGTGGTCGGCGTCTGAGGAATCGGCGATGGCGGTGTTCACGTCTTTGCCGAGCACGCCGCCTGCCGCATTGACATCCTTAACGGCGAGCTTGAACGCTGCGACCGTATCGGGGCCGAGGTATGACAGGCTGCCGGTCTCAGGGAAGAAGCCGCCGAGCATCAACGCCCCGGAATCGGCTGAGGATGAGCCTGATGACGAGGATGCCCCCGAACCGCAGGCAGCGAGTCCAGACAGACCGAACGCGGCGGCGGCGAACAGTGCGGTCGCGCGCATCGTCGCCGTGCGGGCGGAGCGGCGGCGGCGCATGCGTGCGTGGTGGTGTTTGCGGTTGAACCGCTCGTTGTCCGGGCTTGACGCATGGCCTGCTGCATGGCCTGCTGCGGTATTGTTCATCGCATGCCCGGCATCTGTGAATCCAGTCATGATAGCTTCCTTTCTTCTGCTTCCCAAACAATCCGCCTCCCCGGGAACCGGTATCAAACTGATGCTTGGGTTTGAGCTTGTGTTCGAGCCGATGCGAACCATCGGCATCAAACGCACGTCTCATCGATAGCGGTTTGCGCCAGATGATGGTTTCCGGTGCAATACCGGGGTGTTGCGTTGCGCACCATTGTGCGGATTGAACATTTCCCGGCCGGTCCTCTTGGGCAACGTCGCTGTTGCCAGACGGAGCGGTGCGTAACCATCAGCGCACAATCGTGTTTCGGGGGCGGTTTGACCGGGCGTGGGCTGCAGGGACTGCGTTTGGCGGGGCCTAGGTGTGATGCGGTTGAAGCTTGGTGGGACGTGAGTGTTGCAGGGGCTGGGGCGGTGGGATGTGAATGCGGTGGATGGGAGCACAGAGGCTCCACTACGTGAGGATTGGCTCGCACAACGGCCTGACAAGTAACCGGAATCGGCCACGCGGGCCAACCAAAGGTGAGTGTGTGACAATCAGCTCACACACTGACTCCCCGACGGCAGGAACCGGGCATGCAGACCAGCCCAACGGCCACCGTGTGAGGATTCACTCACACGGTGAGGAGTTTGCGGTTTGGATCGAGGGACGCAGCGGAGATGTGAAATCCAGGCAGCTGCGCGGGAGCACACCGCCCCAGCTCAGGCAGTTGCGGCTTGGACCAGGCATTGGGCGACGCGCTCGGTGATTGCTTCGGGTTGCGAAATCGTCACTCGCATCGCATTGCCTTGGGTGACGCCCGCATCAGTCAGCGGCGTTGCGGCCGCGCCATCAATACCAACAGTCGAAGCACGGCTGAAAACGCCTGCTCCAACAGTTCCGATGCCTGCGGTGTCGGCGACATGATAGGCGGCGTCACCGATGTCGCGACCAGCCCTGCAACCAGCGTCCCCGACATCGGAAGCGCTGACCCCACCAGTCCCAGCAACACCAGCAGTTCCAGCGACCCCACCTGTACCAGCACCAGTGACATCAACGCCCGCAGTCCTCTCAACACCTACAACCCCAGCAATCACATCGCTCCCGACGATTCCGCCATCCGTCCAATCGTCGCCGCCGATCACACGCTCCTGCACGCGCGAATCGTCATCACTTGCCGAGACACGGAATTCCGGCAGAAACCGTCCGCCTTCCGCCACACGGATATGCTCCTGCGCGAGAATCCGCCTCGCCGCGGCCGGATCACGCACCGGCAACCACATATTGAATCCGCTACCCGGCACGGTTTGCATCCCGAAACGCTCCAGCAGCGCAGCCATCGTCTTGCGCCTGAGCGCATACGTGTGGCGTGCGCCTGCAATAGTCGAATACGCTTGACGATCCGCAAGCATCTCGCACAGCAGCTCCTGCAGGAACCGACTCACCCAGCCGGCTCCCAGCCGTCGCCGCTCCACAATCGCATCAACCGCTTCACACGTCCCCGACAACGCCGCAAGCCGCAAATCAGGGCCATGCGACTTCGAAAAACTGCGGATATGAATCACCCGGTCAGGCAACAGGGACCCCAGGGACACCGCGAATACATCAGCGACCATGCCGCTGCTATCATCCTCGAGAATCGGCGGAATCTCGCGCCCCGCGGCTTCCTGCTCCCACATGCGCAGCACCCGGGCGATCACCGACAACCGCTGGGGCGTATAGCTGATACCTGTGGGATTCTGCGCCCGCGGCTGGATGATGATCATGCCGATGCGACGGCCCTGGTCGTGCGTCGACCCCGCGGACGGGCTGAAACGCTCCAGCACCTCGAACAAAAGATTGGGATCCATGCCTTCCGCATCAACCGGCACGCCGACGGCGATTGCCCCGCTTTCGCGCAGCACATCAAGAATGAACGGGTATGTGGGCGATTCGACAATCACGACATCGCCATGGCGCACAAATGTGGCGATGGCAAGCGCAAGCCCATCCCCCGCGCCGGACACCATGGTCATCGCCTGCGGATCATACGGCCAATCGCCGCGCAATTCCTCCTCCAACATCGGCAGAATTGTCGGCCCGGAGTACGAGTTCACAAATGCCCGCCGGTTGCCGAGCCGGGCCAAATATGGGCGGATTGGCGGCAGAAGCGTATTATCCGGAGTTCCGCGGGACAAGTCGATGACCGGGGCGTGGACGGCGGCGAAGCCTCGCATTTGACCGGATGCACGCCTGTCGAATCCGGACGCGCTGGCGCCCGATGTGCGAGAAGCGGACACGCCGGTATTTCGCCCGGATTTTCGACCATAATTCGGCCCGGCATCACATCCGTCGGCATGCCCCTCGCTCATTCCGTCGTCCATTCCGTCAGCACGCCCGGCCGCCCGTCCGGCATCACGCTCTACGTCGAGTCCAGCATCTTCGCTGTTATGTTGACTGGATTCTTCCTCATCGCCCGGCATCTCAAGGATTTGGCCCGCATCAGACATGTCGAACACGGCTCGGGCACCCGCCACCGAAGGCATGGCCGTACGCGCTCCCCAGCCATCCGCGCCTCCCGCGAATGACGCAGCCGAGGCCGGCGGAATGTTTACTTCGGACAGCGCCTGCGGAAGCACGAACGTGCCCGCCCTACCCCGCGAATGGATGACCCCCGAACGGGCGAGCATATGATACGCGGCGGAAACCGTGGCCGGACTCACGCGAAGTGCCGCCGCAAGTGCGCGAACGGTCGGCAGACGGGTTCCTTCAGGCAAAACTTCAGTGGAGACCAACGTGGTCAGCGATTCGACAATGCGTTGCGGAGTAGCCCTCGCGGTCTGGGTACGGACGAATCCTGCAAGACGCTCGGCCTCGACGACCAGCGTATGCCCCGCCCGGATGCCGGACATGCCACGATCCGCAGCGCCGGCCAGCACGGGAGTTCCCGCGGAATCATCGGGCTCCTGCCCGCCCTGAGATTGCTGTGGACCTTGGAGGGCAAGGGGGCCACTGGAATCACGGGAATCTACGAGCCCGCTGCCGCTGCCGGCACCGGGCTTAACATCGTCCGGATGACGAATCCTCGAATCATTGTGCTTATTGTCTGTGATCATTTCGCCTTCTCACCTTCTGCACTCTCCGCGGCCCACGCGCACATGCTTCATATGACACGCCCAGTATCGCCAATCGCGGTTATTCCGGTGTTTCAAGACGATGCACAACAGGAAATGTCCACGTAAAACGCGAAATGTTCATTGCCCACAATGCCAATTGCAACGTCACATGGCGTCACATGCGATGCCAAATGAACACAGCCGGCCCGACGCCGGAACCCATCCTAGGAAAGGACACATCATGGGACACGATTGCTCGGCAGATGAGACGATCTGGGACGACGCCTACGCGTTGGACCGCGCGCACGTTTTCCACTCCTGGCATGCACAGCGCAACCTCCACCCAACCGAGGTGGTCACCGGCCACGGCGTGTGGCTCAACTACGCGGATGGCCGCGAGATGCTGGACTTCACCAGCCAGCAGGTCAACGTGAATATCGGCTACCAGCACCCCGCGGTCGTCGAAGGCATCAAGCAACAGGCCGAATTGCTCGCCACCATCGGCCCCGACTACGCGAACCTCGCCCGCGGACGGGCAGCCTCGCTTGTTGCACGCCGCGCACCTCAAGGGTTCGACAAGGTGTTCTTCACGAACGCCGGCGCCGACGCAAACGAGAACGCCATGCGCGCGGCACGTCTGGTCACCGGGCGCGACAAGATTCTCTCCTCCTACCGCTGCTACCACGGCAATACGGGCGCGGCAATCAGCGCGACCGGCGACTGGCGGCGCAAACCGAACGATTACGCGCGCGGCCACGTCCACTTCTTCACACCGTACCTGTACCGTTCCGAATTCTTCGCCACCACGCAGGAGGAGGAATGCGAGCGCGCGCTCACTCATCTCGAGCATGTGATTCAGTTCGAGGGGCCGGACACCATCGCCGCCGTACTGCTCGAATCCATTCCCGGCACCGCAGGCATCATCATCCCGCCGAAGGATTATTTCAAGGGTGTGCGCGAAATCACCCGTAAATACGGCATTCTGATGATCACCGACGAAGTGATGGCCGGCTTCGGGCGAACCGGATTCTGGTTCGCGCTCGACGACTACGATTACACGCCGGATATCATCACCTTCGCCAAGGGGTGCAATTCCGGGTATGTCCCGGCTGGCGGTGTAATCATGTCCGACCCGGTCGCCAAGTATTTCGACGACGTCGTGTTCCCGGGCGGCCTCACATATTCCGGACACCCGCTGGCGATGGGCGCGATTGTGGCCACGCAGGAGGCGATGGAACGCGAGCATATCGTCGACAACGCTCACGATGTCGGCAAAAACGTACTCGGACCGGGCCTCCAGGCGCTTGCCGAGCATCACCCGACCATCGGCGAGGTGCGTGGCAAGGGCGTGTTCTGGGCGGTGGAGCTGGTCGCCGACCGGACAACCAAAGAGCCGCTTGATGACGCCAGTATGCAGCGGATCGTGGCGGAGGCAGACAAACTGAACCTGGTGCTCGGCGTGCACAACAACCGCATCCACGTGACCCCGCCTTGCATAATCAGCGCCGAGGAAGCAGCCGAAGGCGTCGCCCGGCTTGACAAAGCGATGACCGCTGCCGGATGCTGAAACCAGCCAGACGAGCATGACACCGCTGCGAAAGCAGCAGGAAGGATGACCATGACAGAACAACAGACAACGCAATCAGTAACACCAACGGCAACACGGCATGTAACGCCAGTTGCGACATCACCTGCAGGACAATCAACCCCACAGCCGGCAGACGGCGACCAGCGCGCGGTTGTGACCGGAGCATCCAGCGGAATCGGCGCGGCGACGGTTCGCGCGCTGGTCGCAGACGGATGGCACGTCGTGGCACTGGCACGCAGGGCCGAGCGTCTCAACGCATTGGCTCAGGAACTCGGCGATGCAGTCGAGCCGATCGCCGCCGACATCACCGACGAATCAAGCGCACAGGCGGCCGTAGAGACGATACTCGCCGGCGGGCCGGTCAAGGCGCTCGTCAACTGTGCCGGCGGGGCCATCGGCAAGGATCCGGTCGCCACCGCGAGCATCGACGATTGGCGGGCAATGTACGAACTCAACGTGCTCGGCACGCTGCGCATGACGCAGAAACTGCTCCCCGCGCTCAAGAAGTCTGCCGGAACCGTGCTCGTCATCTCCTCGACCGCAGGCATCGAACCGTATGAGGGTGGTGCCGGGTATTGCGCGTCGAAATTCGCCGAACGCGTGATGGCCCGCGTCTTGAGGCTCGAGATGATCGGCGAGCCGATTCGCGTGGTCGATATCTCCCCCGGCATGGTGCATACCGATGAGTTCTCGATGCGCCGCTTCCACGGCGACGCTGCCAAGGCCGCAGCCGTGTATGCCGGGGTACCGGACCCGCTGAAGGCCGAGGATATCGCCGAATGCATCCGTTGGGCGCTTGACCAGCCCGATACCGTCGATATCGACTCGATTGTGGTCAGACCGCGGGCGGAAGGCTCCTACACCAAGGTGTTCCGCAAATAGGTTTTCCGCGGGTCTCTAGACCGTTATGGCAAACGGCACCTGGACGGCTTGGATAATGAGTCGTACAGGTGCCGTTGCTGCCTCCGGCTGTACCGGCGTTACTTCGTCCCGATGGCACAAGCCGAGGTATCCACACTCACTCCAGGATCTTCCCAGCCCATCGGCGTCTGGTCAACACCAAGGTCTGCCGTAGCCTTCGTGGAGGTGGTCACGTCGAAGGAGTAGGTCATCGATTTTCCGGGATTCAACAGCACCAGCGTCGTGGTGACGCTCTTGCCGTTCAACGTGGTCTGCTTCGGCGCCACGGACACCGTGCCGTTCCCGCTTGTGGTGATATTCGAAATCGACCCACCGGCAGGCGCGTAAATCAGCATCTTCTCGGCGGCCATACCGCGCGCCAGACTCGGCACTTGGACGCCACCGGCGATGTAATCAGGTACCTTGGCCAGTTCGGCATTCGTCATTGTGTTGTTCAGCGTGTATTCCACATGGTAGGTCTGCGAACCGTCACTATTGCACGACGTGCGCGTGATCTTGGTCGTGCGGTGCACGTACCAGTCCATCTTGGACGGGTTCTGCTCGGTGATGTACACGCCGATCTTCGGGTTGGCCTCGTCACTCGGCGTGGATGCTGTGAAGCCAGCGGACAGTAACGAGTTTTCCGTCGCCTCATCGAAGCTGTACATGGAGAAGTGCCGGTTCTGTGCAAGCGAGGACATCGCCTGACCGACCTGGGTGAGCTTCTCAAGGTTGATATTCGAGAACATCGCGCTGATCGACTGAGTTGCGACCTCGGTGAAATATCGGTCCTGCATACTCACCGGATATTCCTTGTACACGGTGTTGAGCAAGAATTCCGCCGTATTGGTGCCGTCGAGTACGCGGCCGTCCGACAAGGTGACCTGCCCGTTGATCGCGACCATCTTCTGCAGGAACACCGGATCGACCATGAGCACGCCGTCCAAGTTCTGGCTCGCCCCCCATGGGGTGCGCTGCCAAATCGCGCGCATGCCTTCCGCCGAACGCTGCGCGTCAGGGTACACCGCGAGATCGCGCATATCGAAGGACATCTGCAGAGGCCCCCACTGGTTGAAAATCCGTTGCTCGTCCGCAGTCGGGTCTCCGGCGCCATACGGGATGTACTCGTTGTTCGAACGGAAATCCCCGATTGAGATCTTGCCGTTGTCCGTAGTCATAACACCCACCGAACCCAGCAGACCGCCGCTGGAACGCGCTTCGGACGTGGTCATCGCCATGACCGCATACGTTTTCGCGCCGCCGGAGCCAAGGAAACCGGGAATGATATCCAGCGCGCTGGAAAGATTGTTGATGGTCGTTCCCGCGGCGTTCAGCTGCTGCTTGCCGCTGTCGTACGCCGTAGCGACCTTACCGATTTTGGGTTGTGGCAGAGCGTCATATTCCTTGACCAGCTTCTGGAGCGGCTCGTTCGCCGCCTTCATGGATGTGGCCGCCTGGGTGATCGGCTCCAGATTCAGCGACCCGTCGTCCGTGGTCAGCGGTGTGTTGACCAGCGTGCCCAGTGTGGAGCTCAGCTGCGGAATCGACTCGGTGGTCAGCGCATGCACGATGCGTGTCATGCCGCGGACAGTTGTAATGTCATCGCCGTACACCGGCATGTGGGATGCCAGCGTCCACAGCTTGCCGTTCGTGATTTGTTCGGCGGTGGCGGTTTCCGATTGCAGTTGCGGCAGCACCGCGTTGATGGAATCCACCGTATCTTTGCTGATGCCGGACGCACCTGAGCCCGAAAGCCCCTTCAGGCCGGACATCAGCGAAATCGCCTTCTCCTCGTGGGCTTTGACTTCCATGGCCTGCTTGTAGAAGGTGTATGCCGTGATGCCTGCAGCCGCAGCCACGACCACCAGAACAGCCAGTACAATCCATGGCCAGATATGCCTGCGCCTGCCCCCGTGGACACCGGGCATATTGCCGTGCTGCGCGGTATGTCTGCTCATCTTGCTCCTCACCGATCCCCGGTATGCAGCCCGGTACGGCCATGCCACACCTTGGGCCGCACCGATGCAATCCAACTGAAAATATCCCGCATCGTATTATCCCGCACCCGAGGAACGTATCTGACGGCCTGACGGGGATGTCCACCGTTGTTCCACGTTTCCGTTTCCACCACGCACATCAGGCTGATGGTTTGGGACGATGGGCCCGGGAGATGGGCGACAGCTGATTGACGGACCTAGACGGATTTAGACGGACGGCGCCAGTGTATTGACGCCGTCCAATCGGTATCAGACCCGCACCACCACGTCGGCGACACGCATCGTCGACTGCCGATGCGAAACCAGCACAATGGCGACATCGCGCTCGGCGGCCATCTGGTTGATTGACGTGAGAATCACCGCCTCGTTCAAGGCGTCCAGACGACTGGTCGGCTCATCGAATAGCACCAAGTCCGCCTTGCGCAGGAAGACACGTGCCAAGCCGATGCGCTGCCGTTCGCCTTCAGACAGGCGCCCGCCAAGCTCGCCGACCTGTGTATCGAGCCCGTCAGGCAGCGAATCGACCAGATCCAGCACAGAAGCCTTGCGCAACGCCTCACGCAGCTGCTCGTCGCTCGCATGTTCGTCGGCGATGCGCAGATTCTGCGCAATCGACCCGTCGAACAGATATGTCTCCTGGCTCATCATGGTTTGTACACGACGGCGGTAGGCCGCATCCACCTGCGGAAGGGGCACGCCGGAGAAGCGGACTTGACCACGCTTCGGATCCCAATAGCGCATCAACAGTTTCAGCACTGTTGACTTGCCGCGCCCGGACGGACCTTGGATTCCCAAGATGCCGGTCTTGGGGACAGCCAGGGACAGGTTGCGCACAATCGGCTGGTCAGGGCGGTACGAGAAGTCCACGTGCTCGAACGCCATGCCGTCATACTCAGGCTTGTTGGTTCCCGTCTCCACAACCGCCGGCTGCTCGTCAAGCAGGGCGAACAGACGCCTCGCGGAGGCGAAGGTCTGCGTCAGATTCGCCGGAAGCGCGCTCAAGGCGAGGGTCGGGCCGAACGAGCTGGCAATCAACACCACGGCGACCACCGCATTCGGGATGGAGAACGGATTGCCCTGCGACACGCGCAAGGCGACCATGACCGCGCCCACCGTGGCTGCGATAACCAGCAGACCGCCGATTGCAGTAAAACGACCGGTACGGCGGCTCAGACGGGAGCGTTCCGACCACAGGCGGCGGGTTCTTGAGACGATGTTGCCCAGCCGCTTACTGCCCTGCCCGAACCGGATGATTTCATCCAGACCGTGCATATCGTCAAGCATGACATCGTCAAGTTGCGCGGAATACTTGCGAATCTTCGGGCCAAGCGTACGCACGCTCGCCGCAAAACGGCGGGGAAGCAATACGCCGACAATCAGATGAGAGACGACCAGCAGCAACGCGAACCACGGGTCGAGGGTGAAGGCCGCGACCGCGAACACCACCGTGGTCACCACAGCGATGACAACCGGCGAAATCGTGTGCGCGAAGAAGATCTCCAGCAATTCGACATCAGTGGTAATCAGCGAGATCAAATCGCCCTTGCCTTTGCCTGCGAGTTTGGCAGGAGCCAGCCTGCGCAGCGCGGCGAAGGCCTTGGAACGGAACAGCGCCAGCAGGCGGAACGCGACATTATGGTTCATATACTGTTCCGCGTACCGCATGATACCGCGCAACACACCGCACACGACCATGCAGATCACCGCGGTGCGGGACGACAGCCCCCACACCGGATGACCGAGATGAGCGAACAGGGCGCACACGCCGAACACCGGCAGGAATGTCGCCGATAGATGACCGATAGTGCCATACAGGCATGCTTGGACCATGTACAAGCTCAACGGCCGGACTTCGCCGAGCAGACGGCCGATCAACGACATTGAGCCGGGGCGCTTGCCGGGCGTGCCACCGACAGCGGAGGCGGTTCCCGGGGCGGTATCCGGGCTGGTGTCAGCACTGTTGGCATTCGCCGCCGTATCCGTTGACGAAGGCTCAGATACCGGCTCAGCCGCCGATTGAGAGGCCGATTGAGATGTGTCGCCCATAGACAGGGCGGAAGCACCGGATGCCGCAGCATGGCTGCCCATACCCGCCAGCTGGCGCATCTGCTCGCTACCGACCATCATTCGGGCGTCATCGCGGTGGGAGACATGCTCGAACACCGCTTGTGCCCGGAACAGTTTCGCGTACACGCCATCCGTGACCACCAGCGCATCATGCTGGCCAGTCTGGGCGACCGTGCCGTGGTCGAATACCACAATCTGGTCGGCGAGCACCGCATTCGCCACACGATGCGTAATCATCAGCACCGTTTTGCGGTCCGCCAAATCGCGGATGGTAGCGAGAATACGGTTCTCGCTTTCCACGTCTACACTGCTGGTTGCCTCATCGAACACATAGATCGCGCTGTCACGCAGCAAGGCGCGGGCAATCGCGAAGCGCTGGCGCTGGCCGCCTGACAGATTCGCCGCATCCTGCTCGATTTTCATGTCAAGACCGCCGGGCTGGGCGCACACGAAATCATCGATACGCGCCTGATGCAGCGCGACCCACAGATCGTTGTCCGTGGCGCCGGGCTTGGCCATCACCAGATTCTGACGCAGTGTGCCGGCGAACAAGTGGCTGCGGGCGCTGACGACCGTGACCGCGC
>Ga0310695_10009951_pt1 | contig 14094 bp, 9 predicted proteins | sample RumenRJG_04DNA_FD_203882 | JGI IMG/M metagenome (GOLD analysis project Ga0310695, IMG submission 203882) | Bovine rumen microbial communities from Lethbridge, Alberta, Canada - RJG_04 (v2) (version 2) | ecosystem: Host-associated > Mammals > Digestive system > Stomach > Rumen | place: Canada... | reverse complement strand
TTCTCGGATTATTATTGAATAAATAAATGTAAAACTATGAATAATAATAGGATTTAGATTGCCTAAATCCTATTATTGTTATTATTATTATGCGTTATTAAGCGCGTTATTTGTAACGCCATGAGAGACCCTGGTACATCAACCGGGGTATAGGTTCCAGTGTGACGTGCTTTTGGTCTTATATCAGTGCATTGATGGTACCCATGATGCTACCCAGCAGGGCACCGAGCCACACGATGGCGCGCAGTTCCTTTTTCATCACGTCCAGGATGATGGCTTCGGCCTCCTTCATGTCCATCTCGTTGATGCGTTGCTCGATGATGGTGCTGATGTCAATATCCTGCAAGATGCGGGGCAGGTGCTCGGTGATGATCACGCGATAGGCATTGAAGATGCCGTTCTTGATCTGGGCAATCTGGTCGTTGTGGCCTGTCACCAGTTGGCGCATGGTCATTCCCATCAGTTGGTCTGACTGGTCGTTGACCAGCCCTTCGACCATCTGTTCCGAGTTGTTCTGCAGGATTTCGTTGATGTGCTTGGCCAGCAGTCTCTCGATGGGCTGTGCAACGCCGGCTACAAACTTGTCGGCCCCAAACAGTCCCGCAACACTGTTGCGCGTCTTCTCGACGGCGTGTTCGATGGCCATGTGGGCGATGTTGTTGCCCAACTGGCTGTCCTGCAGTTTCCCGGTAATCATCTTGACAATGCCCTCGGTCACGTTGCCGCGCATGGCGCTGATGTCGTCGGCCGTCAGGTAATGGGACGCAAACTGCTCGATGGTCTCGTCGTTGTTGCTCTGGGTAGTGACAAACTCGTCGATCGCGCTTCCCATCTTGGCCAACATCTCGTCACTCAACAGGCTCTTCTCGAGCACCTCGCGGTTCATCAGGTTCTCACTCACTGCCTTGCCGATTGAGGCGGCGATGCGGCTTTTCTCCTTGGGGATGATGCCTGGGGTGAAAGGAATGTGAAACCCCATGAAGTACTTGGCCTCATGAGGCCTGAAGAGCATGCGGATGGCGATATCGTTGGTGATGTAACCGATCACGGCGCCCACAGCGGGCCCAATCAAGAAGTGATACATGAGATGATGTGATTCTGTCGGGTTTGAGTTGATAGGAGGAATACTGTTGCTGGTTATCTCAAGTCCACAACCTGGGTTCCAGCGGGTAATTGCGCCTTGTCAAACTTGAAGGTGCCAGCGGGCAGCGACTTGTGCCTGTAGTCGGTGATCTTGACCGTATAGACCGACTTGTCCTTCATCTCAAATCGGGCAGTGCGCAGCAGCGAGGTCGTCTCGTCGAAGTAGAGCCACAGCGTTTTCACGTTGTCTTTCTTCTTGGGAGTGAGTTTGATGACATAGGTCTTGGCAGTCTTGGCCTTGGCCTTTTTCATGTTGAAGTTGGCCTTGAAGTGGCTGGCGGCGGCAATGGGGTTGGTCAATTGCAACTCCTCGGCGGTGGGCGTGGTGATGTTGACCTCGCCGGTCACCGGTGACCATGACCATTGTGTCGTCCCGTCATACCAGCACTTGGCCTCGGGCGAGAGGATGCGGAACTTGTTGCCCTGCATGGCTATACTGCCCTTGCTGCTGCCCTGCGATGACGTGATGCTGTAGTTGGCGGTCACGCCGCCACCGGCATTGATGGCTGCCACACACTTGTCGAGCATGGCGCCGGGTGTTTGGGCCACTGCCATCACGACAGCCAGGCAAGAAATGATGGTGATGATGATTCTTCTCATTGTCGTAAACTTTAATGAATAATTCCAGATTTCTAGATTTCTAGATGTCCTAGTTCCTCTAGTATGCAAAAAGAGTGCCAACCCGCTGGGGGTGCTGGCACTCCTGTGATAAAATCTCTGTCAGGTGAACAGTTGGTCGATGTCCATCGGGCTCACGAGCACCTGGCGTGGCTTGCTGCCCTGGGCGGGACCCACGATGCCGGCGTGTTCCATCTGGTCCATCAGGCGGCCGGCGCGGTTGTAGCCGATCTCATAGCGGCGCTGCAACGACGAGGTGCTGGCGGTGTTGCTGGTGACAACAAAGCGCACGGCCTCTTCAAACAACGGATCCCTGTCCTTGAGGTTGCCCACATTGGCATCGCTGCCACCGCCCTCGTCCTTGCCGACGTACTCGGGCAGCAGGTAGGGCTGCTCGTGGTTGATGTCACGGTCGTTATCCTCTTGCTCCTTGATGTAGTCACAGATTTGCACAATGTCGGGCGTGTCAACAAAGGGGCACTGCAGGCGCGTCAGTTCGCCGTCAATCTGGAACAGCATGTCGCCGCGGCCGATGAGTTGCTGGGCGCCCGTGCGGTCGATGATGATCTGGCTGTCTATGCGTTGAGCCACGGCAAAGGCGATACGGCCCGGGAAGTTACCCTTGATCAGACCCGTGATGACCTTGGACGACGGGCGCTGAGTGGCGATAATCATGTGGATGCCCACGGCACGGGCCTTCTGGGCGATGCGCACCAGGGGCGTTTCCACCTCCTTGCCCGCGGTCATGATCATGTCGCTGAACTCGTCGATGATGCCCACGATGTAGGGCATGTACTGGTATTTCTTGTTGCCATGCTCGTCACGCACTTCTCGCAGTTCACGGCGCCACATCTCGTTATAATCGCTCACGTTGCGCACTCTCACTTCCTCAAACACCTTGTAGCGGTCTTCCATCTCCTGCACGAGGCAGTTCAGGGTCTTGATGACACGGTCGGTGTCGGTGATGATGGCTTTCTCCTCGCCGGGGGCCTTGGCGAAGAAATACTTCTCCAGGTCGGCATATACGCTGAACTCGACGCGCTTGGGGTCAACGAGGACAAATTTCAATTCCGACGGGCCCTTCTTGTAGAGCAGTGAGGTGATGATGGCATTCAAGCCGACGGATTTACCCTTGCCGGTTGCACCAGCCACCAGCAGGTGCGGCATCTTGGTCAGGTCGGCGATGAAGACCTCGTTGCTCACTGTGCAACCCAGGCACATGGGCAACTTGGCGCGGCTCTCTTGGAATGCCCTTGATCCCAGCACTTCGCGCATGGACACGACCTGCGGGTCGCGGTTGGGCACCTCGATGCCGATCGTTCCCTTGCCGGGCATCGGGGCGATGATGCGGATGCCCAGTGCCGCGAGGCTCAAGGCGATGTCGTCTTCCAGGCCGCGTATCTTGTTGACGCGCACACCATCCTGCGGCACGATTTCAAATAAGGTGACCGTGGGTCCCACGTGCACCATGATTTCCTTGATCTCAATGCCATACTTGCTCAGGGTGTCACGGATGCGCTCCTTGTTCTCGTCCTGCTCCTGCTTGTCGACACTGTTAGGATTCATCCTGATGTCCTGCAGCAGGTCCAGGGTGGGGAAGCGGTAGTGACGGTATTCTCCGGTGGGGTCATGGGGGTTGCTCACCTCGGTGCTGGCCATGATGGGCTTGAGGTGGGCTGTCTCGCCATTGACCGAAGCCTCGTTCTTTGAACGGTCCTTGTTGCGGGGCTTGCGGATGCGGCTCAGTGGTGAAGGCGTCTCGTCAGACTTCTTGCGCTCGGGTTCTTCACTGAGTTTCTGCTCACTGCCCAGGAAGGTTGACTCGCCGGGCTGGCTCACAACCCGCTCGGCCTCTTCCTTGCTGCGGCTGCGTTTCTTTTCAATCTCCTTCTGCAACTGATTGTACAGGGCGGTGAAGGTCTGGTAGGTGAGGAACACCCACAGCATGAAGATGGCCAGATTCACGGCTATCATGCCATACAGGCCGACGAGCCCCAGCAGCCACTTGTTGGCATAGAAGCCGAAGTAGCCGCCCAGCGGGAAGAAGGTGATGGGCTTCATGAAGTAGGTGGCGGCACCCACTATCATCGAGAAGGTGAAGATGCTGAACAAGCAGACGAAGGTGTACTGGAAGAAATGGGCCTTCTTGTCCTTACGCACGAGCCTCATGCCCAGCGTCAGGAACCATATCACAATGATGAATGCGGCCACACCCACGCCACTCGAGATGAAGAAATCGCTCAACGAGGCGCCCACAGCGGCTCCCGCATTGCGTATCTGGTCGGGGACCTGGGCGTTCTCGATCATCGAGTAGTTGGTAATGCGGTTCTGGTCACTCATGCCTGCCGACAGGAAGAAGGACAGGAACGAGATGAGCAGGTAGATTCCCACCAGCAGCATCATGATGCCCGTGGCAAAACGCATCCTGCCGTTCTGGAAAAACGTCTTGAAGCGTTGCCACTTGGTCACATTCTCGTTGTCGATGGCCTGCTCGGCCTCTTGACGCTTCAGGTAATCGTCGGATTTCTTTACACCGCTGATGTCGGGACCGAAATAGCCCTGATTATCACTCATTTTCTTATTGTGGTTGCCTTGACTTTTGCTCATTTTGCTATCGATATGATTTGGGGGTGTAAAATTACAAAATAAAATTGATTTACAAACGCAAATCAATCACTTTTTTCTTGTGAACTGATTTTTTTTCTCTTGATGATGAAAACCACTCCCGATAGCCATAGCATTAACATGCTCGTCCCCATGTGATTCCCGAGGGACGCTTACATTGTGTCATGTGATGTGTGTAAGGGGAGAGGTGCCTGAATCTTGTCAGTCCTTCTTCCAGAAGGAGCGGGTGAACATCACCAGCACGGTGAACAGTTCCAGACGGCCCACCATCATCTCGAAGGCCAGCACCCACTTGGCACCGGGGTGCAATGCCACCCAGGAACCGTTGGTGCCCGTCACGCCGTGGCCGATGCCCACATTGCTGATAGCCGACATCGACGTGTACATCGCGTCAAACACCGGTATGCCATAGAAGGTAAGGTACAGGGCCACCACCATGATAATCAAGATGTAAACGGTGAAGAACGTGTTGACCTTGTTCACCACGTGGTTGGGCACGGGCTTGCCGTCGATGTGGACCGAGCGCACCGAGTTGGTGTGCAGCACGCGGTAAAACTCGTTGGCCGTGTTTTTCAGCAGCACAATCAGGCGGTCCATCTTGGCACCACCCGACGTGGAACCGGCCATGCCGCCAAAGAACATCATCACCATCAGCACCACGGTGACAAACTCGCCGCTGTCCTCGTAGTCAAACGTCGAGAATCCCGTCGAAGTGATGGCCGACAGGGTGTCAAACGCGCTATAGATCAATCGATCGCCATGCGAGTCGAGGAAGCCCTTGTAGCCCATATAGGCCATGATGGCTATGGTCGTTATCAATGTGGTCATGCAATACCAGCGCAGGGTGTTGTTCTTGGTCAGGCGCTTGAAGTTTCCGCGGCCCACCGCAGCGATGAGCGAGAAACTGATGCCGCCGATGAACATGAAGATGATCACCACGATGAACACATAACTGGATTGCCAGTAGTCGATGCCGATGTTCTTGGTGGAATAGCCGCCGGTAGAGGTCGTCGTCATCGCGTGGCACATGGCATCAAACCAGTCCATGGGTCCCACATACAAGAGCACCGTCAAGAGGGCGGTCAGGCCGATGTAGATGATCCACAGGTCCTTTGCCGTCTGACTCACTCGCGGGCGCAGGCGCTCATGGGTGATGCCGGTCACCTCGGCATTGAACAGGGCTATACCTCCCTTCTGGTTCAGCATGGGGATGACGGCGAGGGTGAACAGGATGATTCCCATGCCCCCAATCCACTGGGTCATCGCGCGCCAGAAGAGCACACCCCGCGGTATCTCCTCGACATAACGGATCACGCTCGACCCCGTCGTGGTGAAGCCCGCCATCGTCTCGAAGAAGGCATCGGTCACATTGTTGAACGTATCGCTGAACAGGTAGGGCAGCATGCCGAATAAGGAGAAAAACACCCAGATAATGGCCGTGAGCATCAGGCCCTCGCGCTTGTGCATCGACGAACTGTGAGGCTTGATGCCGAATGCCATCAGGGCGCCGACGGTTGCAGTGATCGCTGTACTGTAGATAAAGGCCCACAAGGCCGTCTGCTCCTCAAACCACCATGACACGAACAGTGGCAGTAGCATGAATGCGGCCTCGATGAGCAGCAGCCAGCCCTGCATCCTCAGCACGATGGGAAAGTTGATATTTTGGTTCTTGAGCCTGGCCATCACGAGAAGTATTTGTCGAGTTTGTGGATGGCACCCTGCAGGCAGAAGACCACCACATGGTCTCCGGCCTGGATGCGCGTGTTGCCGTCAACGAGTTGGCCCTTGCCGTCCCGCACGAGTCCCGCGATGGTGAAGTCGCGGCTCAGTTTCAGGTCCTTGACGTCGCTACGCGTCACGCGGTCGCCTTCCTCAACGATGATCTCGGCCACCTCGGCGTCGGCCAGTGCCAGGCACCGCGCGTTATCTTCGTCGGCATCAATCATGATCTGGTAGATGCGGCTGGATGCCAGCAGTTTCTTGTTGACGATGGTGCCGATGTTGAGGGCCTCGGCCTCGTTGATGAACTGGATGTCCTCGACCTGGGCAATGGTCTTGGGCACGCCGTTGGTCTTGGCAATCATGCACGACATCATGTTCACGGCGCTGTTGTCTCCCAGGGCGATGAACGAGTCGTAGTAACTCACGCTCTCCTCCTCGGTCAACTCGGTGTCGCTGAAGTTGCCCTGCACCAGTTTGCAGTTGGGGTATCGTTGTGAGAGTTCGTCACAGCGTTTCATGTCCTCCTCGATGATCTTGATGTCGATGCTCTTGCCCAGTTTCTTGATCAATTGCTCGGCTATGTCATTGCCGCCCACGATGAGCACATTATCGACAGGCGTCTGTACCTTGCCGCACGCCTCCCTCACTTCATCGATGTGGTCACGCGTGGTGGCAATGTAGATGATGTCGTTTTCCAGCACGCGGTCATCGCCTCGAGGGATGATGATCTCGCGGTTGCGCTTGATGGCCGACACGTGCAGGAAGTGGCTGATGTTGGACACGTCCTTGAGCATCTGGTTCACGATAACCGCGTTGGCCCGGATTTTCACACCCACGACAATCAACTCACCGTCAAACAGTTCAAACCAGTTTCTGGTCCAGGTGCGCTGCAACGCGCGGGCGATTTCCTTGGCGGCCAGCATCTCGGGATAAATGAGGTGGTCGATGCCCAGTTTGGTGAAGTGCTCGCGCCATTTGGCGTTGAAGAACTCGTCATTGTCGATGCGCGCGACAGTCTTGCGGGCACCCAGTTTCTTGGCCATCGAGCACGCCAGGATGTTGCGTGCCTCGCTCTTGGTCACGGCGATGAACAGGTCACAGGCGCCTGTCTTGATGGCGTTCAGGTCGCTGAAGGAGATGGCACTGCCCTGGTGGGTGAGCAAGTTGTAGTTCTCGAGGGGCTCGAGTTTCTTGTTATCAACGTCCATGACGATGATGTCCTGCTCCTCGTTGCTGAGCATTTTGGCTAAGTGGGTTCCGACTTCTCCAGCGCCGGCAATAACGATTCTCATTTTTCTATAATAATTCTATTGTTTTTTACTTGATGTCCGATGATTGGGATGGTTGATCGGCCTGCTCCAGCATCTGTATGATGGCCTTCTCGAGCGACTGGGCATCCATGCCGCACCGCTCATACAACTCGGCCACCGTGCCCTGGTGCACAAACTCGTCCTGAACGCCAAGCATGCGCAGGCGGTTCGTGCGGTCGTGGCGGGTCATCCACTCGGCAACAGCCGAACCCAGGCCTCCCACCACCGTTCCGTCCTCAATCGTGATGAGGCTATGGTAGTTGCGGGTGGCTTCGTCCAGGATATCCTCGTCGATGGGCTTGAGGTAGATCATGTCATAGTGACCCACCTGGATGCCGCGATCCTTGAGGCGGTTAACAACCTCAATGACCTCGTTGCCGATGTGGCCTATGCTCAGCACGGCCACGCCTTGGCCCTCACTCATGCGGCGGCCCTTGCCGATGGGCAATGGCTGCATCTCGTTGTGCCAGTCGGCAATGACGCCCTTGCCGCGCGGGTAGCGGATGGCAAACGGGCCGACACCGTCCTGCTGAGCGGTGAACATGAGGTTGCGCAGGTCGTGCTCGTTGATGGGCGAGGTCACGGTCATGCCGGGAATGCAGCGCAGGTAGGCCAGGTCAAACAGGCCGTGATGGGTCACGCCGTCCTCGCCGACGATGCCGCCGCGGTCGATGCAGAAGGTCACCGGCAGTCCCTGGATGGCCACATCATGGATGATGGAATCATAGCCGCGCTGCAGGAAGGTGCTGTAGATGGCGCAATAGGGATGCATGCCGTCCTTGGCCAAGCCTCCGGCAAAGGTCACCGCATGTCCCTCACTGATGCCCACGTCAAATGCCCGCCTGGGCATGGCTTCCAGCATCAGCGACATGGATGTGCCGCTGGGCATGGCTGCCGTGATGCCCACGATTCTGTCATTCTTCTCGGCCAGTTCGACCAGCGTCTTGCCGAACACGTCCTGATACTTGATGGGACCGCCCTTGCCTCCCTTGATGCGCTCGCCTGTCTCCTCGTCAAACTTGCCAGGGGCGTGCCATGTGGCCGGGTCGGCCTCGGCAGCGGCAAATCCTTTGCCCTTGACGGTGCGCACATGTACCAGTTTGGGACCGGTCATGTCCTTGATTTCCCTGAAGATCTTGACCAGACGTTTCACGTCGTGCCCGTCATAGAGGCCGAAGTAGCGGATGTTCAGACCCTCAAAGATGTTCTGTTGTCCCGAGAAGAGCGACTTCAGGGCGTTGCTGAAGCGCATGATCAGCCCCTTGCGGTTGTCGTTGATGACATTGTGACGGCGCAGGAACTGGTAGGTCTTGTAGCGCAGTTTATTGTATCGGTGTGACGTGTGCAGGTCGCTCATGTAGGAACTCAAGGCTCCCACGTTGGCGTCAATGGCCATGTCGTTGTCGTTGAGGACGATAATGAGGTTGTTGGGGTTGGTCGTGGCATTATTGATGCCTTCAAAGGCAAGTCCGCCGCTGATGCTGGCGTCGCCGATGACGGCCACCACCTTGCGGTCCTTGTTGTCCTGCAACTCGGCAGCAATGGCCATGCCCAGGGCGGCCGAGATGCTGTTGGAGGCATGGCCGGCAGTGAAGGTGTCATACTCGCTCTCGGCAGGATTGGGGAAACCGCTCAAGCCGTCCAACTTGCGGTTGTCGTCAAACTGGTCGCGGCGACCCGTCAATATCTTGTGGGCATAGGCTTGATGCCCCACGTCCCACACCAGGCGGTCGTCGGGCGTGTTGAACACGTAGTGCAAGGCCACCACAATCTCGACGGCACCCATGCTCGAGGCAAAGTGCCCCGGGTTGCTCGACAGTTCGTGTATCATGTATTGCCTCAACTCGTGGCACACCTGCGGCAGTTGGTCGAGATCAAGTTTCCTGAGGTCGGCGGGACTGTCGATGTTGGCCAGTAGCGGGCAGTGTTCGCGTATGTATGGTTTTTTTGTCATGGATCAGTCTTTTTTTCTTACATATTTCTTGTAGAGAGGGACAAAAATGATGATGCCCGACGCCACAATGGTGAAAATCACCATGAAGTCGATGCGTGCCGCCCGTGTGAGCAACATCCAGCATAATCCCACCCACAGGAGCAGGATACATGCAAACCTTATCATATTACCAGTTGTCATGTTCTCGTCAGGAATCGTCTAAACCGCAAAGGTAGTCATTATTTGTGAAACTGGCCTCATTTATCAAATTTTTCGCATTTTTTCAACAAAAAGTAGAGACACGGATTGCCGTGCCCCTACTGTTGTTGATTTCTGCTATCTGTTGTTAGTCCAGCAGCGAGTCGATCAAGGCGGTGACGTCGCTGATGTTGACGATGCCGTCGCCGTTGACATCGGCAGCCTTGTTGCCGTCGGTGCTGTTGCTCAGGATCATGTCGATCAGGGCAGTCACGTCGCTGATGTTGATGGTGTCATCACCATTAACGTCGCCAGGAGTAACCTCATCGCCGCCGGGAATCACATAGCCCTCATAGGGGTACAGGTTGATGATCATCTCGTTGCCACCACCGTTGAAGTTCCACGTCTCACCGTTGGGGGTAATGGTGAAGGCGCCAAACTCAAACCAGCCATCAAACCTCTCATAGAAGCCCCAGTTCATGTGATACTTGCCGTCGGCATCAATGCCGTCGATGACCCACGCGTGACCGTCGATGAAGTCCACATTGTGGTAAGCGATGGGGCGCTTATTTGACAACTCGTTGTAGATGAGGTTTTTCCATTCTTCCTCGGTGTACTTTGTGCCGAAGTTCGAGCAGTAATACGAGGGATCGATGCCAATCAATTCAATATTCTCATTGTAGCCGAACTTCTTGAAGGCATCACGCTGGTCATAGGAGTAAGTACCGGTCGAGGTGCCTGAATTACCATAGCGGGACAAGCAGGCCTGACCGCAGTAGCGGGCCAGTTTGGCCACCTCGTTGGCTTGCTCCTCGGTGTAGGTGCCCAGAGCGACGCCGCCGGTCTCGGGATTATAGACGGTGTACTTGTCAAGCATCAGGCTGTAGTCAAATGTGGTAGCGGGCAGCGATGGCAACGACTGGCTCCACGAGATTGAGTAGCCGGGGAGTTCATCCACACCTGCGGGATATTTCCAGTAATATAAAATCTGTGCCATCGCGAGGGGAGCGCAACCCACCGATGTCTTGCCGCTGCTGGTAGTGGGGCACTGGCGGTTCATGGGCTCTTGCTGGCCCCAGGTGGACTTGGTCAACGGCTCGATGGGAGCAACGCGCTTGGGGGCCTTCATGGGAATGACTTGACCCTTATAACTCTGCATCTCCTCGATCTGATGCTTGTACAGGTCCAGATAATCCTTCATGCTGCCGGGCAGTTCGCTCATGTCGATATTGCCCTTGTTGCCATAGGCCAGCACCTGCTTGGCGCGATCGTCACCGGCGATGATGACCCAACCGCCGCCCTTGATGTTGAATACATAGAAAGCGTTGCCTTCAACACTCGATGCCTCGGCATGGGCGAGTTTGATATCGGCAAATGCAGGAGTCTTGAGCATGCCCTGAGCGGCCATGTTCTTCTTGACAAAGTTGTTGGCTGCCATGCGTGCAGCGTTCACATCAATGTTACTGGCATTGGCTGCCATCAGGCTTGCGAGCGCAAGTGTGCAAGACAAACTGAGTTTCTTGAAGTTCATAAGTTTTTACGTAATGATATAGGTTAATTTATAAAAAAGAATGTAGAAATGTCTCTAAATGATTTTGGCCTCAAAATTAAGCAATTATTTTGTATTATCGCTTTTTGATGGCCAAAATTTAGCATAAAATTACCGCAAAATGTTTCAGAACCACCTTTATTAATAATGTCGTTGCCGCAAAGCGGCACTTGAATTGACTCATCCGTTCATAATCATGGCCTAGAAAAGTGGCAAAACAACAGGGAAGGATTTTAGGGTCAATCTCCCGTAAAATCCCTCCCTCGGTATAGTGGAATGCGGCTTGTTGGGTGAATCAATCTGCCAGTAACTGGTCAATGAGTGCCGTCACGTCGCTGATGTTGACCGTGCCGTCCTGATTCACGTCGGCGGCGTTCAGGTCAATGCCGGTAACGACATTAGAGAGCAGATAGTCGATGAGTGCTGTCACGTCGCTGATATTGACCGTGCCGTCCATGTTGACATCACCCGCCAGGGTGGTCACGGGAGGAGTCCATCCCTCGGGAGGCTCGATGCCCAGCAACATCTCTTGACCGGAGTTGAAGCGCAGGTAGTCGCCATCGCGGTGGGTCATGTTCAGTGCAGTGGAGACATACCAGCCGTCGCACGTGCCATACCAGCCGAAGTTGAAGTGGAACATGCCGTCGGTGCCGTTATAGCCGTCGCAGATGAAGGCGTGACCGCCACCGCCATTGACGTCATTGGCGGCATAGAGGATGGGACGACCGGCCTCGAGTTCGGTCTTCATCATGGTTTCCCACTGGCTGGTGGTGTAGTTATCGCTTCCCCAACCCCAACTGGAGTTCTTCTGCACATAGCGTGCACTGCTGCGGAAACCGAAGGACTTCATCGCAGCCAGTTGGTCGTTGGTGTAGGCGCCGCTGCCCTCGGGGCTGTAACTCATTTCCACGGCTTGGCCGCAGTAGCGGGAGAGTTTAGCAACCTCTTGGGCCTGGGCATCGGTGTAGGTGTCCTGGACGAGTTGGCTGTTGTCCCAGTCCCAATGGCAGTAACTGGGGAGCATCAGGCTGTAGTCAAACGTCGTAGCAGGCAGGGCGGGAACCGTCTGGCGGATGGCAGAGCAATAGAAGGACGAGATGGCGTTGCTGCCCTCGGGATACTGCCAGTACTTCATCACCTGGGCCATGGCGGTAGCCACACAGCCCACTACACAATACTGGTTCTGATAGACCGGGCATTGCCAGTCATAGGGGTCTTCCTGGCCCCAGTTGGTCTTGATGAGCGGCTCGATGCTGCTTGTGGCCGTCAGTGTGCGCGTTGCCGGCACCAGGTCGTCGCCCTGATAGGTCTGCAGGAACTCGATTTCTTGCTTGTAGCAGTTCAGCAGGCCCTGCAGGCCGTAGGGCAAGCGGTTGAAGTCCAGTTGACCCTTGTCGCTGTAGCCCAGCACTTGAGGAACACGGTCCTCACCTGCTACAATGATAAAGCCGCCACCCTTGAGGTTGAAGGCATAGTAGTCATTGGCCCCGGCAACTTGGCTCGAGGCTTCGGCATGGATAAGTTTAAGGTCGGCAACGGCCTTGGCACGCAGGGTGCCGCTTGTTGATGACGACAGGTGTTTGAGCGCTACAGCGCGTGCTGTTACGGCATCGATATTGCCAGCCAGGGCACCGGTTGTTGCCAGTGCGGCCAGCAGAAGTGAACTCACGAGATTTTTGAACATCATAGTAAAGTAAAAATTTTTTGTTGAATTATTAAGGTTAATAAAAAGTGTGATTCCGGTATGTTACCGATCCCATCTCTCGCCTGACCACTATGGGTTTTAAGCCTAATGGCGGTCAGGCGTGAGATGCGACAAGAAGTCTTAGCCCTCAAGAAGGGCATCAATCAGGCTGGTGATGTCGCTGATGGTAACGGCGCTCTGGCTGTCGTCGAGCAGATAGTCGATTGCCGTCGTGACATCCACGATGTTGAACGGCTCGTTATACTTGGCAAAGTGGCCGATGACGTTGAGTTCTCCTGCCGGGCACTCAACCGCTGTTGACATGCGGGGAGAATCAAAGTAGTAGTAGATTCCCAGCGTGTAACGACCGGTGGTCAATGTCGTGGCCAGGGTGGCGGCAGATTGCACGGTGCTGCCTTGCTCAAACTCCGACGGCGTGATCCTCATCGCGGGGCTGCTATATACACGTCGGCCCGTCTCGTTGTTGAGGGTGAAGATGAGGTTTACAAAACTGTTGGTTGTCAAGATATTGACATCGGTGGCCTGGATGTCGAGGCTCTCGCCCAGCACGTGCAGCCCGCTGGGAACCTCAAGTTGGGCAGCCGAGATGATACAATAGGAGGGCGGAACAACACCCAGCAACATCTCGTGGCCGGAATTGAAGCGCAGATAATCACCGTCGCGGTGGGTCATGTTCAGTGCAGTGGAGGCATACCAGCCGTCGCACGTGCCATACCAGCCGAAGTTGAAGTGGAAAAGGCCCTCACTGTTATAACCGTCGCAGATGAAGGCATGGCCGCCAGCCGTAGGGTCGTTGGCAGCGTAGAGGATGGGACGCTTCATGTCCAGTTCCTCCCTGATCATGGCTTCCCACTCCTGGGTGGAATAACTGGTTCCCCACCAACTGCTACGCATCACATCACGGGCACTGCTGCTGTAGCCAAAGTCGATCATGGCATCCAACTGGTCGCTGGTATAGGCGCCGCTGCCTTCGGGACTGTAGCCCATGCGCACTGCCTGGCCGCAATAGCGCGACAGTTTGGCGACAGCGTCGGCTTGCTCGGTGGTGTAGGTGTCCTGGATGAGTTCGCTGCGGTCCCAATCCCAGTGGCAATAGGAGGAAAGCATCTTGTCATAGTTGAATGACGTCTCGGGAAGTGCGGGAACCGTCTGGCCGATGTCGTAGCAGTAGTAGGAACTGACCTCGGGCGAGGTCGTGGGATAGCGCCAGTATTTCATCACCTGGGCCATTGCGGTGGCCACACAGCCCACGACGCAATACTCACCGTTATAAACCGGGCACTGGTTGTAA
>Ga0310695_10009949_pt1 | contig 14097 bp, 6 predicted proteins | sample RumenRJG_04DNA_FD_203882 | JGI IMG/M metagenome (GOLD analysis project Ga0310695, IMG submission 203882) | Bovine rumen microbial communities from Lethbridge, Alberta, Canada - RJG_04 (v2) (version 2) | ecosystem: Host-associated > Mammals > Digestive system > Stomach > Rumen | place: Canada... | reverse complement strand
ACTGCGTGGCGAGCGGCGGCGAAGAGGTGTCCGGCAATGTCGGCGGCGTTGCGCATGCGCAGCCGCGCGTGCGCGCCTCGCAGGCGATCCATGTGACCCTGCAGGTGTTCCGCGGAGCGTTCATAGGCTCGGTCAAGTTCGCACGGCGGGCGCTTTCCCGGCTGCCCGGCGGCTTCCCGGCGCCAGGGGAAGTTTTGCCATGGCATGCCGCAGAGGCGGTGCAGAATGCCAGTTCATGGGCATATTGAGCCATTCCATGCTAGTGAAAAGCACTGACGGCGTTCAGCGCAGACGGCGATCAAGTCGAAAAGCGGGTAAGAAGCCATATTCACAATGCCAACCTTCCGCATTCAGGTGGATTGAGCATTATGGCTCACAGGTTCGCGGGGGCTGTCCCCCAGTAAGCTGGGACTGTCCCCCTGTAAGTTCCTGTTGCGCATATGGGGACAGTCCCCAACGGGCATGCGCGATACACTGAACTGGTCGGCAAGCCCGGCTACAAGACCTCGAAGTCATATAACTGTGAATGTCACGGAGATAGGTGTGTGGTATTGGGTTTTAGTTTGTTGAGAGGGCAATAGGTCAAATGATACGTAAAAGGGAGCTGATTTTCTATGCCGTCCACAAAACTAAACGCAAGTCTGAAAGGGGTGATTTTCTACGAAAAAGTAATACTGCCAAGGAGATTTTATGTTAAACTATCACTAGTGTTTCAAGTGATGTTGTCATTCAGACCTAAAAGGGAAAAAGAAGATGATTCGACTTGCAGAATTGGCCATCAGAGGGAGTGGGCGTAGGGCAATTGCTCTCCTTGCCTTTGTTGCGACGTGCGGCGTCTCGCGCGCGGCGGATATCTGCGTAACCAACGCCGTTGGCGTTGTGGTGGGATATCAGGATCTTGAGTACGTCGACACGAACGTGGAGAAAAACGGCAACGCGTTGCTGTCCGGGCAGCGCATCGTGACAGACTTCCGTCCGTTGGATTCTGACGTTGTGGAGATGACGGTCAAGTTCCTCCCGCGCGGATTCGGCTGTAACCAGTTTCTGTGGTGCGACCGCGTGGACGGTCCGGCGGATACCTTTTCCGCCGGAAAGATGGACACTGGCCGCTTCCGCTTCGACCGCGGATCTTCCACGTCCGGCGCGGAGAAGTGTCCAGCGGCGGCGGGTACTCTTTACCGCATCGTCGTCGACTATGGCAGCCGCGCGTGTACGGTGAACGGCAAGAACGCGGGCACGATGGAATGTGCAAGCTCTTTTTCGCCGCCCACCAATCTCGTGCTCTTCGCCTCGTTCGTGTTCGAGAATGGAGCCTTAACGCGTTGGAACAACCACGCGAGCGTGCGGTTCTACGAGCTGAAGGTGCGGCGCAGCGGGAGACTCGTCTGCCACATCGTCCCCGTGCGCAGGGCGAAAGACGGGGTGATCGGCGTGTACGACCGCGTGGCAGGGAAGTTCTACACGAACAGCGGCAACGGCGTGTTCAGCGCCAAGCGGACTCGGAAAACGCCGCAGCTCGGCATCCTTACGCCGCCGGAGGGCAGGACGCCGCGCATCAACGGTACGAGGATCTTCGGTGTACGTCCGGGACGGCCAATCCTGTGGCGGATTCCCGTGACGGGGGAGCGTCCGATGCGCATCTCCGTGAAAGGGCTGCCGAAAGGCGCGACGTTCGACGAGGCGCGCGGAATCATCGGCGGGTCCGTGGCGGAGCGGGGGACGTACGAGTTTGACGTCGCGGCGGAAAACGCGCATGGCCGCGCGAGCCGGAAATGGAAGCTCGTCGTCGGCGACAAGATCGCGCTCACGCCGCCGATGGGATGGAACTCCTGGAACTGCTTCAACTTCGCGGTCACGGAGAAGAACATCCGCGACGCGGCCGACGCTATGGTGTCGAGCGGCCTCGCCGACCACGGCTGGACGTACGTGAACATCGACGACTTCTGGCAGAACAATCCCTACCGCTTCAAGGACGACCCGACGCTGCAGGGCGCAGAGCGCAAGCCGGACGGGACAATCAACCCGAACGCGCGCTTCCCCGACATGAAGGGGCTCGCCGACTACGTTCATGCGAAGGGGCTGAAGATCGGGCTCTATTCTTCGCCCGGGCCCTACACTTGCGGAATGTGCACGGGCAGCTGGGGACACGAGTGGCAGGACGCGAAGACGTACGCCGACTGGGGCTACGACTACCTCAAGTACGATCTCTGCACATACAACAGGAAGGGATTCCGCAATGGGATGTACAGCCACAAGGGAGTCGCCGGCGGTTCGTCCTTGGAGGCCGCGACGCTGCCGTTCCGTCTGATGGGCGAGGCGCTTGCCGCGCAGAAACGCGACATCGTGTTCTCGCTTTGCCAGTATGGACTGGCGAATGTGTCCACATGGGGCGAGAACGTTGGCGGGCAGTGCTGGCGCACGGGCGGCGACTTCCGGGACAGCTTCCTGCAGATGTCCAGGATCGTCAACGCACAGGCTCCGCTTTGGCCGTATGCCCGCCCTGGCGCGTGGAACGACCCCGACATGCTCATGGTGGGGCCGATCAGCATCGGCGGTATCGGCACCGTGGGCATGACGAAGACGCATGCCTGCACGTTCACGCACAACGAGCAGTACACGCACGTCTCGATGTGGGCGATGCTCTGCTCGCCGCTCCTCCTCGGCTGCGACCTGATGAAGCTCGACGACTTCACGCGTTCGCTCCTGACGAACGACGAGGTGATCGAGGTGAACCAGGACGAGCTCGGCGCGCAGGCGGCGCTTGTGGCGAAGGGACCGCGCGCACAGGTGTGGGCGAAGCCCATGCACGACGGTTCGCTCGTGTTCGCGCTCTTCAACACCGCGGAGGACAATACGCGCATCGCCATCGACTTTGATTCGCTTGGCCTCGAGGGGAAGTGGCTAGTGCGCGACCTCTGGCGGCAGAAGGACGAGGGCATCTACGGCATCAGGTATTCGACGGAGGTGCCTGGCCATGCCACGCATCTAGTGCGGCTCTTCCCGAAGGAGGCCGCCCGCCTCGCCGAAGGCGTGACGGACATCCGCATGAACTCGGTCTACATCCAGTTCGAGGCGCTGCGTCCGGTCGACAAGCCCGGCTACAAGGCCCCCAAGTCCTATCCCTGCGAGCGCTGTGGGGAAAAGTCAAATTGAAAGTCAAACACTAGAAAGGAGCTACGAGATGATTAAACTTCCCAATTCAGCCATAAATGGCGAGGGATGTAGGGTTACTGCTCTTCTTGTCGTGCTGGTGGCGATGTGCGGTACCATGCAGGTATGGGCTGGAGACCAGGACTGGACTGTGCGCGGGGAGGGTTCGTCCATGCCGGATTCGTATGTGCCCGTGATGCTCTCCAACGGGAGTCTCTGCATGACGGTCGACCATCTAGGCGGCGTGCCGTTCCCTTCGGATCAGACTCGCCGCTGCCACATTTCAACCGGCATCTTCATCGCCGGGCGTCGGCTTCTCTACAACATCTACGGGCACGGCAGCTACCGCCTCACGCTATCGGTGGACGGCAAGCCGCTCGCTAAGCCCGACCGCTGGACACAGACGCTCGATCCGCTGACGGCAAAATCAATCGTCACAAACGTATTCGGCGACGTCACGCGCGTGGTCGAAACATTCGTCGCATCAGGCCGAGACGTCATAGCCATTCGGCAGACTTTCCCGGGCATCGCTCCAGAGCGTCTTGCCGTTGGCCTCGACTATACGCCGCACAGGGACGCGGCTGGTCGCATTGTCGTGAGCCCCTGGGATGAGATGCCAGATGGCCGTGCATATTCCTTCACGGCGTATGGACGCAACATCGACAAAACGCGCATCACCATTCGCCACGCAAAAGAGGACGGTGCGTTCGTGACGTTCATCTCGTACGACAAGCAGGGCGACAAACCATACGCCGGCACGTATGCCGATCTTGCGAAGCGCCACGAGTCCGTATGGCGCAGGTACTATGCCGCATCGTCCGTGCAGCTGCCCGACGCGAAGCTGATGCGCATGCGCGTGATGGCGGAGTACCAGCTCAAGTGCAACGTCACGCGCTGGAACCTCCCGGTGGGAATCTTCCCTTCGCACTGGAACGGAAACTCGTTCGCATTCGACGAGCTCTACGGCGTGCAGGGACTGCTCTCCGCCGGCCATTTCGAAGAGGCACGGCATGTGGCGGACTTCCGCTTCAACACGCTCGGGCAGGCCAAGAGGCGCGTTGGCGGCGGGGGACGCGGCGCGCGGTGGTATTGGGAGTGCATGGAAGATACCGTTAGGGAGGGCGCGCCGTCGGGACACTGGCTCGACCACATCTTCCAAATGTCCGCAATCGCCCAGACGTGCAACCTCACGGCGTCATATATCGGCGACCTCAAGTTCCTGCGAGATAAGATGTACCCCGTGATGCGCGAATGCGCGCGCTTCTATCGCGCGCAGTACGTTTATGACGCGGCCGACGGTTCGTCGTTCGTCGGCATCTGCACCGACCTTGAACGCCTCGGCGCGGCGAAGGAGCGTCCGTGCATGACGACGTGCGGCATCATCCACACGTTCCGCGCATGCGCAGCGGTGGCGGACCGGCTTGGCGTCGACGCCAAGGAGGCGGCAGATTGGCGAGAGAAGGCGGCTAGACTCGAGAAGTCGCTTCCTGTCAAGGACGGGCGCTTCGTGCCGACTGCCAACGACCCCGATGCCGTCTCCATGGGCACGCTTGCGGGCTATTTCCCGTTCCCGATCTTTCCGAAGGGGCATCCGGAGCAGACGGCTGCTGTCAATTTCTTCCTCGCTCAGGGTACGAAGGCAGGGAACATGTATGCGATGGGGAAGAAGATCTGTCCATGGTATGCGGGCACGATGGCGATGGCGGCACAGCGGGCGGGGATGTACGAGAAGATCTATCCGCTCGTCATGGAGGCGGCGGCCTCGGCTGGATGCTACGGCGAATACTGGGAAATCAACGAGCCTGGGAACGTCCAGATCAAGCCATGGTTCATGACGGCCGCAGGCAACTGCCTCTATGCCATGAACCAGATGCTGCTTGCGGAGATGGACGGAGAATGCCGCATCGGCGCGGGCGTGCCGACAGATTGGAAGGACTGGTCGTTCCGGCTCCCTGCGGAGAACGGCTACGAGGTTGAGTTCGCGATGAAGGGCGGCAGGGCCGAGAAGCTCGTTCTGCGCCCGCGCCGCATCGATCCCGCACGTAGGATCAAGCTAGTTCTGCCCGACGGTTCGCGCCGCGAGGCAGCGCTGGACAAATCTGAAGTCGTGGTTCTAGAATAATATTACGACGATTTCAACATGATCTAAATCATGGGGACAGTCCCCAAATGAAAATACGGCAACTCTCCCCCTATTGTTTTTAAGTAGGCCGTGATTGGAACTTGTGCACATCTGCGTTTTTCATCCATGCGTTTTGAAATTGGAAACAACCAGAACAACTGGTAAAAACAACTTTGAGAGAGGTGCGCGGGCTAACTCGCCCGCGCTTCTTATCTGTTTTCACAAGAAATTTGATATGATTACATCGTTTTAGATTAGCCGATGGGCACGGGCGAGTTAGCCCGTGCGCCAAAGGCAAGTTGTTTCAGATAGTTGTTTCCAATCATCAGAAGGCTCGGCGGTGAATTACGCAGATGCGCCCTTGGAGCATGTGCACGGATGTTTACGACATCCGCAGTGAAGGGTTTATGGTATAATGTGCATGCAATGCAGAACAATCGGAGAGCGGGAGAATCCATGACAACAAAAAAAGTAATCTACAAGAAGGCGCTTTTGACGGCAGGCACGGTGATGACCGCGATAGGTTTGGCACTTCAAGTGTGCGCCTCGGTACCCGTAGGTTTCAGGGAACAATGCGAAAAGCAGCTGTGGGTGACGTACCGCAGCTTCAACAAGGAACTTGAGCGGACGGCGCAGTTCGCCGCAATGGGCATCACCAACCGCTGCTTCTTCGCGGCGAACACGATCAACGGACTCGCCAAGCCGTACTGTGAGTATCCGCTCATTTGGAAGGGGTTCAAGGACTACGACTGGTCGGCTCTCGACGCGCAGGCGGAGGACCTCGTGAAGGCGAGCCCGAACGCGCGCTTCATGGTGCTGATCGACCTCAACACGCCCTACTGGGCCACGCACAAGTTCTGGCTCGACTCCTTCACCGACATCACCCACGCCGGCGTGATGCCCGAATGGCGCAACCGCACGAAGGAGTGGATGCTCGACTTCATCGCCTACGCGGAGAAGCGGTGGGGCGACCGCATCGGCTGCTACATCCTCTCCGGTGGTGGCACGAGCGAGTGGTACGAATACGACCGCGGACGCTCCAGCAACGCGAAGACGCGGGGATGGCAGGGCTGGTGCAAGGCGCGGAACCTCTCCCTCGGCGAGACGCCGCCCACGCCGCAGGCGCTCGCACGCGCCGCGTTCGAGAACCTCGTGTACGACCCCGCCAAGGAGCCGGAGAAGATCGCGTACTGGAAGTTCCACAACTCGATCACCGCAAACGCGATTCTCTTCTTCGCGAAGGCCGCGCGCAAGGCCATTCCCAAGGAGAAGGAGATCGGCGTGTTCTTCGGCTACTACCTCACGAGCTGCATCAACCAGACGTCGTTCGCGCATCTCGACTACGAGCGCGTGTACGCCTCGCCGGACATCGACTTCTTCATCGCGCCCGGCAACTACTCCGACCGTGCGATCGGCGGCGGCGCCGGGAGCCAGCTCGTGTACGGCACGGCCCTCCGCTACGGCAAGCGCTTCCTGCATGAGATCGACTTTGGTCCGCATGACCAGACCCAGTGGGGACGCGGCCTTTGGAAAACGTTGGAGGATGACCTTGCCGGCAACACGCGCGAGGCCGCCTTCGCGATGGCGCACAACGCCAACTACTGGTGGTTCGACATGTGGGGGCAGTTCTACCGCAACCCCAAGGTGCGCGAACGCATCGCCGCGCTCAAGAAAGTGCAGGACGCCCTCAAGCCCGCGCCGTCCGTCGCAGAGATCCTCATCGTGTGCGACTCCGAATCACTCTACCACGTGAACGAGAAGTGTCCGCTTGAACGCGCGTTCGGCCAGCACCTCCGCAACAAGCTCGCCCGCATCGCCGCTCCATACGACATCTACTCCTTCGACGATCTTCCAGTGCTGGACATGGACCGCTACAAGCTCGTCTGCCTCAACTCGACGCTGCTCATCACGCCGGAGCGTGCTAAGTTCCTGCGCGAGAAAGTCTGTGCAAATGGCCGCACGGTCCTCTGGTGCTACGCGCCGGGCGTTACGGACGGCAAGACGCTCGATGCCACGCGTGTGAAGGAGTGGGCGGGCGTTCCGTTCAAGACGCCGGGGATCAGTGCCACGCAGATGGAAGGATGGCGCAGCGTCTATGCCTACGACTACAAGCTATTCACACCGGAATCGCTCACAAAAATCGCTTCCGACGCGGGCGTGCATCTCTATCTAAATGAGCTCGCAACCGTGTTCGCGAAGGAGGGTTTCCTCGCCGTCCACACAAAGGAAGGCGGGGAGAAGACGATCTGCCTTCGTGGCAGGGCCGTGAAGGTGACCGACCTCCTTTCCGGCGAGACTGTTGCGCATGATGCGGACGCCTTCACAGTTCGTTTCGACACCCCGGACACGCGCCTTTTTTCAATTGCGTACGATATTGTGCGCGACGGCGCTGACGCCATCGTGACTCTTCCGCCCGTCCCCGCTTGTACAGGCGATACGTGTTCTTCCGATAATGAATAGACAGGAGGGAAAACAGATGAAATGCCTGAAGACCATGGCAATGCTGCTTTGCGCGGCGGCATTCGCGGCGACGGCCGCCGAGGAGCATGGGTACATAAGTTCGCTTCGTGTCGGAAACCCGGCGGCGGAGCAGTCCACTGCCAAGGGCGGAGGGGCTACGAAATCGGGCGGACGCAATTCTAGGACCTCGGTCAAGACAAAGACGACGAGCCGTAGCGTGTCGTGGCCGGTCACCGTGTCATTCAGCGGCAAGTCGCTTCCCGCCGCCGGTTCCGTGAAGCTCGAGTGCTATTTCATCGGCACGACCGACGGGCGTACCGTGTTTCTCGGAGAAAAGAAGACGATTCCCGTGGTGCTGGACGAGAAGGGCGTGTTCAAGACCGATGTCACGTCACCAACCGAGAAGCTCGTGCGTACGAAGACCATTACGTCAACAAGGGGAAGAGGAAGGGGAAGGCGCAGGGGCGGCAGCACGTCCGTGAAGTCCGATACGAAGGGATCGCGTGTGACGGGCTGCATCATACAGCTGGTGATCAACGACTCGGTGGAGAAATCGTTTGTCTCAAACTCCAATTGGAGCAAGGCCGCCAAGACATACCCGCTCCCCGAATCCGAAATCATCAAGTAGAGAGTGCGCTTCTGCGCCATTCTGATGGCGAGAGGCCGGTTTCCTGGCGGAAGAACTTCCATAGGGCGTTTGCTGCGTTGAAGCCGCAGAAGTTTGCGATGGCGGATATGGTATGCGTGGAGTGTGAAAGCATCTCCTTCGCCTTTTCGAGTCTCACGGACTGTATCTCGTCGAGGATGGAATGTCCGACGATTTTGTGGAAGCGTATTTCCGCCATGCGTCGCGAACATTTGAAGAGCACGACAACGTCTGCGGACGAGATACCATCGCAGGCCCGCTGGCGTATCAGTTCCAAAGCCGCCGTTACCTGTGGATCGTAGCGGCTCGCAGTGCGCGTCGAGGCCCTTCGGACAATGCCTGCCGGACCGAATGTGAGACGAACCGTCCGCTGCCGATTTTTATCTCTTACGATTTTGCCAAGCGTTCGGGCTGCGAGTTCTCCGGCGAGCATAAAGTCGGGTTGGATGCTTGTGAGCGGCGGCAAGGTGTGTTCGCAGATTGGCGCGAAGTTGTCCACGCCGCATACCGCGATCTCGCGCGGAATGTCGAATCCCGACTGCGCGGCGGCTGTCAGCACCTCTGCCGCCACGCTGTCGTTTGCGGCGAAGATTCCGCACGGTTTTTGGAGCCGCGTGATCCATTTGCGAAGCGACTTCTGCCATACGACGCTTTGCGGCGAGTGTCGTACGCTGCTAAACGTTTCGCATGTTCGGCCGTTAAGCGCAAGCGCCTCTTTGAATCCGCGTTCGCGGTCGTCGCTCCAGAAACGAGGCTGAGGATAAGGCACGAAGGCAAAGTTCGGATGCCCGGCGACGAGCAGTTCCTTTGCGGCAAGGCGTCCGGTGGCGATAGAATCGTGGCTGATGCACGGAACATCAGGAGGAAGGGTGCGAGGGTTTCGGTCAAGATAGACCACCGGCAAGCCGGTGAAGAGGTCTGTTGGAATCTCCTGATATCCGCCGCCGCATTCTGCTATAGCGCCGAGTGGATGCCAGAATTCGACTAGCTGCGTGAGTGTGGCTGGTGATGGAAGTCCGTCAACCACCTGAACGTGCCAGTTTGCTGCTGCGGCATGGCGGCGAACGCCTGCGATTTTGTCGGGGGCGCTTGTCTTTGTCGGAGACTGGAAATAGAGTATCGTGTCCATTTGCGCTGATTATACCATATATGCTCTCTCGACCTCAATACAATCTCGTAAATGGAGATATAATTCTTACGCATATGGAGATGCATAAACGAGTGTGTTATGCTATACTAATCTTAATTTGAAGAGCAAGGCTCAGCTCGGCAGAACAGGCAGAGAGAAAGGATGAAGTCCATGGTAACAAGAAAAACACTCGATGGAAAGCCGTATGCGGGAAATACACACGCATGGTTTGACGTGGAGGAAGTTACACCGGCTGAAACGCCGAGGCGATTGTCTCCATTCTACAGAGTGCACAAGAAGGCTGCGACTATCGTGGGTATGGGGCTGATTGCCTTGTCTGCATCGGCGGCACAGAATGACGCCACGATGAACTGGTGCGGCTGGCGTGAGAGCAACACTTCTACGGCAATAGCCGACAGGGACTTGACCACGTTCCGCAACTGGTTCGACACAGACAATCCGTACAGCACCGCCGGCGGTTATTGGTGGCATGAAAAAAACATGGTTTCCGATAAGACAGGCGCATGGGTCAATCCGAAAACGCATGGCACGAGGATTCTCGTGCAGTGGAACCAAGGCGGGTGCGGATACGTCAATTCCGTCATCACCAATGTCTGCGAAGTGCGCTTCGGCATCGGACAAGCTTACAATCCCGTCCTCCGCATTGATGAAGGCGGATGCATCTCAAACGTGAACATTCAGGTTGGCGGATTCAGAACGCTGGGAAACTACAATGCCGACGGCAAGAATGCCCGTCTGCATATAAACGGCGGCTCTCTTTTCGCGGGAACCGCAAACATCGAAGCGGCAGGCCAGAAGGGTCTGAACATTGGGCATAGTCCTATCGGCGAAGGTGGCGTGTTCATGACGGGCGGACGATTGGAGGTGAACAGCGGCTACAGCTTGACGATTGGGTGGAACGATGGCGGCAAGGGATACTTTGCCTTGTCGAATGGAACGGTGCGGACACTAGGTCAGACGGTTGCGGGACCGTTGCTCTATAACATCGCTCCGGCTGGCGACTCGCGAATTATCGTGGACGGAGGCGAATGGCAGGCGTCCGCCAACATAATCGTGCGCAACGGCGGAACACTAGAAATAACCGGCGGCAATATCGACGCTCCGGGGATTCAGTTCATTTGCGGCGGAACAGGCAGGATGTCGGGTGGGCATGTGACAAGCGCCATCACTTTCTTCAATCAGGGTGAACCGTCGGACAAAAGCAATGTGCTGAACATCACGAACGCGTTTTTCCTTTCAGGGGGTACGCTCGTTACGGGAAATATCAATTTGGCAACCGACGGCAAGGGCTGGCTGAACGGGCGCAGCCCCGCGCGCTTTGTCCAGGAGGGTGGCATCCACACGAATGCCAACCTTTGGGCCGGATCGGGACATGCGCGCTATGAAATCTCGGGTGGTACGTATTGGGTCAACAGAACATGGGTCGGCGGATACATGCCGTTCTATTTCCGTATACAGGGAACGCCCACCGTGTCCGCTATGGCGTGGGCCAGCAACGGTGCTGCCGAGAATCCGGACAACTGCTTGATTGAACATGTCATCGACGAGCGTGGTCTTGCCCCGATAACGTTCCGTGGCTCCAACTTTCGCCAGGCGCATGGACACCAGAGGCTGCGACCCCTCGGCGGCGTCCAGGTGGTGACGACGAACTTCTTTCCACTCTTTAGGTTTAACCGTGGTAGCACTGTGGCCAACCGTACACTGCGCAGCGGAGGTTCTGGAGGAACGAAGGTCTGCTGGGGCACATGGCCGGACGCTTCGCTCTGGACGCTCGATCCGTTCAACACGGAACTTCCCGAAAGCCGAGATGTTGAAACGGTCACGGGGCTTGCTTCCGATGCCGTCTACGGTGCGCAGTCCGGCACGTACTACGACGTTGGCTGCACGCTCAACGCGGCGGCAGAGAAGGGCGTGCTCTTGAAATCGGGCAAGGCCGTCGAATTCGCGGCCACGCCGATGGGCTATCTCGTCTGGCCGAACACTGGCACGAACGGCGTTACGGATGTGAAGGTCTCGTTGAAGGTGTCCGCACCCGAAGGCGGAACGCTCGAGGACGCGCTTGGCAAGGTCTGCGCAGGGCTTGTGGATGCGGGTTATTCAGATGTCGTCTCCAATGCGTCGGCCGCCTACAACGTTTCGTTCGTTATGCCGTGGGAGAGAGTCCCCGTGAGCAACGCGGCGGCGAAATTCCTCTTCGACTTCACTGAAACGCCCGTTCCGGCGGAAGGTCTCACGACGGGAGAGATGGCCTTGCCAACCGTGACCAACGCGCTTGTCTCCGGCGTCTCCTGCTATTACAACATGCGCGGGACGGTTGTTCTTGTGAGATGATAAGTTTCTTGAAATGCTGGCTTCTTGAAGCGACAATGAAAGGAAGAAAATGATGAAGGTTGTCATAAGTTGGCTGATCTGTCTGTTTTCGGTATCGTTTGCATTTGGCGAGATGTCGATAGACTGTGAATATCCAGGAGGGAACGTCAGGGTCGATAAAATCGACGAGGCGAATGGCGTCGTTGCCGTTCGCCCCGATCTTCGCGACACGAGGGGATATTGGTTCTACTGGGATTTCACGCTTCGCGGCGCAGCAGGAAGGAAGCTCCATTTCCAGTTCCCTAAGGGCGACTATCTTTCTTCGCTGGGCCCGGCGATCAGCCGCGACGGCGGGAAGACCTGGCGCTGGCTGAATGCGGACGGCAAGCGCCACGAGCCGAACAACGCCTTCGACTACACCTTCGCGGCCGACGAGAACGAGACGCGCTTCGCGACGTCGATTCCATATCTGCAGAAGGACTGGGATGCGGCGAGCGCACGCTGGCGCGGGAAGGAAGGCGTGAAGTTCGACGTTCTCTGCAAATCGCAGAGCGGCCGCCGCGACACGGAGCTGCTGCGCATCCCGTGCCGGAAGGGGAAGGCGAAATGGCTGTTCGCATACACCGCACGCCACCACGCCTGCGAGACGACGGCGAATCCGGTCATGGAAGGAATAATCGACGAAATCCTCTCCGGCTCGCCGGAGGGCGAGTGGGTGCGCGACAACGCCGACTGCGTGTTCGTGCCGTTCATGGACAAGGACGGCGTGGAGGATGGCGACCAGGGGAAGAACCGGCGTCCGCACGACCACAACCGCGACTACGTCGCAGGTGTCTACACGTCCGTGAGGGCCTTCAAGGAACTGCTTGTGCGCGAATCGCACGGAAAGAAGATCGTGTTCTTCGACCTCCATTCGCCGCATGTGAGAAGCTATCCGAACTGTCCCGAGCAGGACTGCGCGTTCACGTTCGGGTCGTTGAGCCAATGGCACAACGCGCACATCGACGCATTTCGCCGCAACTGGGCTGAGACGTCTAAGGGCGGTGCGCTTGCATACGACGGGAAGAACGACATCAAGGCGGGAAAGGGCTATTCAATCAAAATGGAAAAAGACCGCGCGGCCGGGTTGGTGTCGTCGCGGCAGTGGGTCGAGGCCCAGCCGAACTGCTGGGCGAGCCTCTGCTGCGAGTTCGGCTATTCGTTGTGCAATGGCATCTATTCGCAGGACGGCGGACGCGAACTTGGCCACAATCTCCTGAAGGCCGAGGTGAAAACGGTGGCCGTTCCCAAATCCGGCGACATTGTTCTTTTTGACGCGGCGTCCGCCGATGCGTCGCGAATCTCCGCGCAGGACGGCGCGGCGTTTTCGCTCACCAACGGGTTGTTGACCGTGAAGACTAAGCCGTCGGATTCCTACCCCGGCATCTGCATCGCCGGCAAATGGGACCTCTCCCGCTACGGACGCATCGAGGTGGAGTTCGTGAACGGCGGCATCAACGGGCAATATACTCTTCGGCTCCTCAACCCCGGCGGTAATCCCGGAAAGCAGATTGGCAGCATGGTGTACAAGCTGCCGATCAAAAACGAGAAGCATGCCGTGCTGGGCGCCAACATGAATTCGTCCTGTCCGGATCTCAATGCAATTGCCGAGCGCCTGAAGCCGCTCCGCGTCTGGGCGCTCCCGTACGCGGCGGGCGTGCCGTACGAGATGTACACGGGCCGCCATTCCGCGCCGCAGTCCGGAATCGGGCAGCTTGATCCGGAGTGCGTAGTGCAGGTGGCTGTTTACATCAACCAGCCGAAGCTTCCGCACACGTGGAGCGTGAAGCGGATCGTTGCGAAGGAAGAGGCGAAGTCGCTGACGACGGGTACTGTGCAGGCGTGGACAAAGCTTTCAGAGAAAGAGTTCTTCCCGTTCCTCGACAAGTACGGGCAGTTCCGTCACAAGGAATGGCCTGACAAGGTGCATTCCGATGCCGACTTCGCCGTGCAGCGCGCGAAAGAAGAGAAGGACCTCGCCGCACATCCGGGTCCGAAAGGCTGGGACAGGTGGGGCGGCTGGGCGGATGGTCCGCAGCTCCCGAAGACCGGCGGCTTCTCGACGACGAAGTGGAACGGCAAGTGGTGGATCGTCGATCCCGACGGACACCTCTGGTGGAGCCATGGTCCCGTGCGCGTGCTGCCGTCGAGCGCGATGACGCCGCTCGCGACGCCCGCCGGAGACCGTTCCGGCTGGTTCGCGGAGCTGCCGAAGCGCGA
>Ga0310695_10009948_pt1 | contig 14100 bp, 7 predicted proteins | sample RumenRJG_04DNA_FD_203882 | JGI IMG/M metagenome (GOLD analysis project Ga0310695, IMG submission 203882) | Bovine rumen microbial communities from Lethbridge, Alberta, Canada - RJG_04 (v2) (version 2) | ecosystem: Host-associated > Mammals > Digestive system > Stomach > Rumen | place: Canada... | reverse complement strand
GAATTATTACCAGTGCATAGAAGGTGGTGTTGAGATCAACTTTATAGGTATAAGTAAACACCAGGTTCTCGGGTTTACCCTTCTTGCGCACATAACGCTTAATTCTATTGATCTCTTGGCCGTCCCTATCCAGTTTGTTCTTAAGCCTAGGATAGTAGATGTCGTGAATCCTGTCATAATCACGGCACAGTTCCTCGTATGTCATCGTTTCGACAATCATCATGTCAAGATTTAGAAGCCGCTTTTGCGCAGCATGTCACGATGACGTTTCAGGAGCGCCGTTTCATCAAGCTGATTCACTCTGAGGAAGAGTTGGATCATCTGTGCCTTGGTCAAGGTCACCTTGTCCTCGTTTTTGCGCCACCAATGGTAGAACTTCACAGGCACATCCCTATAGGGACATGAAGCCATGACTTTCTCACTATAGCCCGGGAAGTCTATGTAGAGCCTTAAACCCTTAGAATCCCTGTAATAGGTGAAGTGTCGGTTAACCAAACGCGAGTGCAGGACGTTATATGAGTCCGTCGGGAATCTTAAATGAAATTCACGACGCACCTTATCCAATGCTACGGGGTCATCAGAAATCCATCGGATCAGTTTCTTGGTGACTCCATCGATGGTCAACATACTGTTATCATAGTATGTTTGTCCTTCACGAGGCGCAAAGGTCGATATACCTTCTTGAGTGCTCTCGCTTTCCTCTTCCTCGTCAATCAAGTGATCCGCACGTTCCTTGATGTAGGATACAATATCGACATGGTTTCTTTCTCCACCTGGATATTTACTGAACAATTCATCATTGGCTTCGCCAAGGAAGAAATCCTCAATGAAATTCCACCGTTGCTGATTGTCGAACGATTTCAGGAAGAAGTGGTCGAAAATCTCAGAGCTGATTTTGTGGCGGTTCTCAATCGTGTGTAGGATGGAGTTTCTGTAGCCTCTATCGTTGGCATCTGCAGCAATGCGCAGCGGGTCGTTGATACGGATGAAAATCATCGGCGTGTCACCACCACGGCTTTCATAAGTACCCATACCCAATATTTCAATGAGACTGCCAAGGCGAATATGATCAAGCAGATTCTGAGTTCCCAGCGAAGCGTATTTGATGGATATCTTTTTGTCAAGCGTATCCTTAAGCGCCAACAATCTCCGCTTGAGACTTGCAAAGCAATTGTTGTAACGGGTGTTGATAATGCGGTAGGTGGCCACCTGCTTCTTGTTAGTTCTCCGCTGCAAGAAAGCGTCGCTATCAACATCATATTGGAAGCCACGTTGTGAATAGGAGGCAAGGATGAACTTGACAATTTTCTCGCACTGCTTCTTATCATCGATAAGAGGTGCGAGGGCTTCCTCCATTTCGTCCTTGGTGAAGAAATGGCCAGTCAGCCTTGAGAAGCAAGACTGAATATTGTCAAGGACAGCCTCCAGTTTCATATAGATGTTATCAACCGATGCATCGAGATTGAAGGTGAGTTTCACCTGTGGCTTGCATTCTGCCTCGGCATCCTGGAGCAGGTTGCCGTCGTAGAATGTCTTCTTCAGCATCGGGAAGCTGATGTCGCTGAAACTCTTCACCCAGATCTTGTCCAGGTCCAGCTCAACAACCGTATAGCCGTGGGAGAGTTCAGCAATCTTGGTAAAGCAGCCTCTATAGCGTTTGGCCAGCAGGCTCAAGCCATAATCGTTCACACGGCTATAGACTTTCACAAACAACTTCTTGGGACGCGCAATCAGCACGTTAAAACGTGTCTTGGCCGCGTAGTCTTTCTCAATCATCATGAGCGAGGTCATGACCTTTTGGTCGAGGTCATTCGTCTCATTGAAGATATAGTTGAAGTCGTCTGCAGCCACAAGCATGTTTCGCTTCTTCTTGTTAGCGATATACAGCTTGTAAATCTTATTGATGACCTCACGGATCTGGAAATGTCGCAGGGCTGAGATGCCATAGAGCTTTTTACTGAAAGCCTGGTCTTGCGCCGCATAGCTCAATGCGGCAAAGCCCCTAATTTCTTTCTTACGAGCGGCACGGCCGATCTCCTGAATATAGTCAGGGAGCAGACCCGACGGAGCATGGTGGTACACCAGTTGAATATCGGGGATGTCCACGCCCATGCCGAAGGCTTTGGTTGATATCATTACCTTGGCATCGTTTTTCTTGAAAGCTTCATAAGCGAAGTTCTTCTCGTCAGCCGATAAGCCGGAATGATACGGCACGGCAATGTCTTTCTTGCCGTTGAGCTGCAGCTGCTGCATAATCGCATCGATGTGCCTGCGGTAAGGTGCATAGACGATGGTCTTGATGCCCAATTCAGCGATTTGTTCAATGAAAGCAACGGTTTCATTGATCTTTTCGCTGTCGTGGTTGGCGCTGAACTTCTCATGGTTGTCGATGACAAAGGTGATGTCCTCGCGCTTGATTTCACCGATGAAGATGCGCGGGTAATCCATGCAGAGGCTGTCGGTGCTGTCAAACACCATGTCGTTATCGCCGCCGTAGATAGCTGTTGCGGTGACGGCCACCATCGGGAAGTAGTAGTCTTTTATCTTGCGGATTTTGTTGATGTGCTGGCCCAGGAACCAGTAGTCAACACGGAAGTCACGGCCCCAAGTTGTAATCAGGTGGGCTTCATCGATCACAATCAAACCTAATCTGCGGTCACCGATAAAATAGGATATGTCGTAAGACAACAAGAGCTCAGGCGATAGATAAAGGATATCTATCTCGCCATTCTTACAATCGTCGATGACACGCTCGCTGTCGATGAGACTAAGCTCACTATTGATATAGTAAACTTTCTTGAAGCCACGGTCGCGACGAATTTGTTCCACCTGGTCTTTCATCAGTGCGATGAGCGGTGACACCACAATGGTCACGTCCCCGCATGATGAGACATGGAATGCCGGCAGTTGGAACAACAGCGACTTTCCTGCCCCTGTCGGTGCAGTAAGGAACAAGTCTTTCGGCTTGATGCCGTTGGTCGCTTTCTGATACTCGTCAATAACAGTGTCAACAATCAGACCCTGTGAGATGCTCTTGATATCCTTGTTATAGCTCGGATTGCTATAAACCTTGATGTTTCGGAACATGGCATCGCCGCCCCAATACTCATGCAGTAACTCAACGGCACGCTCCGAGGGTTGATGCTCGTCTTCAATCTCGGTCTCGTTCAGGATTTGGACGGAGCCGCCGAATTGCTGCAGCAGCCAATTGAGTCTCTCAAGCAATGCCATGACTCGATCTTCCATGGGATGCTTGTTGAAGAATTTCGCTGCAACATGGCGGTTGAAGTTCGCCTCATCAAGACACTTGCTCATGAAAGTGTCCATACCAAGGGGGTCATTGACAATATCGATGACCTCGCAGTCATTATCACTGCTGGCCGATGACATGATCTCCTGATCACTGAAGATGTCAATGATGCGGAACTGCTCGACTGGCATTTTAGGCGAGTAGAAATAGTTGTCACCGATCTGAATCTGCTCAGCCATATAGTCGGGCATATCCTCGGGGCGAGATTCGAGATTCTCGCTCTCCGACTTCTCTATGTATTCTTCCTTTGAGATCGGCAGCAGGTTTCTCAGACCGTCACGCATGATGACAATCCTATCCTTGAAGAAATCAGGTGCGACATATGAAATCAAATAGCTGAACTGAGCAAACGACAAGATGTGGTAGTCACCCTGCAGGGGGGCGAGCAAGGTCGGGAAAAGACTGGAGAACCAGGCTTTGTTAAAGACCTTCTTATTGCCGTTGATGGAATAAGTTTCAGGGTCGGCAATATGAGCCGACAGTTCATCGATGTCGGCAAATTGCTCGATACCCATGAACACCAGGATGGCGTTCTCTGTTGACTGCACTGCTTCGTCAATCTTTGCTTGTACATGGCTTTTCAGCACCGATTTAATCATGGAATTGTCCTTCATGTCACACTGGTTTTAACGATATGATATTTGTCCTTTCTGAATCACAATGCAAAGGTAAGACACAACTGTGCAGCCTTTTCGCACAGCAAGGAAAAAATTTAATGGTGGATGGATTTTTCTTCAATCCACCCACCATTAAGCGGTTATTCGAGGAAGGGAGCGCAGACCATTGCGGTGAAGAGGTAGAGGGCCACGGTGCCGTGCAGGGACTGTTCGAGGTGGTCGCTCTCTATCTCGTAGGCCGAGTGATTTTCCCTGTTCCTCCACGCATAGACTTCCCGGTAGGCCTGCTTGAACACCTCAAACTTGTCATTGCGAGTTGTGTAAAGCGCTTCGATGCGTGGGAAGTAGCTCACCGTCTCACGGAATGCTGGCTCCAGGTTGTCGGCATTGCGCGGGATGTCGTTGCCTTCCTTCATCCAGTAGATTTTCTTGAGGAAGGATTCATAGCGGCTCACCAGGTCGGCATACCATGTGCGGTAGTCCTCCTCACGATGCTGGGCGCGATACAGGCAGTTGAGCGTGCGCCGCAGGATCTGCCGCAGTCCTTGGTACTTATTGATGGTCTCGGCATTGATGATTTTGAAGAACACGTCAAGCACCTTGTCAAAGGTGGCATAATGATCGCCGTCGCACAAGTCCAGGAAGTCTTGCTTGAAGGCGGCCTCCATCTTGCTGCGCAGGTCGTCTTCGTCGTAGGTGGGATTATACAGCTGGCGCACGCGGTCATAGGCCATGCGGTCGAGCTTGGCCCTGAACTCCTCGTTGGTGTGATAGACCGTCATCAGCTCGGTGAACGGGGCCGTCACCACGTTGACGTTGCGCTGCACCTCCTCGCTGGTGTCCTGGGAGGAGGTTTCCTCGTCATTGTTGATGACCGAGTTGCGCACGGTGTCGCTCTTGCTCACGTTGTCAATCAACATGTTGATCTGGTGGCGGACAGCGTCCTCGTCGGTCCAATCAATGTTGCCGAACACCTCATTGAACTCGTCGGCGATGGTAGTCAACGTCTGCATGTCGGGCTCGCTGGTGAAGCCTCCTGCCGAGGTGGGCACAGGGGCGATCTCAGCATCCTCGTTCTGGAGGATGATGTCACGCTCCTCTTGCTTCTCCAGGCGGTAGCGGTCAAAGTCAACGGCCTCAAGCAGTCCCTTGGTCAAGTCTTCCATTGTCAAGCGGGGGAGCTTGTGGACCAGGAGTGACAGGAACGTCTGCTTCTTTTCCCACTCGACGCTCACCGTGGGCATGATGGTGGCCAGAAACTCGTAGGTTCTCACAAATGCCTTGATGGCACTCTTGCATTCCACCTTACTGTCGTCGTCAAGCTGGTTGAAGCGCTCGACACAGGTGTCAAGGATCGGGTCGATCTCTTGGCGCGGCGCTTTGTTCCAGAACTTCTCGTTGAGCAGTTCAACCTCGGCTGTGGTGTAGATCTCATAGCCCTCGATAGTGGCCAGCAGGTCGTTCAACTTGTTGGGGTCGGTCTCTTGGCTCAAGATCGTGGTCTTGTAGAAGTCCTGGAAATCCTTCTGTATGTCATCAGGATTATTCACAAAGTCAAGGACGCACGTGTCGTTCTTCTTGGGACAGGTGCGGTTCAGGCGGCTCAGCGTCTGCACCGTGCGCACACCATGCAGGGCCTTGTCCACATACATTGTGTGCAGCAGCGGTTCGTCGTAGCCCGTCTGGAACTTGTCGGCGACAATCAGGATGCGGTAGTTGCCGGTCTTGATCTTCTTCTCGATCTGTGACGACGGGAACTGGTTGAGCGATGACTCGCTCACGGTGGCTCCGTGATAGTCAAACTCGCCAGTGAATGCCACGATGGCCTGGTAGGGGCTGTTGCGCTCCTTGAGCAGATTCTTTATCTCGTGGTAGTAGTCCACGGCACGGGCAATGCTGGCCGACACGACCATGGCGCGGGCCTCGCCGCCTATCTTGTGTGCCACCACGTTGTGGAAGTGCTCCACGATCACCTTGGCTTTCTCGGCCACGGTCTCGGGCTGGCTCTCCACATAGTAGCGCAACTTCTTCATCGCCTGGGTGCGCTCAAACAACGGGTCGTCCTCCACGGCCTTGCGTATGCGGTAGTAGCTCTGGTAGGGCGTATAGCCCTTGAGCACATCAAGGATGAACTTCTCCTCGATGGCCTGCTTCATCGAGTAAACGTGGAACGGGCGGTGGCCCACCTCGCCATCGGGCTTGGTGTAAGGCACGCCGAAGGTCTCCAGCGTCTTGTTCTTGGGCGTAGCCGTGAACGCATAGAAGTTGGCGTTGGGAGCCATCTTGCGTCCCTCGGCATACTTGCGCACCTGCTTGTTGATGCCCTTCTCCTCATACTCGTCGTAGGTTTCCTCTTCCTCGCCCGAGAGCACCTGGTTGGCGTTGCCAGCCATGCGGCCGCTCTGGCTGCTGTGCGCCTCGTCGATGATCATGGCGAAGCGTTTCTGGGACAGGTCGCCCACCTGCGACAGGATGAACGAGAACTTGTGAACGGTGGTCAAGATGATTTTCTTGCCGCTCTCGAGCAGGGACTTGAGCGAGTTGGAGTCGCTGGCCCAGTCCACGATGTTCTCGTTGCGTGTGAACGAGCGCACGTTGTCGCGCAACTGTTTGTCGAGGTTCACGCGGTCGGTCACCAGGATGATGCTGTCAAACTTGCTGTGCCCATTCTCCATCATCTCCACGAGCTGGTAGGCCAGCCAGGTGATGGAGTTGCTCTTGCCGCTGCCTGCCGAGTGCTGGATGAGGTAGCGCTGGCCCACTGCGTGGGCGGCGGTGTCGGCCAGCAGTGCTCTCACGCACTCCAGCTGATGGTAGCGAGGCCAGATGAGTTTCTCGGATTTCTTCTTGGTCTCGGGATCGACCTCGATGGCCACTTGGGCATAATGCTCCAGGATGTCGCTCAAGCGGGGCTTGGTCAAGATGTCTTCCCACAGGTAGGCGGTGCGCTCCCCGTTGGGGTTCACGGGGTTGCCCGCACCGTCGTTAAAGCCCTTGTTGAAGGGCAGGAACCAACTGTCAGGGCCGCACAGCTTGGTACACATCTGCACGTCCACGTCATCGACGGCCAGGTGGACGGCGCAGCGCTTGGGCATGAACAGCAAGTCCTTGGGGTTGCGGTCGGTGCGGTATTGCTTCACAGCGTCGGCTGTGGTTTGCACCGTGAGGCTGTTTTTCAGTTCCATCGTGATGATGGGCAGGCCGTTGATAAAGATGGCCACGTCCACCGAGAGTTTGGCATTCTCCTTGGAGTAATGCAACTGACGAATGACGGTGAACTTGTTCAACGCATAGAGGCGTTTGCCCACCTCGGCCAGAGCTGAGGGGTATGGGTAGTAGAGCACAAATGTGTCGTTGCCCAGGTGCTTCACGCCCTTGCGCAGCACGTCAACCACGCCACGCTCGGTAATCTCCTTGCGCACGCGTTCCAGGAACTTGCGGCGGTTGGTCTCGTTGTCAAAGATGCGCGATGTCCTCACCAGGTCAGGCTGCGTGGCGCGAAGGAATGCCTCAAGGCGGTTCACGTCGAGGGCGTAGTCCTTGTTGTAGTCATCGCTCTGGCCCAGTTCATAGCCATTCACTTTCACGAGGTAGTTCACAATCAGATCCTCAAGGGATTTCTCATTCATACTTGTGTGTTGCATATATCTCTTGATTTTAATTTGGTTGCACATTGATTTTGCCTGTCACCACATCGGCGATAAGCCGCTGCTTATATTCCTTCAAGTATTCCACTTGATAGGTCAGTTCCACCACAAGACGGTCAATCTCCGTTGTCTTGCGGTCAATATAGTCCACGATTTCCTGCTGCTCTTCAAGAGGAGGCTCTATAAAAGGAATGGATTTCAGCCCTATTGGTGATAGATCCCATTGTCCAACCCTTATTCCTTTTGAATATTGAGTGAAGAAGGGAACGTAAACCTTGGAGCGAATAGCTTCATTAAAGAATTGCTTGTTTCCGAAATTAAGTTCACAGACATAATATGCTGGGCTGACAATACCTTGATAGGCAGAAACGCCATAAGAGCCTTGCCAAGATTTCATCTTGTTTATAGCAAATTGACCAATCTTAACCAATTTGTACCCACTCAAATCATCAGGGATGAAATTGTGGTTTTCATCTTGTGATTCAATGTCGCGAATTATCACACCCTGTTCTCGAACAACAGATAATAACTGTTCTTCTGGATGGCCTTTATCCGATATTATTTTGAGGAAATTCCTCAAAGTTTTTAGTTCCCAGTGGGCGGGGATGTCGCCGATCCATGAGATGCCGCTGGGTCGCATGGGCGCATCGGGATTAAGGCCTTTGGTGACGACGCGTGCGATTTCGGCCTGCTTATACTCCTTAAGCAGTTCAATCTCACGCTCCACCTGTGACACCAGACCGTCAATCTCACCCGTCTTCTCATCAAGAAACGCCACAATCGCCTCTTGCTCCGCCAGCGGAGGAAGAATGATTTTCATTCCTAGATAATCGGGAATATCTATATTTTGCAAACCAGTGGTTTGCTTATAGTATTGCCGCATCATCGTTTTAATGTAAACGACTTTAAGAAGATAAGCGATGAATTGAGGTGAGTGTCCTTTTCGTACTCTCAAACACTCACAAAAATTAGCAAAAAGATCTTCGTTATTGTCATTCTTTTTGTAAACTACAACACGGCCTACTGGGGTCTTATCTCCACCGCCAGATTTTTCTAGTAGCAGGTCATTATCTTTTAGGGTGCATGATACAATCTGCTTATCATTATAGTGTCGATAAGTTGAGGCTGTTGAACTGACAGATTGGGTTTCGAAGTTGAAATCTGCAATTCTGATGCATAAGCGGTCATATCCATCATGCTTTTCATCTTCCCCCCAACAACCACTAAAATGTTCACTTATTACTGCCTTTAAGCGCTTCACATCCCAATGACTTGGTATTTCCCCAAGCCACTTAATGCCGCTATTTTTATATGTTTCGTAACGTTTCATTGTTTCAGTCTTCTTGTTCGTAGTAATAAGAATAGTCAATGCCTTTCATGAAGATTTCGCGATCATCAATCTTGTCGGTGAGGGCATTGTGAAGCAGTGTCCTCAACCTTGATGGGTCGGTCGCGCTCAATATCATGGCGTTGAGGTAGTCCTTCTTGGCGATGCGGCTCCAATCGACGCATTTGGCGATGCGGTTCTTCATCAGCAGGTCGAGCCACAAGCGGGTGCTACGTCCGTTACCCTCCATGAAGGGATGCGCCACATTCATCTCAACATATTTGGCGACTATCTCGTCAAAAGTGTCGTCAGGCATCCGTTCAATGTCTTTCAACGCCTGGTGCAGATACTGCGCCCGGCAAAAGGTGAAGTCGCCCTTGGAGATGGTGACGTTGCGAATTTGCCCAGCAAAATCATACAGGCCTCCGAACAGATAGGCATGGATCTGCTGCAGGCCACGTGTGGTCCCTATCTCGATGCCATCCATCAGCCCGCTCTCCCACAGGGCATAGGCCTTTTCGCGACTCTTGCCGTCAATGCTCTCGCTATCGCTGGCAAACCAATGAACGAAGCGTGTGGCGTTGGTGTTGGGAATGTTTTGTGCAAGTAACATCACCCCGGCATAGTCCAGGACATCGGTCATGCGACGCTTGCCATCGGGGGCAAGAAGTTTCAACTGGTTAGTGACACTAACCACTTCACTTCCTTGCTTGCGCAATTTGGTTTTGAGATACTTCCAGTAGTTGCGCGTGCGGGTGTAATCGTCCTGGTCGTTGATCGCGCCCACCACGTCAAGTACCGAGAACCACCATTTGCTCTGTTCGTTGTCCCAAATGGCACGCACCTCGTGGTCGTTGTAGAAGCGGATGGATATCTTCTGTCGGTCTGCCATAATCAGATGCCCAGGATTTTGTTCAACATGCCATCGGTGTTCTCCTCAATGCTGCGGATGTCGGCTGCGATGGTTTCGAGCGACCGCAACTGGATGGGTTTGTAGAAATACTTGGTGAACGACAGTTCGTAGCCAATCACTGTCTTGTCCTCGTTGATGAAGGCGTCGGGCGTGTAAGGCAGCACTTCGTTCTGCATGAACGCGTCCACGCCGCCCTCATAGCGCAGGGGCACCTGCTCGGTATCGCTCAGCGCCTTGTCGGGAATCTGGTTTCCCTTGTCGTCGAGCACGATGTCAGCCTCGGGGCACACCTCGGTGAAGTATTTCATCAGGGCATCGTAGTTGACCTTCTTCCACTTGTAGCCGTGCTTCTTGGATGCGGCCTTAGCGTCCTCGATAAACAGGTTGAAGTTGGTGTACTCCTTGCCGCCTGTCTCTTCGAGCAGGCGCGAGAGCCAGTCCTGGAAGTCCTTGAATTTCTTGTCCTGGATGCACATGGCGATGCGGTCGTTGGTCACCTGTGCCTTCAACCGCAACGGGCGATCCACGGTGATCTCGATGTAGCCAAACTCCTCGTTGGGAAAGATGCGGCTGCGCTCGTTGTCCTCAAAGTCCATGAGCAGTTTCATGATGGCCTTGCGGTCATCCTCGTTGGTCTCGCAGTTTTTCTCGCCCAGGTTCTTGCGCAGCGGGGTTTTGATCTCGGTGGCGTCAATCAGTTGTACCTTGCCACGGCGGCGTTCCTCCTTGCGGTTGGTCACGACCCAGATGAAGGTGCCGATGCCAGTGTTGTAGAAGTCTTTCTCGGGCATGGCGATGATGGCCTCAAGCAGGTCGTGCTCGATGATGTATTTGCGCAGGTTGCTCTCGCCGCCACCAGCGTTGCCAGTGAAAAGGCTGCTGCCGTTATGGACCTCGACGATGCGGGTGCCAATCTCGCTGTCATCGTTCATGCGGCTCAGGTTGTTTGCCAGGAAGAGCATCTGCGGGTCGCCGATGCTGGGCACGAAGCGCACCACTTTTTCATATCCTTCGGGGTGGTAGAAGCGGGGGTCGGCGATCTTGTCCTTCTCGTTCTCCTTCAGCCCCCAGGCCTCCATATCGGCTTTCCACGGGGTGCCGAAGGGAGGATTGGAGATACAGAAGTCAAACTTCATGCCTGGGTGTCCGTCGTCGCTGATGGTGCTGCCGCAATAGAACTTATCGCGGGCCTTGCCGGCGTGCTTATAGGTGAACATGCCCACATTGTCGCTGCTGAGCATGAGGTCGGCCTTACAGGTGGCAAAGGTCTCGGGCTGGAGCTCTTGGCCATAGAGGTCGATCTTCACGTTCTTGCCGCGCTGCTGTGCATTCTCCAGGATGCGCTCTTCGGCGATCGAGAGGATGCCGCCGGTTCCGCAGGCGCCATCATATATCTTATAGGTGGCCGAGCGCAGGTTGTCGGCAATGGGCAGCACCGCGATGTCGGCCATGAGGGCCACATAATCACGGGGCGTGAAGTGCTCTCCAGCCTCGGTCACGCTGTTCTCCTCGTTGAATCTGCGCAGCAGTTCCTCAAAGAGCGTTCCCATGGTGTGGTTGTCCACGCCAGGCAGTTTCTCGTTGCCATACTTGTCGAGCACAGGATTGATGCCGAGGTTGATGCTGTCATCGGTGAATTTCTCGATGATGGCACCCAGGCGGTTCGTCTGGTTCAGGTTCTCGACCTGTTGTTTGAGGCGGAACTTCTCGATGATGTCCTGCACATCCCGGCTGAAGCCATCAAGGTATTCCTCGAAGTCGCTCTTCAGACGGATGGGGTTGGTCTCGCCACGCAAGGACTTCATCGTGAAACGTGAAGTGTTGCAAAACGGATACTTCGTGATATTGAACAACACCTGCTCTTGAGCATCATCGGGCAAGCCCATCTCGTCGAGCCGTTTTTTTTGCTTGAGCACTTCTTCATGGGTGGGTTCAAGCAGGAGGTCGAGACGGCGCAAGACCATCATCGGCAGGATCACCTTCTTGTAGTCGCCTTTGTTAAAGGCCTGCACCAGGACATCATTGGCGATGTTCCAGATGAATGCGAACAACTGGTTGTATTGTGATTGGTTCATATATCTATCCGTTAATATTTGGTTGCAAATTTAGTTGTCAACTGTGCAGTCTTTCTGCACATCATCATATTTTTGTTGCATGAGGGCAACTTTTTTTCTGATCTGGTTGCGGAACTCCTCGGGAGCGAGCACCTCCAGGTCGGGGCCGAAGGACAGGATCTGCTGCTCCAGCTCGTTGTTGGGGCGCACCTCGATGGAGAGGAGGCACTGGCGGCGATGCTCCAGCCGCTGCGACGGGTGGAGGGGCTTGGAGAGCAGATAGGGCAGGCGGCGCTCATTGGTGCGCAGCAGGATCCTCTGCTTCTCGCCGTGATAGGGCACGGTGACACCCACCACGTCGTCAAAGTAGTGGTCAAAGTCAATATCCTCGTTGACCTTGAACTCCATGTCGGGCATCTGTTCGATGCTCAAGCAGCGATCAAGTGCCAGGTTATTGACGTAGTGAGTCGCATCGTCGTAGCAGAACGCAAACCAGCGGTTGTTGTACTGCTTGAGGTAATAAGGATGGACGATGCGGGTCACCTCCTGGCTGCCGTCCTTGTAGCTGCGGTACTGCACCTTGAGCACGCGATGGGCGGTAGCGGCATCAATAAAGGTGCCCAGGTGCTCAAGGCCCTTGAGCAATGGGTTCTGCTCGAAGCAGACAAGGCCAGTTTTTCTGCCGTCTAAGTTAAAACGCTGTTCCAGGTTGGTGATCACATTTTCAATCCACTCATATTGTGGCAAGCCGCGAAAACGTGTTAGCGTAACCACCGCCTGCTGCAACTGCTGAGCTTCAACTTTTGATAGTGGCTGCCTGTTAATGCTGAAAGTGGTGTCCTTATAACGATAGTACACTTTCTTCCCATCGCGCTTGCGGTCTAGCTCAATAGAGAAGCCGTCATCGCTCTCCATGAAGCGGATATCATCGAAAAGCTGACGGCGGCTAACCCCTCCCTCAAAGTTAATAGCAATCAAGGCATCATTACACTCATCAATCAGGTCATCAATAAAGTAACGGCGCTGCTTGTCACGGAAACAGCGGTCAAGCACTCGATAGCGTATGTATGCGTTCTTATTAATCGGCATTGACTGTTACAATTATTTGATTTCTTCTGCCCATACGAATTGAGCGATCCAGCGATTTGCACCCTCTTCTCCAAAGAGTGAGAGGTATACTTCTGGCTCATTCTTGCTGTCAAGCGTTGGGTGAGAGAAAGTATCTTCAGTTAAACGAAATTTACGTTCATTGCCATTGTGGGCAAAGGTGATCGTCTTAAATGGCTTAAGGTCATACACATCAGGTTTGCAAAGTAGTGTCGAAGCTGTAACTCCTAAATCTATGATGATTGCCTGGTTTTCTGCAAGCGAATCCCACCGTTTTTTATTGATGGGGATAAATAGATTATCGTCCTCTATTTCAAACCCTACAAGCGGCACTTGATGGGCTGATGGCAGGTTATTCTCATCGAGGTCATAGTCCCACAGATGGAGTTTGCCTTTCACACCCGTGATGGGCTCGTCAAAGACGAATGCATCCTTGAGGTGCCAATAATACAAGCCATCCTCATTGCTGTCGCCAGAAGCCCATGCGCTACCTGCGTTATCCTGGTCAACTGCTGCGACAGTAGCATAGCCAATGATAGCGCCGTCAGGCATATCGGGAAAGTCAGGTAAGTTGCCGAAGAGTTGCTCGTTAAGAATCTCTTGTACCCATTCGAGTGGCTCATTACCAACCGTACGCAAAGAGCACTTTTTGCTGGCATGAATAAGAATGCGACCAGGCATTGTCTGGGGTTTCCAAGTGCGGTTTTCTACGTCTTTGATACCGGCAACGATTAACGATGCCCACGGTTGCTGTACGGATAATACTTTCATAGCGTTGATGTTTTAAAGTTGAAATTTTTTGTTCACGGCGCAAAATAAGAACACAAATGTGCAGTCTTTCTGCACAGAACAAAAAATCTTATGGGAAATACGCCTATCAATGTCTATTTCATTAAAAAACAAACTCCCAAGCAGTCCCTGCAGGCCGACCAAAGCCTATATAACCGCAAAGGAGTTTGCTATATCGTTCATGTTATTGGTCGCTTTCAGGTTATAAGAAGATTATATCTTCTTATTCGTGACCGCAAATATACTAAAAATATCAATAATTCCAGCCAAAATCAATAGAAATCATATCCAATCCACCCTGAAACGTGAAAAACGCGGAAAATGGCTGGGTGTAGC
>Ga0310695_10009947_pt1 | contig 14100 bp, 28 predicted proteins | sample RumenRJG_04DNA_FD_203882 | JGI IMG/M metagenome (GOLD analysis project Ga0310695, IMG submission 203882) | Bovine rumen microbial communities from Lethbridge, Alberta, Canada - RJG_04 (v2) (version 2) | ecosystem: Host-associated > Mammals > Digestive system > Stomach > Rumen | place: Canada... | reverse complement strand
TTTTTTGTATAATTATGCAGGCCAGCGGGGCGCGACCGACCGGATCGCGCCGAAGCAGCCCATTATACCACATCCCGCACTTTTTGTCAATAGACAAACCGCACAAAGATTTCACCTTATAAATCCCGAAATTAGTGCATTATTCCCCCATTGACATTTTTAAAAAAATTTATTATAATATATTTACAAGGTAAGGGAAGTCAAAGAAGTCAACCACAAAAAAACTTTTAAAAAAAGTAAAAAAAGTTCTTGACAAACCAAAAGCCTTGAGTTATAATAAGGATGTAAGAAAGAAAAACAAACATCAAAAGAAAGAGGGTATGTACTATGACTAAGAGAGAAATGTTCAATGAGATCCTTACTGTTGTTGCTGACAATGCTGAAATGGTGGAATTCATCAACCATGAAATCGAACTGCTGAACCGCAAGTCCTCTGCTGTTCGCAAGCCGACTAAGAATCAGCTTGAAAATGAGGGATTCAAGGCTGACATTGTTGACTATCTCAAGGGTGCGGATGCGCCTAAGACCATCAAGGAACTGCAGACCGCAATTCCGTCTCTCGCCGATCTGACTAATCAGCGTATCACTCATCTGCTCACTGACCTTGTTAAGGCTGAAACTCTGACTAAGAACTATGTGAAGAAGACCCCTTACTATTTTGTAGCATGATGTCTGAACAAGTGGGGAACAAAAAAGTTCCCCACTTGTAAAAAAACTCTTGACAGACTGACAGGGATGCGCTATAATTAAACCATCAAAAGAAAGTGAGGTGCTTAAAATGACCTATAATCTTAATGGCAAGGTTATCCGCATCCCCGATGCGGACATTGAAAAGAGTATGAAACTGTTAAAGCTTTCCCATGATGAAGCCGTACAGATGTGGCTTGAAGACGAGGGATATCTTGAAAATGAAGTGGTAGAAGAGCTGACCGCAAAAGCCAAAGAAAACAAGGTTGGGCATGATGCCAAAACTGACAAGCCCCGCAAGAAAACGGAACGAGTCAGAAAAGTAGATGAAGAAAAAAAGTATCTGTTAAACCTTTTAATTTCCGCAATTAATGCTGAAAATTGTGTTGATACTGTAAAAAATGAAGCTGAATTTTCCTTTACTTTTGGTGAAAATTCCTATTCTGTAAAATTAATTAAGCACAGACCGCCGAAAAAGTAAAGAAACTTGTAACTTTTGACCAACTTTTTATTAAAAAACAATAGAAAGTTGGTCAATTTGTCGGCGGCCCGGGCGCCTTGACAGAAACTTAACAAAGAATTTTTTAAAAAAAGTGTTGACAATTTTATAACCCCATGCTATAATCTAATCATCAAATGAAGAAAGGAAACAAAAAATCATGAATGTATTAGTTATCGACACTGAAACCGCAAACTCTGTAGAACAGCCGCTTCCGTATGATGTGGGTTATGCTATTGTTGACACTAAAACAGGCGAAATTCTGACAGAAAAATCTTTCGTTGTGGCTGAAATCTTTCTTGATAAAGAACTGATGAAAGATGCTTACTTTGCTGAAAAAATTCCTATGTATTGGGATGAACTGAAAACAGGCAAGCGGATAATGAAATCAATCTTTAACATCCGCAAGACTATTAAATCAGACATGAATCTTTATAATGTTTCAAAAGTCGGCGCTTATAACATGGGTTTTGACAATAGAGCAACAAGAAATGATATTCGTTATTTGAGCGGTTCGCTGATTAAGTGGTTCTTCCCTTATGGTACTGAATTTTTCTGTATTTGGCACATGGCTTGCACAAGCGGTCTGCTTAATTCAATAAATTATGTAAATTATGCGACAACTCATGGTTTTGTATCTAATGCGGGAAATATTCAGACAAGTGCGGAATGTGCTTATCGTTATCTGAAAAATGACCCCATTTTTGCAGAAAGCCACACAGGTCTTGAAGATGTTAAAATTGAGGTTGAAATCTTAATGAATTGTCTGAAAATGGCAAACGAAAACATGAAATGTAACCCTTATTCAGCTTGTTGGCGGAATGTTCAGAAAATTGCAAAACAGATTGAACTTGAAAACACTTTCGCACTTTAATGTGCGGAAGTGGCCGCCCGGTCGCTCGTTAAAATAATAACAAAAAATTTTTTAAAAAAACCACTTGACATTTAAATTCAATCTGATATAATAGACTTATCAAAAGAAAGGGGAAATGAGAAATGAAAGAACTTGAAATGGAATTCAAAGTTATAGACTATTGTTTAAATGAATACAATACCTATCTTCATCACGGCGGTGATCTTGAAAAGGCTATTGATAGATGTTATGGTGCGGTGATGTTTGCAATTAATAACTGTTTTGAAACTTATAATGAAAGCCTTGCCAAGTGGTGGGAAAATGAAATGCTTCCCAAATTCAGAGAATCAAAAGGGGAATAAAAAATGGATGAAATAATGAGAGAATTAGCAATAAGCATTGCGGATACACAAAGAGATACAATCACAGCGGTTTTCAACGATTACAAAGAATACATGAATGTTGATGATATTGCAGACATTATTGATAAGACTTTTCATGATATGATTTGGAATATTGAAAAGGATGCAAAGGAATAATAAAAATGTGGATTTGCTATACTATCAGAAAAGAAGATAATTTTAAACAGCTTAGTATTATAACTAAGGATTTACAAGAAATCTATGATTTTATAACTGCCATAATAAAAATTGATTCTAAAAACTATATCTTTGAAATTTCAAAAGAGGAAGAATAAATGAAAAAATTTTACTGTCCTGTAAATGGTTGGGATTGTCCTTATTTTAAAATCGGTGCGGGTACTTGCAAAATGGTAGATGAAGCGCGGGATCCCGTTAAAGAATGCGATGATGCCGCATTCTTTTGGGATGAAGACGATGATTATTTTGTGGAAGAGGATTAAATCCTCTTCCCATTTGGCGCCCGGATTCTGCTTTAATGCGGTTTTGGCTGGATTAACTGGATTAATGAATAATTATGCAGCTGACCGGGCCGCTGGCACCCGGGCCGAGGCCGCGATCCCCCCTTCTAGTACCATATGGGATTTTTTTCTGGAACCTTGGCCTATATGGTCGCGTCCCACGGATTCCCGAAATTCGCACCGGGCCGTGGGACCCGCACCCTTTCTCATATGGTCGCGGTTCGTGGATTCTCAACTTGAAAATTTCAAAAATTTTTGTTATAATTAAAAAAAAGGCTGAGAGAAGAAGCGCAGACTTGAAAACTTTGAAAATTTTTGATATAATAAAATTGTAAAAAATAAAAAGGAGAGTTTTTTATATGGATAATAAGAATATTGGTATGGATTTGTATGAAGCGCTGAAATCTGGACTTTCCGCAGATGAACTCGAGAATCAGTTCCTGACAGACCTGGCTGCCGCCAAGGCTCGCTATAAAAAAGAAGAAGACGAGAAAAAGGAAGCTGAAAAAGAGGCTGCAGAAAAAAGAAAAGCTGAAGAAATCGCACTGACTCGTTCCATCGCCGCAGATAGTTTGGCTGAATATTTTGAAGTAGTTTTTGGAGAAGAAAATTGCAAAAGTCTTACCGCAGAAACAATAGAACAGGATTTGAAAGATCTTGAAACCAATTGGAAAAAGATTATTGATTGGAGTAAGAACCCCTTCAATAATGAATTTATCACAAATTTTGATAAATATTGGGATGGGCTTAATAAAATTTTAAAAACAGATCTTCCTAAAGAAAAAGCTAAAACAAAAGAAGAGAAACCTAAGAATAAAATTACTTTTGATACAAAACTTAAAACTGATGATGATATTATTAAAGAGTTCCTTGAAAGTCTTAAATAATTGATGGGCGGTTTCCAGGTAGAATCTAAATTCTACCTGGTTTACGAGAGCGATCGCATCTGAATTTGGATGATGAAATTCGTGGGACGCGTCGCGCACCACCCTCCCACAATTTTCTACAATTTCTTACAATTTTCTACAATTTTTAATAATTTTTTTACAATTTTTCACATTTTCTAGTAATTTTTATAATTTCTAGTAATTTTTTATAATTGTTTAACAATTTGCCATAATTTTTTGTATTTTTTTTTGCAATTTTTAATATTCTCTTCCGATTTCATCCAACTTTCATCAATTTTTTACAACTTTCATTAATTTTTTAATATTTTTTAACAATTCCATCAAATTTTTGTATTTTTTCATAATTTTTCTTAACTTTTTCCTGTATTTTTACAATTTTTTCTCCAGCTTTCCGCTTTTCTTAATAATTTTTACTAATTATTCTATAATTTTAATAATTATTTCATAACCTTTATTATTTATTACCATCCTACAAATTTACTCATATACTTCTCTTACCTTTTATATATTTTCCACAAATCCATACAAAAAACTCATCCGCATCTCATTTTTTTTTACAAAAACAATAGCCTCCTTATCCGCAATCCCGCATTGCGGATATTTTTTTATTCACACTAAAAACCAAAAGAACAAAACTCTCCCCAAACCAATCCAAGCTTCCCTATCACCCAACAGCCGCATCATAAATACCCATCTCTCCTCTCATTCACATACTCCTTGCTAATCTCATGCTTCCTAAAATATCTCTCCAAAACCCGCAAAAACGCAAACAAAACCACTAATACCACAAAAGACAATATACCTATTAACAATAGATAAAAGCCTAAAACACCTAATATACCTTTAAACATTTAATCTTTCCTTTCACTTTTCATTTCATTTTTTCAAACGTTCCTCAATCATTTTTCAAAATTTTAATTTCATTTTTTCAATAGCTCCTAAGATGCAGCGGTTATCCCCCATTTTTTAATTTCATTTTCCCCTTCATTCATAATAATTTTACCCATTTTTTTAGATATTTAAAATACCCGCCCTCACACACAATCATACCTTTTCCAATTATTTATATCCTTACGATTTTGCTTTCGATTTCCTAATCTACCGTTGCGGCGGGCGGTCGTACCTGCTTTTATTCACCCACATCTCGAGACTCGCGCGATTTGGGAGGGCTTCGCCCTCCCAAATAATAGCACAAAAGAAAATACCAATAAATTTATCACTAATAAAATATCAGAATTGTCTAAATTTGCCAATTTTTAATTAAACTCTTAACGATAATATAAATATTATTATCGTTAAGAGTTCATCCAAATTTTAATAAATTTAGACAATTTAAGTATTTTTCATATGATATTTACCTTAGTTCCACCAAGCTGTTAAATCAACATTTTTTCCTGTACAATAATTATATCCACCCGCCCTCGTAATTTTAAAAATATCACTTTCTTGTAATAAATTTAAAGCCTCTCGTATTTGATAGTTTGATAATCCTGTTAATTCTTCAATATTTTTGTTAGTAAATGGTTGATGCTAAAAACAAATTTGCACAGCTAACCAAACTTTTATTAATTGACTTACTTTATCAGTTGTTTTATTTTTCTTTTTAGTAATTTCGCGGCATTGCTTTATCATTTTAGGACCAATTTTCATTTCCTATTCAATTTTCTCTCTAACGTAAATGATAATATGCTTACCATCCTCATGAAAAGCAATATATTCTTTTTCTACTAAATTTAATAAAGCTTTTTCTAAAGACTATAAATTCTTTTTATTTTTCTTAATACCTACATATTTTAAAAATTCTTCTCTAGTTCCCCTAAATACACCCCAAGGAGTTATAACAATACCAAGAAAAACATGAAACTAAAAATTTTCAAATTTTAAACTATTTTTACTTATATTCACATTTTTATCTTCCTTTTCATCATAAAAAGTAGTTGCTCTACCATCTGTTATTTCATAAACAAAATTACCCTCATCATCACGAGTTCTTGTTAAACTAATATCATACTTATTTTTAATTGATGCGGCAGTTCGTTTAAAATTAGTTTTAATACTACTTTCAGAATAACCAAATCTTATACTAATATCTTCTATCGTCATATATGATTATATTTAGCGTATATCGACGCTACTCCTTTCAAATAATATTTAAAATTATTTGAAATTAAATATCTATTTCCGACCAAAAATGAATGCGGCGATCCGTGGTATAATACCCGCTTAGACGAGTTCCCGCACTTTTCATTTCAATTTTCTCCTCTTCCCGCATTTCTACTTTTAATATTTACAAGTGATCCCATTGCCGCCCTAATATTAAAAATGCTTCTTCCACGCTCTCTTCTTCATTCTTTTCACTTCTGTTTCCAAATTTTTAATTCTATCAATAGCCGCAATATAATCCTAATAATTTAATGCACTTAACGTTGCCTTTACACAATCATCAAAATTAATCTTAATCGTAGAACTCGTCGTCCTCGTCTTCATTTTCTTTTCCTTCATTTAACGTCTCATCATCCCAATTCTGTTTAAACATATTTTCAAGATCATCTACCGCTTTTTCTGTCGCGGATTTCAGTGCTTTCTTATAGCCAGGAACCGTCTTCATAATATGTCGCCTTTCCGCCCTATTCATTTACCATCATCCTCTTCTTTCATCTGAAGTTCATTTAATTTAAAATAAATATTTCTATTAATTCTTCTAATTTCACATAAAATATCAACACATTTTACAATTTCAAATTTTATATCAACACCTAAATCTATAATATTGTATAAAATAGCAACTAAAATTACAAATGTCAAAAATACCAATATAAATATCAATCCTAATATTATATCCAATTCGTTCACGCGGCGTCCCCGTTTAAGAAATCTCTTCGACGGGTTCTCCTCCTTCCTCTTTCTTTACTTCCTGGACGTCATGCAGCTCGTTTTCCGCGACGTCAATAATAATCATAGGTTCTTTTAAATAAACATCTTTTTGTCTCATAAATTGCTGCCCGCGTTTCCATAATACACTACACATTCCATTTTCATCAATACAAACAACTTTTGCTTTGGCACAAAACCCCTATCCGCTATGATAGGGGCACTGTGTCATTTTACATTTTACTGTCATTTTTCTTCATCCTCAGAGAGATCTAATTTCTTAAGTTTATTCTTATCAATTAAGACCCCCCATTTAGAAACATCATTTTCATCTTTAAATTCAGCAACACCAATAGCCGCATCTACCATATTCACAAGCAGCTCCGCAGATCTCTCTTTTCCATCTCTTGGATAAATAACCGCAAGTGAATTATCCATAATTGCCTTAGTGATATATTCTTTTTCTGTTGTCATATTTACATATAACTCCTTTTCTTTTATTTTCTTAACTATATTATATAATAATTTTTTCATTTTGTCAAAATTTACTCTCCTATCATTTCTCTTCTATTGATTTTTACAAAAAATTATTGTATAATATTTTTGTAAGATAAAAAAGGAAATAAGAAAGGGGTTATCGCTATGAAGAGATATTCAACAGTTGATACGGCAGCCAATATAGTTTTTGAAAACTTTGAAGCTAATCATATCACCTATGATGAAAAATCTGTTATCAATAGGGTCTACAGTTGGTATTCTCATTCTGATATAACTGACCCCGAAATACTTGCGGCGTGCGCTTTGATGGGTAAGGACTGGTTTCCTGGCGCAGATTACAACTACATGCTTGCTGCTAAGAACTGGTGGTTTCCACAGAATCCTTACGAAAATACTCCCATCTGGGAGATCGAAGCTGCACAGCGCGATGCGATGTGGTGGTAAAAGGAAGGTTGCGCTAAAGCGCAACTTCCTTTTTTCAAGAGGAAAAAGAAATGAACACAGAGGAAGCAAAATATATAATTGATAAATTAAATAACTTTATCCCCGATTGTAATCAAGATTGTTATAATTGTGAATTTGGTGTTATGCGGTCTTATGGGGATTGTGATACCTGTCCTATTGGTCTTACAATAGATCTATTATATACTAAATTTTTTCATGAAAAGGAATGGGAGCGATTGCACGGATGAGAAAAGAAGATTTAGTTTGGCATGAAGAAGATGAATCAATTGTAATGGAAGATCCAGATGGCTGGAAATTGATTTGTATTATGAATCATTTTAAAGGCACTTTTTGGTATGAAATTAAAGCTCCTAATGATTATTATTTAAATGCTTTTTATGATAACGCTTTTGATGCAGTAGATGCTCTTAATAAAGCTAGAAAAAATTATATTTATTCCATCTAAATATCTTACAAATTTAAAGCTGCGGATCCGCAGCTTTATTTTTTTAAAAATTTATTATATAATATATATATAAGATAAAGAAAGGTGGTATTATTATATTGTTATATATATTAAAACTTATTATATGGAGTATCATTGGTATAATTTCATGTATATGTTTGTTGCAGTTTTTAATAGAAAGCCTGAAGGGTTTTATAAATTTTATTATTTTTTTATTTTTTGAATAAAAGAAAATAATAATAAATATTAAAAAGAGGTGGTATAAATATGGAAAAATTCTTTGTTGCTGATTCTTACAAGAACATGAAAGTCATTGGCGAACCTTTTGAAAATGAAAAAGGTAAAATGGTTGTAAGAGTTAAAGATAAGTGCCCGCGTTGTAGCGGCCGGGGGATTATTGTTGCAAGAGTTGAAAATGGTCAGATGATTCCTATTCCTGTTGATGGCGGCGTTTGCTATAAGTGCGGCGGGTCTGGCATCGAAGAAAAAATCATCCGTGCTTACACTGAAAAAGAATATACACGTATGCAGGCTGCAAATGAGCGTGCCCGCGCCAAAAGAGAAGCTGAAAAAGAAGCAAAGACTCGTGAACTTATCGAAAATGCGGCGCAGTATAAACATGAAGTTGCACTGAAACTTGGATTTGGAGAAGAGGAAAAGGCATATCTTGTTTATGGCGATGATACTTTTGCCATCAAAGATGAACTTAAAAAGCTTGGAGCCAGATTTGATCCGACTTTAAAATGGTTCTTCCCCAACGAAGTTGCGCTGCCCGATGGTTATAAGCTCTGTGAGATGAGCTTCGATGAGCTTTATGACTACAGCCCACAAGCAAAATGGGCTACTTTTAAAGAAGATGCTAAGGCTATTGTATCTCGCCGTATTGCAGAGCTGAAAGGGCCTTCCACCTCTAAGTATTATCCTGGTGAAGAAAAGGAACGGATCCGTCATATTACTGCAAAAGTCAGTAACATCCGCGGTTTTGAGGGTATTTACGGCTATACCAGTGTTTGCACCTTTACATCTGAAGATTATGTTTTTGTATGGATGACCGCAAAATATGATCTGGAATTTGCAGTTGGTGATACTGTTGATCTCACTGGAACTATTAAAAAGTTTGAAGAGTATCTTGGGATCAAAAACACGTATTTGACAAGATGCATTGTTAAAGTAGTAGGAGAAGAATAATGACCTTCGATCATAAAAAGATTGATGCGATTTTAAATAGCATATTTCCACTCCCAAAGGAATTTGGGAGTGTGAATTATGATTATGAATTTGAAGTTATAAATGAAAACACTTTAAGACAAGCTATTTTTGAAGTAGATCCTTTTGCTTATATTTGTTATGGTGCTTCAAAATTAGTAATTATATCACCAAAAATTGAAAACGTTGTTATAAAGATCCCATTTAATGGGGTCTATTATTCAATTGAAGAAGATGGATCAATAGTATGGGAGCCGTTCCACTGGGCGCCTGGATCAGATAATACTAACTATTGTTTGGCAGAATATGAAAAATATTGTCGATTAAAAACTTATGGATTAGATTGTTTTGTAGCAAAAACTTGTCTTTACAAAACAATAGATAAAGTAAGAGTATTTTTACAGGAAAAAGTAATACTAAATAGTGAATCTTGTTATTCAAATACTTTTCCATCTGAAAAATCTAAAAGTATTGCTCAAAAATGGTGGTCGGAAGGAGTTATCCATATAGATCCCGAATGGATTGCTTCATGTTTGGACAAATATGGAAAATCAAAAGTAGAAAGATTTCTATGGTATTGTGATAACATAGATTTAGATATTTTAGAAGATATTCATTCAAGTAATATAGGTTATAGAGTAAATGGAACACCAGTTATCGCAGATTACTCTAATTTTTTAGACTAAAGGAGAAGAAAAATGACTGATCGAGAAGTCGCTTGCATTTATTATGTTAGCGAAGGGGATTGTCTCAAGGGAAAAGAAGGAACTTTTAGAAAAGCTTGTCAGATTTGCAAGAAATACAGGCCCAAGAAAGGCGGCAACCCCGCCCGAAAAAATCTCAAAAAGCATAAAATTGAGAAAGATAAAGAGCGTGATCTTGATGAGATGATGCGCAATTATTGATCTTCTATTGTTTTTTACAAAAATTTTTGTTATAATATTTATAGAAAGATAAAGGAGGGGTAAACAAATGAGTAGAAGCCCTTATTTCTTTGTTGAGCGATTTGATCGCAATACTGGTAAATATGAAATGCAGCATCCGATAGTATGGAATTATAATCATACTAAGCAGGAACCCGCAGATCTGTTTCCGTATAATGGATGTCATGATCTTTTCTCTATTGTAGAAGATAATAGTCATGATGGCCTCCCAGAAATGAGAGGTATTCATCAGGGTCTTCCTGAAAATGTAGCAAAAGAAATTAAAGAAAATTATGATCAGTGTTGTTATGAAACTGAATACGCAGGTGAAAAACACCTTTACACTCCTACTGTACGTTGGTTTAGCTATGCAGATATGTATATTTATTGTCTTGAACATCCAAAGGCAATAGATTATGAAGCTATGGACTATGAAGGAGAAAACACTGAAAAGATTTTTATGCCAACTCCTATGAAGAAACTTAAAGAAAGAGTAGATGCATTTCTTGAGGTTATGGATGGGTGGGATTGGCGAGATGATTTTAGCCAGATTCGTATTGTCTATTGGATTGAATAAAAGGAGAAAAATCATGTTCAATGATGATTGTGTTTATAGAGAAACTTGGGCGGGGAATTTTTATGAACCGCCCGAGGCATGGTGCGGCCGCGGCTATGATCATGATTGCGAAAATTGTCCGCATTATTATTCAAAAGAAGATTATGAAGCTGATAGAGCAGATTATGAGTATGAAAAGTATAAATACTCCTTTGATTTTTAATAAAATTTATTATATAATATATATATAAGATAAAGAAAGGGGATATGCATATGACTAATGATGTTTGGTATTATCAGTATACAATTCTTTTTTATGATTGTGTTGATATGAAAGAAGAGATTCGTTCTGGAGTACTTCCCGCAGTAAACTGGAAAGAAGCAGCTGGAATTCTTGAAGAATTTTATAAAGATGAGCTTATGGAAATCCATATGTTGAAACCCATTATTGATGGAAAGGTGTTCGATTTTACGGAAGCTGAAAATTCTGGAGATTTTGACTTCACCATTGAGGAGAAATAAGATGAATATTTGGCAGACTTTTTATATGGCGGAAGCTGAAGGTCTATTGCCTACTAGGGCGGGTAAAATTAACGCTGTTATCAGAGATATTAAAAATTATCCCTGCGCTACTATTGATTTTGATGAATTTGAAAAAATTCTTGCTGATTATGATCTCTCATATTCAAAACTGACAGATCGTGAAATCCGATATATAAACGCGTGCATAAGCTAAAAATAGCGATCGCCGCTTGAAAAACTTAAAAATTTTTGATATAATAAGTTCATAAGATAAAGAAAAAACATTTTTTGAGAAAAAAGGAGAATTCAGTTATGGAAAACACTGTTAAGAAAACTAAGGTTATGTATTTTACCGAGCTTCGTGAGATGGTTATGGACGTTGTAAAGGATGAAGAGAAACAGGATGAACTTGTCGCTTTTATCGACAAGCAGATTGAAACTCTTGAGAAGCGGAAGGAAGCTGCGGCAACTCGCGCGGCTAAGAAGAAGGAAGAGTCTGATGCTCTTACCGAGGAAATTCTTGGTCTGATTGGTGAGGATCTGGTCACTGTTGATGAAATTGTTGTAGCCATTAATCGTGAGGATGTTACTCGTAATAAGGTGACTGCACGTCTTGGGAAGCTTTTCAAGAACGGTGCCATTGTTAAGGAAACTGTTAAGGTTAATGGCAACCAGAGAATGGCTTATAAGCTCGCAGATGCTGATGCTGAAGCTGAGTAAATATAAATAACTTATCTAGTATAAGTAAGGGAAGAATACTCTTCCCTTACTTTTTGTGGGAGGAAAATATATGTTTTGCTTAAATTACTATCCAAATCAAAAGTATATTGAAGAGGCGGATTAGTTAAAAATTAAATATAAACCTGCAGACCGCACATTAGTAGATTTCCTTGAAGTTTATAAAAAGAAATCAATTGTAATTGATGTTAATGATATTTTTGTAAAATAGGATGCTGTATTATTTAGTGAATTATGTAAAAAATATCCAAAAATTAAATTAATAGTTGATTTTTATAATAAAGAAGCATTAGAATTAATTGAACAATATAATATCCCGCATTTTTTCTCAAATTCTGTAACATCAATAGATCAAATGCAAGGGTTGCTCGCATATCATCCTACTGATATGTATATATGTGAAGAACTGGGTTTTTTCTTAGATAAGATTAGTGAAATTTTACATAAAAATCATGTAAAAGTAAGAGTATATCCTAATATTTGTCAATCTAGTTGGGCGGAGACCCCTAGTTTAAAAACTTTTTTCATTCGCCCTAATGACATCCCTATTTATTCTACTTTTGTTGACGTATTTGAATTAATTTCAGATAAAGAAAGGCAACATGTTATTTTTAAAATTTATAAACAAGAGAAGTGGATGGGACCAATTAGTGAAATTATTCCTACTTTTAAACATGATTTAGATAATAAATATGTTTTAAGTAGCTTTGGAAAGATTCGTTCAAAATGCGGTAAGCGCTGTATGTATAAGCCAGGCAGCTGTAATATTTGTGAAAGATTTGCGGAATTAGGAAAAACATTGGAGAAAAGCCATATTATTATACGAAGCATGAAGAAGAAAGATTGATTTTTTAAAAATTTTATTATATAATATATGTATAATAAATAAAAGGAGAAAATCATATGGCGGCTAAGGGAAGTATTTTAAAGCAGGAAGTGTCAGAAAAGATTCTTAAGGCGTTTCCAGGCAGTTTTTTGTATAATGATGGTAAAGAAATTCGCATTAATGGGCTTGAGAATGAAGAGAAGCTACAGATTAAAGTAACTCTCACATGCGCTAAGGTTGCGGTTGAAGGCGGTGAAGATGTTGCGTTGCCTGGTGAAGAAAAGGCGGCAACCGCAGATGTAAAACCCGCAGGGACTAATGAGCAGGTTCCACAGGAGCCATCCGCAGAAGAGAAAGAAAGACTTGCGACTCTGTTGAATAGACTTGGTTTGTAAGGAGAAGGATATGAGTGCAGGAGTACATCTTTATCAAATGACCTGTTGGCAAGCTACGAACAAATGGTGTGTTAATGATGTAAAAAATTTAGGGGGACGTTCTGGTAAATGGTATACTCCTATGCGTATTCTTAATCTTTCTGTTGAAGAATATATAAATTTGTTATTAAAATTTCATGCACAAGATATTTATTACTATGAGCCTACTGATTATTTAAATTTTTCTTTTGCAAAAGAAAGAGATGCAAAGGCTTTCTGTTCTTATGTAAATAAAATAGCTAAAGTAAAAAATTATTGTTGTGCATAAAAAATTGGAAATTGAGTAAGATTATCCGCGCGACGAATAGATAATCTGGTAGGCGGCCCCAGGTTTGAGGTACTCAATATAACCTGCTTAAATATGTCTATCAAACCAAGGTTTACCTTGTTAGGATAGACTTTTTGGATCATTAGCTCAGTCGGTTAGAGCGGCGGCCTTATAAGCCGTGTGTCATAGGTTCGAGTCCTATATGATCTACTTTTATAAAGGAGATGGCATTATGTATCAGATTCCTCATGAACATTTTTATAAACTTTATGATGTAACAAGTGATGAATTTATTGATTATTTTTATTCAGATGATGAATTGATTAAATTCATTGCTAGATGGTTTAAAGATGAGGCATGGATGGATCGACAAAAGAAAAAACATAATTCTTTTATTGAAAAATGTACATGTGATATAAATGATTTGGTTGAAATAGAGGAGGATCTTTATTATAAAACTTACATTCTTTTTGATAATTTTGGCAGAATTATTAATATTCATGACTTTGAATCGGACGCTT
>Ga0310695_10009941_pt1 | contig 14109 bp, 10 predicted proteins | sample RumenRJG_04DNA_FD_203882 | JGI IMG/M metagenome (GOLD analysis project Ga0310695, IMG submission 203882) | Bovine rumen microbial communities from Lethbridge, Alberta, Canada - RJG_04 (v2) (version 2) | ecosystem: Host-associated > Mammals > Digestive system > Stomach > Rumen | place: Canada... | reverse complement strand
ACTGAAAATCACTGACGAAACGAATTCACGGGAAAGTCCTTCGGCAACGGCAGCGCCTTACCGTGAAATTGATAAACAAGAAAACAGTTCTGCTGCAGCAAAACCGGCACAGCAGAACTGTTTTTTTCATATAAAACGAGTGCGATCAATGGATCAACTGCCGGTAAAATGCAGCAATGGAAGCAGAAACGACTGATTTTTCCGCACGGGTCATGATCAGCTGACGGTTTTCTTCAGCAGCTTTTTGCCGGAGCTGTTCATTGCCGATCGCACACAGGATGGCGTTGGCAAGCTGTTCCGGGGAGTCCGGATCGATCAAAATACCGTTTTCTCCCGGCGTGATCCACTCCCGAACGGATTCAATATCCCCTGCAATCGGGAAACAACCCAAAGCCATTGCCTCCAGCAGTGAATTCGGCGTCCCGTCATGTTGGGAAACACTCACTGTCGCTTCTGCCCGCCCGAACAACGGCCAGAGATCCGTTTGCTTCAGTGTCGGGAGCAGTACAACATTTTTCTCAATTTTCAACTGATCGATCCACGCAAGCGCTTCCGGTTGACCTGCCATAGAGCAGCACAGAAAAAGAGTGTTGGGAACTTTGGAAAGGACCAGCGGAATCGATTTGAAAAATGTATCATTCCGCACAGAACCGGGCCGGAACCCGCGGGGATTGATTATGATATGATGATCCGCAGGCAGCCAATCCAGCTTTGACTGGCCATCGTCTGAGATCAAACGGATATCGCTTAGTGAGATCCCGCCATTTCCGGGAATCACCAGCGTTTGTTTGTCCGGAGCAAAACCCCAAAGCTTACCCAAACGAATGTCACGGGCAGCATCTGCTGCGAGTGCATCTGCACGATGGAGAGCGGCGGTTGTCAGCTTTCCCATCAGCCAGGACCCTCTGGCATGCAGGGTAAGGTCATTTCCCCAGATGCTGATCGCCAAAGGATAACGCCGGGTAAGCTGAGAACCAAGCATCCCTTCGAACGGTATCCGCAGGGCATGCACGACATCCGGCCGGATCTTGTTGGCGATGCGGTTTAATTTGAACCCATAATAAGGCAGTGTTAACGGTCCGAGAAGATAACGCAGGCGCATGAAAGTCCCGCGGAATCGGGATACCAGACCTTTCTGTCCGCTCGGCGGCTGCAGAGCAGTTGTCGGACCGGCCGGAACCGGTGTACGATTTCTGTGAGAAAAATTAGCAAAAGCCACCGGCATCAGGTAAAAACCGGAAACATTCTCGGGACGGGAGCAGGGATACGTTGAGGCAAGATAGACCTCAATATTATCCTCGCGCATGCTTTCGATCCAGCGCTGCGTGATAGGACTGCGTCCGTCAGCAATCAGTAAAACTTTCATCTTCGCAGTCCCTTCTGTTGTATCTCCTCCACAGCACCGGCAAAAACCGCTGCCATAGCCTCAAGATTGATCTCATCTTTGACGATTCGGAAGGATCTTTCACCCATCCTCCGCAGCTTTACCGGATCTGACAGCAATTTCGTGACCGCCGCAGTCAGCTCCTGCTGATTTCCCGGTGTCACCCGGATACCGTTTTCCTCCCGCACCAGATCCGCCTGTGTTCCATCCGCTTCTGCGGCAATCAGCGGCAGTGCGGAGGCCATCGCCTGCTGGAGAGCCAGTCCGCCGGTTCCCGGGAGACAAAACAGGTCGGCACGGTCAAAATGTGCTGTCAGCTCTTCACCATACAGAGCACCGAAGAACTCCGTCTGCGGATAAATGTTCTTTGCAGTTTCTTCAAGCTCCGCCCGGATCGGGCCATCACCGATGATCCACAGACGGGGACGGATATGGCGCGGCTGTTCCGCACAAGCCCTTATCAGCAGATCCAGCCGTTTACGAGCCTGCAGGCGCCCTACATAAAGCACAATGGGGCTGCCGTCGTAACGGTCCGGAAGACGCACGGGCATAGGGCGTGTCGGACGGGGCGCTGCGGCATTGCAGGCAGTGTAAATGCGTTCTTCCGGAAATCCGGCGGCCAGATAACTCTGTTTTCCCGCGGAAGAATAAGTGATAAGCGCATCGAAAAGCTTCAAGTGCTGCTTCAGCAGCGTTCCGCCGGTCCTGCCGGTTCCCAGCCCCCAACCGATGACCGGACGGTTTCTCCGGTGCATCCAAAGCACAGCATCCCGGCTGCGCACATAGCGCATGTTAGCTTCCATGATCAAAACATTCGGATCGGTCTGCCTGAGCCAGATCAACACATCCCTTTGGATGCACAAATAGAACTTTCCCGAAAACAAATGAACGTTCTCTGCATGCCAAAAGGCAGCTTTTTGCGGTTTCTGAGAAAGATCGATCATTTCATCCGGTCTGGGATCTCCCGCATAAAGGGAAAGGCCGCCGGGTAAAGTTTCAGCAAGAGTATCGAAAAGCGGCACCCGATATCCGGCACAAACCCGCTGCATAAGCCCTGTGCTCACAGGATCACCTCCATACGGGAACCATTGAGTGTTTTCTCCACTTCGATCCGGGAAGGGAAAACTTCTTTCAGCTCGGGAAGATGGGTGATGACCAGGATCTTTTCAAAATCATTCTGGACCGCGGTGATCGCTTCCGCCAATCGGGCCCGACCTTCCTCATCCTGGCTGCCAAAGCCTTCGTCGATAACAAGGGTCTGCAGCCGGGATCCCGCACGCTGCGCAAGGATACGAGACAAAGCCAGCCGGATCGAAAAATTGATGCGGAACGCTTCGCCTCCGGAAAACATCTCATATTCACGAACGCCGTAAGGATCAGAAATGAGAATTTCCAGCGTTTCTTTGACTTCCTCCCGCTTGGATTTATATGTTCCCTGGGTGTTAAGCTGCAGAGACATACTCCCATTGGACAGCTGCTGGAGGATCTCGTTTGCCTGTTCTTCGATCTCCGGGACGGCCTGTTCGATAAGCAGAGCCGGGATGCCGTCTTTTCCGAAGGCTTTCTCCAGGTCTTTATAACGGCGGATCTCAAGAAGCCGCTCCTGATATTCCGTGCCACGCTCCCTGATCGCTGCACGGGCATTATCCAGATGGTTCACCCGCTGTTCGGCCTGCCCCAATTCTTTATTTGCGCGGTCGCGAAGCTGGTATAAGCGGATCCGGTCTGCCTCGATCACCTTCATATCAGGCAGAATGGATTTGAGGTTCTGATAATCAGTTTCTGCCTTTGCATGCTCTTCCCGGATCGTTTGCAATCTTTTCTCCGTTTCGGAAAGCTGGCTTTGTTTTTCCGCGATTTCCCGTTCCAGAGGCTCTATTTTACTGCGGCTTATGATAAGGTTCTGATGCTCCTGTTCAGCATTTATGAGGCTGCTTCTCAGGGCATTCAGGCGTTCGTGCTCCTTCCGGTCATAGCCAAGTTCGGTAAGCTGTTTTCTGACAGATTGCAGTTTTTCCCGTTCTTCCGGACAGAAATCCTGATCCCGCAGTGTTGTTTCAAGAACGTTCAAACGATTTTCTTTGGCTCCCCAGCTTTCCAGACGTTCACTGACAGAGTGAAGCTGCTGCTCGGTTCGTGTGAGTTCAAGCCGGCGGGAATTCAATTCCTGCTCCTGTGTTTCAAGCTGACGGATCTCTGCATTCAGCAACGAATATTTTTTCCGTTCGCTGACCAGCACAGACTCGATTTGCGCCTGCTCGCGGCGGAGCTTATCGATCTGTTCCTTCAGTTCCCCGGCATGAACGCGGCAGTGTTCCTCATCCATCTCCCTTCCGCAAGTCGGACAAACTCCCCCGCGGTTGGCAAGAAATCTTTCCAGTTTTTCATTGATTTCACGGATTTTTTCATCAAGATTTTTGATGATCTGATTCTTTTCCGCACCTTTATTTGCAATATCGATCAGTTCCTGACGGGACGCGGGAAGCACAGAACAGGCTTTTGTCAAAGATTCGACAGCGGCATTTACGGCCGTATGGACCGACTGCAGCTTTTCCTTTTCAGCAACCAGACGCTCTGTTTCCGTTTTTTCCCTGCTCAGCTGGGTGTATTCATAGCGCAGCCGGCTTTCCGTGGTTTGCAGCGCAGATTCCAGGCGGACCCGCTCAGTTTCCAGCCGGTTGAAGGAATCGGCAGCCGCATTGATTTGATCCAGCCTGCTCCGCACATCGACCCATTGACGGTAGCGGTTTTCAATGGTTTCCTCATTTGCCAGTTCCGCACGGATACCTGTCAATTCCCGGTTACGAGAGTCCAGGACAGTTTGCTGCTCCCGGAGCAGACGCACCTGACGGGCTTCTTCCTGCTGTTTTTGTTCCGTGTTTTCCTTTAATGCCTTGAGCGCGGCTTCACCGGCTTTTGCAGTCTGCCATTTTTCGTCTGCTTCCTTAAATGCTTTTTCAGCTTCAGAGGCGTTTTTTTCCGCGGCAGCCAACGCATCCCGTAAAACAGGTTCCTGCTTCAGCTCCGCTTCCGCTTCATCGATCAGGCCCTTGATATAAATAGCAGCGTTTTCGGCAATTTTGCGTTTTTCTGTGGTTTTCGCTTTATAGGTTTCCCATACATCGAGATTAAGAATGGTGCTGAGGATCTTCTTCCGCTCCGTCGGATTCTGACCGGTAAATTGATCCGCTTTCCCCTGCAGGAAAAAAGACGCATTGATAAAGGTCTTGTAATCCATACGCAGGATGGAGCAGATGCGTTTATTCGTATCCGATACCCGTTTTTCAGATAAAGGTTTCCAGGATTCTCCATCCGCACCGCGGATTAGAAATTCCACGACAGTCGGTTTTCCTTTGGTCTTTTGACGGCGGACCAGATAATTTGTTCCCTCATAGATGAACTCAAAATCAACCTTGGCGGTTTTGCTTTCAACCATATCATTGACAATGCTGTCATCGCTTTTCCGGGCTTCGCCGAAGAGTGCCCAGGTCATGGCATCCAGCATTGCGGACTTTCCCGCACCGTTGCGTCCGGAGATACAGGCGACATGAAGACCGGTGAAGTCCAGCTCCGCCGGCTCCTGATAGGAAAGAAATCCGCTGATCGTGAGTTTCACCGGGATCATGGATGTTCAGTCTCCCCTTCCTCCGGAACATCTTTGGTGTCCGGAGCTGCTGTCTCAGGTTTGTCTTCCGCCTTTTCGTCAGTCTCCTGCACCGGTTCGATACGGTTCACAAAAACCCGGTCTATCCGCAATCCATCCATATCAACGATTTCAAAATGGAATCCGTTCCAATCAAAAGAATACCCCGCAGAAGGGATCGAACCGGTTTGACCGAGTATAAATCCGGCCAAGGTCTGATAACCGATCCGATTTTCATCCGGAAGCTCCCTGACCCCGATCGTTTCCTTAAATTCATCGATACCAATCATGCCGTCAAAACTCCAGGAGCCATCGGCACGGACAAGGACATCATCTTCGTCGTCCGGTTCCTCCCCGATGTTCGTCACATTACCGACCAGTTCATTGAGCAGATCGTACGGCGTGATCATACCGGAAAAACCGCCGTATTCATCCAAAACAACAGCGAAATTGCTTTCCGAAGCCTTCAGGTCATCCAGCAGACTGAGAGCCGGTTTGCTTTCCGGCACAAAGAGAGGCGGTTCCATGATCTTTTCAAAATCAATATCATCATGCCGGATATATGCATCCAGCAGTGCTTTCGAGGAAATGACCCCGAGGACATTATCCGGATTCCCGCGTACCAGCGGGAAATAATGATAAGTGGAAGCAGCGATCTCCTTGAGAGATTCATCAACGGGCTCTTCCAGGTCGATCCAATCCAGTTCGGTCCGGGGAGTCATCAACGCATCCACAGTCTGATCGCTGAGGCGGAAGACAGATTCGACAATGTCCTGCTCGTTTTCTTCGAACACACCGTCCTGTTTGCCCTGCTCGATCATGACCTTGATCTCATCTTCCGAAACCTGCGATTCTTCATTCTCCTTCACTCCGATCAATTTCAATCCGGCCTCTGTTGAGAAGGAAAGGATCCGCACAACCGGCAAAAAGATTTTTGAGAGCACCTTGATTGGGCCGCACATCGTCATGGCGATCTTTTCCGGTTCATTGGTAGCGATCCGCTTCGGGATCAGTTCACCGATGACCAGGCTGAAATAGGTGATCAGGCTGGAGATCAGCAGCACGGAAAGCGGCTGGGCGATCCCCCGCAGAAACGGGACTTTCACGAGCAGATCGACCAGATAATGCGAAAAGGTCTGGGCACCGATGGCACCATTGATCACCCCGATCAACGTAATCACGATCTGGATCGTAGAGAAAAAGTCATTCGGGTTATCCAGCAGCTCCAGTACGGTTTTAGCGCGCTTGTCCCCTCCTTCCAGGAGGCTCTGCAGCCTTGCCCTGCGTGTGGATACCACAGCCATTTCGGTCATGGAAAATAAGCCGTTGATTAGAATTAAGACGAATAATAAGATGATTTCTATAGCAGCTTCTGACATCTAAAAATCCTTTTGAAGAGCTGTTTCAGATTCATTGAAGATCCCCTCCGCAAGCATACAGAGGGCGTTTGTCTCCGTTTCTGACATTTTTGTGATTTGACAATAAGTAGTCAGCAGATCCTTTGGCGTAAGGCTGCCGATATTCTTGGATTGGATGCGCATCCGGGTTTCATAGACCGGCTTGCGTTTCACCTGAAAATCCAGAGCGCCTTCCACACGTTTTCGAAGTTCCCTCTCATTGATCATGGATTCAAAGGCATGCGGATACGTGATGACCAGCCTGATCATGGCACCCTCTGCCTTTTCCGGTGAAGGGAGCAGATCCAGCAAGTCTTCCTGTATCGTTTCGGCGTCTTTTGCCTCATAGACGATGTTGTACATCCGGCGGGTATGGAGTTTCCGGAAGACATATTCCGTATGATGGTTATCCACCTCCGCAAGAATAAAGCCCTTCTTCTCCTTCGCCTCTCCATAATCGACCCGTTCGATCGATCCCGGATAAACCGCGGGCGGCTGGCTGCCTTCATTCAGGTCCTGGAAGCAATGAATATGTCCGAGCGCCGTATAAGAGAAAGCCGGATCACAGACCAGTGTGCGGGAAAGCACAACATCCCGCCCCAATTCAGCGACCTGTCCGGAGGGATACGTACTTCCCTGCACGGAATAATGGGTCAGCAGGATCAACGGCAGCTCCGGATCCGATTTTTCAATTCCCTTTTGGATCCGTTTCAGGAGTTCCTGTTCAAATTGTGATGCCCGCTCCTCAGGCGTGAGCTTGTTCTCCTTATCCTTCGCGGAAAGCAGAGAAAGCGGCATCCAGGGAACAGCCAGCACCTGCACCGGCACGCCATCCAATTCTTCCGGAGTATAAAGGTGAACACCGCCGGCAGCCAGATGGAGGTAAGGCACCTGCAGCGTATCCAGTTCCTGCAGAGCGCTTGCCCGGTTGGCGGCATTGGAAATATCATGGTTGCCCGGGATCATCAGCATCGGGATCTTTGCCTGGGAGAGGCGGATCAAACGCCGCTGCCATTCCCGCTGATAGGTCGGAACCGGCGTTGAATTGCGGTAAGCGTCGCCCGCGAATAAAACCAATTGGACCTGTTCGCCGATGGCCGTATCCACGATTTCATCCAGAGCCTTGAAAAAATCGTTGGTATGGAAAGAAAACCCGTTCTGCGGATCGATCCGGCCGCCGGTATAAGCGTCGATATGAGCATCAGCAAAATGAAGGATCTTTACGCTCATCTCAATATCCTAATTCATAAAGCAAGGATTCACACGCCGTGAACCCCGGATGAAGATCCACGCACATTTCCAGGTCCTCATGGGCTTTTTCGATCTCACCCAGTGCGTTATAAGCCATGGCCCGCCAGTAATGGGTCTCTTCCAGATAAGGTTCACCGGTTGAAGCAAGCGTGGTTTCAGCCAGGGAGATCACATCATAATACCGTCCGCTGTAATAATAGGCATAATAAGGACCGGTCTGATACCAGACGATGCGATAAGGCCGGCGGTTGGTTTCGATATCCGGATAGTAGGTATAGGCCATATCGTAGGATTGGGCGGCTCCGTAAAAATCACTCAAATCGACCTGAGCGCTTCCCCGGTTGAAATAGGCATAGAAATACTCTTCCGGTGTTTCCGCAGCTTCGATCTGCGCATCAGCCATTCGGAGAGCGTTCTGTTTTGCCCAATTGTTGTTGGTATAGGGTCCGAGAATGCTGTACACCGCTCCCTCAAAATTCCCCGGATAAACAACCATAAACTGATGGTTGAAGCTCTGCCATTCCTCTTCCAGCGTCTCATAGGAGACCTTGTAATCCGCGTTATAGTATGAATCCTGGACTGTCCATTCTTCAGTCTCATCGTCATACCCGGTCACCACATTATAATGTCCCATCCAGGAATAACGTCCGGAGACTTCCTGCATGAACGCCCCTTTTTCGATGAGGACCGGATAATCATGAATGATCAGCCGCTTCAGCAATTCAGAAGTTCCGCCTGAACGGTGTACAGCACGCAGATCGGAATTTTCCGTGACATAATCTGCCAACTCATAGAACATGACGTTCTTGTCCTTCTCAAAGGGCTTCACTTTGGGGCCGATATCGGTGCGCTGACCTTTCCATCCCCAATACGTCATTGTCATGGAAAGATTGGTCGGAGCACAATAATTCCAGATACCGTGCTGTGTTTCATATTTCACGCCCAGAATGTTGTAACGATTGGGCAGCGGTTCCGGTGTCGCGGTAGGCTCCGGGGTATTGGTCGGAATCTCAGTCGCTGTCGGTTCCTCAGTGATCTGAAGCTGTGTGGCTGTCGGAGAAGGCAGCGGCGTTTCGGTTGGGGAAACCTCAGTAATATATTGGGAGATCGTGGCTTCTATGATTGCATCTGCTGTCGCACCGGACTGTCCCGGGACAAACATGGTGTTCGCTGGATCCGAATGCATATAAAACAGGCGTGACTTCAGCCCATCAATACGGATCTCAAGTTTTTCCCGTATAGGAGTGAATAAACCAACGCAGATGATGAGGAGCGCGATCAGAAGAAATATAAAAAAAGGGCGTCTGTCCCTGTCAGGTTCCATGGGATATTAAAGACTTAGTCCTCGTCGTCGTCATCGAAATCATCATCGGACTGAATATAAACACGTCCCCGGTTTGCCGGCGGCATAATGACCCAGAGGATCAGCTTCTGCCCGTCCTCAGTGTCAACGACCTCTGCGGCAATGATCGGAACACGTTCCTCAAGTCCGAGTGTATTGCGATAGTGAAGATACATGGTATCGCATTGCGACCATGTGTGATGGCATCGTTCCAACAGACCGGCACCGTTCATGGTACGCAGATTCGTGACCATGATGCAGTTGGGGATCGGAGTTTCGCAGACGCTTTCCACCCAATTTGCACTGACGGATTCAAATGTCGGAGTCGGTCCTTCAATGATTGTGATCTTATTGTCCATAACTTACCTGTCTATATCATACCACAAACCGACAGATTATTTCCTTGTCAATTAAAAAAACGCCGAAAAAACCGGCGTTTGGCGGAGAGGGGGGGATTCGAACCCCCGAATGAGTATTACCCCATTAACCACTTAGCAGGCGGTCCCGTTCAACCACTCCGGCACCTCCCCGAACATTGCTATTATAAACGATTTTTTAAAAATAGCAGGTTTTTGATTATAAATTCGCAAAATTCGTGGTTCTTCTTCCGGAAAGTCCTGTAAAATTAGAAAAGCAGATGATGATTTCAGATGGAGTCAATGCGACCCGTTTTCGTTGACTCTTCTTGAGTCAACAGAACAGGCTGCATTGACTCATTTTCTATGAAACAGTCAATGAAAAGCACTGATTATTATCTTGATGCAAAGGAATGAAAGTGACCTATGCCCCATCAAAGGATTTTAGTCGTCGATGATGAACCCGATATCTGCCGTATGATCCGCCGGTATGCGGAACATGACGGATTTGAGACTGTCGGCGTTTCCAACGGATTGGAAGCCCTGGAGATCTGCCGGAAACAGGATTTTGATATCATCATCATGGATGTGATGATGCCGGAAATGGATGGCTTTACCGCATGCAAAAAGATACGTGAAATGAAAGACATCCCGGTCCTGATGCTTTCCGCAAGAGGGGCAGAATACGACAAACTCTATGGTTTTGAGGTCGGCGTGGATGATTATGTCACCAAACCCTTTTCCCCGAAGGAACTGATGGCCCGTGTGAATGTGATCATCAAACGCCACAGCAAAGAGACATCCGCTCCGGAAGACAGGGAAGCATTCCTCGAATTTGGCAGTCTGACGATCAACATGCCCGGGCGTGAGGTGCGCATCGAAGGCATCAAAACCGAGCTCACCGCAAAGGAATATGACCTGCTGCTTTACCTCGTCCAACACAAAGGGATCGTCCTGACCCGCGACCGGATCCTCAGCGGAGTCTGGGGCTATGATTCCTTTGGCTATGACCGCACCGTCGACTGGCAGGTCAAGCTGCTGCGCTCCAAGCTGGGCTCCTGCCGTGAGATGATCCAAACTATCCGCGGTGTCGGCTATAAATTCGACCCGACAGCCGCTACCGGAGGCAGTAAGGAATGAAGACACCCTCTTTCCGGACAAAGCTCTGGCTTTATTTTATTCTCTTCACAGCGCTCATCTTTTCTCTGCTCTGGATCCTGCAGACAGTCGGGCTGCAGAACTTTTACGACGGCATGATGGAGCAGAACATCCGCAATGCCGCTAAAATGATGATCTCCGCGGCACAAAGTGATAACTTTTTTGATGTGGTGGACAAGCTGTCTTTTGAAGATTCACTGCTGGTTTATATCACCGATGAGAACGGCAATGTCTACTTCAGTTCGGACGCATACACGCCTTACTTCCGCCAGCCGGGACGTCCCGGCCCCGGAGGCAGCCGGATCAATCCGTCCCGCAGAAATGATCCCTTCCCTGTCTCCCCGGGTTCCCTCAGGAATCTGCCGAACAACTACCAGAGTTTTCTTGAAAAAATAGCCGCAAGCGAAAGCGGGACCGTGGAATATATCGAAGGAAACACCTTTGTTTACGGCTCCCGGATCACCATAGGCGAACCAGATGACGACGATGACGATGCCATAGCGGCTATCCTGTATGTCTCGGGAACGCTTGGCGCAGTTGGCGCAGCGGCTTCGATCATCCGGGTGCAGCTGCTCTGGGTCACAGGCCTGTCCCTGATCCTGGGATTCATCATCGCCTGGCTCATTGCCCGCCGCTTTTCAAGACCGATCAACCAGCTCACCGACCAGGCAAAGATGCTGAGTGAGGACCATTACGAGGACCACTTCCAAAAGGGTTTTTGCCGGGAACTGGACGACCTGAATGAATCCCTCACGCAAAGCGCGGAAAAACTTTCCGAAGCGCGGGATTATCAGAAGGAACTGCTGGCCAATGTCTCCCATGACCTGCGCACACCGCTCACTATGATCAAAGGGTATGCGGAAATGGTCCGCGACATCTCGTGGGAAGACGAACAGCAGCGGAACGAAGATACCGGGATCATCATCAAGGAAGCGGACCGCATGACTGCCCTTGTCAATGAGATCCTTGAATATTCCCGTCTGCAGGAGAAGGATACGGAACTGCATTTCATGGAGGTGGATCTCAGTGCCCTCACAGAGGATGTCACGGACCGTTTCGAACCGCTCTTCCGTCAGGAAGGAGGAACGATCGAACGCAGTATTGAACCGGGGTGCATCGTGCGGGGTGACCGTGATATGCTCGAACGGCTGGTCTTCAACCTGGTCGACAATGCTGTCCGTCACTCCAAAGCACCGGATATGCGCATTACTGTCTCGGTATATAAAGACGACAGGGTCCATCTGGACGTCACCGACCATGGCGAAGGCATCGCACCGGAAGACCTGGACCACATCTGGGAAAAATATTATACAACCCGTCAGCGGGGCGGCAAAGGCGTCTCCGGATTGGGGCTTTCCATCGTCAGGCGGATCGCCTCTCTGCATAATGCAGAGGTGTCCGTGACCAGTCAGCTGAATCAGGGCAGCACCTTTTCCTTTATCCTGTAAGGACACTGAGAATTTAAAGGGGCCTGATTCCCGAAGGGAGTCTGGCCTCTTTGCAATAAGCGCCGTACGGAGAAAGGCCAGCCTCTGAGAAGCGCTGTATTCTTCCTCCGAGTCTCATTGAACCGGGAACGGTTTCCCCCCGTTCACGTCCCTCGTACAATAGATGACAGTTACCAACAGGGAACCGCCGCTGATTGCGGGTGGGCCAGATAAAGAGCCCGAAGACTTATTCAGCGGGGGGATGGGGCGAAGCTCCTGCTCCGCATATAAACGCTCAATCCAGCACCTTGCGAAGCATAAGTTTCGTAATGCAAAGTGAGCTCTTAAAGTAGAGAACGCTTACAGCACACCATCAAAACCCCGGACGGGAATCCGTCCGGGGTTTATTTTTGGGAAAGGATATGGAATTCTGATAGTCAGATCAGGCAGTCTCTTTGCCTTCTTCCACGCTCTCTTCAGAAGGAATTTCTTCAGGGACATTCTCATCTGCAGGAGTTTCCGGGGCACTTTCTTCTTCGGGGGTTTCCGGAGCTGTTTTCTCTGCGGGAGTTTCTTCCGGAGCAGGTTCCTCAGCCGGCGGCTGCTGTACGTCCTGAGCTGCGCCATCAGTGTTTACCGGTGCTTCATCTGGTTTTACGCTCTCAGTCCGGGTGCTGCTTTCTCCAAGGAAATTGTTTTTGAAGAATTCGAGCATCTCCTCATCCGTCGGATTTTCCGGAAGCTGGCTGAAATCAACCTGATGCTTGCGCATTTCGATGCGGTTTTCGAACCAGTCTTCAAACATGTCAGCCTTGCGATCTTCTTCTCTGGAGCAGCGTTCCGGCTTCATATTTCCGCCGTCACGGGTTCTTCCGCTGTGTTTTCCGCTCTTTTCAGAACCGTCGACGGATCCAGGAGCAGCATTTCCACCCAGGAAATACATTCTGAAGAATTCAAGCATTTCTGCATCTGTCGGATTTCCCGGAAGCTGGCCGTAATCCACGCTGTTTTCACGGGAATCGATGCGGTCGTCAAACCAATCCTCAAACCATTCACCTTGGTAATTATCGGATCGGCGGCCGCCCCGTGATCCATTATCACCGCGTTTTGCCATTCTTCCGGTAAAATCAGGAGTTACCGTTCCGGGTTCGCAAGGGATACCGGTGGTCTGGTCCTTCTTAGTATTGTTGGTTCTTCCGGTTTCAGCATATACAGCAGCGTTCAGGGCAAAAAACAAAACAGCGCCCAGAAAGACAATAATCATTTTTGATAAAGTGTTTGTTTTCATTTTTGAAAACTCCTTTCATTTGTTTTATTGTCTATAGTATATTCCCCGAAGGTGGAGAGAATATGGAGCCTTTGTGGAATCTTTGTGGAAAATCACCCCTGTTACATCCGGGGACTGCACCCCGAAGGGGTCTGTCCTCGGTTCAACGAGTGCCGGGGAAAACCACGTCACCTATCCGGCCTCGCCCATCTCCTCCTATCCACCGTGACAAGAGGCACCGGGTGAAGGTTGGAATTTGTCAGGATTCTTATTTGCCGGGCAAAGGGACACCTTGCACCCGGTGCCTTCTGTCACGCATTGCCGCGAAGCACATGGGGACTGGCACCGCATGCCGCGAAGTCGGAATAAGGGGCCTGTCACCGTGTGCGTCCCCGTGGGAGATGAGCCGTGCGTATCTTCCCGGTAAAACAGCGCACACCAGGTACTGACTCGGGGACTGACCTGCGCAGCGGGTCTGTCCTCGGTTCAACGAGTGCCGAGTAAAACCACGGCTCTTTTCAGTCGCGGCAACTCTTTCCTCTCCCGGTGCTTATTCCCAGGAGGTCAGACCCCCACAGGGGATCTGACCCCGTTTAAGTGGCACATTGCAGGATGCACCAGGGAGAAGATCCGTCACCTCTCACATTCTCCCACATCAACACAAAACGAAGCCTTTCTTCCTACATCCTCTTCATTCCACATTCCGATTTCCTCCTTGATCCTTGCCACTTGTTCCTTGCTCCTACATCCTCTTCATTCTTCATTGTTAAATACAGGCAGCCGAAATCCATCCGGACTCCGGCTATTTCTTCTTTCTTCTCTCTTATTTCTCAATCTTTTCCGGAATTTTGTTGTATTCGTATTCCGGCAGCAGCTCTTCCACC
>Ga0310695_10009938_pt1 | contig 14111 bp, 13 predicted proteins | sample RumenRJG_04DNA_FD_203882 | JGI IMG/M metagenome (GOLD analysis project Ga0310695, IMG submission 203882) | Bovine rumen microbial communities from Lethbridge, Alberta, Canada - RJG_04 (v2) (version 2) | ecosystem: Host-associated > Mammals > Digestive system > Stomach > Rumen | place: Canada... | reverse complement strand
GAATTCTTGGATTTCATTAATTTGTTCTTCTTTAAGATGTTTGAATCTTTTTTGAGCAGATAAGTATTCCACTACAGGTTTTCTTTCTTGAGGTCTGTAAGTTACTCTGAATTCACCGTTTTCAATTTCAAATAATCCCCATGCTCCGGTTTCAACAGCAAGTCTGCCTAATTGAATGGTCTGTTCAGGTTTGAATCCCCAACCGGTAGTACATGGTTGTTGTAAGTGAATGTAAGCAGGACCTTTGGTTTCAGCTGCTTTTTTAACCTTTTTCATAAAGTCTTCAGGATATGAAATTGATGCTGTAGCCACATATGGAATTCCATGAGCTGCCATAATGAAAGCCATGTTTTTCTTAGGCTTATCTTCACCAAAGCTTAAATTACCTGCTGGTGAAGTGGTTGTTGATGCACCGTAAGGGGTAGCTCCACTTCTTTGAATACCAGTGTTCATGTAAGCTTCGTTATCGTAACAGATATAAGTTATGTCGTGACCTCTTTCCATTGCACCGGATAATGATTGGATACCGATATCAGCAGTACCACCGTCACCACCGAAAGCAACAACATTAACATCTTCTTTACCTTGAGCTTTCAATGCTCTTTCTACACCGGAAGCCACTGCACCTGCGTTTTCAAAAGCAACGTGAATCCATGGGACTTCCCATGCAGTTTCAGGATAAGGGGATGTCATAACATCCAAACAACCAGTTGCACAAGCAACCACAGTGTTTCTGCCTAATGCCTTAAGAGCAAGCCTTACAGCAATAGCTGCCCCGCAACCAGCACAGCCTCTGTGACCTGGTGCCAATAATTCTTCTTCAGGAAATTCCATATTATTCATCCTCCTTTAAGCCTAACCAAGTAACTTCTTTTACTGGATTTTTAGTTAATTCTACAGCTTCTTCAATGTATTCAGGAACTACGTCTCTTCCACCTAATCCTAAAATGAAACCGTAGGTTTCCTTGTGACATTTGGTTTTTATGTCTGCGAAAAGAGCTCCTCCAATACCGAATGAGAAGTTTTTATCAAGTACAGCCAATTTATCTGCATTTTTGGTAATTTCATCAATTTCCTCGAATGGGAATGGTCTGTAGGATCTGATTTTCAAGAGACCTACTTTTTCGCCTTTTTCTCTTAAGTTGTCAACTACATATCTTACTGTACTTGCCATTGAACCCATACAGACTAAGATGATTTCTGCATCTTCACATAAGTAGCTTTCAGTCAATCCGTATTCTCTTCCGAACTTTTCACCGAATTCTGCACCTACTTCCTTGATTACTTCCATTGACTTGTCCATAGCAACTTGCATGTCATGTCTTGCTTCTGTATAGTATTCAGGGTCTGCAAAGTTACCTAAGGACATTGGCCTTTCAGGGTCAAGGTAAGCGAATTTAGGTACATATGGTTCAAGGAAGGTATCAACTTCAGCTTGTTCCAATAAGTCTACAGGTTCAACTGTGTGAGTTAAAATAAATCCGTCTAAACATACCATTACAGGTAACATAACTTCTTCATGCTCTGCAATTCTATATGCTTGAAGAATAGTGTCGAATCCTTCTTGAGCATTTTCCACATAAAGTTGAATCCATCCTGCATCTCTTTGTGCGATGGAATCTTGTTGATCGTTCCAAATGTTTAATGGAGCAGAAATTGCCCTGTTTGCATCTGCCATTACTATTGGAGCTCTCATACCTGCAGCTGCAAACAATATTTCATGCATTAACATTAAACCTTGAGATGAAGTAGCAGTAAATACTCTTACTCCTGCTTCGGAAGCCCCTAAAGTAGCACTAATTGCACTGTGTTCAGATTCTACTCTAATATACTCTGCGTCTAAATCACCATCTGCAACGAATTGTGCGAGGTATTCAGATATGGTAGTTTGAGGAGTAATAGGGTAAACAGGAACAACTTGTGGTTTTGCTAACTTTACAGCTTCTGCAACTGCTCTATTTGTTGTCATAATTTCTTTTGCCATAAAATTTTCTCCACTCTTATTTTTTTAAATGATAGATTTTATCTATCCAATATCAACATAACAATAGAATAGCGCTTTATTTTAACATTTTAATAGCTTAACTATTCTATTTCCATTTTAATAGCTTGAACTGGGCATTCTACTTTACAAATACCGCAACCTTTACAATAATCATAATCTATATCATGGTCTTTGTTTACGCATCCTTCTGGACAGAACATGATACAGTTATCACAATCTACACAAGCTTCTTTATCAAGGATTGGTTTAAAAGTTCTCCAACTCCCTGTTTTGTTTTTACGTGTACTTCCAGGTTCACTAATTGCACATCCAATAGAAACCATTTAATCACCTTTCATAAATTAATAAATTTTAAATACAGCCACCTAAGCCATATCGTAAGCTTTTTGAGCTGCTACTGCGTTTTTCTCTCCAATTGGACCTGGGAAAGTTTCCTTAATTACTTCAATAAGTGATTCAATACTTACTTCACCGGTCTTCTTAGCAAAGTATCCTAAAATAATGGTGTTTACAATGTTTACACCTAAAATTTCAAGTGCAATGCCTGTTGCATCCACATCAAATACCTTGTGACTTGCTGATTCGACCTTTTCATGAGTATTTATAATAACTTCACCATCTTCTTTCAATCCAGAATAAACATCGACAACACTTAAAAGACCATCGTCAAGAACTATCACATGATCAGGATTGTAAACCTGATATCTTAAATTGATAGGTTCGCTATCGATTCTGGTAAATGCCATAACAGGAGCCCCTCTTCTTTCTACACCGAAGAATGGGAACGCTTGAGAGTATTTACCATCTTTAAATGCTGCCTTAGCTAAAATCTCTGCTGCAGTTACAGCACCTTGTCCTCCACGTCCGTGGAAGCGAATTTCAATCATTGATATTTCCTCCATTCTTTCATATACGATAATTGTAAACATTGTATATACTATAACTTTTAATTAACATTGTATATAAATATGTTGATTTATCATGATAAATTATTACAAATTATTAGGAATTTCCCAAAATTTCCCTGAAAATATTATTGATGATAAAAAATAGCAGATTGAAATTTGGAATTATTGATAAAATTATTGATAAGGTTAATAATAATATAAAAATTTATATTATAAGAAAATAATAAAGAAACTAGTAAAATATTGAAGAATGATTTTTTTGGAAATTTCATTAAATATCCTGGGAAATTATTGAATTTTTCAATAGGATTTTTATAAATACCATTACAAATAATGATAAATTATTCAAAAATCTCATGATAAAAATGATAGATGAAAATGGATAAGTAATGATTAGGATTTTTATCATATCAATGATTTTGGAGTAAAAAAATATGAGATTCTGTCCAGATTGCGGTAAGATACTGATACCAAAGAACAATAAGCTGGAATGTGATTGCGGATATGTGGAAGAAATATCTGATGAAGCAATCAAGGAAGAGTATCAGTTTGAAGGAGAGCGAAAAAAAGAGATGGGAGTCATTGTAACTGACAATAACAATGTAGCTCTTCCCACTAAAGAGATTACCTGCTATAAATGCGGAGGAACCAAGGGATACTGGTGGACAGTTCAAACAAGATCCGCTGATGAGGCTCCAACATATTTCATCAGGTGTGCAAAATGTGGAAATACCTGGAGAAGATCCAATTAAAATTAATAGATTTCGCAATTGATAAAAAAATTTTTTAATAATAAATTTAATTGATAAAAAAAGTAAAATATAAAAAAGAGAGAATAGGGAAAAACAATTAGTTTCCCTTTCTTTAATTTGAAAATAATAAACTTATTCTAAATCATCAAGAACATAGACATCTTGATAATCCTCAGAATCCCTATAATAATCATCTTGCTTAACTCTTTTTAAGATTCTTTTTTTAATAGGGTTATTAGGGTCATTAGGATTATTTACCAAAATGACTTCCTCTTCATAGAGTGGAAGAGGTTCCTGATTTCTATTAGAATCATGATTAGAGTTATTCATTCTACGATGAGGCCTATTGTAATGACTAGAATGATTATTGAAATTATGATTGAACTCTTCATCTTTATTAGAATTTCCTCCAAAGGAAGTGTCTACTTTTCTTGCATGAGGCTTTCTTGGCCTATGATTATTGATGAATTCATTTGATTTGAAATATTCATTATCTGAACCTATTAAGATATTGATTATCACAAGTGCCAATAAAATAACAACAATCAATGCAAACAATGAATCAAATGGAGCAAATACAGCATAGAATATCTTGGAAGTGATGCTTGAAATGTCCATAAGACCTCTTAAAAGCAACAATACCCCTACGATTAAAACAACAGTCCCGTTACGTTTATCGATATTGTTTGAATCAAAATACGGATAAGCTCCTAAAAGGATTAAACCGATTCCCATCAATCTGAACAAGTTATTTGATACAGCAGATTCCAAAATGTCAAAAATCATATCAAATCTGTAATGCAATGCAGAGAATAGGAATATCAATTCTATAATTCCTATGACTACTAATGGAAATATATAAACAATATCATTAGCCAATTTAGGTTTTCTCAAAGCCCCCTCCTCAATTTTCTCTTCAGAGTATCCTGAAAGCAATTGATAGAGAAATGAACTCAAAACAGATCCAATAATGGTACCGGAAACTCCTAAAAATGAAGTAAATAATGCTACAGTCCCTGAAATGAATGCTGCCATCATTATGTTAAAATGTTTAACCAAAGTATCACCCTATTTCTTGATTTCTAGTTTCAAAAATTCCATATATCTATTAATACTGCATTAATAGTGCATAATAACTGCAAATAAAATATGCACTTTATCATATTTAAATTGATTGATTATTAGATTAACAAGTTAATAATTATCACTCATTAATTCACATCAAATGGAAAATAAGAAAAAATAATCTAATGATTATAAAAAAACTTAAAATTATTATTTAAGGTATGATACCATGAAGTATGATACCTTAAATAGACTAATTTAAAAAAAACAACTTTCGTTGAAAAAAAAATAAAAAAACTAATTAATCCTTTTTGAATTAATTAGAAAAAAAGAGCCTTAGGGGGGATTCGAACCCCCGACTTCTACCTTACCAAGGTAGCGCTCTACCGGCTGAGCCACTAAGGCAGTAAAAATCGGAAAAATCAATAAAAAAGTGCAAGGGAAGGGATTCGAACCCTCGTAGGTCTACACCAAAGGATCTTAAGTCCTTCCCCTTTGGCCGCTCGGGAACCCTTGCATAATAATACAACAATATTATTTTAAACTTTATGATATATAAAGGTTATGGATATGAAAAATTTTTATTGAAAAATCCCAGATAAAAGCTATAAATAACGGACTTAGGAAGAAAACTATTAAGAAATAATCAAAAATTTACAAAATTATATAAAGAAAAATGATTATATCTTAAAATAATATTAAATATCTTTATAAAGATATTATGTTAAAAAACATATTAAGAAATTATGTTAAAAACTAAATTATTAAATAAGAAATCATCGATTAAATTTTAATAATTTACAAAATTCACAAAAAAATTTTATGAGGCGATATATTGATAGTTATTGATTTAGATGAATGTGGAGTTTGTGAAAAATGCATACCTGTTTGTCCAAAGGACTTGATTGAGAAAAAAGGATACACAATGATCATTAAAGATGGATGCGATGATTGTGGAATATGCATGGATATGTGTCCTTTAGGTGCTATTTACGAAGAATAACCAAAATAATAATCAATACATAATAATGAAAGTATACTAATGAAAGTATACATAATAATGAAAGCATATAGGTCATGCTTAAAAGTTTTTTAGGGTATAATTATGAAAAAACCAGGGTTTTTAAATAAAATTACAATTATTGACATTTTAATAATTATCTGCATCATTGGTGCAGTAGGATTTGCCATTTACCATATGGTTGATGATGACTCAACAAAGGCTTCAGCAACTTCATTTGATTATTCAACCAGTCCTAAAATAATAGAAACTTATTTGGATTACTACAAGGATGGAAAGGTAGTTACAAGCACAATTGTTGGAACCGATGCTAAAACCGGAGAAGAGGTTGAATTGAATAGGAGAGTCCTATGGGTAGGAGAAGATGGAAATGGAAAGGCAAATGTCCTCATTGATGATAATGGCAAACCATTGCTTGCAGGATTCTACATAGACGTTCCAGATGCAGACTTACTTATCGATTCAATAAGCTTAGAATCAAATGGGGATTCCTACGAAAACCTCAAGGACATTACAGTTTCTCCAAAAGAAATTAATAATCTTAATGATTTGATCAGTGAAATTCCTAATGGAACACATTGTGAAATCAGTACAAGCATTTCTATAGATAATTTCGATAGTGTGAAATACCAAAAATTATTAAATGCCTTAAATGAAAATAAAAAACCTTGTATTGTCTTAAGGAATTCTCAAGTTAATACATTAGAAATCAATAGGGCTAATAAAACTGATTTGAAAATAGCAAGTGAAATATTAGGAGATTTCAAAGGGCAAACAAGCCCAATAAGACTCAGAACTTATAATTAACATATGATTAAAATAATAAAGTGGATAATAAAGTGAAAATATGAGTTTAATATATTCTATAACTAGCACAATTACTAGAGCTATAGAAGATATGATAAGCAAATCATTCTTATTTACACTCATTTTCAATATTCTCGAATTTATTGAAAAAGAATGGGTAAATAGCTATTTCAAGAGATTGTATCCTGGTGAAAACTTTTTATCCATTTTTAAAAAAAGCAAGATATTAAAATCTGAAATATTTTCACCGCTTATTGTTTTAGTTACATTTACACTTTTTTTACTGCTCGCAACAAACCCAGTTTCAAAAGACCTGCAAATGGTTTTAATCATTGCATTTATCTCATTTTTCATTGGATCAATCATATTTCCAAGATTTGTTTTGAATAATCAGAATAATGAGGAATTTAATAAAAACGATGAAAATAATAGAATACCATTGTTTGATACAAAAGACGTTTATTCAATTGGTTTTTGCCTTACATTAATTGGAATCATATTCCTGTTTGTAAGCATTGCATCTGTGGGAGGATTGCCAATATTGAAATCCTCTTTAAGATATTCACTAAAGCCTATATTCACAATGCCTGTATTCCTAGTGATTCCAGGGGTAGGGCTTATTGCATCACACCGATTGAATCAATATAAAACCGGTGAAATCTCAAGAAGCCAAGTGAGATTCAGATTCCTAATTTTAACATTAATAGGCATCATAACTGTTCTTACACTCGAATACAGAACCCCAATCATTGCAATTCTTCTCATGATGATCATCATTGCATATTACGGAGAGATATTATCAGTTTGGGAAGTGATTATTGGAGCATTGATTGGAGTTATTGCAATTATGGGAATCGGTTATTTAAGGTCATTAAATGAGCTTGCAATAAGTTCAAACACCAGCATATTCTCTACCTTGGAAAGTAGGGCAAACTTTACAATGCATGTATTGAACCTATTAAATCAGATTTCAGGCAATTTCGGATTATTGCACGGTAAAATGATAGCAAGTGCTATGCCCGGAAGTGATCTTGGACCTAGAATGATTGTAGGTAAATTAATAGCTTGGAGAACTGAAGTAACTGTAACTCCTACTTTATTAGGCCAGATGCTAGTTGACTTCGGTAAAGTTGGCGTTGCTATCGAGATGTGCTTGCTCGGATTCATTTTAGGAACAGGATATAAAATAATTAAAATCACTAAAGACACATTTTATATTGCAATATACAGTTTAATATTGACTTATTCCATCGTAGGAGTGGAAACTGGAATATTGGATATACAGATCTTATTATACTTCTTTATAATATCATTTATCTATTTAGCAGCTATTTTAAAAGATAAAGGGATTAAAATTTATTAAAAAAACTATTTTTATTAAAATTATTATCATCATTATTAGAAAAAGATAAAAAAGGATAAAATCCATCAAAAAAAACTATTTTTAGAATATGATAAGAATAAAATAAATTTAAAAAAATAAAAAAAGAAAAAGTCATTCATAGCAAAGCTATGAACTCATTTTGGAGGTTGAGTTAAAACAATTTCTTGAAATTATTTCACTTTGGAGATTAATAATCTTGTAGTTGGACCCTGAATCTTACATTTTTGAGAGCGATTATATGCAGAAGAAAATGATGTGTGTTTTATGTAAAACTCATTAACTAAAATTAATAATAAATTCTAAATTCAAGAGATTTGGATTGTTATGATTAAACTAATACTATGTACAATTACTTGAATTTAGGAATTTATCATTAACAAGATTATTACAGATTTTTATTCAATAACACAATAATTTAGGTATGCCTAAATTTATTGTTAATTATAGATTTGTCTTCATAGTATATAAACCTTTCTAAATTTTTAGGTTTACCTAAAAAATAATAATCATATTATTTCAACAGCTCAAGAAAAAATATGAAGATAATTAATTAAAAAAATAATAAAATGAAAAAAGAATCAATTAAAAAAAAAAAAAAAAAATAAGAAACTAAAAAAAATGATCAATTAAAAAATTAAAAAATTAAAAAAATAAACAGAATAAAATAAGAGGCAGTACATAGCATACCGGGGATTAAAGAACGCTATGTACTTATTTGGAGATTGCTAAATAACGATTAAGTTATTTTAAAATGGTTCTTGAAATCTTAAAAAGTTCTTATTAATTCCCAAGAATTTCATTTATAGAGAGCGATTATAACAGAAGAAAATGACGTGTTAAAATTCTATTGAAGCCAATAATAATAATCTAAAGAAAGGGAGGAAGATAATTAAATGTAATTAAAGAAAACTTTAGATTATTATTGGTCGAACTAATAAACAACAAAATTTAAGATTTTCGAGAAACAATAAAATTTAGGTGTGCCTAAACTTATTGTTAATTATAGGTTGTTCTTTATAATATATAAATGTTTCTAAATTTTTAGGCATACCTAAATATTTATGATGATAAAAAAATTTGATGAAAAAACTTGAAAATGTAAAAAATGAATTAAAAGTTATAATGATAAGGAAACTCCCAAATAAGCCAAATTAGGGGAATAGAACACTACAAGCAATTGCAAAACAATTATTATGCCAATGATTATAGCCAAATAAATATATTCAGATTTGCCAATGATTGTCTTTGCATGATACAAATTGGAATTGTCTGAAAAGCATCTGCTTGCCATACTTAAATAAATGGTTTCTCCTTTTTCATAGGCCTTTAAAAACATCATGGCTATGCTGTATCCCACCTGCTTAACTCTCCATTTGTATGAAATGTTTTTATTAAATGGGTCAAAGTTTCTTGATGTCATTGATTGCCTGATGTCCCTTAATTCATCCACAAAGATAAACAGGAACCTCACCATAATTGTTAAAATCATAGCAAGATCTCTTGGCATTCCAAGTTTTCTAAAGGATTGGACCACTTCTTGCATAGGAGAGGTAGATGAAAGGATAACAATAGCTGTTAAACAAACAATCAATCTAGCAAATAAAAGAACAGTCCAATTTAAACCAGTATCTGTTATAAACAACCATGAATAAGGACCCTGCCAAATGATATTTCCAGGGTGTATGAATGGTTGGAAAGCTATGACAAAACCACCGAATGGCAAAAGAAGGAGAACTCTCTTAAAGCTATCCTTAAATGACAATTTAGCCAAATACATAACAATGAGTAAAAAGCATTCCAATACGATTGGAACTATCAGCCTATCTGAAAAAACAGCAAAAAGAATAATGAGCAAAATGGCAACAAGCTTAACCCTACCCTCCAGATTATGGATAATGGAATCCCTGGAAGCTATGAATTCTAATGATCTTACTTGTTCTATTGCCATTTTATCTACCATTATGTATTGAAATAATTATTAATTATAATTTGAAAATTGAATAAAAATTTAATTAAATAAAAGTTAAATTAAATTAAAATTAAATAATAAAATTTATAATATAACTATTGGCTTTTAATTATAAATATTTATTCATTTAAATCGATAATTATTACTAATTTGCCAAAATAAGCCCAAAAAGTATTACTTTAAGCGAATAAAAGAAAAGTATTACTAATTGAGTGAAAAACAGCAAAAGAGTATTACTAATTGTAAATTAAGGAAAGTTTTGTAAAATTTTTAAAAAGAAGAAATGAATAGAAAAAGAGAAAATCCTGGACATGAATTAATGATAATCCGTATCCAAGACCCTTTTCTTAATTTAAAATACAAGAGATTTTAAATTATTCTAACCAAAAGAATTAGTTAGATTTTTTTAATGCATAACCTATACCTAAACCAAGAACAAGTGTAATCAGTCCTCCGAATATTAAAACACCGATTTCGCCTAATTTGTCTAAAGGCTCATAGGTATAGTCTGGGAATGGTGACTCCATAACTGGAGCTTCAACATCTTCACCAACTGCTGCATCTTCAGCAGATTTTTCTAATCCATCCGGATCGCCAGATGCGATGTAAGGAGATAATACTGCTAAAGCAATACAAAATATAATCCCTACAACAATTAAATATTTATCACTTTGACTTAATTCCATATTATCACCCTATTCTCTGTTCCATGCCAATAGGTCTGGTCTGAATTTTTCAAGAGCATAAAGAACAATTACAGTTAATACACCCTCGATTATACCAATAAATGCATGGTAAAGTGCCATAGAAGCAATTCCTACAGTCAATGGGAAAGTTCCTGCAATAGCCATTTCAATTGCAGCTACAACTGCTGCAACCAAGGTTGCAAGCCATGCTGCTACAAATGCAGAAGGATATTTGCCAATGATGCCTTGTAATCCTTTAAAGGTGTAAAGACCTACGAATCCTCCAACAATTGCCATGTTGAGTACATTTGCACCTAAAGCAGTGATTCCTCCGTCACCGAAGAATAAAGCTTGAATAAGCAATACTGCAGTGAATACTAAAATAGCAGCTTCAGGAGCCATGAATACAATAGCCACTAATGCTCCACCAACCATGTGCCCACTGGTACCAAATGGAATTGGCATGTTCATGGACATGATTGCAAAAATACCTGCAGCCAATACTGCAAGCAATGGTATACGTTTTTCATCAAGATTAGCTCTTGCCCATTTTCCAGCAAAGTACAATGCAATAATTAAGATTACATAGTAGATTGCACATTGGCCAAGAGGTATAAAACCATCAGGTATATGCATATTATTTTTCCTCCATTTTTAAGTTTGAATATAATCACACAATATCACTTTTTATAATCTTATAAAAATCAATTGGAGTAATACTCATTATTACCCTATGAATTTTGAGTGAATTGATTTTTTTAATAAGTATTTAAAAAGTAATACATTTTATAAAATTATTATCTCATCAGTAATACTAAAGTAATACTTTTTGTAAATTTTTCAAATTTGAAAGTAATACTTAAACCCATTATTTAGAGTTTATTTTACTAATAAAGACAATAAAGTAGTCAATTTTTAATAAAAATTGATTAAACAATATAATATTTAAAATAAAACTATATAAATGTTTGTTTAGTATTACTAATCGTTTAAAATCAGTTAAAATGGTAATACTAATTTTGAAAAATTGAGAGAATACTTAAAAATAGCTATAAAAAATTGGATAGAAAATTAGATAAGAAGAGCATGAAATTATGAAAAAATAGAAGAATTATATTTTTGCCCTTGCCTTAAAAGCTCTTAATTTATTTTGAAGTTTTGAAATGTAATCAAATTCCTTTTCATAAGAGAGTGAATTTCCATATCCGCATCTTGGACAAATTGCCTTATTGCAACCTTTGCATTGTCCACAGCTTCCACATGATCCTCCTTTCATAGGATCAAATTCAAAGCCACACATTCTACATTGCATGATATCACCTAAAATAAAAAAAATAATTAAAAATTGATCTTATTAAAAAAATAAAAATTAGAATTGGGTTAACCCAATCCTAATCCCAGTCCTACCATATATACTATGAAAGCAACCACATATGCAGTCACTAAAGTGACTCCAGACATGATCAATGGATATTTCCATCCACCGGTTTCCTGTTTGATTGCCCCGAGAGCTGCGAAACAAGGAATATAAAGCAATACAAATACCATAAATACATAAGCTGTAAGTGGAGTGAATATTCCATGCATTGCTGCGGCGATTCCGGCTCCCTCCTCGGCAACTCCAAATAGCGAACTGAATGTACCTACTACAACCTCCTTAGCAACAAGACCAAATGCCAATGCTACAGCAGGTTGCCATTCGCCGAATCCTAATGGAGCAAATACTGGTGCGATTACAGTACCGATAGTACCGATAGCACTTTCTTGAGATCCGTATTCTACTCCTGCAGGGAAGTAACTTAACATCCAGATTACAATACTTGCAACAAGAATAATGGTACCTGCCTTTTTAATGAATCCCCAGGATTTTTCAAGGGTGTGCATTAAGATACCTCTGATAGTAGGCAATTTATAGTCAGGCAATTCCATTACAAATGGAGCGGACATTTCCTTAAATGTGGTTTTTCTTAATATGAATGCAACAATTACTGCTACAATTATACCAAGCACATATAATGATAAAATTACAAGGCTTTCATTAGCTGCGAAGAATGCACCAACCAATAAGAGGTATACTGGCATTCTAGCGGAACAGGACATGAATGGTACAATTAACATAGTGATTAATCTGTCCTTTTCGTTTTCCATGGTTCTGGTTGCCATAATACCTGGCACTCCACAACCGAATCCTAAAAGCATAGGGATAAATGCCTTACCATGCAATCCAACAAACTTATGCATAAGCTTGTCCATAACAAATGCTGCTCTTGCTAAGTAACCGCAATCTTCAAGGAAACTGATAATCAAGAACAATAGGATAATTTGAGGCAAGAATACAAGTACCCCACCTACTCCTCCAATGAGTCCATCAACAAGGAAGGATGAAAGCATGGTTTCACCAAGGGAAGCGATAACGAACTCACCAAGCATTCCAAAGAGCTCATCAATCAAGTCTTGGAAAGGTGCACCAAATGTAAATACAATCTCAAACATTGCATACATTATAACTAGGAAAATCGGGAACCCTAATATTCTGTTAGTAATGATCTTATCGATTTTTTCACTGATGGTTACTTTCAAATGGTCAGGTTTTGAAAGGGATTCCTTTAATAAACCATCAATGAATGCATATCTTGCATTTGCAATAACTTCTTCACTGCCTTCACCAAAAATGCCTTCTAAGTGGTCTTTGACCTTTTTGGTTTCAGCTTGAATGTTATTCCTTTTTGAAGACCCTTCAATTTTCTCTTCTACAATCTCATCGTTTTCAAGCAATTTGATTGCAATCCAAGATGAAGGAACGTCCAATAAATTCTTATCTTCTTCTATAACAGCCTGAAGCTCAGCGATATGTTCTTTAAGTTCATTGTTATAAACCAACCTTTCAGTAGTGTTCACTGGGTTTTGAGCTGCTTGTTCAACAGTTTTGAGTAATTCTTCCTTACCGGTATCACTATTTGCTTCAATCTCAACTACAGGAACTCCTAATAATTCAGAAAGCTTATTCGCATCAATGGTATATCCCTTGTCTTGAGCATACTTATTCATGTTTAAAGCTACAACCAAATTAGCTCCAAGTTCCATCATTTGAACAGTGAGATACAAGTTTCTCTCAATGTTTGCTGCATCTATGATGTTTACAATCACATCAGCGTCTTCATCTACGATGAAGTCTCTTGATACAATCTCTTCCATAGAATGAGCACTTAAAGCATAGTTACCAGGTAAATCTATTACTTCAACTTCATTGCCATTATGCTTATAATGACCTTTTGCTTGTGCTACGGTTTTACCAGGCCAATTACCTACATGTTGGTTTAAACCAGTTAAAGTATTGAATAAAGTGGTTTTTCCTACATTAGGGTTACCTGCTAAACCTATCTTAAGATTTGCCATATTTATACCTTTAAAAATTCAATAAATATAAAAATAAATTTGAAAAATAATAGAAGAATTACACTTCTATTTCAATGTTTTTAGCTTCCTCTTTTCTGAGACAAACAGAGTATCCTTT
>Ga0310695_10009937_pt1 | contig 14111 bp, 8 predicted proteins | sample RumenRJG_04DNA_FD_203882 | JGI IMG/M metagenome (GOLD analysis project Ga0310695, IMG submission 203882) | Bovine rumen microbial communities from Lethbridge, Alberta, Canada - RJG_04 (v2) (version 2) | ecosystem: Host-associated > Mammals > Digestive system > Stomach > Rumen | place: Canada... | reverse complement strand
TGATACAACGACACGCGGGCAGAATTCTCAAACATGTGACTATGGCTGTCGTAGGAGTTCGAGGGGTCGGTGATGGCCGTCAGCATGTCGATTTCCGACGGCAGCAGCAGCGTGTCGGGGTGGTAGAGGTAGTCGTGCGTCCGTCTGTTCACTATCTGGGCCTGGTCTATAAAGCTCAATCTGATGTCCTTTCCGAGCGGCATCCCGTAGCCGAGGTTGACGAAGCCTATCGTCTGGCGGTTGTAGATGTCGCTGGTGTTGTGCGTCAATTGCCTCGAATTCGAGGCGAATTGCTCCGTCAGGTAGCGGCTCGCTTGCTGGCTTTCGTCGTAGTCGTGCGCAAACGTGAAGTGGTAGTCCAGATGCTGTTTGTTCTTGCCCACGTTGACGGCACCGCCTATGTCGGCCTTCACGTTCCAGACCTTGCCCTCGCTCATGCCTACTGTGCGTTTCGAGGCGGTCAGCGTATCGTTCCATTGGTCGAATGACGAGTTGAACGAGCCGTCGCGTGTGGCGTAGTTAAATTCAAGTTCCGTACCCAGGTACAGCGGTTTCGATATGCTCAGCGTGTTGTGAAGCTTCACCTGACGGTTGCCCGTGCGGTTCCGCATGGCCGACAGCGATAGCGGCGTGCTGCCCGCGAGGAACTGCTCGTAGCGCTGGCGCATCTCCTGTTCGTCGGTGGTCGAGGTGTAGTCGGCACTGAATGTCTCTTTCACCTTGTCGCCTCTCGTGTGGTAGTCTATCTCGGTGGCCGCGCTACGTGTCGTCACCATCGACTGCGGCATCGAGGCGGGCGTCCAGTGGCTCGACTGCCCTATGTGGCGCGTCTCGTTCACATTATTCACGTTGCCTAAGAGCGTCAGGCGCAGAAGGTCGGTGAAGCCGAGGGCAAAGGCACGACCGAGCCACCTGTCCTCCGTGCCCGCTGCCCCCTCCACGTTGGCGATGTAGCCGCGCTGGTACTCCTGTTTCAGGTTCACGTCCATCACAAACTTCTTCGGGTCCACGTCGTAGCCCAGCGCCATGCTCTTTTCGCTCTGGCGGTCATACACCTTGATGTCCTTCACCGTGTAGTACGGCAGGTTCTCCATCAGCACTTTCTTGTTGCCCTTCATGAACGAGCGCGAACCGAGCATCAGCTCGTCCACCATGCGCCCGTTCACGAATATCTGCCCTGCCTCGTTCAGCGTCACGCCCGGCATCTGGCGTATCAGGTCATCGAGCATTGAGCCCTGCGGCAATTTGAACGCCGTGGCATCATAGACGATAGTGTCGCCCCGATAGAACATTTTCACTCGCGTGGCTTTCACAACAACCTCACCCAAGTCCACCTCCCGCATCTTGCGCATTTCCAGTGTCGGCACTTCCACCTCCGTCTGCTTGCCGATGCTCACCCGCTGCCACACGTCGTCGTAGCCCTTCAATCTGGCGTGTACCAACAGTTCCTTCGCGTCCGTCGTCACCTTGGTCGTGTACTGGGCAAACAGCGGTTTCAGGTCGCGGTTGTAGGCCGTGAACATGGCCGCCGAATCCACCAGTACACAGCTGTCGGCACGGCATATTGACACTTTGGCGTAGCTCAGCGGAATCTTCAGGAATCCGTCTTCCACCTTTCCACTAATCGTTACATCTCTCTGACTCTGCGCCCATGTCGACGTGGCGGCGATGGCAATAATGATGGTGATGATTTGTCGTTTCATATCGTTCTATTTTTTTTTCGGATTCTTATTCCAGTGATACACTAAATGCAGCATGACGTAGTGCGGCAGGGAGCGGTACCACGTTTCGGTGCGGCCCTGGGCGTTCACGGAGTACTGCGTATTGCTGAGTTGGTGCAGCAGGTCGAAGGCTTCGATGCGGGCGATGAGCTTGCCTTTGAAGAATGGCTGGCTGATGGAGGCGTTCAGCACGAAGTCGTCGGTGTTGAGTTCGCTGCTGCCGTAGCCGCGACGCGAGTACATGTTGCCGTCAGCGGAGAGCGTGGTGTTGATGCGCGGCAGGGTGTAGCGGGCGGAGAGTCCGTACTGGAAATCGGTGGCGTTCAATGTTTCGAAGTCCTGCATCTTGCCCTCTGAGTGCCGCCAGCGGATGTCGCCCGTGGCGCGGATGTTCAGCATACCTTTATTATATTGTATATAGGCGCCGTCGTGCAGCGTTAGGGTGTTGACGGCATTCACATGGCTTTCGGTATCCCCTGCCAGCATGGAGTGGTCGAGCGAATGGTGATAGTTGGCATCGGCGATGTTCTGCCACGTCCAGAATCGCTTCTCTCCAATGGCGTTGGAGATTTGGAACTTGGCATTGGCGATATATGCGCCGCTCACATTCTCCGGCTTGTAGGTATAGACGCCGCTTGCGGGATTGTACATGACCGACTGCGACACGTCGCGATGATGATAGTTGAACGAGGCCGAGGCGTTCCACTGCTTCTGGCTATGCCCGCTGCCATGACTGAAATACTCCGCTCCGAAGTCAGTGCTGGCATGGCCTTTCAGCCCCGGTGTACCCAGCTTTACCACCAGCGGATTGCTGTCGTCACGATAGTTGATCATGTCGTAGATGTTGGCCGTAGTCTCCGTATGCCTGACGTTGAGGTGTAGCTCATGGTTCTTTGCCGTCTTCCTGCCATACGACAGCCAAGGCGTGACAAACAGCGTCGTGTTCGTGGCAAGCGTGTCGATGGAGCCTCGCTTGTAATCGAGGGTGTGGCGGGTGAACGGCACTTGCAGGCCGAACTGCCAGTTGGTGCTCGATTTCTTGTCGGGCTTTAGCTCGTTACGCGTATAAAAATTGATTTCCGTCGTATTCGTCAAGGAGCGTAGCTTGCTGTCATAGCTGTTGTTCTTGTCGGTAATGGCGGCCAATGCATCCAACTGAGAAGCCAACAGCAATGTGTCGGGGTGATAAAGATAGTCGTGGCTGGCAGTTCGTGACAGCCCCGTCCTGTTCTTGATCCTGAACTGCATCCTCTCCGTCAGCTTGCCGATATGGTCAAGGAAAAGTTCGCCTGCCGTCACCCGCTTGTCATAGTCGCCGACGTTGTAGCGTTGCTCAAACGACGGCGTTGCATAGTTCCTCGTGTCGTAGTGGCTGGCATTCTCAGACTTGTCGTCGCTGTGTTCTACTTTGACAACGTATGTATAGCCCTTGATGTCGCCCAGCACCTGCATCATGCCATTCCACGAAGTGCCCTCATTCATTCCCACGGTACGCATAGAGGCCGTGAGTGGAATTCCCGACGTTCCGTCGCCTACCCGTAGCCTTTCACCAAATTGCTGGAACATAGAGTTGGACCTGCCGTCGCGCTTGCCATAGTTGAAGTCCGTGTTAATCATCATGTAGAAAGGAACATACATGGTAAAGATGTTCTCCAATGCAAGCTTCCAGTTGCTCGACTTGCCTGTGCGCTCAGTGACGGACAGCGGATTGCTACCCATGAGAAATTGCTCGCGGCTTTGGCGCATCTCCTGATCATCACTTGTCGAAACAAACTCCGTGCGGAACGTTTCTTGAATCATCTGGTCTCTTGATTGATAGTCAATCTCCGAGCGTACACTGCGCGTGGTTATCAGCGACCTCGGTGTACGGTCAGGCGTCCAGTTGCCAGTCTTGCCGATGTGCTGCGTCTCGTTCACGTTGTTGAGATTGCAAAGCAGGGTGAAGCGGTACAGGTCGGTGAAGCCCAATCCGAACATACGCCCCAACCAGCGGTTATGGGTTCCCGCTGCCCCTTCCACATTTGTTATATATCCGCGCTGGTACTCCTGCTTCAGGTTGACATCCATCACATATAGCTTCGGGCCATCGTCGCGCCCCAATATTTCATCTCGCTTGTCCTTCTTGTTATACACCTTGATATGCTTCACTGTGTAGTATGGCAGATTCTCCAAGAGTATCTGCTTGTTGCCGCCAAAGAACGAGCGAGAGTTCAGCAGCAGTTCGTCCACCTTCTTGCCGTTGACGAATATCTCGCCCCCGTCGTTCATCGTCACGCCCGGCATCTGGCGGATGAGGTCGTCGAGCATCGAACCGTCAGGCATGTTAAATGCCGTGGCATCATATATCAATGTGTCGCCGCGATAGAACATCTTTACTCTCGTGGCCGTCACAACCACCTCATCGAGCGTGATGTGTCGCGCCCGTCTCATCTTGATAAGCGGCACCGACAGTTCTTTCTCCGTAGTGTTCGTCACCGACACCTTTTGCCACGCCACCTCATATCCCGGAAGTTCTGCACGTATCAGATAGTCATGCGGGACGGTTTTGACAGGTGCATAATACGGAGCTATGATGATGTCGCCATTCGCATCCTCTATCCTTTCCACATGCACGGAGTCCAACACGCACGTCGTGCTGTCCGTCTCATAGACCGAAATCTTTGCCACGAGCGGCCTTTTCAGAAACACGTCCTGAACTTTTCCCACAAGCGTTATCGTCTGGCTATGTACTGTCTGTGAAACGAACAATGTCGCGAGGGCGAAGATAAGTGTGATGATATGTCTTTTCATTCTTCTGCTATCATTAGGTCCTTTCACTCCTTCATTTTTTGATTGGGACGTTACTTCTTTTTCGCATCAAACTTATAGTTGAACGTGAGGGACACGTAATGATGCAAGAACGAGGAGCCGCCCTCGGTGCGCGAGGTTGCCGTGACATCGCTAAAGTTGTTGGTGGAGCGGTTGAAGAGGTCTTTGGCGTAGAGGATGAGGCTCGCTTTGTTCTTTAGGAACTGGTAGCTGATGCGGGCATTGAACAGGAAACGGTTGGTGTTCATTGCATCGGACATGTAGCCTCGGTCGAGGAAGAAGTCGGGAATGAACTGAAATTCCCAAGTCTTCAGTTTGTAGCTAAAAGTGAATGCGGCCCGGTAGTTGTAGATGTTCTGTCGTGGCTGGGCGGCATCGCTGTAGGTGTAGTGGTGCCAGGCGAAGTTCTGCTGGAGGAACAGGAAGAACGGGCCGCTGGTGTATTGCAGGTTCAGTTGCTCGGAAAGGTCAGAGCTGCGCTGGCGATTGTATGTGATGCCCGTGTCCTCGTCTACCAGCGTCATGATGCCGTATGACTGGCCGTAGCCCTCGGATATGTAGTTCCTGATGTGGAAGCCGCCGCCAAGGTCGCGCTCGTAACTGAGGCTGACACCCCAACGCTCGCCGTCCCTGACATTCTGCTTCTGGGCGTGGTAGGCTCCCGTCTGTGAGTTATAGTGGAGAATTGTGCCAATGGGGTTGTAGTCCTTGCTATAGTCCACGGAGAAGTTCAGCACTTGGCTGGCGTGGGTGAGCATCGAGGAAAGGCCGAGGCTGGCACTCAGTGTGTGAGAGGTTTTAAGACTGGGATTGCCCATTGTGACGTAGAGCGGATTGGTGTCGTCGCGGTAGCCGATGCAGTCGATGAGGTCGGGGCGGTTGGACGAGCAAGTGATGCGGCTACTGAGGCGGGTCTGTTTCTGCAAGCGGTAGGTCAGTTCCAGCTCGGGCGTGGCAAGCAGTAGGTTGCGACGTGCAAGGGTGTCGAGCCGCCCGCGTCGGTAGTCCGTCTGCTCATGCCAATGGGTGAGGTCGAGCATGGGTTTTGCGCTGAACTTGCCTTGTGTGATGTTTGCCTCTATGTAGAAGGTGTTACGCCAAGTGTCATCGTCGCGGCGCAGGCTGTTGGCAAGGTCGAGCGTGTCGGCACGATGTCGCTGCTCGTCGCAGAAGTTCTTGTCGTAGTTGGTCTGCCATCTGGCCATTGCAGACAGGTTTTTTCCAAAGGCATGTCGGGCCTGCACGCTGGCATCGGCGGTGAGGTGGTGATTGGGTGCGTGGTAGTGCTGGCGGTCGGTCTGCGTCGTTCCGCTCTGAAAGTACTGGTAAAAGCCTGTCGATTCGCCGTTGCTCTTCTTGTTGTCGTATGTCAGCGAAGCCGATGCTCCGAGTTCGGTCTTGCCGAGCAAGGAGTTTAAATTAGCCCTGACGTTCGTAGAAAAACCTTCCTCTGTAGCCAGTGAATGATAGTCGGAAGCGTTTGTCATTTCATCTGAATGGGCAAGTTCATAAGTCCGCTGCTTGTTTTCCTTCGTGTTGCGCCCACGATGATAGGTGATGTTAGCATCAATATCCATCCTCGTGTCCGAGTTGAGATTGAGGAAAGAGCTGAAATCAACGGGGACTTTCAGGTCGTGCTGATAATTGCTGCCTGTCTGGTCGGTCTCGGTCGCTGTGGTTCCAGGCAGATAGTTTTGTCGGTTTTCCCAGGTGTCTCTCCGCTGGTCGGTGTGGTTGGCTCCACCGTTGATGCTCCAATAGCTCGGTCTGTCGGCTTTGAACACGGGTTTCCACAGATGGCTGTAGCCCGCGGCTCCCATCTGCTGGCGAATGGGAGTATTGGTTCCGTATGAGCTATATCCGTTTATCGTCATTGCATTGATTTTCGTCGGGTCGTCGGCCACGCGCCCATAGAGCATCAGCGGGTCGGTGTCGCTCAGTCGCATGGCCCGCAGGTGGGCAGCATAATTCTTGCTCGTCAGCCCTTTCAGCTCCGTGTCGCCATAGATTTTGTCCATGAATCCCGGCTTGACGGTCACGTCGAGCACGTGCTCCTTCTTGCCGTCGGCCACGCCCGTATGCTGCTCGAAGTCGCTCTTCTTGTCGTAAGCCTTGATGTCCTTCACGGCCTCCACGGGCAGTAGGTTTGTCAGCATGGCCTCGCTGAACGCTGTCTGTCCGTTCATCATCAGTTTCAACGGCTCGCCGTTCCAGAGCAACTTGCCATCAATGATGCTCACGCCCGGCAGCTGCTCTATCAGTTCTATCAGACGTGCGCCGTCCTGCGTCTTGAAAGCTTCGGGGTTGAACACCACAGTGTCGCCCCTCATGTAGAAACGGCGCATACGGCCTTCCACCATTACCTCGCTCAGCAGGTGTTCGTCCATCTTCAGCCGGAAGTCGTCAATCGTTACGGTGTCGCGGTCGTTGTTTCCCATCCGCTGCACCTTCTGGCTATGATATCCAAAGTAGCTTGCCGTGATGGTCAGTTTCGACATTTCCATCCGGCAGACGAAAAGGAACCGCCCCACCGAGTCGGTTCTGACGGTCGTTTGCATGACGCTGTTCATGTCGAGCGACTGTTCGTTGAACACAACCTCCGCCCCTTGCAGCGGCTCGCCTGTGTCGGCATCCACCACACGGCCTTTGATGATGTCGGCCTGTGCGGTAACTACGCCCAGAACGAGGGCGAGAATAAGTGTGATGATATGCCTTTTCATTCTTCTGCTATCATTAGGTCCTTCAGTTTCCCGGAGAATCTATTATTGTCTTTTTTTAGGTTGCTTGTTGAACTTATACGACACACACAACATGGCATAGCGGCCAAGGATGTTCTGCCAGGTCTCGGTGCGTCCGTAGGCGTTGACGGTGCGGGTGACGGCATCGAGCTGGCCCAGCAGGTCATAGGCGGCGAGGCGCAGCAGCAGGCGGTCGCCTAACAACTGGCGTGAGAGCGATGCCCCGACGACGAGGTGGTCGGTGTTCATCGACGGGTCGTTGTAGCCACGGCGTGTATAGACCTTGGCATCGGCGGTGAGTTCTATCTTGAAAGGGAGTTGGGTGTGTCCCTCGACTCCGTAGGTGAGATTGAAGCAGTTGAAGGGCTGGAACCCCGCCTCGTCGGACGTGATGTGCGCATATTCGGCATTGGTGCCCACCTCGACGCGGGTCTTCGACTGCTCGTAGGACACGTGGAGTGAGGCCGCGGGCATGAAGGTGCTGACGGTGCGCTTATGGTTGACGAACTCCGTGGAGGTGGCGTAGGTGGTCTGAGCCGAAGCATTGGCATAGAAGCGGCGCTTCTTGGTGAACGGCGTGCGGTAGTTGACCATCCCGCTCACGGCATTGCGTCCGCGCATGTTCATCAGACTCACCGTCTGTATGCCTGTCGCGGTGTCATACTGAATGGCACGGGCTATCTGTCGCGGCTGCGTACTGGCGGCGATGGATGCCTGGAACATCTTGCGCGAGCGGAAATCCATGTTGCGGTAGAACAATGATACGCTGTGTGTCAGCATACCCCGTATGTCGTCATTGCCGCCCAGGTTGGTGATGAGCGGATTGGTGTTGTCGCGGTAGGGAATGAAGTCGATCATTGCGGGTGCCTGCTGCTTCATGTTATACTCCAACTGCAGCAGCCACACGTTGGGGCGCTCGTAGTTGATGCGCATCTGAGGCTCGACGAAGGCGAACCGCTTGTTGAGGCAGGTGTCGATGATGTTGCGCTCGTAATCTAGCTGGTGGCGCTCCAATCGCAACAAAGTGTTGGCAGAAATGTTGATGCGACGGCCTGACTTAAGTTGTCTAAACAGGGTGAGACCCATACGGGGCGTGCCCGTCAGGGTGCGCTGCGTGGAATGGTAGGAGTTGATGGCGTCGAGCACCTGCAAGGTCTGGCTCACCGAGTCGCTCACGAAATAGAGCAGGCGGGGCGCATGGTCGTACTTCATGTCGAAGGTGAACGACGGCGTGAGCGTGAGCATCCATCCGGCCACGTCGCTCCACGTCACGGGACAGTCCACTGAGGCCGACCCGCTGGCCCTGCGCACCGGGGCGGAGCCATATGTGCGGCGCTCGATGTCGGGTGTCTGGGATGCCTGATAGAACCGAACGTCGTTTCTCTCCGTTGTCCGTGTGTGTCCGTCAGCGAAATTTCCACTCAGGTTGAGGTGAAGCACGTCGCCCAGTTCCGACAGCTTGAACGAGGCGCTGGCCTCCAAGCCACCATTCCACATATAGCCGTTGATGTGACGCTGGATGGCCTGCGTCGAGATGAGGTGCGGCTGCTGACTGAAGGGACGGTCGGATATGAAAAAGATGCTGTCGATGACTGAGCCGTTCTGCTCGTCGATGGGTGCGGAGAGTTCGGCCAGCCACGACTCGGCATCCGAGCGGTTGTCTGTATATTCCACTTTCGGTTTCAGCATCGCATGGAATCCGCTGCCGGGACGTTTCAGTTCCAGCGAGTGGCGAGTGACGACGTGCGTGTTCCTGGCTTCGTCCTGGGCACGCAGACGCGAGTATGTGTTGTCCGTGGTGAGGAAGCGCACCGACGACTGTCGTGTCCGTATGTCCTGGTTGTTATAATCCACTGACACCTCGCCCTCGTAGTTGAAGCGGCGCTGGCGGTCGTCGATGGTGTGCATGAGTCCTGCCGACGTGTAGGTGGACGGAACGGTGAGTTCGTACAGGTTGCTCCACTGTCCCGAGGTGCCGGGCGTGGAGGCATCGTTGATATTGTTAGAGTTGATAAACGCCACCGATCGAGTGTAGTTGGAGAAGCGCAGGCCGAACAGCTTGGCGCGGTAGCGGTTGTCGGTGCCCATGCCCACGTCGGCGTTCACCGACCAGCCGAACGAATAGATGCGCTTCAGCCCCACGTCCATCACCAGCTCCTTCTCTCGGTTGTTCAGCCGCTGTATGCCCAGGGCCACGTCGCTGTCCGACTCGCGGCGATAGACCTTCACCTTGTCAACCATGTAGGCGGGCAGGTTGTCGAGTGCAATCTTGGGATTGCCACGGAAGAAATTCCTGCCATTGACGAGCAGGTTGTCCACAAACTCGCCGTTCACATAGATGCGACCGCCCTTCAGTTCCACGCCAGGCAACTGGCGCACCAGCGCGTCGAGCATCGAACCGTTGGCTAGTTCAAAGGCATCGGCATTATAGACCACGGTGTCGCCACGCATCACCATCTTTATTTTAGATGCCGTCACCACCACTTCATCCAGAATCTTGCCCTCTATGAAGTCTTCGGCAATGTTCTTTGGCCGCTTGCGCAATTTGACGGGGTCAAGCGTGATGCGCGGGCGGCGGTGGCGGCTGAAGTTCAGACGGATATGGCGACCCACGGGCTGATAACGCGGATGAGCGTAGCTGACGATGTAGTCGCCCCCTTCGGGCAGGTTGATACGCCAGCCCCAACCTGCGTTATGTGTGCTGCCAACAAGACTGGTGCTATCGGCATTCCACACCATCACGACACAACTGTCAACGGCCTCGCCCGTGAAACTGTCAACGACCGAGCCTGACAGCGTGAACGTCTGAGCCCCTACCGAAGTGACGGCAAGGGCGATGAGAATGGTGATGAATTGCCTTTTCATTACTTTTCTATGATTTAGTGTTTCTGTGCCTTTTGTTTATCGTCTACGTAGTCCAATAGTTCCCTGATCTCTTCTTGGGTGAGATCGTTAGTATATAACATATGGTGGACGCCGGGGAAGTGGCGCCACAGGAAACGACGGATGGATGCTTTATTTATCATAGTATTCCCTTTAAAATTCATTTGTTGGCCACTGAACAACCGCCCAAACGATGAGGTGATGATTTCCAAATCTATGTTCTTTTCATTTTATTCTTTCATTTTTAATCTTCGCCCAGCCGTCCTCATAGCCATCCTTCTGCACCCGCACCAGGTAGTTGCCGGGCTTTCCAGACATGCCGATCTAATATATGGTGGATACGTGAATGGAATCGTTTCCAATCTCATGGACTTGCGGATAGCACTCCACCATCGTGCTGTCATCGCGCATCAGAGTGACCTTGCAGCCGAAGAGGCCGCGCTCCAGGAAGCCGTCCTGCACGCCGCCTTGCAGTACCATGCCAGAACCCTGTCCCATTGCGGAAATGGCGACAAAGGTGAGAATGATGGTGATCAAACGATTGACCATAAATTTTCCACTTTAATTGACCTTTCGTCTTCTTACGTCGCGATTCGGCAGAGTCAGTGCAAGCACTGCTCTGCTCTCATTGCTCCGTCAGTTCCATCGGACTGTATGGATGGTCTTTGAATTCTGGTCCCGCTTCTGATGTCAACACTCTGACCCAGTTCACGTTGATTTTCTTCTGAAGTTTCAGCATTTGTTCCCGCGTCACCTTTTTGAACCCCGAGAAGTTCCATTGTAATATGGGGCGTTGCACCCGTTCCAGTTTCACCAGCTCGAAGTCGTATTCTTTCTTGGCATCGGAAATCTTCACAATCAATCCTGGAAGGCCGCCGAACTTCCACGGCCCTCGACGGATGGGAATCTCGGAGGTGAACCATGCTTCGTAGTCGCGACCTCGCCAATGGCATGTTGCCTTCTGGCAACTGTAGCCTTGGATGGTTTGCAGCTCATCAGTCAATTCCCACTGCTGCAAGGGATATTCCTCGGTGTATTGGCAGCATTCCCTTTCGAGATTCATCGGCATGATGGCATACTCCGTCAGCTGGTTGTCCTTGATATAGATTTCGTCGAACTGGTATTCCGACCAGTAACTGGGGAACTTGCCACCGAACTTACGCTGTGCATAACCGCTCTCCCCTGCACTGTTTTTGATCAATACCGGCTTGTAGGTCGAGTCGCTGTGTGCTACGAAATAGCTGGCATACTTCGTGTATGTCTTTCCCACCTGAAGCCAACCAAGGTCGATATATGTGTTTTCATCCTTGATGTCATCGGCATTGAATGCATAATACACGGTCACGTCGGCCTTGTCAATCTCTTTAGGCGTGGTCTTACCCCTTCTGAATGAAGGCGCCACTTCTCCCTGCTTCCACTGGGCACTTATTCCGCAGCAAACAGTGGTGAAGGCCAAAACGATAGTGATGATTTTCTTGTTCATATTGCTCATTCTAATTCTAACTGTTCAAAGGGGTAGCGTTCTGTGCGCACCTGCATGGTGCCGTTATACATGCGACCAGAGAGTTCGTTGTACTTCACGTTCCAGTCGCGCTGCATCTTCAGGACTTTCTTGCGGTCGCTGTCCTTGAAGAAACGTTCCTCCAACTGGTAGATGGGGAACGAGCCGTTCTCCACGCTGACGGCCTCCCATGTGTAGAGGCGCTTGGTGTCGTAAATATTCATGATGAGACCCGGCAGTCCGCCGAACTTCCACGGGCCGGACTTCAAGGGGATGGCTGACGTGAACCATGCCTCATAGTCGCGTCCGCGCCAATGGCAAGTGGCCCGCTGGCACTGATAGCCACAGATGCTTTGCTTCTCGCTTCCGAGCGTCCACTGCATCGACGGCCACGGCTCCGTGTAACGGTATTGGATGAACTCGGCCGCCGGCATCACTGCCCACTCGGTCAGTTCTTTGCCACGGACGAAAATTTGTGAGTATTGATACTCCGACCAAATATCCTTTCGGAAACCTTTCAACTTGAGTGCATTGGGATAGTGGGGCTTACGCGGGTTGGCCTTTAGCCACTGCCGCAGGGCCTCGTCGTTCACGGCCAGGAAGTGGCTGGCATACTGCGTCATGCCTTTGTCGGTGAGCAGTTGTCCGCAGTCTATCCATGTGTCCTCATCTTTCAGGTCTTTGGCATTGAAGGCATAGAGTATGCGGATGTTGCTTGTGCCAATCACAGTAGCTTTCACTACGCCGTAGTCCACCTGTCGCGGACGGGTAGCCGTGCTCTGCTTCTGCTGCGCACTCGCCACGCCGCACACAGCGGCGAGGGTGATGATGAGGGTGATGATTTTCTTGTTCATGATGATTACTCCTTCTCTAATGGCTCAAAGGGAACCTTCTCGTTATCATGAGTCCAGCCTATTGCCCTCCAATAGTCCTCATTATACAATTTCTGTCGCTGCCACACGCTCTTGCGAGTTGATTTCGGGTAGAGTTTGTCGGGGTATTGAGAAATAAAGAACTTCCCTTGCTCGATGGCCACGGCCTCCCATATATAAATCTTCTGAACATCATAGACTTTGAGGATGCAGCCGGGTAGCCCTCCGAACTTCCACGGCCCGCCCTTGAAGGGCACATCGCTGGCGAACCATGCAATGAAGTCACGGCCACGAAAATGACAAGTAGCCTTTTGGCAACGGTGGCCTAGGATGGTCTGCGAGTCATGCGCCAGTGTCCATTGCATCAGCGGCCATGGCTCCGTGTAACTGCTGTTTTCACGTTCGGCAACTAATGGGAAACTGGCATATTCCTTCAACTCGTTACCACGGATGATATAGTCAGAATACACCAGTTCGCTCCAATTCTCCCGAAGGTCTTTTCTGCCACCAATCCAAAAACTTTTCGGAGCATAACCTTTATATTCTTTCTCTTTCTTCCACTTGATGGCTTCTTGGTCAGAAAGGTGGATGAACTCGCTGCTGTACTTCTTGACGCGCTTACCAACCTCCAGCTTTCCGAGGTCAATGTAGGTATCCTCGTCCTTGATGTCCTTGGCATTGAGAGCATAGAGTACACGTACGTTTGCCGTGTCAATGGCAATACGCTGATCGTAGCCGCGCTTTTCGCGGATAGGTGCTCTACCATTTACTTTGGGCTGCGCACTCGCCCCGCCGCACACGGCGGCGAGGGCGATGATGAGGGTGATGATACGTTTGTTCATGATGGTTTACTCCTTCTCTAACTGTTCATATTGAACCTTCTTGTCGCGGGGGCGACCATCCCACACAACGCCAAGCGATTCCCAGTAGTCTTCGACATAGCGCCGCTGTAGTTTCCAGATGCGTTCACGCTTGGCCACGGGATAGAGTTTTTCGGGATATTGCGTGATGAGGAACTTTCCGCGCTCGATGGCCACGGCCTCCCAGACGTAAATCTTCTGCACGTCATAGACTTTGAGGATGCAGCCGGGCAGTCCGCCAAACTTCCACGGCCCGCCCTTGATGGGTACGTCGGCGGCAAACCATGCCACGAAGTTGCGGCCACGGAATCGGCAGGTGGCCTTCTGGCAACGGTGGCCGAGAATGGTTTGCGAGTCATTGGCCAACGTCCATTGCATCAGCGGCCAAGGCTCTGTGTAGCTACCGTTTTCACGTTCAGCCCAGAATGGGAAACATGCATATTCCTTCAACTCTTTGCCACGAATGATGTAGTCGGAGAAGACCAGTTCACTCCAATGCTCCTGATGTTCTTTCTGACCACCCATCCAGAAACTCTTTGGCACATTGCCCTTGTGTCCCTGTTCTTTCTTCCACTTGATGGCTTCTTGGTCAGATACGGCAAGAAACTCACTGCTGTACTTCTTCACGCGCCTGCCCACCTCCAGTTTCCCGAGGTCTATGTAGGTGTTCTCGTCCTTGATGTCCTTGGCGTTGAGGGCATAGAGTACACGCACACTGGCCGTGTCGA
>Ga0310695_10009935_pt1 | contig 14114 bp, 14 predicted proteins | sample RumenRJG_04DNA_FD_203882 | JGI IMG/M metagenome (GOLD analysis project Ga0310695, IMG submission 203882) | Bovine rumen microbial communities from Lethbridge, Alberta, Canada - RJG_04 (v2) (version 2) | ecosystem: Host-associated > Mammals > Digestive system > Stomach > Rumen | place: Canada... | reverse complement strand
AACAGTTTGTAGGGGAGTTCTGATACTCCCCTATAAAAATGGCTATTTATCAACTGTTTGTTGTGACATAGCCTTTATTTTATTAATATAGTCTTGGGACATTTCTTCTTTTAGATTTTGACGAAACATGTCTACAACATTATTTCCGCCAGCTTTTAAATAGACGTCCCAAACATAACTATTAAACATTTAGCTCACCCTCGAACAGTCTTCGTCATACCACCTATGATTACAGCAATAAGGGCTATGATGAAAAATAGGCTCATATTTTAATTGCCAACATGCCTTTCGCTTAAACTTACTTTTGAAATCCAACGCAAAAGTTATTCAGAAAAGTTCAATAAGTTTCGGTTGCTCACCAACAATACTTTTTTGCAGTAAACGAAATACTGCATTAGGACTGCGACTGAATAGCTCTATGGATTTCCGTTCAACCAGCTTGCCATTTTTATAAATATTAATGTTTCCATCTTCAAAAGCAACTATTGCATCATCATAACGGAATCGAATAGCACTGTCACTATCGTTAATTTCAGTATTATTTAAGGCACGCTTCAATTCATAATAAAGCCTGTACTCCTCTTCAGACCCAAGTTTTAATTCCGGGACCTCCGAACTATGTTCCAAAAGGAAGCGATTGGTAAAGAGTTTTACAAATCCCAGTTCTTTTGGTTTTATTGGTTTTTGAAGTTCCTTCCATTCCTTAATCTCCAGACGATAGTAAAACTCGTTTGAGTTTTTTGGAATTTCAGTAATATCTTTACGTAAGACCTTCGTGCAACTGATTACATCCCCATAATAACGGATACCTGCTTTTGCGCCAAAGAGATTTTTAGATTGATAAAGCGCTACCGTCCGAATAGGGAGGTCTGATTCTCTGAGTTCTTTTGCCGGAATATGATAGAATTTATGTTCAAAACAAACATCAAACTGTTTTTGATTGCGCATACTCCCCACAAGAACATCACGGGTTGACCAGTCTACTTTTTCCAATTTTTCTTCAATCCCTCTCGGAAGGGTTGTTCGTTCAAAAGCAGATTGCGGCGAATCAGAAATTAATTCATCCAGCATTTTTGTGACAAGATTAAGCGCAGAAGGCAAAAACGGCAGACCACCAATATTTACTCTCTTAATACTTTTATAGAATCTGTGCTTTTTGTATTCGGCCTCGTTTTTGTATGGGAATAATACATATGCTCCAAACATAACGCGTTCAAAGGGTGAAACGCCATTTCGATATACAATCGCATCCCGGTAACGGTGCATGGTGTTAATATCACTCACTTCCGGGCCGGGGTGATGCGAAATAGAGTTGTAATAATCCGTTCCCGGAAGCGCCGGGTTTATACGATACTTGGCATCAAAGACATATTCATAATTAATGTCTGCGCCGTTTTTCTTAAGGGTAAGTACATTATCGGGGCGTTGCGCAATCGTCGGAACATCAATGGCTTTCGGATTATAAGATAACGTAATGGTTTCCCCATTAGCCGGATTACGATACTTTACCTGCGACCCTTTTCCTTTTACCAATGATACGTACAGTCCGTTCCCCTGTACCTTAATAATGTCCTGGGAGACCAGTTCATATTTATCTTTCATCAGGCTATTCAGTTTAATAAAACACCAATATTCATAAAGAACAGCCAGATCTTTTATGGAAATATTGAATACATCACCGGTAATTGCCAAGCCCCGCAAAAGCATCAGATAATACTTATAAAGATCCCGGTAACCCGGTGCCATAGAAAAAACGAGAGACATGCTATTACTGTCTTCGTAAGCTCCTACTTCCGACATAAAAGAAGAATTTCCTCTTCTGTTTATGTTTTTAATCATTTCGTTTATTTTAGAAACGAAAACAGTATCCGCTTCACGTTTAAGGAGCAAATAATTTTTCTTAAAGGTTTGTAATTTTTTTGCCGTACTTTGTAAAATATATTTCGTTAAACGATTTTCTTTTGTATCATACGTAACTTGTTTTTTTACGGCTAATGCTTTGGCAATAGTAATTTGATTTCCGCTACGCGAAACTTGCTCCGGATGTTTTTCAATCCATCGTAGGCCCCGGTTATCAAGACGCTTAACCTTATAACCGGGAAGAACCACATGAGTCGTTTCCAAAACATGATGCGGTTGGACCAAAATCATATCTGCTGCTTTTAAAAAGTCGCCATATATTTTTTGAATAACAGCAAAAAACTCTACCGGGCTACTGGATACATGATCACTTTGCTGATACCCCAGATAGGTCTTTTTCAGAAAATCAAAAACAACATTATAAATTTCTTGCGTAACATCTTGCACGATTGCCTGATAATCTTCTCTGTAACTGATTTTGCTGGGAAAAACTTCAAGCACCAGTCGCAGATAATTGGTATGATCCACTTGAATCACAAGATCGGAAAAACCAATTTCATTCCCGAAATTAATCACACCGGTAAGTATTTCATGCGAACGACTCGCACGAGTGACTTTTTTACGGACATTGATATTATCGTGCCAAAATTGAACAGTGTACCCATCCACCGCTTCAATAATAATCTCGTACTGCTGTTGCTCAAAGAACAGAGGCGTAGTTGCATATTCACCGGAAGAATGACTGCTGTTAAAAAAAATACCAACAACGTTCTGTCCTTTTATATTACAGTCAAATTGATCATTACAAAAAACCTTAAAAGTTGAATCACCTTCTGTATATTCAACTCCCTGAAAGCTTGGATGTGTTGCCTGGCCTTTTATAGTAACACTAACTTTTTCAGTTCGGATATATACTAACTCATCAGAGCCAGTATGAAGTGAATCCATCTTCTTCATATCTCCTTACCATAAAAGCAATTTTCTTTGCACTCTTTTTATATTTGCAATCCGGACTCTCTGCTTTCTTTAGCATTTTTGCACTAATATCTGTTTCCGCCTGATAACCTTCATAATCTCCGGCACAGAACTTAAATAACTCGCAAAGCATAGTTTTTATTGAAGCACTACTCCCCTGAATACGAGGCAGAACCTTCTGCAAAAGCTCGTTATCGAACGCATCATTTTCCGAAATTAAACTTGTTTCTTTGTTGTTTAACAAATAGAAAACAATTTCATCTCGAATGCGATAACCGATATGTGCGTTTGCTTCTTGTAAAATTTCATTTACAGTTTTTAATTCCGTACAATACTGCTCCACTGCATCTGCTTCATTTCCACATTGTTGAAGTATCAGGTATTTACTTTTCAGAAATTCATTGGAAAGATTTAGCGCGGTTACATTTTGATCTGTAACGGCTTGCGGCATTAAGTCAACATAAGAAAATTCAATAGTATTAGCCCGGTCTAAAACCTTCTTGCTGAAAGGGAACGTGGTTTCATCCATGTTAACAGTACCAACCACGTATAAATTTTCAGGCAGAATTACGCTTCCGTATTTTCCTCTTGCAAGATCGTCTGATCCGTAATAGTTTTCAGGAACAAGAGGATCTGTTTCAATTCTTCCTTCATCATCAAAATCCCTGGTTTCAATTACAGAAAGAAAATCGCTAAGATAATACTCGACACGGGCCAGGTTCATTTCATCTAAACAAAGAACATACGGGTGTTCGATGTCTTTCTGTGCATCCTTTATGAAATCAATAATAACACCGGGGATAAAACGACCATTTAAATCAACATGACCAAAAAGATCGGTAGAATCTGACCAATCCGGACGCACCGATACCATTTTATAACGTCCGTTATCATTTGTTGCTCCAATTGCTTTTGCAAATAGTTTTACCAATCTGGTTTTTCCTGTTCCGCTAGTACCGGCAAGAATAACAAAAGGCTTAGATTTCAGGCTCAAATAGAAATTTTCAATTAATCCATCTTCATAACTAAAGCCTTCAGTAGCAATATAGTTTTTAATATTTTGTACAGTTTCTTTAATCGTCAATTTCTTTTCACCACCTGATCCTGATTGAGGGATAACATCCGGATTCACATACTCTTTATAAATTTCCATCATGTTTTGCAAATCCTTCCTCAATTCATTTTCTTCTGGCACGGAACCTTTAGTGTAGGCTTTATAAAATATAGTTCCCTTTTGATAAAGTTCGGCAAGTTCTGTTAACCCCTGCCCAAGATCGATATCTTCATCCGTCCGAAATCCGCGAGAATCAATTCTGCTTATAATCTCTTTTGCCTTTTCTCGCATAATTTCTATAGTTCTTTTTTTAGTGTTCGTTTTCCTAATGTCTGTACAACCTTGATTAAAGGTTAAATAAAGCGTATTTGTATCTTTTGAAAGCAGATAAACAATATATACTCCTTTTGTGGCACTTGTTGTAATTACACGATCGAAAATGCAAATCCAGGGGACAGTAGCCCAATTACCTTGTCCAACACTTGCTGTAATCAAATATTTACTAGAATCTACAATTCCTGTGGCATAGATTGTTTGAGGAATTTCGTTTCTAACAAAAACGCCCAAAGAATGTTGTGCAAAAGTTTCTCCTTTTGCTGTTTCATATTCATTTATAAATTTTTCAAAAGACTCTCGTATGCCTTTGTCGTGAGTTATTAATTTATGATTATTACTAATTATGTACTTGTCCAGGTTTAGTGCTACTAAATCAAAAATACGATAGTTTTTATAAGTAAAATTTCTATTACGGAATTCAGCTATCCTTTTACAATTTTCAACATAAGTTTCGCTTTGTTTCGGTTCAATAAGATTTACTCCTAAGACCTCGAAGACATTTGGCTTTCCCATAGTAGCATTCAACACTGGAAACGTATATGGTTTTAGGCAATGCAAAATCATCGAAGCCACGGCTGCTCCAATACCTTCAAATGGTAGTGAAAGTACTTGCGCTACTCTTTCAAAAATGGCCCAGTCATCATTCAAGGGTAGAATATCTACACACATACGAATAAAGTTCTGTATTTTTTCGTTGTCCTTTATTTTAGTTACAAATGTAAAAAGCCCGGTTCCAAATAAGCCAATGGTTGTATTACCGTCGGTTCTATTACCATATTTTCCTTCAATAGTTTTTTGTTTTGTAACATCCCATAAAGCAGTAAGACTTTGTTTATCCTCTTCTAACAAATGACTTTCTGTAATTTTCCTCTTTTTGGCTTCAATATTGTGCTTCCATGTACCGATAGTTGTTAGATAAATTAAGTCCATATCCCTGTAATCAAGCATCGAATAATCTGACAACTTAGCATAGGCCTCAATGGTTGTCCGCATCAGTTGATAACAGCCATCATGTAAATCGGCATTCATTTCTACTGCACTTTTTAAATCGTCCATGATTGCATGAACATCATACTTTTCTTTCATGTTCGTGTCCTATGCCCTTCCTTAATAAGTCGTTATAGATAGAAAATAGCTTCAGATTGATATACTATTTATTTTAATTTATCTTTAAGTTAGTTTTTCAGTACTTATTCTAATTAGTTATTCTTCTATTATTCTGCATTTTTGTTTTTTTTCCTGCCAGAAGCTCTGTCGCTTCCCGGGCGACAACGTTTGCAGTACCAACGCTTCACACCTAAATAGTATTAAAACATAGTCTAAAAATACAATCAGACCGTTTAGAACGGCTGCAAGCCGCGAAAAAAAGACCCTCTTTGCTGCTATTTCGAGCAAAGAGGGCACTGCAATTTATAATGGTAAATGTAAAGAAATTGCTTCACAAACTTTGAACATCGCAGCTCGTAAGGACTTTTTGGCCATTGATGGGTTCCCGATAAAATAATGATCTGTCGAACCTTTTACCTCTAAGGCATAGATATTCTTGAATAATTCTTTTCCAGCTTTTTTATCTATGATACGAAGTCCAACTGTTGCGGTAGCTTTTTTGGTATGCCATATTATATTGTAATTTTCTGATATATGAAATGGCATTAGTTCCGTATAAACAAGATAATCGGCATTTACATCGTTGGAAAGAGAATTTAGTTTTGCGATTTCATCAGCAAAATGACTTTCCGATGAATATTTTTCTGAATATGAGTCATTTTCGTATACAGTGTAAATCCCATCAACCTTTTTATGCAATTCCTGCAATGCTATGACATTCAATTTATGATTGTAATATTTATCAGCCTGGTTATTAAAAATCAGAAGAACACTGTTCTTATCTTTTGCATAAGTTTGTGATGGAAAAGCCATTACAAAACCTGCAATCACTGAAATAAATATTAAAATAAATTTAAATGCCTTATCAAAGTTTTTCATAATTATTTTACTTCAGCCTTTGTTTTGGGTAAACGTACATCAATAATCGATGCAATTTTCTGACCTACGTTATCCAATGCTTTTACTGCAACGGACTTATTACCAATGCCGCCAATTGCTGTACTATCCGAGGCCTTTTCTGCGAATTTACCGACGTACAGATACTTTCCATTGACAAGGTCAATCATTTTAAACGGAATAGATGTGGTCATGTCTTTGCCAACGGTAAAGAATGTCATTTTATCACGGGCCACAAACGGTTGAACCTCCAAGTAAATGCAGTAATCAACACCATCGCCTGCAAATGCATCAACAATATCGGCTCTTTCAGCACTACTTACATCCACAAATCCGATTTTAGCCAGTTTTTCCATATACGGTGCACCGTCAACTAACTCGTAAGTGCTATCAGGCAGTGCAGTATCTAAGTATTTTAAAATTTCCTTATCTACAACATCATCATATGTTGTTTTGGCGTTATTAACATACATAACTGCAACTTTAGGTAATTTAGAACGATCTACAGCAGGTGCAAATTTTGCATTTTCTGCTTCCTGTTTTTCTTTTAATCTTTGGCTAAAGGATTTTTGCGGAGCGTTATCTGTGGTCTCTGTTACCACATTAGCCTCTCTAATTTTCTGTACAACGGTTTTCGGTGCTTCTTCAGCAAATGCTGTGAATGTAAAGCACATCATCATAAGACTGACAATCAAAGCTGCAACTTTTTTCAATACACTCACTCCTTAGTTTTCTTTGATATTTTATAAAACGATACAGTATTCCATATATCGTTCTTGCTTATATTTTAGCACACATGCATCTGTAAGTACAGGAATGTTGAAACACATTGAACAGGCGACCACTTTTCTTTCATCTATGCTATAATATGGTTAGCGTTGAAAGTTGGTAGTCATTTTACTCCTTTCTGGGGCCATCGCGCTCCTACACATTTTTACGGAGTACCCTGAATGGGTGCTCCGGTTTTTTTATGTTGCGGGCGGTTAAGCGTAACTTTTGCGAGCAGGCTTATCGAACACACAACCGTCCGTATCCCAAATTCTTTGTAATAGAATCGGTAATAGTGTAATAATACGGGTAATCAAACGTCGCCATCCTGTTTTTCTCCAAAATTTCACGTTCTCTTGCGCCGATCCGGGCTTCCCTTTCAAATTCATAATCTTTGTGCATAACAGCAATAACCCCATACCCGTTATCTTTTGGCGTATAGAACTCATCCATATCCGGATACGGATACACCGTAAGAATCGCTGTAAATTCTCCGTCAGCGGCTTTTGCAATCTGAAATTCTTCTTCGTTTTTAAATGTTTTTAATGCCTTATCCGTGTCGAGAGATAAAAGTTCCAGCAGCTTCTGCCGTTCTGCTTCCGTAAGCAAAACCGTAATATTCCAATCCGGTTCTGCCGGGTTTTTCTTTTTTTCAATGTTTAGTTCCATGGTATTGTTAACGCTCCTTTTACTCCGTGCTTTTTCGGTGTAATTATTTATAGTTTTCCTTTTATCATTTTATCAAAAATCTTCGCAAAAATGGTCGCCTTCCCGGCGACAACAGTTGCAGTTCCATCGTCACATGTAAATTATATCAAAAACAGAGTCCAAAAGTACGGACGCTTAGAATAGCCGCAAGCCGCCACATGTGCGACATACAGAAAGTAACTGAAAAATTTGAGGTTAGGGTTTCATTTCTACGCAAAAAAACGGCCTGCAGTTTGTTTCTGCAAGCCGGGCGTGTGCAATCATAAAATCCGAAGTCAATCGTTCCGTTTAATTTGAAATTATTTTTTACAAAATCACTGCTCTATTGGCAGTTAAACTATTTTTGCAGACAATTTTATTTTATCTGCTTTACTTCATCCACATCCATGTCTAACAGTTCGGCAATTTCCGAATCAGGTTTTCCCTTGTTCCGCCAAGCGATGATAAGTTCTTTTTTGGCTTCGGCTTTTCCTTCGACCTTTCCTTTTGCAAAACCAGCAGCCTCGCCCTCTTCACGGACAAAAGCTTCCCTGGCCTCCTGGTCGCGCAAATACTTTTCCTGCCGGTCATAGGCGCTTATGTACTCGTAGTCCTGCACAAATTCTTTTTCTGCTTCCATTGCCGTGCGGATATCTTCATCTACCATTGCCAGCGCCTCCCTTTCTTCCATAGTCGTCTTCGAAGACAAATACGCAAGCCAGCGTTCCAGACGCTTCATCTTTGCGCCCTTTTTGTAGTGCCACTTGGGCAGCACTACAAAATGGATCTCCAAATCCTTTGTCAGCGCGTGATGCTGGTCTTTCGTGTTCAATACAGCAAAACAGCTGTGGTAAGCACTTTGCGTATTTTTATTGTAGCATAATTTTAAGACGCTTACTATAGTTTTGCGTTTATAATTTAGGCAAAAATCTGCATTTTATAAATTCCATCGTTTCATAACGAAAACGGGAAACTGCTTTCACACAGTTTCCCGTTTTCATTATGTACTATATCTTTTTTATGGGTTCGCCCCTAAGGGAGGCAATGTTGCAGCTTAATTCACTGATCACATCCGTCAGGCCCGCCAGTTTGTTTTCCATACGGACTAACAAAAACCAGCTTAACACCACGGGGAATCCGAAATCTTTAATGAAGCTGAACAGTTCCGTCACGTCCATTGCGCTGCCTCCTTCACCCTCATTCCACGATGGGGTCAAGGGTAATGGTACGCAGGCGTCCTTCCACGGCTTCCACAATGTCGCCGCCGCTGGTGTTGAAGATGTTGTTGTTCACCACCACCGCCATGGCGGCGTCAATTTCCGCCTTGGTGATGCCGGCTTTGGGTTCCTCAATGTTAAGGATCACCTTTTTGCCGGCGGCGTTGCGAAATACTAAATCCAGATCGGTATCAGAGCTCATGGTTGTTTCCTCCTTTTTCTAAAAATTTTTTACCCGGGTCACTCATTCACCAGGGATGCCCGTTCCACTACGGTGAGGCCTGTGATCTCGTTGTCAAAGAGACCGCCCAGGGCCGTGCCTACCGCCGCCAGTTTGGCCGGTTCCGCGTCGGGTTTTACGTTGCTGTACGTGTAATTTTTGGATACGGCGTTCCCTTCCGCGTCCTGCCCCCGGGCAATGGAAATGGACAAGGTGCGCTTTTCCACGTTCATTACAGCTGCCATGCTTTCACCTCCTTTCTCGCAAAATAATTTTTATATTCTTGCCGGAAAATTCCGGCAGATATAAACTACCGTTGCACCACCAGCACCTTATCTTTCTCGTACAAGCGGGTTATCACGCCTTCTTCATATAGATCGCGGTAGAACTGGGCCTTGCCCCGGATCAGATTGCCTCCGGGAACCAGCAGGCCAAAATTTTCCACGTCCGGCAAAAACCACAGGTCCCACCGCATGTCGGAATCGCCGTCCCCGGGGCCGTAGCAGTCTTCAAAAGCGGCCTCGCAGTGGGTCATCACCGTTTCCGGCGTAATGGGAAGCTCTAGTTCTTCGCACAAAATTGCCACAATATCAGCCAGCGCTTCGATCTGGGTTCCCGTCGGCGGTTCGGAGCCGAAGTCGATAAGGGCGCCGTTGTTCCGGTAACAATACTCAACTTCACAGGCGTGATCCAGTTCATAGCCTTCCGCTCCGTCCGGCAGCCAACAGCGGGCGTCCACGCCGCAGCACAGGGCAATGCCGATGGCCTCCGTGTTCCGCCGCCATGTGTGGGCCTTAAGTTCCGTAAACGACTTGCAGTTTACGTACACGGTTCCGTCCCGGTCAATGCACAGGTGGTAGTCGTCGTAAACGTGTCCGTAACAACCGGCGGTCCAGTGCAGGTAAATGGTCTTGATTTCGCCCCGGGCCTCAATGGCCATGGTGCGAATTTTATTTTCCAAAATCACAACAGGGTTTTCTACGATCATGTTTCATCACTCTCCTTCGTTTTTATTGCGGTTCGTAATTTACCCCCCTACTTGTATAAACAACTGACCCCCCTAAAATGCAACCAACTTTTTCAAAATAATTTAATTTTTTTTGAAAAAAAGTTTGCCAGCCGGCAGAATCAAAAAAAATATATAAGGAAGAATATAAAAAACGCACCGCAGCGGTCTTGTTGAGAAATCGCTGCGGCGCAGTTTTACGTGTCGCTAAAATAATTCCATGAAGTATTTTGTTTTCTTTCCGGTTAACCCATGATCCTGTCTAATTCGCCCATAAGGAGCTTCAGTTGTTGCATGTTAGTATCAAGGAGCACAATCATCGCTCTTGCATTTTGCAACCATTCTGTATCCATACTACGCTTTTCCTCTGCATGCTGTAACTTGTCGAATACCGGCGGTTCCTGTGGTCCGGGAGTTAATGTCATATTAAATATGGCTTCCAGTTTCCGCAGGTTCCTTGCAGTCGGCCTGGAAGCATCCGTTTCCCATTTGGAAAGTGTGGTTACCGATACGCCTACCTCCCGGGCAAAATCGTCCTGATTAATACCGGCATGGAGACGGCCCATCCGGATCAGCATGCCTAACGAATAATAATTCTTTTCTATCTCTTTGCCCTCCCTGATATTCATGATAGATTGAGAATTATTTTAGGCGCCACGATAAAACGATTATAGCATAACGAAATTTATTTGCAATAAAAGCATAAAAAATTATATAATGAAAGTTTATACCTTTTTAAAATTATTACATTTGTTACAGTTTTGATTGTCATTTTTTTCGATTTCACAAATTGTTCACAACTTTTTTTGGTTTTTAAAAGTTAAAGAAAACTTCAAGTGAAGTTAAAGCAAAGTTAAAATTCTTTAACTTTACTTGAAGTTTTACCGGAAATGTTTAACCAAAACTTCAACTTTTTTAACTTTACTTTAACTTTGCTTGAAGAGTTGCAACCCTTGATTATTACTGGCTTTTCCTCTAAAATGAAACCATCGCCAGAAGGCGTAAAATTAGAAAGGCCGCTGCAATTTTCACAAAAACAGCGGCCGGAAAAAGAAAGGACGGTAATACAAAACTTGAAACAGGAAAAACCAAACATCGCGCACGGTAACACGTCGGAAAGAACCGCGCAAGCAAACGCCACGCCATGGAACGAATGGCTGCGCCTGGCCAGGCAGGGGGACGAAAGCGCCACGCTTCGCTTCTGCGCCCAGGCGGAACCCTTTATTGAACAACTTTGCAATGTTCGCTTTTTCGCGGCCTGCTTAGGAAAAGAAGAATGCCGAAGCGTCGCATCCTTATCTCTTGTAGAATTTCTGATGACCTATCCTTCGCCGCCGGAAAACGCAGAGATTCCCTTCTTGTTAAAAGGTGTTATGCGAAATGCGTTACTAAACCGCGTAAAGCGAAAGAAATCAAAAAACCGCTATGAGCAGCGTGTTACCGCATTGCAGGAAGCAGGAGATACAGAAACGGAAGAAGATGCCATCGACAACATTCCCGCGCCGAAAACGGAAGAGCCGGAAGCTCAAACCCTGCAAAAGGAATTGCAGGTCATTGCAGACACTGCGTTGAAACAGTTGAAGCCTTCCGAACGGGCCATGATCCGCTTCTTTTTCTTCCAGAATAAAACTGCGGCGGCTATTGCGAAGGAGCTGCAGTGCAGCCGCCAGTATGTGGAAAAAATGCGGAACAAGGCCCTGAGCCATTTGCGCAAACTGTTGAAAGGATACCACATTTTCAACGACGGCGCGTTTAGCTGCTGATTTGCGGCAAGCAATTCCGAAACTGTTTTGCGCAAAAACAGTATTACAAGGGAAGCGCATTGTAATTTATGGAAGGTTGCCAAGGCCGCGCCTTCCGGCGCTTCCCGCATTTTGCATTTTTTCAATAAAGGGGAAACAACTATGGATATACAATTTGTAAATTATTTTATGAAACTGATCCAAAAAGCGCTGGAATGGCTTCAGGAAATGTGGAAGGAGGCCGGTCGCACCGGCTTTCCGCCCTTTTCCTTTATGCCGGAAAAGGAAGCCATAGACTGGACTACGGCCCACCGGGAACCGCCGGAAGAGTGGGACGATAAACGGATCCGTCTGGAATACCAGCGGATGCTGACCCGGAACCGGGTGCGCCGCTGGAGGGAGAGGCAGAAAGAAAAATCTGCCGCGGCTGCCCTTCACAAAACTGTAACCGCCCGCGGAAAAAACGGCGTTACTGCAAGGGCATGCATAACGAAAAACAGCGAAAGGGTTACAGCAGGTAACGGTGCAACGGAAAGCAACGCAACTGTTATGGAAAGTAACGGTGTAACGGCTTATGGTAACGGAAACAGCGTTACCGGTAACGCAAAAAACGTTACATGTAACGCTTCTGTAACGGAATGTAACGCTGCCGTAACGGAGGGTAACGATTCCGTTACAGATCATACAGAGCCCGCAACGCCCGGCTGCGCCGCTGTTACGGAAGACAATGCCGCCTCGGCTGAATGTTACGCAACCGTAACGGAAGGTAACGATTCCGTAACGCCCGGTAACGCTTCCGCAAAAAAAGAAAAAGAAAACGAGAAAAGAAAGAAGCAAAGAAAAGAGTTAAAGAAAAATAAAAAAACTAAAACCAATATCGCTGACGCGATGCCAACTAGCGCGCGCGAAGGGATTGCTACATCGGTAACGGAAATGGGAAAATGCAACGACGGTAACGTTATGGCAGCCGCAACGCAGAAAAGCGAAACCGGCAACGAAAACAACACCGCCGAACCTTCCCGGCCCCAACAGAAAAATGCGGAACTGATTCCCACAGAAAAATTGCCGGAAGCTTTCCGCAAGGTGGTGCTGGCGTGGAACCAGCTTCCTCTGGAAATAAAACTCAGCGGTCTGTACCCCCGGCTCGTGAAACGGCTGCGCAACCTGTTTGAAAACTACGGGGAAGATCAGGTCCACAAGGCCATCGAAAGCATTGCCAACAGTCCTTTTTTGCTTGGCAAATCCAAAAACAACCGGGGCTGGGTGGTGAGCTTCAGCTGGTTGATGGATCCGGAAAACCTGGAAAAAATTTTGGAGGGCCAGTATCTGGACAAAGCCGCCAACAACTGGGGCGCCCGCCTGTTCCAGCAGGGAGATGAACTGCTGCCCCTGCCGGAAGGCTTCATCGGAACGGTGGTGTATTAAGCATGCAAAATTTGTTTGAACAGGAAATGCTGATCGAAGAAACGTACGGCGCGGAAGAAAACTGCGGCTATGTGCTGGATGATGATAGTTACGGCTATGCGACGGAAGTTGAAAGTTGCGGATACATGTTGGAAAATGAAAACTGCAGCCACGCGACGGAAGATGAAAACTGCGGATACATTTTGGAAAATGAAAACGAAAAAACCGGCGATTTAACTCCGGTTGGTGAAATTCTTGCAGGCTTCAATTTTTTGGGGGAATCGCCGGAAAATAATTCACTGTTACGCGAAAACTTTGGGACAACAAACCTCACCGAACCTCCAGAAAAAACTTTTTCTGCAAACATTTCACAAAAAAATTCCGAACACAGCAACGAAGCCGCCGACTACATGAAAGACGGCGTGCTCCACTGCGGCGTGTGCCACAAACCAAAGTACGTGCTGCACACCCTGCTGGGAAAAGAACGGGCTTTCCCCATCGAATGCGATTGCATGGTTGCGGAGCGGAAACAGGAAGAAGAAAAACGCCGCAAGGAAGAAAAGCTGCAAAAAGCGGAAGAGTGCCGCCGCCACGCCCTTCCTTATGAGCACATGCACAGCTGGGACTTTGCCCACGACGACGGTGGCAGCCCGAAAATTTCGTTTCACGTGAAACAATACGCTCTGCATTTTGCGGAAATGAAACAGCGGGGCGAAGGCCTGTTTTTGTTTGGGGTCAGCGGCACCGGCAAAACTTACGCCGCCGCCCAAATCGTAAACGCATTGTGCGACGAAGGCTACCGCTGTTTAGTCACCAGCTTTCTGGACATCATTAACGACCT
>Ga0310695_10009932_pt1 | contig 14119 bp, 11 predicted proteins | sample RumenRJG_04DNA_FD_203882 | JGI IMG/M metagenome (GOLD analysis project Ga0310695, IMG submission 203882) | Bovine rumen microbial communities from Lethbridge, Alberta, Canada - RJG_04 (v2) (version 2) | ecosystem: Host-associated > Mammals > Digestive system > Stomach > Rumen | place: Canada... | reverse complement strand
CGGCCGTTTTCGCAAAAGCCGATTTTTTTGTACAGCGAAATTGCAGGATTGTTGTTTTCTTTTACAAAAAGGCTAAGTTTTTTTTGTGATGTAAAAAAACGGGTGCAAATTTTGTAAATAAGGTGCCAGGCATAATAATTTTTTCTATAAAGCGGGTGTGTGTAAATGCCGCCAAGCTGTCCCCAGTTAAAACCAATGGCGTTTGTGTTTGCTTTTGCCACAGGTTCTCCATCTGTAAAAAGTGCATAACAAAGTTGATTTTTGAGTATTTGAGTTAATGTTGCGGCGCATTGCAAATTTGTAATTTCCTTTCCGTTTGGCGCAACTTCTTTTATAAGGTATTTTTTTTGCAAATCAAGAAGGATTTCTTCGTCATCGATTGTGCAGCGTTTTATTTCGTCATCGCAGCTCAAAGTTTCCGGCGGAGCGAGCGGTTCTTTTTGCAAAGTCATTAGTTTATAATTTATGATTTGGAATGGATGGATTCCCTGTTCGTTAAAACATTCTATAAAAAAGTCGGTTGTGTTTTTTTGGCCGTTTATGCATTTTACCTGATGTTTTTTTGAAAATTCCGCAAATGAAGTTTTAAAAGCTTCGCAGGCGAGCAGTTGTGTATCTGGAATGCAGTGTAAAAGTGTTTTATCAAAAAAAATAATGCCAAGGAAATTTTCTGTGCTGTTTGAATTAGCGCTTTCAAGAAAATCAGAATTTGTACCATTAAAAATTATATAAATGTCAGGTGATTTGTGACGGATATGACTTGCAAGCTGAACGCAGGTGTGTTCATAAGGAAAAATGAACTTTTCAATTAGCGGAAAGATTTCTGCATTTTTAGAAGCGGCCTGAACAGCGTTTATAAATTCCACGTTAAAATACTAGCAAAATTCCGGGTGATTGTTTATAGTTTTTGTATGAATTTTTTACGTTTTTTCATAGCGGGAATTATTGTTGGCATTGCAAATGTAATTCCTGGAGTTTCGGGCGGTACTCTTGCCGTTGTTTTTAATATTTACGATGAACTTGTTAATTCAATAACTTTGAACGTTAAAAAGTTGTTTGCAAAGCGCGGTTTTCTTATTCCTGTTTTTTTGGGTGTGATTGTCGGAATTTTTGGTTTTAGCAAATTGATTTCATTTTTATATTCACACTTTCCTTCTCAAACAAATTATACTTTTACAGGTCTTATTCTTGGAAGTATTCCAATGATTTTTGGTTATATGACTAAAAAACCAGATTATGAAAACAACGAAAATGGTCGTTTTTCAACCGGGAAAATAATTGGTCTTGTTATTTGTTTTGTTGCAGGATTTGTGGTTCTATCGTTTTCGGCTTATTTTGATTGTCTTGTTGCTGATAAAACTATTGTTCACGGAACACTTCCGGACTTTTCAGTAAAATATGCAGTTTTATTTTTTGTTGCGGGCGTTATTGGTGCTGTAGCAATGATAATCCCAGGAATTTCCGGTTCACTTATTATGCTGATAATGGGTGTTTATTACATTGTAATTTTGAGCATTCAGGAGCTTTTTAATCCGCAGGAAATGGTTCATGCAGTTTTATTGTTGACTCCATTTGGTTTTGGCGTTATTGCGGGACTTTTGGGTGGTGCAAAGCTTATCAGTATTTTGCTGAAGCATTGTCCAAATTATACTTATGCGGTAATTCTTGGTTTGATTTGTGCTTCTGCGCTTCGACTTACATTGTATTATGGTTTTGAAAAGAATCCAGTTACAATAATTACCGGCATCTTATGTATGGTGGCAGGTTTTGCGGCAGCATTTTTTAGTTCTAAAATGACAGCTTCAGAAAAAAAATCAGAATAAACAGAGTTTTTCCCGAATGATTTTAATTTTAAGGAAGGATATAATTTAATTATGAGTAACGAAATCTTAAAATTACAAAACGGAAGTGATGTCCGCGGTGTTGCGGCAGAAGGTGTAGAAGGCGAACATATTAATCTTACGCCGGAAATTGCAAGAAAAATTGGCTGCGCTTACGTCAGCTGGCTTGCAAAAAAACTGGATGTAGATGCAATTGCGCTGCGAATTGGCGTAGGGCGCGATTCACGTATTACAGGTCCTGCGCTTGCAGATGGATTGATTGAGGGAATGGTAAGTGCTGGTGCCAAAGTTATTGACTGCGGTATGGCAACAACTCCTGCAATGTTTATGTCCATCGTTTTCCCGGAAACAAACTTTAACGGTTCTGCAATGATTACTGCGAGCCATCTTCCGTTCAACCGAAACGGCATTAAATTTTTTGATGAAGACGGCGGACTTGAGCACGACGATATTACGGAAATATTAAATCTTGCAGGTCTTTTGAATCCTGTAAAAACTGAAGCATACATTGAACAAATTGATTTGATAAGCATTTATGCAGATTATTTGCGTGAAAAAATTGCTCAAGCTCTTAAATCGCTTGGAAAAGGCGATAAACCTCTAAGTGGTCTTCACATTGTAGTAGACAGCGGAAACGGAGCTTCGGGCTTTTTTGTTGATAAAATTTTGAAGCCGCTTGGCGCAGACACAACAGGCAGCCAGTTCCTTGAGCCGGACGGAATGTTCCCTAATCACATTCCGAACCCGGAAAATAAAGCCGCAATGGAAGCAATCCGCTCGGCAGTTTTGAAAAACAAGGCTGACCTTGGTTTGATTTTTGATACCGACGTAGACCGAATGTCGGCAGTTTTGAGCGATGGAAGTGAAATCAACCGCGACTCTATTATTGCCATGATAGCTGCAATTCTTGCACCTGAATATCCTGGTTCTACAATTATTACAGACAGTGTTACATCAGATCGTCTTACATACTTCCTGCAGGATGTTCTTGGTCTTAAGCATCTTTGCTATATGCGCGGTTACAAGAACGTAATCAACAAACAGAAAGAATTGAATGCTTCCGGAACAGTTGCACCGCTTGCTATGGAAACTTCCGGTCACGGAGCTCTTAAAGATAATTACTTCCTTGATGACGGAGCCTTCCTTGCAGTAAAACTTGTGATTGCTTTGGCACAGGCTTCGGTTCAGGGCAAAAAGCTCGATAGTCTTATAGAAAAACTTCCGCCGCTGGTAGAAGAAGGTGAATACCGCTTTAAGATTTCTGGTGACGATTTTAAGGAATACGGAAAAGGTGTGCTCGAAGAGTTCAAAAAGCGTGCTGCCGCAGCTGGTTATGAAATGCCACAGTCTTATGAAGGTGTTCGTCTTTCGTTTAAGGGTGAAGATGTTCAGGGCTGGATGCTTTTGCGCTTAAGTTTGCATGACCCGGTTATGCCTTTGAATATTGAAGGCGGCCGCAAAGGCGATCTTGCAAAACTTGTAGAAATTGCAAAAAAACTTACTGACGGTTTTGATAGACTTGATAGAAGCTGCTTGAAATAGGAAATTAAAATGGAAAGTTACAAAAAAGAATTCATTGATTTTATGGTGCGCTGCGAAGTGCTTAAGTTCGGGTCGTTCACACTCAAGAGTGGAAGACAGTCGCCTTTCTTTATGAATGCTGGCGGTTATGTTACCGGCGGTCAGCTTGCACAGCTTGGAAAATATTATGCTCAGGCAATTCATGACAATTTTGGTGATGAAATTGATGTATTCTTTGGTCCGGCTTACAAGGGAATTCCTCTTGCGGTTGTGACTGCAGTTGCCTACAGCGAACTTTACGGAAAAGAAATCAAATATTGCTGCGACCGCAAGGAAGAAAAAGATCACGGTGCAGATAAGGGTGCAATCCTTGGTTATAAGATTAAGGATGGCGACCGCGTTGTGATTATTGAAGATGTTACAACTTCCGGAAAATCTATTGAAGAAGTTTATCCAAAAATCAAGGCGCTTGAGATACAGCCGGGCGGAATCAAAATTGTCGGCGAGATTGTCAGCCTGAATCGCGAAGAGCGTGCACCGGACAGCGAAAAGTCTGCGCTCGAAGTGATTTCTGAAAAGTACGGCTTCCCTGCTCGTGCAATTGTGAGCATGAGTGATGTAGTTGATGCGCTATACACAAACGGCGATAAAAAAGTAATTACAGACGAAATTAAAACTCAGCTGGATGCGTATTATAAAGAGTGGGGATGTAAAAAATAAGGCAGTCGGAAAACAAAACGTCGCTTTCCCTTTTAAAATCAAAAAAATATGCAGAAAAATAAATTAATTTCGATAATCACGATTTTTTGTTTTGTAAGCATTGTGCTTATTCCGCTTGGAATTGCATTAATGTGGTTTCTTTTGGATTGGAAAAAAATCAAAAAAATAATTATTTCTGTGATTTCGACGGTGCTTTATGCGGGCATTATTGTGTTTATTTTAATGCTGGAACCGGCATATAATACGAGCGGAAGTTCCCTGCCGTTTAGTTCCAGCAAGGGAGCGTCTGCAGTAGAGACAGAGTTTTCGAGTGGAAAGAAAACGAAAAAACAGGAATTTTCGTTTGAAGAGCCAAAAAAATCCAAAAAAAGTGATTTAGAAATTGACGAAATTGAAAACGAAAAACTGCCAAAGTCTATAAAAAAGCAGGCTGGTGGCGAAAGCCGGCGTGTAATTTTTACAATGCTCTTTTTCCTTTTTCTGCTTGTGCTTATCATCTGGCAAAATTTACACAATGCAAAAAAGCGCAGTAAATACGAAAATCCTTATGTTAATACCGATTTATACAAGCTTCCGTTGGCAGATGACGCAAAAATTCCGATGGTTCATTACCTGCGCCTCCGTCTGTCAGCTGGCGAACAAATTTTATTTGCTTCGGAAACCGTGCAGAGCGGCTGTGAAGGTGATTTTGTAATTACGAACGAGCGGGTTGTAATAAAAAATCTTAAGGAAAATGTTGAATATAAACTTGCCCAGGTTGAAGCAGTTTCTTCTGTTTCAAACAGTGTAATGCTCCTTACCTGCGGCGACAAAAAGCATTACATTTTCTTAAATGAAACCCAGATGCCTTACGCACTTGCAGTTGTCCGCTGGGCTTATAAAAAATTCGTAACTACGAATTCTTAAAAATTCCTTTATCAATTACGTACACATTTGGAGTGTAATTTCTCTTTACTTTTTGTGTTGTTGTCATTTCGAGCGGCTCTTTTAAAAGAGAAATTTTTGTAATTTTCTGATAAGGCTGCAAATCTTTGTTTACGTGATTTACATCCTTTTGAATTTCTTCAAGAACTTCATCCTGAACAAAATTGTTGTTGCGTTCGCAGCCAAGCTTTTTATAAAGTTCATCGCTTGGGTAAATTAAAGCTTCAATTGCTTCCGACGTTTTATCGTTGTTTTCGTAATATCCCTGAATTGTAATCTGCTGAATGTTGTCGCAAAGCTGGAAAGCGTCTTCAATTTCTTCCGGATAAACATTTTTTCCGCCGTTGGTAACAATCAGATTTTTTGCACGGCCGCAAAGCATTACATAATGTTCGTTGTCTATCCAGCCAAGATCGCCGGTTTTAAAAAATCCGTCTTCTGTAAAAACCTTTGCAGTTTCTTCGGGCATTTTATAATAGCCCTGCATAACCATTGGACCTTTTACCGCAATTTCTCCAACCAGCGCCTTGCCCTTTGCAGTTATTGCAGTTTCGCCGTTTATGATTTTGATTTCTTCGTAAGGTGCAAAATCCTTACCAACAGAGGTAAGCTTAAAGTTTTCTATAGGATTAAGCGTAATGATTGGCGAAGTTTCTGTAAGGCCATATCCCTGAATAAAATCGATGCCCATTGCGTTGTACATTGCAAAAACGCTTGGCGCAAGCGGACCGCCGCCACAAATGGCAACTCTCAGAGTATAAATATTTGCCTGCTGTAAAACTGCCTTAAAAAGGATTTTTCCTATATTTTTGCCTGTAAGTTTTTTAATCAGGAATGAAACAAACTGAAATGCCGACAAAAGCGCACTGATTACAGGTCCTTTTGATTTAATTCCCTTGCGAATTCCTGCAAGAAGTTTGTTATAAAGAAGCGGAACACCAAGCATAACAGAAATTTTGCCTTCTTTAAGCTCTTTCATCAATTTTGAAACAGCCATGCTTTTTCCAAAAACAATTTCTGCACCAGTTGCAAGCGGAACAATAAATGCGGCCTGCATTGTGTATGCATGATGAATTGGAAGAAGTGCGTAAAAAACATCAGTTGGGAAAATATCCAGATTTCGCTGGGCAATATAACCGTCCGAAATAAGGTTTTTGTGCGAAAGCATTACGCCCTTTGGATTTCCTGTTGTTCCTGATGTAAAAAGAATTACAGCGGTATCATCGCAGGTAACCGGTTCATTTTGTGCCGGTTCAGACGAAGCTCTTAAATTGTAAATATAATCTTCTTTTACAGTTGGATTTAAAGATTTTGCAATAATGTTTGGGAAAGTCTTTTTTATGTATTCAAGCTTGTCATCATCTGTAAGTGTGATTTTTGGTTCAGCAGTTTTTATAAGATTGCAGACTTCGTTTTCGTGCAAAGCCGCATCAATTGGAACGGCAATGCCGCTTGCCAAAAACGTAGCAAGGTACGCAACTGCCCATTCCGGAGAATTTTTACCGGAAACAACTACGCGGTCGCCTTTTTTTATTCCGTTTTCCAAAAGCCATTTGGAAAGGGTTTCAATTTTTTCGTAAGCCTGTGCATAAGTTAAAGTATTTTTTGAACCGTCCGGACCGTCAAAATCTGTAAAAAGAGGACGATCAGCAAAACGTTCAATTTGAATTTTTAAAAGTTCCGGGAAGGTTGGCCATTCACCGTCAAAAAATTTGCCACGAAAATCATCAAGAAATTTCCATGGATAACGCTCAATAATCTTTTTCATAAATTCCTCTTTAATTATTTTAACACAAATATAAAAAAAACGTAGGAAAAATAAAAAAATGCACATGTAATTGAAAAAACATTCGACAATATATATATGATGTTTTTTAATTCGTCTTATAAAATTGCAAAAAGCTTATTGGCTTGTTTATTTTTGATGTTCTTTGTGTGCTGTTTTAAATTGTGTGCCCAGGATGTTTCTCCGGCACAGGCGCAGGTTGCACGAGAAGCATTTATTGCAGAAGCAAAAAAATATGTTGGAAGTCCTTATGTTTACGGAGCAGTTGGACCAGATTCATTTGACTGTTCAGGGCTTATTTATTATGTAGCGCGTGAATCTGTAAAAGTTCAGTTACCAAGAACTGCAAAAGCAATTTACAATTATTGCAAGGTTATTCCAGATTCAAAAAAAGAGCCCGGTGATTTGTTGTTTTTTAAACCGGCAGGAAGTTCTGCAATTAACCATGTAGGAATTTACATTGGAAACAATCAGTTTATTTCTGCAATCAGCGACGGGCCAAATTCGGGCGTAATAATTTCTTCGCTAAAACAGGATTACTGGAAAGGCAAATACGTTGCGTGCGGACAGTTTTTAAAATCTGGAAAGGGAAGCGGTTCAGCTGCGGAACAGGATGAAATTATCGAAGAAGAATTGATTCGTGAAGACAGTAGTACAGCTTCAAATAAAAAATCGGGAAAGGATTATACTGAATTAAAGGAAAATCTTCTTTTTGATGCAAATGCTTCGGTTGGATGGTCTTTAATTGCGCCAAATGAATTTATGATTCGTTTTCGCGGAGTAGATTTGCTTGTCCATGCGCGCTATGCGGCCTGGAACCTTCAGCCGGGTTTTGGTCTTGGTTTAAGATTCAATACAAGTTTAGGTATTTTCCAGATTCCGCTGATTTTTACTGCAACGGTAAATGACTATATCCGTTTTTATGCAGGACCAGTTATTTCGTTTAGTGACGGAACAATGCTTAATACCGGAAAAACAATACAACCTTCGTTTTTCCCGGGAATTCTTGGAATTAGTTTTTCTACACCGCCTTTTACAATTAAAAAAGCAAAAGTTCAGATTACACAGGATGTAAGCTATTCTGTTTACAATAATACTGACAATGCGGCACTTTCGTTTACCGAATCAATTTCGGCAGGAATTGTTTTATTTACGGGCGTTCGTGTAACTTTACCGCTTTCGGCATTTTGTAATTAATGTATGAAAAATATTAAATTTTTAGCAGTTTGTTTTTTGATTTTTCTAATGACGGCATTTTTTACAGGCTGTACGTCAGAAATCAAAATTACAGAAAATAAAGACGGAAGCGTAAGCGTTTATGTTTATGGTGAAGCCGGCGAAGCTTTTTCTAAAATGATTCTTGCTTCGACCGGTTCCAATGAAAATTCTGTTCTGGATACAAAAGCAATTTCTGCTGAACTTGAAAAGCATGGTTTTACAAATGTAGAAGTAAAATCAAAAAGTACAAGAGATCTGGCAGTAAAAATTACGGACAGTAAAAAATCATCTTATTTATTCACTTCGAAGCTTTTGCAAAATTCCGACGAAGGAATAAAGCTGAATATTACACGGGAATCGCTGGAACGTTTTTACGAGCTTGCAGACGAACAGACAAAGTCTATTCTTGATTTGTTTCTGGCTCCGATTTTTAATGATGAAGAACTTTCGGAAGAAGAATACATTGAAACAATTGCTTCGGTTTACGGTGATTCTGCAGCAAACGAAATAAAAAACAGCGAATTAAAAATCATACTTACAAACAAAACTGTATTAAACGCAGTTCAAAAAATTCCGCTTTCGCGATTGCTTACAAGCGGAAAGTAAAGGCTTATTTTGCTCATAAATTTCAATAGATTTTTTACACTTAGAGGCATATAATATTTTTATGAAAAAATTTATTTCTGCAGCATTTTCCCTGCTTTTTGTTTTTATAACTGCACAGTGCTTTGCTGACGGCGATTCCAAAGTAAATTCCTATCAGTACATGAAAAAACTTAATTCTGTTTTTGAATTTGTTCAGCAGAATTATGTTGATGAAGTTGATGCCAAAATTTTATATGAAGGCGCATTAAAAGGAATGATGGAAGCTTTAGGCGACCCTTATTCGGTTTATCTTGATTCAAATTCAATGCGAGATTTAACAGATACAACAGCTGGCAGTTTTGGAGGCGTTGGTCTTTATATTTCAAAGGCAAAAGAGTCTTCTCCAGAAAAACCTTCGTACGTTGAAGTTTCGTCTGCCATCGAGGACACGCCGGGGGCAAAGGCAGGTATTCAGTCTGGAGATATGATTACTGCAATTGACGGAAAACCTACGCCGGAAATGACAATTGACGAAGTTCTTTCGCATTTACGCGGAGAAATTGGAACGCCTGTTACAGTAACAATTTTGCGCGGAACAAATATGAAATTTGATGTTCGCCTTATTCGCGACAGAATTGAGGTTCAGACAGTAAAGTATACAATGCTTGAAAATTCAAAAATCGGATACATGAGGTTGATTCAGTTTACACCAGAAACTGCAAACCGCGTGCAGGATGCGCTCGACGATTTTGAAAAGAAGGGCTATACAAGCTTAATTATTGATTTGCGCGATAATCCGGGTGGAGTTATAACCGGTGCAATTGATGTAGCAGATAAATTTATAGATGACGGCGTTATTGTTTCTACAAAAAGCAGACTTTTGTTTGAAAACCAGCAGTTTACGGCTTCTAAAGGAAAAACAAAGGTTTCAAAAAAGATTCCTATTGTTGTTTTAATAAACAGAGGTTCGGCAAGTGCGTCAGAAATTCTTTCGGGAGCGCTTAAAGATTATCATCTTGCATATCTTATTGGTGAAAAATCGTACGGAAAAGGTTCTGTGCAGCAGGTAAGACTTTTGAGCAAAGAAGACGGTTTTAAGCTTACAATGGCACGATATTATACTCCAAGCGATGTGAATATCGATAAAATTGGAATTCCGCCGGATCTTGAAGTAAAAAATCTTGAAAAATTTACACCGGAAGAAGAAGAACTTTATGTAAAGCTTCTTAATTCAAACGTTATAAATGATTATGTTGAAAAGCATCCAAATATGAGCGAAAAGGAAATTTCGGCAAAGGCAAACGAAATTCGTAAAACTTATGCACTTGATGCACGTTTGCTCCGAAGACTTATTCGTGTTCAGGTTCTTAAAAACCGTACAGATGTTTATTATGATCTTGATTTTGATTTGCAGTTGAATGAAGCAATTAAACTTATTAATAATACAAAAGATTTTGAAAAGCTTTTAAAAGGCACAAAAACTTTAAAGCAGCTTCAGGACGAAGCAAAACTGACAGAAACAGAAACTAAATGAGGCAGTTCGTTCTTGAAAACCAGTCAGTAAAAAACGGACTCATTTTTTTGGACGGAAAAGATTACCGCTACTTGCGTCAGGTTTTGCGTGCAAAAATCGGCGATATGATAAATGTTCGTATGCCGGATGGAACGCTTCAGGGAACAACAGTTGCAAAAATTGATGAAAAATCCAAAAAAATTACACTGCAAATTTGTTCTTCCGGAAAATCAATAACACGCGGAGTTCAGGCAGACGAAATTGAAGATGCGGCCGGCGGTCAAAATTCTGTTGAATACTGGCTTTTTCAATTTATTCCAAAACCGCAGAAATTTGAGCAGATTGTAAGGCAGGCAACGGAATGTGGCATTTCTGTAATTGTTCCGGTTTGCGGTGAATATTCAGAAAAAAACAGTATAGCGTCTTTGGGTGGAAATACAGATTCTTCATCTGGAAATGCAAAGCGGGAACGAATAGAGCGTATTGTACGCGAAGCAAGACAACAAAGTGGTTCACCGATAAATACAAAAATTCTGGAGCCATTAAGTCTGGAAAAAGCTGTTGAAGAATGGCAAAATGGCAGTACAAAAAAATCTGCGGCATTTGTGCTTTCTGAACGAAAGGATTTGTGTGCAGCTTTTGATGAATCTCTGGACGAAATTTGTTCAGACGGGAAAAAGCTTGAGCGAGTTGGCATTGTTGTTGGCAGCGAAGGCGGAATAAGTCCTGCGGAAATGGAATTTTTAGTAAAAAAAGCTCTTTACAAGGGCGTTCATTTTGACGTAAATATACTTAGGTGCGAAACTGCAGCAATATACGGAATAGCTGCAATTCAAACCGCAGTTATGCAAAAAAATCAGAAATTATAGAGTGGGAAAACATGGGTGTTCAAAGAATTTCTTTACTTGGCGTGCCGGTAGACGTTTGTACTCCGGAAAATTTGGAAAATGCAATACTTGAACTGCTTGCAAAGCCGGGAACAAAACAGATAATTTTTCTTTCAATATGGGATTTATTAAAAGCCCGACATAAGAATTATTTTTCGGAATGTGTAAAAAATGCCGATTTAATTTTGCCGGTTTCAAAGAGCATTTTAAGAGGAGCTGCTTTTTTAAAGCTTCCAATTCCAGAGCGTTTTAATCCGTTTACAGCCGTAATTCAGATTCTTTCAATTTTGGACAAGCATTATAAATCGCTGTATTTGCTTGGTTCGAGCAAAAAGACCCTTACAAAAACCGAACACAATATTCATGACACTTTCCGTGGACTTAAAATTGTTGGCCGTTATGTAGGCTATTATCCAAAAAACATTGAAGATGATATTGTTTCTGCAATTTTTAAAGCACAGCCTTCGCTGGTTTTGGTAAGTGACGGAATTAAAGAAAAGAACTGCTGGTCTTACAAACGCCGCAACAGATTTTCTTCGAGCATTTTCCTTTACTACAAAGATGCATTCGGTATTTTTTCAGAGCGTGTAAAACGCGTTGACGAAAAAATTTTTAACAAAGGCCACGAAGTTTTTGTAGAAGTATTGCATAATCCGTTTAAGATTTTCCTTCTTTTACCTTACATCTGGTATTTGATTGTTCTTTTCTGGACACGATTTTTTAAGAAATAATCAGCGGCAGAAGATAAACGTTCAATTCCAAGGGCTTTAGTACAAATATCGCAGCAAAATTCTTTTTCGCCTGGATTGTGCGGTTCATAGGTTTCTCCAAAATATTTGAGCAAAACCTTTCTGCGGCATGTGTTTGCAGTTGAAAACTCAATCATTTTCTGAAGATTTTTTTCGCTTTGCTGTGGATTTGCGCAGTCCTCAAAAAAATATCTTATTTTATGTTCATCGCTTCGGTTGAATAAGAGCAGCGCCGTAGAAGCAAGACCGTCTCTTCCGGCGCGGCCTATTTCCTGATAGTATTCTTCCAGAGATTTAGGCAAATCATAATTGATTACAAAACGCACATCACTTTTGTCTATTCCCATTCCAAACGCTACAGTTGCTACAATAATTTTTACCTTGCCGCTTATAAACATTTCCTGATTTTTTGTTCTGATTTTATCTGAAAGTCCCGCGTGATATTTTGTTACTGTAAAATCATTTGCTTTTAAGAAATTGAAAATTTCATCAACTTTGCTTCGTGAAAAACAATAAATTATTCCGTATTGTTCATTGTGATTTTGCAGAAATTCCAGAATTTGTGATTTAGGATTTATTTTAGGCTGCACTTCTAAATAAATATTTTTGCGATTAAAACTCGATATAAAAATTTCGGGCTTTTTCATTCGCAGGTTTTTTATGATATCGCTTCGCACCCGTTCCGTAGCGGTTGCGGTTAGTGCAAGCAGTGTTGCGTCTGGAAATTCTGTGTGAAAAAATCTGATATCCATATAATCAGGTCGAAAATCGTGACCCCATTCCGAAATGCAGTGTGCTTCGTCAATTGTGATGCAGCTTACAGAAACCTGTGAATCATTTAGAAATCTTCTGATTTTTAAGCCTGAAAGACTTTCTGGAGAAACGTAAATTATTTTTATGTTTCCGTTTTTGATTTTTGTGATTGCTTCGTTATATTGAAGCTGTGAATTTAATTCGGAAAAAAACAACGAATCTATTCCCAGCGCTTTTAAAGCTTTAACCTGATTTTGCATCAGCGAAATTAACGGTGAAACGACAATTGTAATGCCGGGTAAAATAAGGGCTGGAATCTGGTAGCATAATGATTTTCCGCCGCCGGTGGGCATAATAGCAAGACAGTCGTGCCCGGAAAGAACCTGCTCAATAATTTTCTGTTGATTTCCCCTGAATTCCTTATGACCAAAAATCGTCTGAAGAATAAAAGCGGGATCTGTGCCTGTAAACGCTGCTGAAATGATTTTTCTATTCATAATTTTGTTACCTACTTGAAAAATAAGCTTCCTTTTGTTATATTAAGTTCACTTGCCGGAGTGGTGGAATGGTAGACACGACAGACTCAAAATCTGTTGCGAGCAATCGTGTAAGAGTTCAAGTCTCTTCTCCGGTAATTTATTAGAATCCCGATATCTTCGGGATTTTTCTTTTTAACACGCATATTGCGGTTTTTTTAGACTTGAACTCGTCGCTCGATAAATCTCGCTCTGAGCCGTTTCGATGGAGGAACCTAAAACAATGCTGACGCATTGTTTTTTAACGGTTCTCCAATCTTAGGCAAGTTCAAGTCTCTTCTCCGGTATAGAAGGCTGCTAAAAACTGGCAGCCTTTTTTGTTTAACGGCAAAGGTCAGGCAATTTCCGGCGGAATTGTGCTGCAGAGTTTTCTGAAGCTGACAGCTTCGCTCATGTGTTCCGGCAAAATGTCATCGGAATCGTCGATGTCTGCAATTGTCCTGGAAATTTTTATGCATGATGAAACCGCTCTTGGTGAAAATTCATAGCGTTCAATTGCTGAATCAAGAACATCTTTTACTTTTCCGGAAATTTTGCACACTTCAGAAATTTCTTGTGGAGAAAGAAGCGCATTTTTTACACCCTGGCGTTTACGCTGTTTTTTTACCGCACTTGCAATTCCAGTCCGTATTTCCAAAGTAGAATTCAGACCCGGACGTTCCAGAGAATTTTCACAACATTTTGCGATTTCTTCGTTTTCATTTTCAACAAAGACACGTAAATCAATTCTGTCCAAAAGTGGCGCGGAAAATTTTTTCCAGTACATATCAATTGATTTTGCGCTGCAAAGACAGATTTTTGTCTTTGAACCAAAATTTCCACAAGGACACGGGTTTACAGCCATAAGAAGCTGGAATCTTGCAGGATAAGTTGTTGTCCGGCCAGCCCGGCTTAAAGTTATACAGCCTGATTCTATAGGAACTCTGAGCATTTGCAAAACCGAGCTCCGGAATTCTGCCGCTTCGTCCAGAAAAAGAACGCCGTTATGCGCAAGCGAAATTTCACCGGGACGGCAGTTTACTCCGCCACCACAAATTCCTTCAATGCTTGCAGTTTGATGCGGCATTCTGAATGGCGGAATTCTTA
>Ga0310695_10009931_pt1 | contig 14119 bp, 8 predicted proteins | sample RumenRJG_04DNA_FD_203882 | JGI IMG/M metagenome (GOLD analysis project Ga0310695, IMG submission 203882) | Bovine rumen microbial communities from Lethbridge, Alberta, Canada - RJG_04 (v2) (version 2) | ecosystem: Host-associated > Mammals > Digestive system > Stomach > Rumen | place: Canada... | reverse complement strand
GCCTTTAATAAGCTTCTGCAAGAAAAATAATATTTTTTAGGAAAAAATAACCCCAACTTCGAGAGGTTATCGACTTTTTTTGTTATCTTTGTGTCCCAATACAAGATGCAGAAGGTCGATAGCCTTTTTTAGTATCTCAATAGGTTTAAAATTAGAAGGACGAATATGATAAAGAATGATTTTAGAAAATATGCTACGCAGCATTTGGGAATGGACGGCCTGACACTTGATGACGTGATGAAGGCACAGGCTCAGTATCTGAACCCCTATATTCTGGAGGAACGTCAGTTGAACGTGACCCAGATGGATGTCTTTTCACGCTTGATGATGGATCGTATCATCTTCCTCGGCACGCAGATCGACGATTATACCGCCAACACCCTGCAGGCCCAGCTGCTCTATCTTGACTCTGTGGACTCTGGCAAGGATATCTCGATCTATATCAACAGCCCTGGCGGTAGTGTGACTGCCGGACTGGGTATCTATGATACGATGCAGTTCATCTCAAGCGATGTGGCTACCATCTGTACAGGTATGGCTGCTTCGATGGGCGCTGTACTGCTGGTGGCTGGTACGGAGGGAAAGCGTTCGGCGCTGCCTCACAGTCGAGTAATGATCCATCAGCCGCTCGGCGGTGTGCAGGGTCAGGCATCCGATATCGAGATCGAGGCTAAGGAGATCCTGAAATTTAAGAAAGAACTCTATACCATCATTTCTGAACACTCACACACCCCTTACGATAAGGTGTATGCCGACTCAGACCGTAACTACTGGATGACGGCAGAAGAGGCCAAGGAATATGGTATGATTGATACAGTGCTGACCAGGAAGAAGTAAAAACGGATGAAGAAAGCATGTAGTTTCTGTGGAAGGACTGAAAGTGAAGTGAAACTGCTGATCACGGGCCTGAGCGGTTTTATCTGTGAGGACTGTGCCGAGCAGGCTTACCATATCGTGCAGGAGAATATGCCTCACACCAAGCACAAGAAGGCTGAGGACGAGAAGTTCAATCTGAAAAAGGTGCCGAAGCCGAAGGAGATCAAAGCCTATCTCGATGACTATGTGATCGGACAGGACGAGGCTAAGCGTTATCTTGCCGTATCGGTATATAACCACTATAAGCGTCTGCAGCAGCCTGTCAGCGACGATGGCGTGGAGATCGAGAAGAGCAACATCATCATGGTGGGCTCGACGGGAACAGGTAAGACCTTGTTGGCCCGTACGATTGCCAAACTGCTTGATGTGCCTTTCACAATTGTGGATGCGACGGTATTCACTGAGGCCGGTTATGTGGGCGAGGATGTAGAGAGTATTCTGACCCGTCTGCTTCAGGTGGCCGATTACAACGTGGAAGCAGCCCAGCGCGGTATCGTCTTCATCGACGAGATTGATAAGATTGCCCGTAAGAGCGACAACCCCTCAATCACCCGTGACGTCAGTGGCGAAGGTGTGCAGCAGGGACTGTTGAAGTTGTTGGAGGGTACCATGGTGAACGTGCCGCCCAAGGGTGGTCGTAAGCACCCTGATCAGGATTATATCCATGTGGATACGCGCAATATCCTGTTTATCTGTGGTGGTGCCTTCGATGGTATCGAACAGAAGATCGCCCAGCGTATGAACACTCATGTGGTGGGTTATAACTCCGTACAGAACGTCCGCAAAATTGACAAGAAAGATTTGATGAAATATGTGCAGCCGCAAGACCTGAAGTCCTTTGGACTTATCCCCGAGATTATCGGCCGTCTGCCTGTGCTGACCTACCTGAATCCTCTCGACCGTGAGGCGCTGGAGAAGATCCTGACAGAACCGAAGAACTCTATTATCCGTCAATATCAGAAACTCTATGAGATGGATGGCGTGACGCTGACCTTCGCCAAGGAGGCACTCAATGTGATGGTGGATAAGGCGGTGGAGTTTAAACTCGGTGCCCGTGGTCTGCGTTCCATCGTGGAGAACGTGATGATCGACTCTATGTATGAGACTCCTTCTAAGAGAGTTAAGAAATTTGAAGTTACAGCCGACTATGTCCGCCAACAGTTGGACAAGTCGCATCTCAATCAATACGAAGCCTAAAAATAACTAAGATTGTATGACCGAAAAAAGAAATCTAACCGAGGCCCTGAAGAAGTACTTTGGATTTGATACATTCAAAGGTGATCAGGAGCAGATTATCCAGAACCTGCTGGACGGCAATGATACTTTCGTGCTGATGCCTACCGGTGGCGGTAAGTCACTCTGCTATCAGCTTCCCTCCTTGTTAATGGAGGGAACGGCCATCGTGATTTCTCCCCTGATAGCGCTGATGAAGAATCAGGTGGATGTCATCACGAACCTCAGTGAGCAAGAGGGTACTGCCCACTACCTGAATTCGTCGCTTAACAAAGCTGCCATCGATCAGGTGAAGACTGATATTCTGGCAGGTAAGACCAAGTTGCTGTATGTGGCACCAGAGTCGTTGACCAAGGAAGATAATGTGGAATTCCTGAAGTCGGTGAAGATCTCATTCTACGCCGTTGATGAGGCACATTGTATCTCAGAGTGGGGGCACGACTTCCGTCCTGAATATCGTCGTATCCGACCTATCGTCAACGAGATCGGCAAAGCCCCGATTATTGCCCTGACAGCAACAGCTACCGACAAGGTGCGCAGTGACATCAAGAAGAACTTGGGAATGGTGGATGCTAAGGAGTTTAAGAGCTCCTTCAATCGCCCGAACCTTTATTATGAGGTACGTCCGAAGACGAAGGATGTAGATAAGGATATCATTAAGTTTATCAAGCAGCATCCAGGGAAGAGCGGTATTATTTACTGCCTGTCTAGAAAGAAGGTAGAGGAGTTGGCTGCCATTCTGCGTGCCAATGAGATTAAGGCGGCTGCCTATCATGCAGGTCTTGACTCTGCTACCAGAACCCAGACGCAGGATGCCTTCTTGATGGAAGATATCGACGTGATTGTGGCTACTATTGCTTTCGGTATGGGTATTGATAAACCCGATGTACGGTTTGTGATCCACTACGATATCCCCAAGTCGCTGGAAGGCTATTATCAGGAGACGGGTCGTGCAGGTCGTGACGGTGGAGAGGGGCTCTGCCTGGCTTTCTATTCAAACAAGGATTTGCAAAAACTGGATAAGTTTATGGAGGGAAAGCCTGTGGCTGAACAAGATATCGGTCGACAGTTGCTGGTGGAGACGGCAGCCTATGCAGAGACATCGGTATGCCGCCGTAAGATGTTGCTCCATTATTTCGGTGAGGACTATCCAAAGGATAACTGTGGCAACTGCGATAACTGTCTGCATCCGAAAACAAAGATTGAGGCTCAGGAGCAGTTAGTGACAACGCTTGAGGCGATTCTCTCAGTGAAGGAGAATTTTCGCAGCGACTATATCATCGACTTCATCACAGGTAAGGAGACCGATGAGATCCTGGCGCACCACCATGAGGAACTGGAGAACTTCGGCGCAGGTGCCGACGATGATGAGAAGGTATGGAACCCTGTGATCCGTCAGGCTTTGATTGCTGGCTACCTGAAGAAGGAGGTAGAGAACTATGGCCTGCTGAAAGTGACTGCTGCAGGTAAGAAGTTCCTGAAGGCACCTCACTCCTTTATGATTGTAAAAGATGCCGAGTTCAATGAAGACGATGAGGCGGTGGATCATGAAGGCGGCATCAGTGCCCTAGATCCTACACTGAGTGCGATGTTGAGAGACTTGCGTAAGAAGGTGTCGAAGCAGATGCAGCGTCCGCCGTATGTCATTTTCCAGGATGTGTCGTTGGAACAGATGGCTACAGACTATCCCGTCACTCTCGATGAACTGAAGAATATCCAGGGCGTGGGTGAAGGTAAGGTGAAACAACCTTATGCCAAGGAGTTTGTGGATCTGATCAAACGTTATTGCGAAGAGAACGGCATCGAGCGGCAGGCTGATATGCGTGTACGTACTGTTGCCAAGAAATCCATGCTGAAAGTGAAGATTATCCAGAGTATCGACCGTCAGGTGGCTCTCGACGATATAGCTGATGCACAGGGTATCGACTTCGGCGAGTTGCTCGACGAGGTGGAGGCTATCGTTTATAGTGGTACGAAGTTGAACATCGACTACTTCCTGGAGGAGGTGATGGATGATGACCATGTGGACGATATATACGACTATTTCTGTGAGTCGGATACCGATAAATTGAGTGTTGCCCAGGATGAACTTGGTAGTGATTACTCTGAAGATGAGATCCGACTGGTGAGAATCAAGTTCATCTCAGAAATGGCGAACTGATGAGAATTTAGATTTTAGAAATGAGAATTTAGAGATAAAAATATTATGGCTTCATTTATTACAGACAAAATCGTGATGGACGGTCTTACATTTGATGACGTCCTGTTAATCCCGGCTTATTCTGAAGTACTGCCGAAGACGGTAGAGTTGAAAACTCGTTTCTCTCGTAACATTGAGTTGAACGTGCCTTTCGTGACAGCGGCAATGGACACTGTTACAGAGTCGCAAATGGCTATTGCTATCGCTCGTGAGGGTGGTATTGGTGTGATTCACAAGAATATGTCGATTGACGATCAGGCCCGTCAGGTGGCTATTGTGAAACGTGCCGAGAACGGTATGATCTATGATCCGATTACGATTCCTTTAGGCGCTACAGTAGCACAGGCTCTCGACATTATGTCGGAGTATCATATCGGAGGTATCCCTGTGGTGGACGATGAGCGTCATCTGGTGGGTATCGTCACTAACCGTGACCTGCGCTTCGAGCGTCGTCTGGATCGTCCTGTCGATGAAATCATGTCGAAGGATCATCTTGTGACTACTCATCAGCAGACCGACCTGACGGCTGCTGCCCAGATCCTGCAAGAGAACAAAATTGAGAAACTGCCCGTAGTGGATAAGGACAACCGTCTGATTGGCCTTATCACCTATAAGGATATCACAAAGGCAAAGGATAAGCCTATGGCCTGCAAGGATGAAAAAGGACGTCTGCGTGTGGCTGCAGGTGTCGGTGTCACCTTTGATACCTTGGATCGTATGCAGGCACTGGTGAACGCTGGTGTCGATGCCATTGTGATCGATACGGCTCATGGTCATTCCAAGTCCGTGATTGAGAAACTGAGAGAGGCAAAGACGTCATTCCCCAATATTGATATCGTGGTGGGTAACATCGCGACTGGTGAGGCTGCCAAGATGCTGGTTGAGAATGGTGCCGATGCAGTGAAGGTAGGTATTGGTCCTGGTTCCATCTGTACTACTCGTGTGGTGGCAGGCGTAGGTGTGCCTCAACTGAGTGCAGTCTATGATGTTTATAGTGCCCTGAAGGGAACCAATATTCCGTTGATTGCCGATGGTGGCCTGCGTTATTCAGGCGATATCGTAAAAGCCCTAGCTGCTGGTGGTAGCTGTGTGATGATCGGCTCACTCGTGGCTGGTACTGAGGAGAGTCCTGGCGACACCATTATTTATAATGGTCGTAAGTTCAAGAGCTATCGCGGTATGGGCTCGCTCGAGGCTATGGAGCAGAAACATGGTTCTAAGGACCGTTATTTCCAGGGCGATACCAAGGATGTGAAGAAACTGGTGCCAGAGGGTATTGCTGGCCGTGTGCCTTACAAAGGAACCGTTCAGGAGGTGATCTATCAGATGGTAGGTGGTCTGCGTTCAGGTATGGGTTACTGCGGTGCTGCTACCATTGAAAAGTTGCATGATGCTAAGTTTACCCGCATCACCAACGCAGGTGTGAACGAGAGTCATCCGCACGACATCACCATTACCAGTGAGGCTCCGAACTACTCACGTCCCAACGACTAAAGAAGTGAAGAGATCTCTACTACTTCCAGCACTTTGGTTCACCGTGCTCGTGACACAAGCACAGTCTGATCCTGTGGTGATGACGGTGAATGGTGTCCCTGTACCCCGTTCTGAGTTCGTTTATTCCTATTATAAAAACAATGGGAACGGACAGGCAGATAGGAAGACGGTAGAGGAATATGCGGAACTCTATGCTAATTACAAGTTGAAGTTGGCGGCTGCACTGGATGCGCAGCTCGACACTTCGACTGCTTTCAGACAGGAGCTCGCCTCCTATATCAATCGCCAGGGTGGGGAAAACGTGGCAGTCGCCACAGACCTTCTGACAGAGGCACGACACCTCTATGACAGAACGAAAAAGAGCATTGGTTCCCAAGGACTGATTAGGCCTGCGGAGATCTTCCTTAGGCTTTCTACTCAGGCATCAAATAGAGAACAAGATCGTATTGCACAACGGGCAGACTCCATCTGGCGTGCCCTACAGGGAGGTGCCGATTTCTCTACACTGGCTCGAAAGGTCTCTGAGGATCAATTGACAGCTGCTCAAGGTGGAGACAGGGGATGGATGCAGCCTCAACAGAGTTTCGTGGAGTTAGAACAAGCTGCCTATGCGTTACAGCCAGGAGAGCTGAGCCGGCCGATACTGGCGCCTGATGGTTATCATATTATCCTGATGAAGGAACGGAAACAGTTGGAGCCGTTTGAAATGTTGAGGGACGATCTGGTACGTTCACTGCAACAACAGAACGTGCGAAAGGCGATAGCTGGACAGAAAGTCAGTGGGATGTTTGTGCAGAAGACAACTGCCAACCAGAAGTACTTGAATCAGGAATACCATGACGGTCTACTGGTGTATGAAATCTCCAACCGCGAAGTATGGCAGCGGGCCAAGACGGATGAGGTCGGTATTAGGGCCTGGTTTGATGCACACGAAAGAAATTATGTGTCGTCAGGTCCCCATTATCGCGGTGTGGCCTATTTCACAAAGACCAAAGCTGACATGAAGGCAGTGAAGAAGTATTTGAAGCGTCTACCTTTCGAACAGTGGGCGGAGGCTTTGCATGCCACTTTCAACAGCGATGGCGAAGAGCGTGTGAAGATAGCGGTAGGTGTGTTCAAGCCAGGCGACAATGCTACGATCGACCGACTAGTTTTTAAACGTCGCGATGCGGTATCATGGGCGGATGCTGCATACCCCTTTGAAGCCGTCTATGGTAAGAAACTGAAAAAGTATCCAGAGGATTATAACGATGTGAGAGCCCAGGTCGTGGCCGACTACCAGCAAATGCTGGAAGCAGAATGGCTCACCTCGCTGCGCAGTCGTTATCCAGTACAGATAAACCAAGAAATATTGAAAACAGTAAATCAGCACCAATGAATGTTTTAAGAAGATTGATTCCGGTTGTGATGATGGCGGTTCCTTTGTTTGGAGTCGCTGCAAATGAGAAAGATTCTGTCGCTGTAGGTTCAGTAATCGACGAAGTGATATGGGTAGTCGGCGATGAAGCGATTCTACGTTCTGACGTGGAGTCCATGCGTATGCAGGCTGCTCTGGAGGGCATGAAATGGTCAGGTAACCCTGATTGTATCATTCCTGAGCAGATCGCCGTTCAGAAGCTGTTCAAGCATCAGGCTGCCATTGACAGTATAGAGGTTACCGATGCCGATGTTGCTCAGGAGGTGGAGCAGCAAATCAACTACTGGCTCGACATGGTCGACGGCTCTCGTGAACGTCTGGAGGAATATAAGCATCAACCTCTCTCTCAGATCCGTAATGAGTTGCGTGACGAAATGAAAGACCGTCAGATGGTACAGCGGATGAAGCGTAAACTTGTGGAGGATATTTCGGTGACACCTGCTGAGGTGCGTCGTTATTTCAAGGATATGCCACAGGATAGTATCCCCTTCGTGCCGACAGAGGTGGAGGTGCAGATCATCCAGAGGACACCGCGTATAGAAATCGAGGAATTGAACCGTGTGAAAGATGAGTTGCGTGACTATACCGACCGTGTGAACAAAGGTGAGGCTTCGTTCCAGACGTTGGCACGTCTCTATTCTGAAGACCCAGGAACGGCTCGTCGTGGTGGTGAAGTCGGTCTGGCGGGCCGTGGTACCCTCGATCCTGCTTTTGCCACCGTGGCATTTAACCTTACCGATCCGAAAAAGGTGTCTAAGATTGTGGAGTCGGAGTTCGGCTTCCATATCATCCAACTTATCGAGAAGCGTGGTGAGAAGGTGAATGTACGTCATATCCTCCGTAAGCCTGTTGTGTCTGAAGAGGCCATCGAACGGGCGCTCGGTCGTCTGGACTCCATCGCTGATGACATCCGCGCAGGGAAATTCACTTTCGAGGAAGCAGCGCCTATCCTCTCGGATGATAAGGATACCAAGAACAGTAAAGGCCTGATGTCAACGAACATGATGCAGACAGGTCATACCTCTTCACGCTTCCAGATGCAGGATCTGCCCCCTGAGATTGCGAAGGTGGTGGATACCCTTAAGGTAGGCGAGATCTCGAAGTCGTTTCAGATGATCAATCAGCGTGGAAAAACCGTCTGCGTGATTGCCAAACTGAAAAACCGTATTGAGGGCCATAAGGCTACGATGACGGAGGACTTCCAGGTGCTGAAGGATGTGGTGCAGAACAAGCGCCAGGAAGAGCGCATCCACCAATGGGTGGTCGATAAAATCAAGAATGTATATACCCGTCTGAATGATGACTACAAGGATTGTCAGTTTGAATTCGAGGGGTGGATTAAATAGAAGTGTGAAGTAAGTATTTAGAAGTAAGGAGTGAGAAGTAAAAGGCCTTTTATCTGGCTGATGGCGTTTGCCCTGATGATGGGAATGGCATCTGGCTTTGCACAAAAGAAACAGCAGAAGAAACGTCCTGTGCGAAAAGTCAAGACGGAGGATTCCCGTGTCTATCTGGTACATGCCGATCTGTTGCATTTCGATGAGCGTAAGAATCCTGATGCTACGATCCTTAACGGCCAGGTCCACTTTACTCACCAAGGTGCACGGCTATATTGCGATAGTGCCTATTTCTATGAGGCCAGCAATTCCTTCGAGGCTTTCGGACATGTGAAGATGTACCAGGGCGATACCCTCTCTCTGCTTAGCGACTATGCTTTCTATGATGGCAATGAGCAACTGGCTCAGGCTCGATACAACGTGATACTGACGCATAAGAAGACCAAACTCTACACTGACAGTCTTGATTTCGACCGTATTTACAATAATGCCTATTTCTTTGAGGGCGGTAAGATGGTTGACGGAGAGACTATATTGACATCCGACTGGGGAGAGTATAACACCGAGACCAAGATGTCGGTGTTCAACTACGACGTAAAGATGCAGAGTCCGAAGTTCTTCCTCACCACCGATACCCTCTATTACGACACTCGTAACTCGATGGCTCATATCGTCGGTCCATCGAACATCACGTCTGGACAGAGTCATATCTATTCGGAACAAGGTTACTATGATACGAAGAACGACATTGCTAGACTGATGAACCGTTCGGTACTGACGAATGGAGGTAAGATGATGGTGGGCGACAGCGTGTATTACGATAGTAAGCAGGGCATGAGTCAGGCTTTCCGCAATGTGGTGTATGTTGATTCTTTGAACCGTAACAAACTGACAGGTAACTATGGTGAGTATTTCGAGAACACAGGCTATGCCATGTGTACCGATAGTGCGGTAGCCATTGACTATTCGCAGGGTGACTCACTCTATATGCATGCAGACACGTTCAAGATTGTGACCTTTAATATCGAGACTGATTCTGTCTATCGGAAGATCCATGCCTATCATCATGTCAGGGCCTATCGCCGTGATGTGCAGGGCGTGTGCGACTCTCTGGTCTATAACTCACTCGACTCCTGCATGACGATGTACCACGATCCAATCCTTTGGAACAATGGTCAGCAGTTAGTGGGTGATCAGGTGGATGTGTATATGAAAGATTCGGTGATTGATCACGCCCACATCTATTACAACTGTTTCTCAATCCAACAACTGCAGAGCGACACGGCCTGCTATAACCAGGTCTCGTCGAAGGAGATGTTTGCCTTCTTTGTCGATGGAGATATCCGTGAGGCAAGGGCAAAAGATAATGTGTTGATCGGCTATTACTTTGAAGAGGGTGACAGCGTGCCTATCATCTATAACTACCAGCAGACTTCTGAACTTCGGATGTTTATGAAGAACAAAAAGCTTGAGAGCGTATGGACACCAAAGACCAGCGGCACGATGTATCCGTTGAACCAGATACCTGCTGAACGTAAGCGTCTGCCTGGCTTTATGTGGTACGACTATATCCGTCCTCTTAACAGATACGATATCTTTAATTGGCGCAGTAAGAAATGAGTGATGTGATCCATCTGCTTCCCGATAGTGTGGCCAATCAGATTGCTGCTGGTGAGGTCATTCAGCGACCAGCTTCCGTTATCAAGGAGTTGGTGGAGAACTCGGTAGATGCTGGTGCGACAACTATCCATGTGGTGGTAGTGGATGCCGGACGTACGACGATTCAGGTGATTGACGATGGAAAGGGGATGTCAGAGACAGATGCCCGTCTGTCGTTCGAACGTCATGCTACCTCGAAGATTTCTCAGGCCGACGACCTCTTTGCTCTTCACACGATGGGCTTCCGTGGGGAGGCCTTAGCTTCGATAGCAGCGGTGTCTCATGTGGAGTTACAGACGCGCTGTGAAGTGGATGAGGTGGGTACCTGTATCAGGATTGCGGGTTCAAAAGTGGTAGCACAGGAGCCAGTATCCTGTCCTGTAGGTAGTAACTTCAAGATTGAGAACCTCTTCTTCAACGTACCTGCCCGTAGAAAGTTCCTGAAGTCTAACGCTACCGAACTCAGTAACATTCTGACGGCCTTTGAGCGGATCGTACTTGTCTATCCAGATATCCATTTTACCCTCCATCATAATGGCACAGAGATGCTGAACCTCAAGGCTGGTAGTCTTCGTCAGCGTATCAGTGATGTGTTTGGCCGACAGTATAGTCAGGATCTTCTTCCTGTAGAGGTGCGTACTGCGATGTGTACGATTACTGGCTTTGTGAGTAAACCAGAGGGAGCCCGTAAAAAGAGTGGACATGACTACTTCTTCGTGAACGGCCGTTATATGAAGCACCCTTACTTCCATAAGGCTGTTGTCACTGCATACGACCGTCTGATCCCTGAAGGCATGCAGGTGCCTTATTTCCTCTATTTCGAGGTGGAGCCTGCTGATATCGACGTGAATATCCATCCTACGAAAACAGAGATCAAATTCGAGAATGAGCAGGCCATCTGGCAGATTCTCTCGGCAGCCGTTCGCGATGCCTTGGGGAAATTTTGTGAGGTACCAGCCATCGACTTCGATACACAGGGTAGCCCTGATATCCCACTTTATGATCCAGCCCGTCAGGTAGCGCCTCCTCAGCCTCGCTATAATCCAGATTATAATCCATTTAAGAGCTCCAGCCGCTCTAGTAATGCTGGCTCCTGGGAAACACTCTATGAAGGTTTGGAGAAAGCTCCTTCGTTCACACCGGTCCCAGAGGAAGGAGAGATGTTCAGCCCCATCGCTGAATCTATAGACAATATCCAAACACCAGAGACGATCCTCTCAGAGAAATCGCCCACACATTATCAATATAAAGGGAAATACTTGATGACAGCCGTGAAGTCGGGTTTGATGATTATCGACCAGCATCGGGCTGACATCCGAATTCTCTACGACCGTTATATGGAACAGATGGTGGGCCATACCGCCAACACGCAGAAGTTGCTCTTTCCTGAGGTGGTTCAGTTTGCTCCTTCGGATGCCGTGTTACTTGGGAAGTTGTTGCCAGAACTTGCCAATCTGGGCTTCGACCTCAGTGATCTTGGAGGAAACAGTTTCGCCGTCAATGGTGTACCTACTGGTATCGATGGCCTTGACCCCGTACGATTGCTCCGCCAACTGGTGGACGATTCTGGGACGCTGACCTCACAGGTGGCTTCGTTGAATTCGCAACTGGCGTTAAGTCTGGCGCGTCATGCAGCTATTCCTTATGGGCAGTTACTCGGCAATGACGAGATTGAGAATGTTATCAACCAACTTTTCTCCTGCTCAAACGTTAATTATACGCCTGATGGAAAAGCGATACTTTGTATTCTTCCACAAACGGATATTGAGCAACTTTTGGATTAAATTATTAAAGAGTGTTAATTTTTGGTAGGTTTTTCGACTTTGATGCATGTAATTCGAAAAAACAACGTACCTTTGCACTCGCTTAACAAAAAGGGCGCTTAGCTCAGCTGGTTTAGAGCATCTGCCTTACAAGCAGAGGGTCGGCGGTTCGAATCCGTCAGCGCCCACTAAAAAAGAGGATGTGCAAGTTGTACATCCTCTTTTTTGTGGTTTCCATCCAACACTTCTTACATCGTGGTGGCCTCTGAGAAATAATGGTCTCTCAGCGCTTTGACGACAGGTTCCCCCTTCAGGGTGATAGTCTGTTGTAGACGGATGTCTTCAGAAGATGCACCAATCTTCACAATAAATTGACCAGGAGCGATATTCCACTGGCGGTTGTCCTGATGACTATAGTAACCGAACTGTTCGGTGTAGAGCTTTGCCTTCACGGTCTTGGTCTCTCCTGGCTGGAGTGACACACGGGCAAAGCCCTGTAACTGGATTGGACGGATCTGTTGGCTATTGTTTGTCGGTGACAGATAAATCTGTACAATCTCATCGGCAGCCATCTTACCCGTGTTCTTTACCTCAAACGTCACGTCTAGACTTTCAGCTGAGGTTGCCACCTCGGCATCAGCCTTCAGGTTCTGATATTTAAACGTAGTGTAACTCAAACCATAGCCGAAGGGCCACTGCACGCGGGCATCCTTCTCAGCCGTATAATTATAGCAGATAGGCTCGTTGATCTCCTCTTTCGGATAGCTGACTGAGAGCTTGGCAGAAGGTGAGATTTTACCATAGAGAATATCAGCCACTGCCTTACCGCCCTCTTCACCCGGATACCAGGCCTGGATGATGGCAGCACACTGCTCGGCAATACCAGAGATGACCTGAGCGCGACCACCAAATACAACCAGCACCACAGGTTTACCTGTTGCCAGCAATTCCTTCACATACTGTTCCTGTTTGCCAGGCAGGCGCAATCCCTGACGATCACGGTTTTCACCGCAGAGCATCACGTTCTCACCCACAGCTGCGATGATCACATCGCTCTGCTTGGCCATCTCGAGGGCTTCAGCTTTGTCGATCTTCTCACCAGCATCCACCTTACGATGCAGCAGTTCATACTCCCAGGCACGCTCATCACCCAACTCTGAGAACTTAGTCTCTACCTCCTCTGTCCAGTCGCAACCACGACTATACATTAGGTTTACACCCTCAGGCTTGCTGGCTGTCATACCCTCAAACAGCGTCACGATTTCTGGATGCTCCAAGTCTTCCATATTTCTCTTCCAAAAATAGGTCATGGAAGGGTAGGCGTAGTCGCCGCACATGGCCCACATTGTATTGGCGTTTGGACCAGTCAACAAGATGTTCTTAGCATCCTTCAGTGGGAGCACACCGTTGTTCTCCAACAGCACTACCGATTGCGAGGCGATGTCGTATGCCGTCTGACGCTCCTCAGGTGAGTCAAGTACGATCTGATCTTTACTATAAAGATAGGCATCCTTGTCAAACAGACCCGCACGGAACTTAAAGCGCAGCACGTCCTTCACAGCACGTTCCAGAACCTCAGGCTTCACAAATCCCTTCTCAATAGCCTCTGGCAGATTCTGATAGTTAGCGCCTACAGGGAAATCAACATCGTTACCTGCATTGATGGCAGCCACAGCTTTCTCCATCGGGGTTTCTAAACCTGGCAGCTGGTCGATAGCAGTATAGTCGCTCACCACCATACCGTCGAAGCCTAGATAGCCACGAAGAATATCCGTCAGGATTAATCCGTTGGCAACACAGTTCACCTTCTCGCCATTGGCGTCGGCCATCGCGTGGTAACCTGGCATCAGTACCTTACTGCCAGCCAGGCGGATCATGGTCTCGTGAGGCAGCAGGATCTCTTCCATAAGCTCCTTCTCCTCAGCGTCGCCACCACCGCCATATCCGAGGTAGTGTTTCGAGCAGGCACCCACACCCTTCTTCAAGTCGCCCTGTTGTAAACCCTTAACAAAGGCAGTACCCATCACTGCTGAGAGATAACCATCCTCACCATATGACTCCTCCAAACGGTTAAAGCTCGGAGTGCGACACACGTCAACCATTGGTGACAGCGACAATACACCACCCATCTTACGCATGG
>Ga0310695_10009930_pt1 | contig 14121 bp, 21 predicted proteins | sample RumenRJG_04DNA_FD_203882 | JGI IMG/M metagenome (GOLD analysis project Ga0310695, IMG submission 203882) | Bovine rumen microbial communities from Lethbridge, Alberta, Canada - RJG_04 (v2) (version 2) | ecosystem: Host-associated > Mammals > Digestive system > Stomach > Rumen | place: Canada... | reverse complement strand
CCAGATCGTTGTCGCGCGCGGCCAGCCGGAAATTGCTGGACTCGCTGTCGGAATGGAAGATATAAAAACTTCCTCCGGGCTTCAACACCGATGACGCACAGGCAAACGCATTGTCGAGGAAATCCCGGAACTTGCCGTCTTCCATATTGTCGTTCTGGATGGTGAGGCCGTTGCTGCCGGTCAGTGCCACATTATACGGCGGATCCACAAGATAGAGGTCCGCTTGCTCGCCGCCCATCAACTTGGCGATATCTTCCTTTTTGGTGCTGTCGCCGCAGAGGAGAAGATGTTCGCCCAGCCGGTAGATTTCTCCCCGTTTGCTGACCGCTTCCTCCGGGACTTCCGGGACGGCGTCCGGTTCGGTCTCGCCTTCGGCGATGGTATCTTCCGCATCGCCGTTCAGCAGTTTGTCCAGCTCATCGGCATCGAAGCCCAGCACCGACAAATCGAAGTCGGCGTTCTGCAGGTCCTTCAGTTCCATCGGCAGCAAGGAGTAATCCCATTCGGCAATCTCGCCGGTCTTGTTGTCGGCGATCCGATATGCCCGGACCTGCTCCGGCGTGAGGTGTTCGGCCACGACTACCGGGACTTCTGTCAATCCCAGTTGTTTTGCGGACAACCACCTTGTGTGGCCTACAATTATGACCCTGTCCTTGTCCACAACGATAGGCTGCTGCCAGCCGAATTCTTTGATTGACCGGGCAACGGCCTCGACCGCTGCATCGTTGATACGCGGGTTCTTTTCATACGGACGGATGTCCGTGATCTTCATATTGGTGATGTTCATGTTGTTTCCTTTAGGGTTACGATTGTTGTTGAAAAGGTTGCAGACGTGCCCGGAAAGACACGTAAAAGCCCCGCTGTCGCGCGTTACAGACGGATTGCGCGCGTTGCTTGTTCACTCGCAAGTTAGTCAGGATAAGGAATTTACGTTTTTTATCGTCGGCAAGCAAGTCTGCTTAATAGGTCGAGTCCTTCCGCGCGCCCTGAGAAAATCCATTGCAAGGGGGGAACCATTGAGTTTGAGACCACTCCGGGCCTCGCCGCCTCATTTTCGGTCCCCTGGGCGGCAATCGCGATTTCTGCTATGCAGAATCGCGTTTCCGTCGATCTTCCGTCGATCTTCCGTCACTTTTTCTGCGCTGGCATGGGGTCTTCAGAGTCGGGTATCCGGGCAATCGGACTCATCCGGCTGTAAATTCCCCAATTCCCCGATTCCCTGTTATAATGCGCAAAAGGGCTGAAAAGGGCCAAAAATAAGAAAATCCGTGTGTCATGGGAATTAGGGAATTAAAGGAAGGAGGAGTTATAAGTAAGTTATTATTAGTTGTTTATCTTATCTCTTCTCTTCCCCGCATACTTCCTTAATTCCCAAAGTGGTGCTCCATTTTTTCGGTCTTTCCCGTGGGAATCGAAAAACGGACTTTGGAACAGTTCGGCGGTCAGCGCAGGAGATAGAACCGGGTCATGCTTGCGCCGGTTCCCTTGATTTCGTGCGTGATCGTGCCGTTCTCCTCCAGCGTTTCGATGATCTGCTTGAACACTTCCTTGGATTCGTGCATTCGTTTCAGCAGAACGCCGTGGGCCACGCGGCCTCTGGCTTCGCGGATGTAGCGCACGGCTTTGCGGCACTTCTCATCGAACTGGTTCTCGAAGGAGTATGAATCGACCATAAACAGCATCTGGTCGGTGATGTGTTCCACGAAAGCGGCCGCCCACTTGACGCCGGGAACTGTGATGACGGGCTTGACCGGATTCTCGGAGACGGCGTAAAGCATGGAGAGCTTGCACACCTTCTCGAAGACGCGGGCCCAGAACGCCATTGCCTCGTTGCGCTGTTCGGCTTCGTGCCGGTCGTAGATGCAGTCGTATTTCTCGTTGAGTTTCGACAGCAGAGCGTCGGCGTCCGGGAGTGCCGGGATCAGCATCGGAGCGGGATTGATGTCGGTCAGATTGCCGGACTGTCCGTATTTGCCGATGATCTCAATGGTGCGGGAGATGGCTTCCGGGATGCTTTCGCCGGACGGCTTGCGTCCGTGGCCGCGCTTCCCGGCGTCTAGAATCATGCACCGGGCGATGAGGCCGTTGGCAAGCACACGTTCGGACAAAGCCGAGTAAAAGAACTTCGGGATGGCAGTGCCGAGGATGACCAGATGCGGATTGACTATCTTGCGGTCGTCGTCGGTCTTCGTACCGTCATTGTTGCGTATGGAGAGTTTTCTCATTTTATATACTCCGTTGGACGCTCCGTAGAAGCGGAGCAGTTTTTCCATGATACTCTCTCCGCGTCCATCGCGGGAAAATTTCAGGGAGTTAAAGACTGTGTCGAACTCGTCGATCTCGAAGAGCATGGACGGGTGCAGAAACATGGCATCCTCCAGACCTTCGCCGGATCCGAAGGACTCGGCGATGCAAGCGCCAAGGTCGTGCTGAATGGCGACATTCATATTGACCTTGCGGGGGTGGTCCTTTCCCGTGCCGCTGTTTGCCAGCGCGACGAGATAGATGTTTCCCCGGTTGTTGCGTTCATCGGTTATCTTGCGGCCGGTGAGGAAGGCGAGGAAAGCCAAGGCGCTGCAGAACGCCAGAATGCGGTTCGGATACTGTCCGGTCCGCATGGTGTAGTCCGCATATTCCGTGATGAAGCCCGGAACGGCGAGCAGTTTTTCCGGAAGAGGCGCGAGCATCGGCTCCTTGTCCGTCTTCGGCTCGACCAGTGACGGCTGTACCTTTGGCTTCTGTTTCAGAATGCCGGAGATGTCCACGTCCGGGAGCGGCTGTTCCTTCCGGTTGTGACAGCCGGGTTCGCGCAGTTCCCGGAGCTTGTGCCAGTCGTTGCCGGCGCAGCTGTTGTGATGACACCGGAAGGCTATTGCCCCGTTTGCCTGCTGGATCAAAACGGCAGACCGGTTCCGGTGTGCATCGTTGAAAGGACAGACGGGGAACACCCACTTCCTGCCGTCTTTCCAGACCTGCGGCTGACCAAGTTCCGGACAGTGCCGGAGGATCCAATCGTCCAGATTGAACTCGGATATTTCCCTCGGTAAGGAGGTGGTCGTCTGCTCACTACCATTTGGTAAGGAGGTGGTCTCCGCAGCATCCTTCCAGGAGGCGGCGATTTCCATCTGGGAGGGGGTGACGATGCGGAACTTCTCCGGGACGGAGAGGATACGGGCCATGCGGTGCGGCCGCGATGGAACGTCATCGCCCTTGCAGTTCATCGTGCCGGGGAGGCGCCAGATCCGGGCCGGATTGAACACCGTAAGATCGACATCAACCTTGTCGTCCCCGGCAGTCGCGATTCCCGCGATGCAATGCTGGACGAGATCGCCATCCGCGACAGGGAGGTCGATGCGGTACATCATCTGCGCCCCGTTGCCGGAATCGATCAGGATCGGATCGGGCCAGCCGGAAGCGGCCAGCCCGGACCGGATTTTGCATGCCATCGACAGAGCGGCTTCGTGCTCTGGATCGGAACTCGACACTCCGGACACCCGCTTCGGATCGCAGTCGATGAGGAGCCAGCGACGGGACAGTATGTCCGTGTCGGCGGTGGTGGCCTCCCGTGTGATGCCGCGCAGCCGGTTGCAGGCGCGGGCCAGCAGGTCGGGATTGACCGGATTGACTGTTGCGTATGCTCCCCGATAGGAGCGCAGACGGCTGATCGCTTCGGCGGCGTCCGGGATGTGTTCGTAATCGAAATACCCCGACTCCATATGCGGCCGCATCCATTCGGACGTGACCGCGTCCAAGACCCGAACTTCGAAAACATCATCCTTCCGGAACCACAGGTTCAGTGTCGTGACGATGCTTTCCTTATCGGTTTTCACGGTGCTGCGCCTTTCTGACGGATGCGGAAAAATCGGGAATGCCGAAGATGACCGTCGGCTGCTGGTCCAGGGGAACGCTCATGATAAGCCGGGTGAATTCCAGGAACGCGGACAAGAGGTTTTTCGCGGTCTCAGCGGAGTTATCCGGGAACACCTTCGGGTAGACCTCCGACTGCAGCCAGCGGTGAAGCACGGGGGCTTTTCCTCCGTGATTGCGGAAGAGGATCTTCTCCACGTCCTCGCGGGGGACCAGCCGGACGACCTGCAGGCCGCCCGGAGTCTTGATCCGCTCGTAGAGGGGCTTGTTTTCCGTGTGGATCGCCAGCTGACGGTTCGGGTTTGAGAAGCCCAGGATATTGCAGACGTCCCGGATGACAAAGAGGGGCTTGCCGTCCTTTTCCACGATGCGGACCGGATATTCGTTGAACTTGAATGTCGTGACGTTACTCATTGGTTTTCTCCTCCAGATTTTTCAGGAAACGGATTGAGGATGCGGCGGTATGAACCGCCTCGGTGATGATTGACTGATACGAAGTGCGTTTCTCGTCGCGGTCGTTGGCGGCTTTCAGCAGTTCCCCGGCTTCCTCGACCGGGATTGCGGCCGCCTTGACCAGATCGGCGGGCCAGACGGGGTGAAGTTTCTCGGCGCGGTCGATTTCGGCCATGACCTGAGCAAGGATGGTTTCAATTTTCATGCGTTTCCAGCTCCTTTGCCACCTTGACCATCTCATCCATGTGCATCCGGGCCTGTTCCCGGACTTCCTTGATTTTCTCAATGAAGGCGTCGCAATCGGCGATAAAGGACTCGAAGCACTGCTTGTAGTCCGTGCCGGAGCCGTGCGGCGGCAGCAGAAGGTCATAGTTGGAAAGGTAAAAAGACGGTTCCTGATTGCCCTTCTGGTTTTTGGTGACATGCCAGCGGCCGTCCGCGCTGACCATTTCCTGCTGCGATTCCTGTTCGGTGATTTTCCATTCGATGCGTTCCATATTATTTTTATCCTTTTGATTTTTGGTTTGACTGCTTGCATTTTTCAACATCAAATGCTACATTATCCGGGCTTTGATGGAGAAAAAAATGAATACCTGTGTTGTCGAAATTATGAATGTTCAGAACGATGCGGGAGAGGTTTTCAAAATGAATGTTCTTTCCGATACAGTTGAAAACCTCACCAGAGGTGGCGTGAAGATTTCCACGCCACATTTACGGTATTATATTCCCGATTTGGACTTGCCCCTTGTTCCGACTGACGAGGGTGTTTTCCAGACCCTTGACGGTTCTCGCATCTTCCGGAAGGTCTGACAGGAGAATCCTGTCCGATTGAACATATCCATCCCGGATCATCATTTCGGGAAACAGAAGAATCTGTCCTGTCTCCGGGGCGAAACCGAGATGAAATTTGTATTCATCCCTCGGGACAAGCAGTCCGTTCGTCTTTCTGCCGTGGGCATAGTTGTCAATGAACTTGACCAGTTCTTTCCGGGAAGAGCTCGTCGGGGGAATCTGATCCAGCCTGATGCTGAAACTGATTTTCCTGCCGGATTCATCTTTATGGCATTCCGCAGTCAGAATCAGACATCCGGAATGATCCGGTTCGACTGAAAAGCTCATTTCATTGTCTGGAAGCAAGATCAGAGTCATTTGTCTTTCTCCTGAAGTGTTTTTGTTACTGAGCGCCAGCCCTTGGGATGATACGGGGTGTCGAATACCCATTCCCCGTTGCGGAACAGATACACATATTCCGCCCAATAGCTCTCGTGCGCATTCGCCAGAAGCTCGTCTGCGGATTTCCATTCGTCGGGCGCTTCATACTCTTCGCCGTAGTCGCGGTGATAGGCGACGCAGACGTCCTGCGCCTCCGGTTCTGGATCGTCCTCCGACAGTTTGTCGCCGAGGGCGGAGAGGTTGCCGAGCACCAGCAGTTTCTCGACGCGGTCCGGCGTGGTGTAGTGCTGCGTCAGGCAGATGCCCGCGCCGTCCAGATACATGTCGAAGTGGACGTAGATCGCCCGGCAGGTCTTGTCGGGATTCTCAATAGCGATAACGCCTCGTGTGGACATATGCTTACTCCTGTTCTTCGGGTTCGTCATCATACCAGGTGGTCAGCGTTGCCAGCGAGAAGCCGAGTTTTGCAACGGATTCCTCGATCTGATACTTGACTTCCGAATTCCACTCCGGATTCTGTTCGAAGGTGAAATCCAGTTCTTCGGTTACGGCCTCCAGCAGGTTCAGGCATTTCGCCAGACGTTTGCGGGACCTTTCGATCTTTTCGGTGCAATCACGTGCCATTTTATCCCTCCGTCACGTTTTCGGGGTTGTCTGTCATTGCTTCTTCGCAGTCGTCGAGCCGTGCCAACATCCGGGCGTTGTCCTCGATCTCCTCGCGGAACTCGCGGATCTTCATCGCGATGAATTCGGGCCACGGATATTCGGAGCCCTCATCGTCTTTCGCCATCGCTGGCGGCGTCGACGCCATGTATGCGAGGATCTCACGCCAGAGCATGTCGTTGATGCGCTGGCATTCCTCCCGTTTGCTTTCGATCTCATTCTTTCCGATGTGGGAAAGGTAGCCTTCATGCTTGTAGTAAGTTCCCCAGCTCATAGAGTGTTTTCCTTGTTAAGGGTTGATAAGTTGTCATAAAATGTCATTTTCAGCCGATAACGAACATTTTATTATCCGTTATCAGAATGGAATGTCGGCGAGCTCGTCATCCTGGGCCACGCCCAGATCGCCGGGACTGTTGGAGGGATATTCCGATTCGATCTCGGCGGAATCGTCCCCCGGCTCCCGCATTACTGGGCGGTCTTTCAGCACCCAGCGGGTGATACGGTCGAACTTCTCTCCGGCGACAGAGCGCACGGTAATCCGTTCCGGGGCGGCGAGAAGCCCCTGGTTGGCCAAAGCGACCGCCTCCCGCGCGGTGTTCGGGATCGGACAGCCAAGGGCGGCCCGTTCCCGCCACCATTTCAGGAATTTCTCCCTTGCGTATCCGGTGTGCTCCGGACAGACCCACTCCGATTTGAAATCATCAAAGCCGACCTGATAGTCGATCCGCATGGTGCGCGGCGTTCCCGGTTCGGCGTAACGCTTCTCGTGGACGCAGTAGTAGACGTCCTGCACGTCATAGTCCGTATAGTCAATCTGCCCGGAGATGATCCCGGCGCTTGATGCCTTATCCGAGAGATTGCTCTTTTCGGATGGCGGAAACTCGAAGCCGCACTGCGGACACTTCGCGTAGGCCGCGTGGATGAGCGCCAGACACTGCGGACACTTCTTCGCCGGGGCATCGCCGCCTTTCCCGGCCCCAGGTTCCTTGACGCGGATCATGTCCAGCGGACCATGACGGAGAATGTTTCCCCCGAAGTCCAGGAAGAGACATTCTTTTTTCCCGGTTCCCGGGGAAAGCCGGAATCCCCGTCCGGCGCATTGCAGAAGCAGACCCGGACTTGCAGTCGGGCGGAGCATGACCACACAGTCAATGTTGGGAACATCCAGTCCTGTGGTCATGACGGAGACGTTGGCGCAGTATTTCAGCGGCGGCATCGGGGTTCCGAACAGGTCGGCTGAAACGTTTTCGCCTCGCAGCCGGGCGATGATGTCGGCGCGTTCCTTTGCCGGGGTCTCCCCTGTGACGATGGCGCACTCTTTCCCGGTATATAGTCGGATTTTCTCCGCGACATTCCGGCAATGGTCCACCGACGTGCAGAAAATCAGCACGGTCTTTCTGTCGACGGTCAGATTCGCTATTTCCCGGCAGGCCGCATCGGTTACTTCCTCCTTGTTCATAGCGGTCTCCACTTCATCTGAAATGAATTCACCGCCACGGATGTGCAAATCGTCCAGATTCGCCTCGGTTCTTCCGGCTCTGGAAACCATCGGGGATAAATACCCTTGAGCGATCATTTCCTTGATGCCGACTTCATAACAGATCTCATTGAGAATGTTCTCAGGCTTGCAGATCAGACCGCCTTTGAGCCGGAACGGGGTCGCTGTCAGCCCGATCACCCGGACATGCGGATTTATGATCTTCATATCCTTGAGGAACGTCCGGTATGTGCCTTCCCCGTCAACAGGCACCATGTGGACTTCATCGATGACTATCAAATCGAACGGGCCAAGTTCACATGCCTTGTTGTAAACGCTCTGGATACCGGCCACGATGACCTGTTCGCTGGTGTCGCGGGATTTGAGTCCGGCTGAATAGATGCCGATTCTCAAATCCGGGCAGAGCTTGCGGATTTTTTCCGAGTTCTGCTCCAGGAGCTCTTTGACATGGGCTAAAATGAGCACTCTGCCGTTCCATTTTTCGACGGCATCCTGGGTGATTTTCGCCAGAACAATCGACTTTCCCGATGCTGTCGGCAGCACGATGCAGGGGTTGTTGTCTTTCTCCCGCAAGTGCCGATATACCGCTTCGACCGCCTCCTGTTGGTATGGACGCATACAAAAAGTCATATGCCTCCCTCCTTCCACGTGTCGTGAGTGCAGATCTTGCTTATCGTCGAGGGACTCACCCCATACATTTCTGCCAGTGTTTTCTGTGAAATCGCGCCACATTCATATGCTTTGCGGAACACTCTGACTTCTCTCTCACTGTATGGAATTTTCGAAGTGTTGTGCTGATTCTGCGAACGGGTCACAAAACGGCAATTTTCCGGGCAATATCCCAAATCGTTATTGATTCTGTCTATTTGAAGTCCGGGGCGATAACCATGTTCTCTGCACCAGTTAAAAAAACTCTCCGGATTTCCAAGCCATTCCGCACAAATGGTAATCCCTCGACCTCCATATCTTGGAAAGCTATTATGCTTTGGATTATAGCAACGGGATTTCATTGAGTGGAGGACATCTGATAACCCGGAAGTTTTCTCTTTTATTTCCGCTCTGGATTGTGCCGCCCTCACTTTCGCGCACGTTTTGCAAATATTGCGGTGGCCGTCTATCAGCCCCTTATCCCGGTGAAATTCGCCAATGGGCAAAACCTTGAGGCATTTTTTGCATTTTTTAAGGTTTTCCTGTCCCATCGCTTTTCTCCGCCGTCTGGATGCCCGCCGCGATCAGGTTCTTCCGGATCACGGCCTTGATTTCGTTCAGCCGCTTCTGGGAGATCCTCATGAACCGGCGAATCTCGAAATCATCGTAGTTTTTCACGTAGAGGTAACAAACGAGCCGTTCCTGATCGTCGTTGATACCCTTCAAATAGTCCTGCACGATTTTGCACCGTTCTCCACCGTTTTGTCTCCGTTCCATTCGTTGATCCTTACAAAAGCCAGCCCATCGGGAGGCATAGGTTCTCGTCTGATGATGGTCAGCCGCTGTATCTGGCTGTCATCCTCGTAAAGTCCGGCGTGTGTGAACGTGTCCAATAAGCATTTAAGTGAATTGTCCACGTCCCGTCTGCGGTTGTCCGGGGGATAGAGCTCGATGAAGAGTTCCACCGGACCGGTATATTTCGCCACCCGGTCTGTATGAAACCGGGCGACGATCTGCTCGCGGTATTTTCTGCCGTCACGGGAGATGAGCACTCTCGGTCCCACGTGACGATAGTAGTGATTCACGCTCGGCGGCCACGGAAGTTCAAACTCCCGCGTCATTTACGCGCCCACGGCGGGGCGGACGGCGCGGTTCCTGGAGTCGGAGCGGCAGTTGCGGCCGGAACCGCAGCATTCCCCGAAGCGGTTTCCTTCGCCGCATACCCCTTGATTTCGTTGACAATATCTCCGTCCGGGGTCTTCCGGCACTTGACCGTGATCGTCAGCGGCAGGTTGTGCAGTTCCACGGAGTCTCCGGGCTGGATGACGTTGACGGCGTGGCAGATCGCCGAGAGGTCGGCGCGGGCCATGCGGACGGCATCCGCATTCGGATTGTTCAGATTCAGCCGGGTCCAGACCTTGCGGTTCTTATATTCCCCTTCGATGATTTCGAACTCCAGCTGCAGATATTCGCCGGTTCCCGCCTTGTTCGGCTTCATATCCGAATCGACAATGACGGCCTGGTATTTGCCTGCGGGGATTGCCTCGAATCCGACCGAGGGTTCGACTTCGTTCGCGTTAAAATTGAGAGTAGCCATAGTGTTTTGTCTCCTTGATTACGCCAGCACGGGCAGCGGCTGACGGTTTTTGATTACGGGTTTGTCCGGGATGCGGTTCGGCTGGACGACTGCCGGACCGGACGGACAGTTGAGGTGTTCGAAGTAGGTCAGGAACGGCATGAAATCGTCCTTGATCATCCGGCACTTGCAGCCCTGCGGGATGCTGTGTCCGCACAGATCGCAGGTCAGCTGACGGTTTGCCGTGATTATTTTTTCGGACATTTCCCCACCTCGAACATCTTGCGGTCCTTGAATTCCGCCTGTTTGCCGCGATTCCAGTTGCTGACCGGCCGGAAGTATCCGCAGACGCGAGAGTAGATTTCGCATTTTTCACTGCACATTGCCATGATTTTCCTCCAAAGTTTTCTGGTATGCATTAATAAAAGCGGTCCACGACAGGGGGATCTCCCCTGGCAGGCCGTAACGGTTCTTTGCGATGCAGGCCGGGGAGCCGACCGTGCGGATGATGCGTTCGCCGCCGTCTGCACCGATGGGGGCGGCAATCGCCCGGTCGCCGGAATCCTTGGTAACGCGGAAGCGTTTGTTCGCAAACAAGACGGCATCGACCCATTCCGCGATCAGGGACGCGGCGTGCTTGTGAAGTCGCGGCGTGTAACGATCATAGGCGGCGTTCTCAGGGTCTTCGAACCTCTCCACCTTGGCGTGGGCGACCAGAATCACCATCATTCCGCGCTTGTCGCGGAGTTCCTGAAGCAGAGAGATGACCTTGCGCCAGTGGGTGAGCGCATGGACATACCCTTTGCCGTAACCGCCATCGGCTTTCTCGATGGAACGGACGCCGTATTCCCGGCAGACTTCGTCGAAGATCAGGCGCTCCAGCCAGTCGGCCGAATCCACGACCACCGTCTGGTAGTCGTGCTGTTCGTCCCGGAGCGCGGTCAGCTGCGCCAGCACTTCGGCAAGGCTGTGCGCCAGCGGAAACTTGCTGCAGTCGAGTTCCCCGAGACCGTCCTCTGTCTGGACGAAGATCGGTTTTGGCGCAGAGGCTCCGAAGGTCGATTTTCCGACTCCCTCGCTGCCGTAAATCATGATGCGCGGCGGCCGGTTCTCGCGACCGGACTGGATTGTTTCAAGCATTCCCATAGTTTATTTCTCCTTTCTCAGCATGTTTCTTTTTCGGTTGTTTCCAAGGGCAGAGTTTCCATCGCAGCGTTTATTCCAGAAACACATCTTGCAATCAGCTCCCGGCGCTCCTGTTCGCCATACCGGATTTCCGGGTATTCCTGGATTTCCCGCTCAAGCCTAGCAGCGACCATTTTGATGATGCTTTCCTCAAGCGCCTTCAGTCTCTCCTTTTTCACATCTGCGAGTCTGATTTCCTGAACAGGATGTTTCTCGACGCGACGTTGCTTCATCGTTTCATTGTAGGCTTTGTTGATCGTCATTTTGCCTGATGCAACGGCGGCCTTGGTCTTGTCGGAGCCATGATCTTTAACTGCGCGGAGACGTTCCACTTTCGCACGGGAAATGTTCAGCAGGTCGGCCGTCTTCTGAGCCGTTTTCCCCGAAGCCTCATGTGAGGCTTCGGTGTTCTCATTGCCGCCCTTCGGATTCCGCTTGTCAAGCTCATGGATGCAGGTGTAAAGTTCCGCATCGGTCAGATTGCGCCGGTGGCTCTGGGACTTGATGGCATATTGCAATGCCTCATCTTCGCTCTCGAACTCTTTCAGTGTGATCGGAACCTTGGTCAGTCCGATTTTCAGAGCGGCTGCCAGCCGGGTGTGTCCGTCGACCACCGTAACTTTGTGCCCGGCCCAGATGATGATCGGGTGGGCGAAGTCATATCCGTTCTGCTTCATGTCCGCGGCGATTTCATCCAGCAGATTTTCCCTGATCGGGAAAAGATTCTTGAAGGGGGCGGCGGTCCGAATCGTCAAAGTATCCATCATGGAAATTTTGGCTTCCATCACTTCACCTCCGGGAGGGCTTCGGTGTTGTTCCAGCGGAAGACGGAGATGTCTTTCCCCTTGAGAAATGCGTTCCATGCCTTGGTGTAGAACGCCACGGTTTCCCGGACGGTCAGTTTGTGTCTGCTCATCAGATTGTCGATCAGCTTTGTCCGCAGCGTCATGATGGGATGACCGGTGTAGAGATTCTGCCCGGTCTTCAGCATCCCGGCGAAGGTCTCCGCCCGGCCCGGATTTTTCCGGAGGAACAGGTAGATACAGAACGCCATGTGGGATTTCGTGAAGTGATGGCATCCGGTGTCGGCGATGGTCGCGGCCTGTTCGATGAGCGCGGTGTTCTCATCGTAATAAACTTCCAGCACGGGATTCCGGACGGCAATCTTTGCCGAACTGTCCGACAATTCCGCATCGAAGTTGTCGTAAATCCAGGCGAGTTTTGTAAGAGTTGCCGCTGTGCTTGCATGCTTGGAACCTTTGATCTGAAGCACGTGCCGGAAAGTCCGGGTAACGCCGCTGTCGATGGTTGCAATCGCATCCTTGCTGACGTTGAAGACGATCAGAAAAGTAACCGTCACGCCTGCTTCGATGACCGCCCAGAGACGATGCTGCCCATCCAGCACGGTCCCGTCTTCAGCGATGGTGATGGTCTGTCCGTTCTGCTGCCATTCGCCGGACTGCATCGCCATTGCATACCGCTTCATGGTAATCTGACTGATGTTGCGGTTCATGGTGTTCTTTTCCAGCATTTCAGCGGCCATATCGGGATTGACTTCGACGAGTTTTGCAACAACTTTCTTCATGGTGTTTTTTCCTTATATGTAGGTTTTTTATCTTGGATTCAGAGGGAGTCGATGAGTCGGATGTCTTCGTAGCCGGTGGGCCAGACGCCGGTGTAGAGGCACTTCTTGTAGCGCTCCAGCGCGGCCTCATTGATCCGCTCGGCCGTGTCGAGGACGTCGCCGGTGAGCTGCCACACGCCGGTGGCGAAGGGCTCGTTCTTTTCCACGGCAATGATGTGGATCGGAACGGCGATGCCGGTCACAACGCGGATGACGGCCCGATAAAAGGCCAGCTGGAAGATGTATCCGTAGCGGCGACAGTCGGATTCGAACCACTTCAGACTGTCGCAGGTCTTGAGATCGACCAGCCCGGACTCCGGCGAGAACCAGTCCATGCGGATTTGGCAGGGAACGCCGCAGTATTCAGCCCGGACAACGCCTTCTGCCTCTCCCTTGGCGAGCAGTTCGGACGCGGCAGCATGGAGATGGACGCTTTTCTGAAGATTCAGGATGAATGAATAGTCCTTGCCGGATACGATTTCCCGGTCCTGGGTCGCCAGCCAGTCGGCATACGCTTTGGTTTTTGTGCCGTAGGCTTCGCCGGTCTTGGGGTTGATCGGACCGTCCGAGACTACAAAATCGCGGTCGAAGGTGGTGCGGCCTTCCAGAATCAGGCTGTGGGCGGCGCGGCCCAGAATGAAGGCGGGTGTGTTCTTCTGTTCGATCTCGCCCGTGATCTTTTTGCGGAAGAGAGCCGGGGATTCCCGGAAGTCGGCCAGAAGATGGCTGGACATGAATTCTCCGCTGCGGCTGCGGGCATGGTATTCGCCCGCCGGTTCGTGGATGATGAAATTGGTGTTCATGGAGGCTATGCCTTTCTGTGTTTCGTCTGCACACATTACATATGCAAAAAAATCAAAATCGCTCACTCTTTTTTTGAATTATTTTTTCAATCCAGCTCGGATAAAGATTTTTCTCAAAGCGGGAATATGATATTTATAGAGAGTTGCAACCGGAATGTTGAGAGACTGTGCAACACGATTGATGGAAAGGCCATCCATCAGCGACTCACAAATCTGTTTCTGAATTGGAGAGAGCGTATCCACAACGATTTTGACATCTTCTGCGAGGAGATTGCTTTCCACATTATTATGAGTATAGTCCGCAGAAATTTCTTCGTTCAATTCCGTCATTGTCCGAGATGAAATGGAACGCTGCGAGAAATATTTTCTCCGAACTTCCTTCATGGCCGATCCCAGGACAACTCGCCCCAGAAAAGTGTTTATCGAACTCTTATTCTGGTCAAATTTCGGGAGATGCTCATTGATTGCAATCCACAGCTCCTGCCGGATGTCGTCATTGTAACTGGCGAGCATCGGATACTGACGCACAGTCATCTCAACGAGAGTTTCCACTGATTCACGGACGTATGCGTTTGCATACACATCATTGAAATTGATCGCACCCATTTTTTACTCCTTTGGGTTACCGCCC